>Ga0209467_1000510_pt1 | contig 53302 bp, 49 predicted proteins | sample Higcelwee11metaG_FD_187175 | JGI IMG/M metagenome (GOLD analysis project Ga0209467, IMG submission 187175) | Freshwater pond sediment microbial communities from the University of Edinburgh, under environmental carbon perturbations - High... | ecosystem: Environmental > Aquatic > Freshwater >... | reverse complement strand
AATCGTGACGTTGCCACCATACTCATGGCTTTGGTAATTTGCTTGGTCTTTTTGACACTGCCAATTTTTGTTTTTACTTCTTTTAATGATGCCATAAATTCATTGCCCTTATCAGCATATGTTTAACCATTACATGATTGTATGATCGTCAATCAGCTATTTAATCGTATCCTTAAACTCATCGCCGTATTCAGTAAGCGCTTTTTTCAGCAACTGGTCCATTTCATCGCTGATCTTTTTCTCTTTTGCGATACCAGAGAATATCTGGGGATAGCGGCTTTCGATAAAGCGGTAGAGGCCCGCTTCATATTTGGCCAGCACATTAAGCGGGAACTCATCAAGGAAACCTTTTGTTCCGGCAAAAAGGATGGCAACCTGTTGTTCAAGCGACAACGGCTGGTACTGGGGCTGTTTTAGAATTTCCACCAATCGTGCACCACGGGTGAGCTGTTTTTGTGTCGACGCATCCAGATCTGAACCAAAAGCGGCAAAGGATTCCAGTTCCCGGTACTGAGCAAGGTCCAGTCGCAGCGTACCAGCAACCTGTTTCATGGCTTTTTCCTGGGCAGCGCCACCGACGCGGGAAACCGAAAGGCCGACGTTGATGGCCGGGCGCACACCAGCAAAAAACAAGCTGGGTTCAAGATATATCTGTCCGTCCGTAATGGAAATAACGTTTGTGGGAATAAAGGCGGATACGTCACCGGCCTGAGTTTCAATAATCGGAAGAGCAGTTAATGAACCGGCACCCAGTTCATCATTGAGCTTGGCGGACCGTTCCAGAAGGCGTGAATGGTTATAAAAAATATCTCCGGGAAATGCCTCACGACCGGGCGGGCGGCGCATCAGAAGGGAAACCTGACGATAAGCAACTGCCTGCTTTGAGAGATCATCATAAATGATCAATGCGTGTTGCCCCTTATCACGAAAGTATTCGCCCATGGAACAACCGGCATACGGGGCGACAAACTGCTGGGTGGCGGGGTCGCTGGCGCATGCCGCAATAACGGTTGTATATTCCATGGCGCCATGTTTTTCAAGAACGGCGACGACCTGCGCCACGGTTGATTTTTTCTGGCCACAGGCAACATAAATACAATAAATATCGGTGTTTTTCTGGGCTAAAATAGCATCAACGGCAACAGCGGTTTTACCGATCTGGCGGTCGCCGATAATCAACTCCCGCTGACCGCGACCCACCGGTGTCATGGCGTCAACCGCCTTTAAACCGGTATAACAGGGTTCATGAACGCCTTTACGCGCAATAACGCCCGGTGCCACCATTTCAATACGACGAGTTTCAGTTGTCTCAACAGGACCTTTTCCGTCCAGAGGCTTACCTGCCGCATCAAGAACACGCCCAAGGACTGCTTCGCCGACAGGAACTTCGGCGATGCGCCCGGTACGTTTAACGATATCCCCTTCTTTGATATGGATATCTTCGCCCATGATGGCAACGCCCACATTGTCTTCTTCCAGGTTCATGGCAAGCCCGAGAACACCGCCAGGAAATTCAACGAGTTCCAAAGCCTGGACTTTTTCAAGCCCATAAACCCGGGCGATTCCGTCACCGACGGACAAGACAACACCGGTTTCACTTAATTCGATTTTTTTGTCAAAATCCTGAATCTGGTCTTTAATAATCTGGCTTATTTCTTCGGCTTTTATTTCCATTAGACACTCTCACCCCTTTTTAATGATTCTCGCATATTTTGTAATTGTGTTTTAATGCTTCCATCCAACACAAGGTCTCCGATTTTGGTTATCACACCGCCGATAAGACTGGCGTCCAGTTGCGTGTCCAGCAAAACCTGTTTTCCGGTCAGTTTGGACAAAGAACTTCGAATTTGTTCAAAGGACTCGGCCGATAGTTCGGTGGCGGAAACCAGATTGGCCCGTATGATACCCTTCAATTCATCCGCGAAGATACTATAATACTGACTGACATCACGCAAAAAATGAATTCTGCCCTTATCAAACAACAGCAGCATAAAAGAGTTCATAATGGGTGATAATTCGAGTTTTTTCAGTACAGCATTCAATACATTTCGCCGGCCCTTGGCATTATACAAGGGGTTTCCGACTGATTGTTCCAGTACTGGTTCGCGATCCATCAGCCCTACGATATCATCCAATTCCGTCCTGTATGTTTCCGCCTTACCGTCTTCCTTGCCGATGAGAATCAATGCTTTCGCATATCGTCTCGCAATCGCTGAGCTTCTCAATTTGTCACCACCTTGGTTAAATATTCTTCGACAAGCTTCTCCTGGTCCTGATCAGTTATCTTTTTTTTCAATTGATCTTCAGCCTTTGCAATGGCTTTTTCAAGCATTTCCTGTTCAAGCCGGATCTTGGCGCGTTTAAATTCATGTTCAATGCTGCGAAGGGCCTGCTCTTGAAGCTTTCCGGCGGCAGCCTCCGCTTCCTTGAGAATTTTTTGACGCAGGGCTTCGCCCTGTTCTTTATATTGATTAATAATTTTTTCAGATTCAGATCCTAAATGAGAAAGGCGCTCATTATATTCGGCAAGCTTTTTTTCAGCTTCTATCTTTTTTGACTCCAGGTCATCTAACTGTTCCCGAATTCCTTTAATGCGGTCCCCCAAAAATTGAACGACCGGCTTACGCAAAAGAAAAAACAGGGCAATGGCAAGCACTGCGAAATTCATAACCCGATAGGTGTCTGTCGCAGCCCATCCGCCGCCATGACCCCCTCCGTGTTCGCCACCGGAAGACGCCATCACGATTTCAGCGGACGTCAGTAAAACAAAGGAAACGATGGCAATGATGATTGAAAAATGTTTCTTGGTACGATTCTGTAACATTATTAGACAGCCCTCCCCAAAATTCGGCGGCTGATTTCGGCGGCAAATCCATCCACCTCCTTTAACAGCGCCTTTCGCGCCTGTTCGGTTTCCCGGGAGATTCTTTCCCGAACTTCCGCCAAATCCACCCGGCCTTTTTCATTAATTTTTTCAATTAACTTAAGCTCTTCCTGCCTGGCCTCATTTTCACGCGCTTCTTTTTCCCGATTTCCTTTTTCTCTTGCCGCCTTGATACCCAATTTGAGAGCCTGGTCTTTTTCAAGAGCCCCCTTTTCGGACAAGTCAATCCCGTTTTCCAGCCCTGAAATTTTTTCTTTTCTTTGAGATAAAATTTTCCTGATGGGTTTATACAAAACGGTATTTAACGCCCAAATTAAAAAAAGAAAATTAATTATCTGGATGAAAACGGTTGAATCTAAACTTACCATGGAAACTCCCTCCGCTCGCCTGCGCAATAATTTTTTAGATCAATTTAAGTAAGTTAAAGTTTCTTCAAAATAACTTAATTTAAACAAAAGTCATTACCACCGATATGCATTGCTTGTCAAATTTTTTTTAAAAAAAATTAACCGGCCATATAATGTATTTTAATTAAGAAACCTTCTCATGCTCACATTCATTAATATGCCGACGCCAATCAATAAAGTAATGACCGATGACCCCCCGTAACTAATCAGCGGCAGCGGCATTCCCACCACCGGCAGAATTCCCATGACCATGCCCATATTGATAAACACCTGCCAAAATATCAGCGCAGTGACGCCAACACATAAAATGGCTCCGAACGAATCCCGGCATGCATGGGCGATATTTAATCCAAAAGCCATCAGCACGACAAATAAAAAGATTAAAAACATGGAACCAGCAAAACCCCATTCTTCCGATAAAACCGAAAAAATAAAATCGGTATGCTGCTCGGGAAGAAACGATAATTTTTTCTGGGTTCCTTGCAAGTATCCCTTACCCAAAATCAACCCGGATCCCACTGCAATTTTCGACTGACGGATATGATAACCGGCACCCAAAGGATCTTTTTCTGGAGACAGCATGGTGAGCACTCTTTCCCGTTGATAGGGATGAAGCAATTTCCAGCCGACCGGGATGGCGACAATAGCGATTAAAATAAGACAAATGAGTGTTCGGCGATTGACTTTCACAAATAATGTCATGGAGGCGGCGATCAGCGCGATGGTGCCGGCTGTCCCCAGATCCGGCTGAATCAGTACCAGCATAAAAGGGATCGCCGTAAGAGCCATGGGTGTCAGGAGAGCGCGAAAACCAAGGCCTTCCTCTTTGACATTTTTGGCAAAATAACGGGATAATACTATAATAACGGCGATTTTCACAAGTTCGGAAGGCTGGAAAGTAAACGGTCCGAGCACCAGCCAGCGGGTGGATCCGCCGGCCTGCCTGCCAAACAGCAAAACGCACACCAGTAGCAGCACCGCCAGGAAATAAATCGTTGCCCCCCACTTATCCAGGGATTTATAGCTAAAAATCAACATCAACATCATAAAAAACAGCCCGATGCCATGCCATGCCATCTGCTTGTAAAAAATAGACATCATATTTCCGGGGTCGTCTATGGAAACGGCGCTGTAAAGTATCAGGAGACCGGCAGCGCAAATAACCAGCGTTATGGCGAGCAGGCCCCAGTCAAAATTTTGCAGTAATCGTCTGTCAAACATGATATGCTCACAAATTATATCAAAATTAATTCGGTCAGAATTATTTTGAAAAAATTATACGATGCTTGTTTTTTTATCAACATTATTCATCATCAAAAAAGAGGGATATCATGAAAAGCAATGTTTATTTTATTGATTTTCGCGCAACCTATAAAGAGAGCTTTATCAGTAAATTATCCCGGCTTCTGGATACGGCCGGTTTGAGCCAGCAAATTAAAAAAAGGGAACTTGCAGCCATAAAACTTCATTTTGGAGAACTTGGCAACACCGCGTTTATTCGTCCGGTATATATCCGCCAGATCGTCGCAGCGATTAAAAAAACAGGGGCGTTTCCTTTTCTTACCGACGCCAACACCCTTTATGCCGGAACCCGGGGCAATGCCCAGAACCACCTGGTAACCGCCATTCAAAACGGATTCGCCTTTTCCGTTGTAGAGGCGCCCCTGATTATTGCCGACGGGCTGCGAGGAAAATCTGAAACCGCAGTTCCCATCATTGGAAAACACTTCAAAGAAGTCTATATCGCCTCCGAAATCGTTAATGCGGATTTTTATTTGTCGGTGGCCCATTTTAAAGGCCATGAACTGGCTGGATATGGCGGTGCCATTAAAAACACCGGCATGGGATGCGCATCCAGGCGGGGTAAAATGGAACAGCATTCCAATGTCGCCCCTAAAGTGACGCAAAAAAAATGCATCGGATGCGGAGAATGCGTCAAGCATTGTGCGCAGAAAGCCATTTCCCTGGAAAAAAAGAAGGCTGTCATTCATCCTGAAAAATGCATCGGATGCGGGGAATGCATTATTGTATGCGAACAAGGGGCTGTTCAAATTCAGTGGAACCAGTCGGTGCCGATCTTCCTCGAAAAAATGGTGGAATACGCAGGTGGGGTGCTGAAGGGGAAAACCGGAAAATCCCTGTTTGTTAACTTCATCAACAATATTTCGCCGGGCTGTGACTGCCTTCCCTATAATGACGCCCCCATTGTGCGGGATATCGGCGTTGTCGCCTCAACAGACCCGGTTGCCATTGACCAGGCCAGCGTGGATTTGGTGAATCAGGAACCGGCAATTCCCCATACATGCCTGAAAACCAACACGGACGCCGGAGCCGATAAATTCAAAGGCGTTTACCCGGAAATTGAATGGGAACATCAACTGGAATATGCTGAAACCATGGGGCTTGGGACGCGGCAATATGAATTGGTCCGGATTTGATTCCAATTCAGGCAAGGGTCTATGCCATTTTCGAGCCGATCCTTTCATGAGTTTTAAAAACTTGCATTCAACGGCGGAATGGGGTATAAATTTTAAAAAAATACCAGCGGCAAAAATTATTTTCTCCCGCCAACTGGAGGCTGCATGTTTCAATTCCTTCTGTTTACCGGAAGCATTATCGCGTTTATTATCGGCGGACTGATCATCCTGATAGGCATTGGGGCCGTCACCGGCTGTGCAGGCGGCCTAATCATCATGACAGCCGGGGCCATTGTCTCATTTCTGTCGGCCTGGTCAGTGATCACCTTCCTGATTTCGTCTCCAGACTCGGACTTGTCAGGGCCTCGGGCCATTGATATGGTTAAACTGGGCGGCAGATGGGCATAAAAAATAATCGGCATTCTTGACATGCCGATTATTTTTTCTTTTCCAGTTCCGCCACTTTCCGGGCAAGCTCATCAACCCGTGTATTCAAATCGTTTATCTGGGCTTTTGATGAAAGATTAAGACCTTTCAGCGCATCGGATACCCGCTGATCTATATTATCAATAATCCAGGATTTCAGGTTATTGGCAAAACCGACCACCTCCTGCTTCAAATTTTTTCCTTCGGATTCGGACAGCTCTTTTTCTTTCACCAGGCTGTTCACTATTTTTTCAATTTCATCCTTGGACATGGTCAAGGCGCTCTGCCACAGGGAAACATATTTCTTTCCATAACCAAACAGCGTGCCGCGGCCTTTGCGCAACATCTGTATCAACACATGAGAAGGCACGGATTTGCCCTTATTGGTCTCCTCTCGGGCCAGCAACTGAGAAACAATAACGGATGTCAGATCATCGCCAGTCTCATTGTCGATAATGGAAACCTCTTCACCGGACTTGATCAGCTCTGAAAGCTGGTCCATTGTTAAATATCGTTTATCCGTGATGTCATAGAGCTTCCGATTGGCGTATTTTTTAATAATATGCATTGTTACTCCCCTCTGCGGATTTACAAGATAATAATTGCAATATATCCTATCCTTTGATAGTCTTAAGAATCATGCAAGAAAAAAATTTCACGGAGGCGTTTCATGAAAAAACAAGTTGAAATCATGTCCAGCATCGACAATTTCTGGCTTCACATGGACAGCCCCACCAATTTAATGGTGATCACCGGCATGTTGGCCTTTGATGCCCCGCTGGATTATGCCAGACTGCAGGAAACATTCAAAAACCGTCTCTTATGTTACGACAGGTTTAAAAAAAGGGTCATCCATCCCCTGAGTGGCGTCGGTAACTCCATCTGGGAACTGGATCCGACCTTTGATCTGCGGTCTCACCTTCAGCGGGTGGCCCTTCCAGCCCCCGGCGGAAAGGAACAGCTTCAGGAACTGATCAGCGACCTGACCTCAACCCCCCTTGATCCGACCAAACCCTTGTGGCAAGCGCATTATATCGAAAACTACAATAACGGCGGCGCCGTCCTTTTTATGCGCATCCATCATTGCATCGGGGATGGCATTGCCCTGATTCGGGTATTGCTCTCCATGGCGGATCTTGAGCCAAATGCCATCTGGTCATCCAGCATGACGGAAATAAAGGGCAAACAAGAATCTGTCCACGATTTTTTCCCGCCCCTTGAGAGGGTCTTGAAGCGCTTGAACCGCGCCAAAAAACGCACCCAAAAAGTCAGCGGCTTTATTTCCAGAGAAATCGAATCCACCCTGGCAAATCCCGCCCATATATTGAATCGGGCCAGGCTGGTCAGCAAACACGCCATTGACGCCGCATCTTTAATCAGCAGGGTTCTATTGCTGCCGTCTGACAAAAAAACCGTTTTCAAAGGCAAGCTGGGCGTCCGTAAAAGCGTGGCTTTCAGTGACGGGGTTCCCGTCTCTGATGTCAAACTGATTGGTAAATATTTTAACGCCACCATCAATGATATTCTGGTGGCCATGGTGACCGGCGCATTAAGACGCTATCTGCAGCAATGCAATAACCTGGTCGGGGATCTGGATATCCGGGTTGCCATGCCCATCAATGTCCGGCCGCTGGAAGCTGAAATCAAACTCGGCAACCAGTTCAGTCTGATTCTGGTGGCGCTGCCGGTGCATATTGACGACCCGGTTCTCCGTATTCGCGAAGTCCAGCGGCGCTTGAACGATCTGAAAAACGCTCCAGACGCCGCCATTGCCTATGTGCTTTTAAATGTGCTGGGAGCCTCTTCCGCAAAATTGGCCAACACCGGCGCGGCAATGCTCGCCAACAAGACTTCCGGCGTCATGAGCAATGTGCCGGGCCCGAGAGTGCCGCTCTATTTTGCCGGCATCAAAGTCAGCGACATTATGTTCTGGGTGCCGAGAATGGGAGAGCTGGGACTCGGCATCAGCATCATCAGCTATGCCGGCAAAGTCTCCTTAGGCATCGCAACAGACTCCAGGCTGGTAAAAAATCCCAACCGCATTCTGGAAAATTTCAATAATGAATTCCGGATGCTGCTTGGCATGTACCGCGCCGGCCAGATCGAAAAAGACCCGCTGGTGATCAACGACCGCTTCCGGGACAAGGAAACCGCCCCCATCACCAAAGAAGAAACCAAAACAGGCACGATTCAGTCAATCCGCTGCAAGGCCATCACACGCAGCGGCGGCCAGTGTCATAACCGTGCGGCCACGGATTCGCTTTACTGCACGATTCACCAGAGCAAATATGAAAGCTTTGCTGATATGGAGATCGATGCAAAAGAGCCGGACACGGATCAAAAACTGTCTGCCGGATAAAACGGCAAAAAACAATTATTCCATTGTATTTGCAGCGGATGCGGAAAAATTTGCTTATTTTTCCGCATCCGCTTTTTTTATGTTTTTATGAAAAAAATTGGGTTATCCGTTTCAGGTCTTTGATATTGGCAACTTCCCCCTCCGCCATGGGGATTTGAACAATCTCTGCCTGGGGACCGACTTGCGCAACCAGTGAAGCAATGGACTCCGCGTCTTTTTCCGCCAGTTTTTGAATCTGCTGAGACGCAATGGTGATTTTTTGCTTTAATTGTTCACTCGTCTGAATATCTTTAAAAAAATCACCTTCGTCCATATTTTGAAGCTCTCCCCGGCCTTTCGTTTTAATGCCCGCCCACGGCAATTCAACACGATTGACAATAAAACCGCCAAACGGCATATTGTTTTCGGTGAGCCGGTTAAAAAGAAACAAGGCCTCCTTTATTGGCAATCGCCGGGGCGTCGCAACCGCCAGAAAAAGGGCTTTGCTGCTGGAAAGCAGTTGTTTGACCCCTTCGGCCCGGCGGCCGAACCCATCAAACAAGGCGTCATCCCAGAGTTTCATAAATTCAGCAAAATCCGTTAAGGCCTGTGCACCAACAATTTTTCCCACCCCATTCAGCACCGGTGACGCGAATATATTCAGCAGCCGCACTCCCCATCTGCCGACATGAAGATAGGGCCTGAAAAGATTCATAAAAAAATGATGCCCGAGAAGGTTCAAAAGCCGCTGGGGAGACTCCAAAAAATCAAGTGCCCGGCGGCTGGGCGGGGTATCCAGCACAATCAGGTCATAGCGGCCCTGGCTGTAAATCTCATAGAGACTTTCCATGGCCATGTATTCATGGGATCCCGCCATATTGCTGGACAGATGCTGGTAATAACGGTTGTTTAAAATATTTTTCCGGATTTCGGCAGGCGCGTACCGGAAAATCAACCCGTCAAATGTCTGTTTGGCGTCCAGCATCATGGCGTACAATTCCGGCTCCGGCGCATCAACGGCCAAGGCGCCGGTAACAGGCTTCAGGTCTACCCGCTGGGCGTCCTTGTTAAAATCTTTCAGCCCAAGGGCGTCCGCAAGTCTTCGGGCCGGATCAATGGTTAAAACAATGGTTTTTTTGCCGCTAATGGCCCCCAAAAGGCCAATGGCCGCGGATACGGTGGTCTTGCCCACCCCGCCGCTGCCGCAGCAGACGATAATTTCCGGCCCTTGTGGATTGCGGATGGAATCTCTCAGCATCTGTCAAGCCTGATCTGAAATAAAAGAGGACGGGAACAGCGCCTGGGATAAGGCCTCAATATGTTCAAAGGTCAGGTCATTGGTGAAATAAAAAGGAATTTCCCTGATTTTCCCCGGTGCTCTTGCCGCTACCTGATCAATATATTTCTGCTGCATATCGCGGCGATGGATGATTCGCAGGGCGGCATCCAGCGTTGCACCATTCGGGGTGTCAGGATATTTGTTAAATCTGTCTTTCAAAAAATCGATCTGATCCGCCTCGTTCTTTGTAACTACGGATGGATACACACAATTGATAAAGGTAACGGCAAACGGCATTTCCAGCTCATCTTCCGCCATGGCATACAATTCCATGGCTTCATTGACCGGAAGTTCTTCCGGAAGGGTGACCATCGCCAGACAGGATTTTTGGGGATTTTTAAAAAGACGCTCTATCTCGCGAATCTGATTTGCAACCGGACCAACACGGATCATTCGAACAAGCTGACCCGGCAGACGCAAGAGGCTCATGGCATGGCCGGTGGCCGGCGCATCCACAATGATAAGATCAAACCGGTTTTGGCTTTGTTTGGTTTTTTCCTGTTCCAAACGCCAGATACGCCCCAGGCTCATGACTTCCTTTAAACCAGGGGTCGCATCCATGAGGTATGAAAACAGGCGGCTCCGGATAATTTTCCGGGAAATGAAACTGGAGCCGACATGGGCGCGGATATAGGCTTCCAATTCTGATTTTGGATGGACACGCACTCCCCAGAGGGCGGGGAATATTTCTTCAGGGGTTTCCGAAAGTGTCCGGTCAAGACAAAGGCCGCCCACGGCATCTGAATCGCCGATTTCCACCACCAGCACGCGTTTGTTCATTCGCCGGGCCGCCAGGCCCAGCGCAATGGCGGCAGTGGTTTTGCCAGCGCCGCCTTTGCCAAGAACAAATATCACCCGCCGGGAAAACAGCGGTTGCAGCCAGCTTCCATCCGGCGAAGAGACAGAAGTAATCTCATCAATGTTTGATACGGCAGTTTTTCTGTGCCTGTTGCCCTCTGCCATTTAACGCTCACATGGGAACCGATAAAATGTCTTATTTTTCTTCTTTCGGGGCGTCGGCATTTTTTGGGGAAGCTGCCTTGGACGCAGGTGCTTTTGCCGGTGCTGTCTTTGCGTGCCTTGCTTTTTCCAGCTTGGCGATCTTATGGTTCAATGTGTTTATTTTGTTGGTAAGATCAAGAATCTGATCTCTATTGGCCAGATTCATCTTTTCAAGTACTTCGTTAATCCGGCCGTCAATATGACGGGATACCCATTTCTGAACATTGTCACGGTATTTCAGCACTTCGGCTTTTAATTTTTTGGCTTCGAATTCGGAAATCTTGTTATCCTTGACCAGCAGATTGATCACTTTTTCAATTTCTTCCTTCGACATGGAGAGAATGTCCTGCCAGATGGACGCGCCTTTTTTCCCGAGATCAGAAAGAGTATTCTCGCCTTTTCGGAAAAGCTGAACCAGAAAATTGGCGGAATCCTGCGAGGACTTTTTGGCTTTGGTTTTTCCATCGGCTTTTTTCTTTCCGGGTTTTTCTTTTTTGGAGGCAAGTTGTGAAAGGATGTCTTTGGTGATTTCCGCACCGGATCTGGTGTCAATGATTTCAATTTTCTTTTTGGCGCCAACCAGATCGGAAATCTGCGACCGCGTGATATAATTTTTTTCAACCGTGTCGTAAAAACGTCCATTGGCATATTTTTTAATCATGTACATCCGGACCTCCTTTAAACTGCGTTCAATTAAAACGGTTCCCAATCAAAGGCTGCAAGGGGCGGCGCCCCCTTTTGGAAAAGCGCCGCCGCACAACCACCATTTACACCATTTTCTGACTATTGAGCGTTTCGATATTTTTGTTTAAAGACTGCATTGCCTTGGTCAGCTTTTCAATTTCGCCCTTGCTGGGCATATTGATAAATCCGGGTAATGAATTCAACCCGCTGGTCAACTTCTTTTCAACAGTTTCGACCAGCGGCAGCTTGTACATGAACTTTTTGCCATTGACGATAACGCCATCCAGTTTTTTGAAAGCGTCTTTTTCAAGGTCGCGACCCTTGGCCAGAACTTCATCTACTTTGTCCGTGAATTTTTTATAGGGTTTTTCCATATATTCTTTACCCTTTTCGATATTTTTTACAACGTATTTTTCGTTGTATTCTTTCAAAACGTCGCGGCCTTTCTCAATATTTTTTGCCACATACTTTTCGTTGTAGGTTTTAATTTTTTCGGTAACCGCGTCTGATGCTTTCTGAACTTTTTCGACGATCACGTTGCTTTTTTTCTCTTGTTTTTTGGCCATGGTGTTTTCCTCCTGAAAAATTATTATTGTTTATTTATGGTGAAGCTGCGACTGCATTTTTATATTTAATTTGTAGGCCTTGATCATCGTTTTGGCCAATGCATCCATAGGGAACGGGGTTTATTTCCGCCCGGAATGGGAGGGCGTAAAGCCCTCTTCCGCCTACAAAATAACGCATTGCGTTATTTTGCCTTTATGACGCAACGCATTATGCATGTCAAGTTTTTTTTCAGGATGGTTTATTTTTTTAAATGATTCCGCATGTCCTGCATCACTGGCAAAAAAATGCTATATTTCCCAGGGGTATTTATTGACTTTGTTCCGCATAGGCCCGTATATCCAATCAATAAAATACAAAATAAAAATCAGAGCCAAACCATAACATAAACCCGGAAATAGAGAGCCCTGATCCATGAGCACCCAATTTCGAATATGCCTGATGCTTCTGATGACCACCGCGCTGTCCTTTGGCTTTATCAGCCTGTTTGCGCCGGAGGCTTTTCCGTATAATTTTGACCGGCTGCATATATTCTTATTTAACCTTTGCAGCGGCGGCGCGATTATCCTGTATTTCACCGAAGGCCAATCCCGCATATCCGGCAAAGTCATTTTATTTCTGTTTCTCGCCCTCGCTTACGCGATGTTTGCGTTTCTGGAAATCTATATTCCCGTGCTGGTTATCACCCTGGCGCTGACGGCCATTGTGGAGGACAGTCGCATCCGGCGGTTTTCATTTTTCCCCTTTGCTTTGTTTAAATTCCAGGCCCCGGTGTCCGAGAAATTCCATCAAGCATCCCTGCTGTGTCTTTCTCTGGGGCTTCTCATCTCAAGCATGGTTCTTCTCAACGAAGAATATCTCCATCTGGTGACAACCTTGGACAAACTCAAGCTCGATACTTTTTTCCTGGGCTTTTCCTTTCCGTTGTCGCTTATCACCATGTCCCTGATGTTTGATTTGATGCGGGACAACGGCCCGGCCATTCTGGTGATGAAAAATATCGGGTTCTGGTTTGTCAACTTAGGGGTCATTATCTTTTTTATTTTTATTATATTTGAAAAGCTCCTGCTCCAGGTCTTTGTCACCACCGTCCTTTTTTTTACGGTATGCATGATTTTTTACCTGTTTGTCGCCCTGGGAAAAAACCTTCAACAAAAAGCGTTTCTGGTTTCCGGCATCGGCTTTCTGCTTTACACCGCCATCACCGGCATTATTTATATTATTTACGAAATGATGCCCGGCTACAGTCCGGAAAATATGAAATGGCTCCTGCGCATGCATTCCTTCGCATCTCTCTATGGCTGGAATTTAAGCGGACTCGCCATCATCTGCCGGTACCATGATTTTCCCCTGCGCCTGCATTCCCCCAGCATTCTGATTCTGCACTGGACCACGGTCATTGTTATCGCGCCTCTGGGCTGCTATTATCCATTATTTTCCATCGCCGCAACCATTTGCTACGCCATCATTCTTTATCTGGTCTTTTTCACCAAAGGGCGGCCGGTATCGGTAAAATCGGCATAAAAAGTCAGTGACAATGAATCAACTTAGCCCATCACGCCCTGGCCACCGGTCTTTTATTGAATTTCAGCAGGTGATTTTTGATAAAACCTTCCCGGAGTCCAGTCAGCTTTTCAACTGGACCATCCATACGGACGAACATTGGGCGGTGGTCGGCCCTGCCGGTTCCGGAAAATCGCTGCTCATTGACGCGATTTTAAAAAAAATACCCTTGGCAACTGGCCAGATTCTCTATTATTTTAATCAGCACCAGCAGAATAACGCAACCGGACAATCCTTTTTTAACCGGAACGATATCATTCACGTATCCACCAGCAATTCAGGACTTGGGACCGAAGACAGGACCGGCTTTTATCAGGCCAGGTGGCACAGTATGCAGGAACTGGATATGCCGGTGGTGGCAGATTATCTGCGTCCGGAAAAGAGCAGACGCATATCTCCCTTTGAAGTCCTCCCGGCGGCAGCCGAGGATTCGGCGGATATTTCAGAAATCAGCTCCATTATTTCCATGATGGGTATTGAAAACCTGATGGCCCGGCGGGTTCAGCATTTGTCCCATGGAGAACTCCGTAAAGTCCTCATCGCCCGGGCCCTGATTCAGCGTCCGAAATTAATAATTCTGGATGAACCCTTTGCCGGACTGGACGCCAAATCACAACTAATGTTTAGCCATGTGCTGGAAAGGCTTCTGAAATCCGGCAAAACAGCCATTTTACTGGTCACCTCGCGACCGGAGGACGTTCCCAGACAAATCTCCCATATTCTATGCACGGATGAAAACCAGGAAACCGTCAAAAACCCAAAAATCAGCCAATTCATCTCCCTGCCCCGACGCACGGATATAAAAACAAGTGCGCCACCGGAAACCATTTATCCAATCCCCGGCGAAGATCTCGGAAAGACGGGTTGTCCGGTTATTGTCGCGATGCAAAACACTTGTGTCGCTTATGAAGGGGTGTTGATATTGGATCATATTAACTGGCAGGTGCGCCAGGGGGAACGATGGGCGCTGCTTGGTCCGAATGGTGCCGGGAAATCCAGCCTTCTGAGCTTGGTTCTGGCTGACAATCCCCAGGCTTACGCCAACAACCTGTCTCTTTTTGGAAAAAAACGAGGAACCGGAGAAACGATATGGGAAATCAAACGCCTCATGGGGTATATGTCGCCGGAACTCCAAATTTATTATAAAAAAAACATCACCTGCCTGGATGCGGTGTGTTCCGGGTTTTTTGATTCCATCGGCCTATATGGCGCATGCACCCGGCAACAGATTGAAATCGCAAAAAATTGGATGAATATTTTCGGGATTGGCGAACTTGAAAATCTGATTTTCGGCCGCCTGTCGGACAGTCGGCAGCGGATTGTCATGCTTGCCAGGGCATTGGTGAAATCTCCCCGCCTGCTGGTATTGGATGAACCCTGTCAGGGACTCGACCGGGAAACCCGGCAACAAATTATAGAACGAATCGATCATATTTGCCGACGGGACAACACATCGCTTTTATATGTTACCCATGATATGAATGAGCTGCCGGATGTCATCACCCACGTCCTGACTTTGGATCAAGGCAAAACAACCGGTTGCGGCCTGCGCGAAAGAAAGCCATGATCTTTTTTCCCGGTCATTGCAAAGGAAGATTTTACGCCAGCCTGGAGATCGTCCATCCGGCGTTCCGCACCCCCATGCCGCCTCCCGAAAAACGCCGGCGGTGAAATGAATCAATGAAAAATAAACCCTTCTATGGATGGTATATCGCCGGTATCGCTTTCTGGGCCAATTTTCTGGCCACGGGCACGGGTTTTTACGCGTTCAACGCATTCCTGGAGCCTTTGTGCAAAGCCAGGGACTGGACCCGCACCGATCTGAACCTGGCGCTGGTTATCGGCACGATTTTCGGATTTTGCAGCCAGTATATTTACGGCACCATCCTCATGCAAACCGGCGTCAGAATCTTAATGCTCACCGGCTCATTGGTGGCCGGCATATCCTTTATATTTATCGCCAGGGTCCAGACTCTGTGGGAATTTTATGTTTTCTACGCCCTGCTGTTCATCGGCAACGGCGCATACGGCGGAATTGTCGCGGGTTCCGTGGTGAACAACTGGTTTGTGGACAAGCGGGGGAAAGCCATAGGGTTCGCCACCGCCGGGATGTCCATCGCGGGAGCCATTCTCCCCTTGACCGCTCTCTGGCTGATTCAGAATATCGGCATGGGGAAGGCGGCCCTGTGCATCGGGGTGGTGATCATTTCTTTCGGCCCCCTGGCTTGGTTCATCGTAAAAGACTGGCCGGAAGATATCGGCCTGCTGCCGGATGGTCTGACCCTCCCGGAACCAGCATCGTCTCCTTTATCCACCGGGACTGCCCGAGATATAGCCATTCCCGAATCGTCCGCCGTTCCCGCACGCAACGCATGGCATTTAAAACGGCTGGCGCGATCCGGAGATTTCTGGAAGCTGGGCATCAGTTTCGCCCTTATCATGATGGGAACCGTGGGTGTCATGTCTCAGCTCAAGCCCCGATTTTCCGATATCGGATTTTCACCCATGACGGCCATGCTGATGATGGGGGCCACCGCCCTGGCCGGGGCCGCCGGAAAATACATCTGGGGCGTCATGTCTGACCGGTTTGCGGCCGGACGTATCGCCATTGCGCTGACAGTCGCCAATGCGATAGGATTGGCGCTGGGGCTGATAAAAGGTTCATTGCCTGCCTTAGCGGTATTCATGATGGTGTTCGGATTTTCCATGGGCGGCATCATGTCTATTTTTCCCATTATGGTGGCCACCCTTTACGGCAGGGAAAATTTTGCTTCCGTTCTTCGGTACGCTTCTCTTTTCCTGCTGTTGCAGCTGTTCGGATATCTGATCGCGGGCCAGAGCTATGACCGGACCGGGTCTTATGACACGGCATACGCAATTTTCATTGGTTTCAATATCGTGGCGGGGCTTTTGCTATTCTCCCTTCAAAGATCCGGGAATGCCGGGAAAGCCGACGATCAGCAATAACCCCATGGTCATCAAACGTCTTTTTTAAACGGACCGGTTTATGAACATCAAAAAAAGACTGTATCTCATCCAGGCATCCATTCAACCTCGAGCCCACCATGACGTTGACGCCCGGCGCCATCCTTATATTAGGGGTGGATATTTCATAAAAAAAGGAGCCCCGTAAAAATTACGGCGCTCCCCCTGATGTTTACAAAAAATACCTTATCTCAATACAAAACCCTCGGATAGCCCTTGAATTCCCCTACCCCTGATACTTGAATGACAGTTTTACGGTTGCCCGAAACAACACGACCTTGCCATCCTCTATCTTCATATCCAGATCCTTGACTTCCGCCACCCGTGTGTCCCGAAGCGACTGGGACGCGGTTTCCACCGCCGATTTTGCGGCATCTTCCCATGACGTGGGGCTGGTTCCGACCATTTCGATGAACTTGTAAACGCTGTTAGCCATAATCGTCCTCCTTTTTTTAAAAAAATGGTTGGTTGGTGAACACACATACCGGAAGAACAGGACGTTACCATCGAAGATGCAAAGCCGCAGGAAAAATAAAACAGAGAGCGAAAAAGAATTGAATTGAAAATGAAAACGCGTTTGCAAAATAATATACGACGCCGTGGACAAATTGTCCATATTTTATTTGCTGATGACAATTTATCCGCCCACCCTTGCATTTCCCCCATGGCGTGGTTATTATTTTCCCACTATGAAAACATATAACGAAAAAATACCCAATCCGGCGGAAATTGAAAAAGAAATTTCGGATTTTTTGAGCAAAAAATACGGGGACCAGGTGAAAATGGTCTCGCCTGTGATGATGCCGCAACCCGATTCTTCAAAAACCGATGCCTTTACAACGCCCCAAAAAAAACCGTTTCATTTTGATTATAAGCCTGAAGACCTCATTGCGTATCTGGATCAATATATCATCAAGCAGGATATGGCCAAACAAGTGCTGGCCACCAAGATCTGCACGCATTTCAACCGCATTAAATATCAACAAACTGTCAAGGACAACCCGCTGAACCTGTCCGGCGGCATTAAAAACAATGTCCTGATGATTGGTCCCACCGGGGTCGGCAAAACCTATATTATCAAGCTGATCGCAAATAAAATCGGGGTGCCGTTCGTGAAAGGGGACGCCACCAAATTCAGCGAAACCGGATATGTGGGCGGGGATGTGGAAGACCTGGTGCGCGATCTGGTCCGGGAGGCCGAAAACAATCTCGAACTGGCCGAATGCGGCATTATTTATATTGATGAAATCGACAAGATTGCCTCAAGCCACAACCTCATCGGCGCTGATGTTTCCCGCACCGGGGTGCAGCGGGCGCTGCTGAAGCCCATGGAAGACACGGATGTGGAGCTGAAGGTACCCCATGACCCCATTTCCATGATCCAGGAAGTGGAGCAGTTCCGAAAAACCGGAAAGCGGGAACGCCGGACCATCAACACCAAAAACATCCTGTTTATCATGAGCGGCGCTTTTGGCGGGCTGGATGAGATTATCAAAAAACGGACGACCTGCCACGGCATCGGTTTCGGCTCTCCGGCACACGCCCACACGTCAAAATCGGATTATTTCAAGCAGGTCAAGGCCGAAGACCTGATCTCCTTTGGATTTGAATCCGAATTCGTGGGCAGGCTCCCGGTCAAGGCTGTTTTTGAGGGCCTGACCCAGGACGATCTCTTGAAAATCCTTCAAACCCCCAACAATCCGGTGCTGCTGAACAAGAAACTGGATTTTGCGACATACGGCATTGACATCCGGTTTTCCAATGACGCGCTTTCCCTGCTGGCGCAAAAGGCGGCCGAGGAAAACACCGGCGCCAGAGGCCTGGTCAGCGTCATTGAGCAGGTGCTCATCCCGTTTGAGACCAGGCTTCCCTCCACCAAGATCAAACAGTTTCCCGTGACCGTGGCGGTGATCAACCATCCTGAAACCATTTTGAAAAAATGGCTTCAGGGCATTGGCGACAATGAGCGCAGGCATGATTTTGAGGTCATCGCCAAAGAAAACCGGCAGGCCATCGCGGATTATTTAAACGCGAACCGACTGATAATCACCAATCAATATGGGCTGCCGCTGTCCCCGTACCGAATTGATAAAATATCGGATTATTACGCCACCCATGTGACGGAAATCGGCAATGCCGTTAAGAAAATCAAGTTTTTCTATGACCAGATTAAAAAAATTGAAATAGACTTTTATAATAAACATGATATTAACATTGTCCTTGAAGAGGATGCGGTGGACGGTATTCTAGAAAAGCTGGCCACCGGTGTCATGAACGAACGTGATGTTTATGAAAAGCTGACTGGCGATTTTGAATACGGCCTGAAGCTGATCCGGGAAAAAACAGAAAAAAACCGGTTTTTTCTGTCAAAAGAGGCGCTGACCCATCCTGAAAACTATTTAAACCAGATAATTAAGGCGGAGTTCAATTATCCGTCACCTTCAAAACCTTCGGAGTAACCACAATATCTTATGATCGGAATATCCAAACTCTATTGCGGAACCGTCGAGCCATCGGACGCGCTTCGCTACAGCCGCCAGTCCAAGGATCTCCCATCCCATCTGCTGCAATTTTCCATTGACAAAAATCCAGTGATTGTCTGGAACATCACCCGGCAATGCAATTTAAAATGCGTCCACTGCTATGCCCAGGCCAAGGCAACACTCCAGGAAAACGAACTCTCCAATGCCGAAGGGCGGCGTCTCATTGACGACCTTTCACGCATGGGGGTTCCGGTGCTGCTATTTTCCGGCGGCGAGCCGCTGATGAGGCCGGACATGCCCGAGCTGGCCGAATACGCCGTGCAAAAAGGCATGCGGGCCGTGATTTCCACAAACGGCACCCTGATCACCCGGGACATCGCCCGAAAATTGAAAAATATCGGCCTGTCCTATGTGGGCATCAGCCTCGACGGCATGAAAGACATCAATGACAAATTCCGTGGCATGGACGGCGCCTATGACATGGCGCTCGCCGGCATTGAAAACTGCAAGGAAGCCGGCATCAAGGTAGGACTCCGGTTCACCATCAACCGGTTTAATGTGAATGATATTCCGGCCATTTTCGATCTCTTGGAGGAACGGGAAATTCCCCGTATCTGCTTTTATCATCTGGTCTATGCCGGTCGGGGCTCCGAGATGGTCAAGGACGATCTTTCCCTTGAAGACACCCGAAAAGCAGTGGACCTCATCATGGACCGCACCCGGCGTCTTCATGACGCGGGAAAACCCAAGGAAGTACTCACCGTTGACAACCATGCGGACGGACCTTACGTCTATCTGCGCCTTCTCAAGGAAGACCCGAAACGGGCCGCGGAAGTCATGGAACTGCTGAAAATGAATGAGGGAAACAATTCCGGCCGGGGCATCGGATGCGTGAGTTGGGACGGGGAAGTCCATGCCGACCAGTTCTGGCGGCATTACAGTTTCGGCAATGTTCGAAAACGCCCATTTTCCGAAATCTGGAACGATCTTTCCGACCCCCTGATGAAAGGCCTTAAAAATAAAAAAGAACATGTGCGGGGCCGTTGCGCCACATGCCGATGGCTGTCCATCTGCGGCGGCAATTTCCGGGTGCGGGCCGAAGCCACCACCGGCGACGTATGGGCTCCGGATCCGGCGTGTTATTTGACGGATGAAGAGATTTCCGGGCCGGCCATATAGCCATTTAAAATAAGGATAATACCCATGCTTTTTCCTGACTACCGTCCCCGGCGGCTTCGCCAAAACGCCGCATTCCGGCGCATGGTGCGCGAAACTTCCCTCTCAACGGATGATCTTATTCTGCCTTTGTTCGCCATAGGGGGCAACAACGTTCAGAACCCAATCCCTTCCATGCCTGGTCAATACCAGTTGTCCGTGGACAACCTGGTCAACACCGCGAAAGAGGCCTTTGATCTCGGCATTCCGGCCCTCATGCTGTTCGGTCTGCCGAATAAAAAAGACGCGTTTGGAAGCCGTGCCCATGCCAAGGACGGTATTGTTCAAAAAGCCGTTAAAGCCGTTAAAAATAAAGTCCCGGAAATGGTGGTCATCACCGATGTCTGCCTCTGCCAATACACGGATCACGGTCATTGCGGGGTGGTTGAAAACGGCATCATCAAAAATGACGACACGTTAGATATTCTCGCCAAAATCGCCGTCTCCCACGCCAAGGCCGGGGCCGACATGGTGGCCCCGTCGGATATGATGGACGGCCGCGTCGCCGCCATACGGGAAGCCCTGGATGAAAGCCAGCTTGAGAACACACCCATCATGTCCTATGCCGCCAAATACTGCTCGGCCTATTACGGGCCGTTCCGGGAAGCGGCCCATTCTTCGCCTCGGTTCGGGGACCGGCGCACCTACCAGATGGATCCGGCAAACGCCAGGGAAGCCATTCGCGAAGCCTCCATGGATGTGGAGGAAGGCGCGGACATCATCATGGTCAAACCCGCCCTGCCCTACCTGGATATTCTGGCCCGGCTCCGGGACGAAATCGATCTGCCCCTGGCAGCCTATAATGTCAGCGGCGAATACGCCATGATCAAGGCCGCGGAAAAAATGGGATGGATCGATGGCAAGAAAGTGATGATGGAAACCCTGACTTCCATCAAACGGGCCGGGGCGGACATGATTTTAACGTATCTCGCCCTTGATGCGGCCAAGGAACTTAAAGAGATAGCCGGATAGGCTGTAGATGTTTAGGCTGTAGGCAATCAAACGGAGGCAAATTGACACTTCCACATGCTACACACCCGCCAGGATCCCATCCGGGCGGCACGGATAAAAAACATGCCGACCTGCGGCTGGTGGCCTGGGAAACCACCCGGAACTGCAACCTGAACTGCGCCCATTGCCGGGCATCCGCCACCATGGGGCCATACAGCGGAGAGCTCGACACCATTGCCTCATTCCGGCTCCTGGACCAGATCAGAGAGGTGGGCCAGCCCATTGTTATCCTCACCGGTGGAGAGCCCCTGCTGCGCCCGGATATTTTCGATATCGCAAAATACGGCACGGACAAGGGTCTGCGCATGGTCATGGCCCCCAACGGCACCCTGGTGAATGATGAAAACGTAGCCAAAATGGCGGCTTCCGGCATCCAGCGCATCAGCATCAGCCTTGACGGTGCCACACGGGAGCGTCATGACAGTTTTCGGGGGGTTCCCGGTGCATTCGACGCAGCCCTGAACGGCATTGCCTCCGCCAAAAAAGCCGGGATTGAATTTCAGATCAACACCACCATTTCCAAACTCAATTACGACCAGATTCCAGCCATTCTGAAACTGGCGGAAGACCTTGGGGCCGTGGCCCTGCATATTTTCCTGCTCGTTCCCACGGGCAGGGGGAAATACATTATCGACCAGGAAATCAGCTCGGAAGAATACGAAACCACCCTCAACTGGTTTTATGACCAGCGGGAGAAAACCCGGCTCCAGCTTAAGGCCACGTGCGCGCCCCATTATTACCGCATCCTGCGGCAGCGGGCCAAGGCGGATGGCAAATCCGTTTCGTTTCAGACCCACGGCCTGGATGCCGTGACCCGTGGATGTCTGGGCGGCACCGGTTTCTGCTTTATTGGCCATACCGGTGTGGTGCAGCCCTGCGGTTTTCTGGATCTCAACTGCGGGGACATCACCCAGACATCTTTTGCCGATGTGTGGAACCATTCGGAGATCTTCACCAATCTCCGCAATTACGCCAACCTCAAAGGCAAATGCGGAGCCTGCGAATACAAAGGGGTTTGCGGCGGATGCCGGGCCCGGGCGTTTGAAGCCACCGGCGATTATCTGGCCGAAGAGCCGTTGTGCAATTATCAACCCTGAAAATGGACGCCTCATGGAAATCAAAGTCATTTATCTCCCCCAAATGGCCAATTTCTGTTATATGGTGGGAGACGAAGCCACCCGAACCTGCGGGGTGATTGATCCGGCCTTTGATCCCCAAAAAATTTTAGATGCGGTGCGGGACGTCGGATACACCATCACCCATGTCATCAATACCCACGGGCATTCCGATCATACTTCCGGCAATGCGGCCATTATAGAAGCCACCGGGGCCCAACTTTGCATCCACAGGGCGGACGCCGATCAGGTCACGCGGCTGCTGACCCGGGTGCTGTCCCGGTTCATGGGTGGAAAAGGATCGCCAAAGCCCAGCCGGGAGCTGGAAGACAACGACGTTATTGATATCGGCCAGACGTCCCTGAAGGTCATTCACACGCCCGGCCACACCCCCGGCTCCATCTGTCTGTATACGGACGGCCACGTTTTCACCGGCGACACGTTGTTTGTGGGGGCCGTGGGACGAACCGACCTTCCCGGCGGCTCCTCCCGCATGCTTCTGGCCTCGGTACGTGAAAAACTCTATACCCTGCCGGGGGACACCAAAGTCTGGCCCGGTCATGATTATGGCCCCTCCCCTTCGTCCACCATTGCAGTGGAACAGCGGACCAATCCGTTTACGTAAAAAAGATTTTGGAATTTGGAATCTGAATTTTCGATTGAAGCGGAATTGGAAAACTCATGAATATCATTGACGATTTTTCTGCCGATCAGATGACCGGCCAGCGCCTGATGGCGGGATTTGACGGGACGTCATTTAACGCGGATCTTGAATTTCTCATCGGAACATTAAAGGTCGGCGGCATTATCCTGTTCGCCCGCAATATTGAAAATCCGGACCAGCTCTCTTGCCTGTGCGGCGACATGCAGAATTACGCAAGACGTTGCGGCCAGCCGCCCCTCTTTATCAGCATCGATCAGGAAGGCGGCACCGTAGCCCGCCTCCGGGAACCGGATTTCAGGGAGTTCCCGGCCATTCCGACCCTTGCCGTTCCTGCGGATGCAGCGGCCCAGGCATTTGACATGTCAGCCCAGCTTATATCGCTGGGCATCAACATGAACATGGCTCCGGTGCTGGATATCGCGCCCAGGAAGATTCAAAGCATCATGGCGCGCCGTTCCTTCGGTCATGACCCGATACATGTGGCCGCCATGGGAAAAGCCATGATCGAAACCTTCCAAAGCCGGAGAATCATGGCCGTGGCCAAGCATTTCCCCGGCATCGGCCGCACCATTCTGGATTCCCATCTGGACATGCCGGAATTTGAAGCTTCTCTTGATGATCTTGCGGCCTTTGATCTCATTCCCTTTCAAACCGCCGTGGCGGCTGGCGTTGCCGGCATGATGATCTCCCATATTTATTATAAACAAATCGATTCCCTGTGGCCGGCCAGTTTGTCCAAGGTCATCGCCTCCGATCTCCTCCGGCGGCAAATGGGATTTGATGGCATTGTCATGACTGACGACCTGGATATGGGGGCCATTGTCAATCATTACGATATCCGCACCGCTATCAATCAGATAGTATCCGCTGAAATCGACATCGCCCTGATCTGCCACAAGGGCCCGAATATAGAAATCGCGTTTGACGAGATACGCCAAAGAGCAACGGATGATGCCAGTATCGCACAAAAAAACCGCGCATCGGCGGCCCGCGTCATGAGGTTGAAAGCGGCATATTTATAATTTTTCCAAAAGTTTAAAAAAACACCGGACAGCGGCGTCACCATCAAATTCATATAACCTTTATAACGGGAGAGGCGCATGAACCGCAATGAAATGATGTCACGGCTGAAACACACGGGCGATATCTGGGATCTGATTATTATCGGCGGCGGGGCCACCGGGCTGGCCTCGGCCATTGAATCCGCTTCCCGGGGATACCAGACCCTGCTTCTGGAACAGGATGATTTCGCCAAAGGAACCTCCAGCCGCAGCACCAAGCTGGTCCATGGCGGGGTCCGCTACCTTCAGCAGGGCAATGTGTCATTGGTGCTGGAAGCGCTGAAGGAACGCGGCCTGCTCCGGAAAAACGCGCCTCATCTGGTGCACAACCTGCCCTTTGTGGTGCCCAATTACGACTGGTGGGAAGGCCCGTTCTACGGCGTCGGTATGAAGGTCTATGACTTGCTTTCCGGCCGCCAGGGATTCGGCCATTCCCGGTTTCTGTCCAGGGAAGAAACCCTGAACATCCTCCCCACCGTGGAACCCAAAGGCCTGCGCGGCGGGGTCATCTATTATGACGGCCAGTTCGATGATTCGAGGCTTGCCGTCAACATGGCCCAGACCGCAGCCAAACAATCCGCCACGGTCATCAATTATATCAAGGTGGTGGGCGTTTTTAAGGAAAAGGATATTGTGGCCGGGGTTATGGCAAAAGACCTGGAATCCGGGGAGGAATTCGAGCTCCGGGCCAAAGGCGTCATCAACGCCACGGGCGTCTGGACAGACGACATCATCCACATGGACGAGCCCTCTGCCCGGAAGATGATCGCCCTGAGCCAGGGCGTTCATATTGTTCTGGAAAAATCCTTTCTGCCCGGAGACAGCGCCATCATGGTGCCCCATACGGCGGATGGGCGGGTATTATTCGCCACGCCTTGGCATGACAAGGTGGTTGTGGGCACCACCGACACCCCGGTCAAGGACGCACTGCTGGAACCCCGGCCTCTTGAGGCGGAAATCGACTTTCTCCTCTCCCACGCCGCCAAGTATTTGACCAAAGACCCTGGTCCATCGGATGTTCTCAGCATGTTCGCGGGTCTCCGTCCCCTGGTGAGCCAGGGCGACAGCGAGAACACCGCCGCCATCTCCAGGGATCACACCATTTATATATCCCGGTCCGGCCTTGTCACCATCACCGGCGGCAAATGGACCACCTGCCGCCGGATGGCCGAGGACACCATTGACCATGCGGCCCTGGTGGCGCGTCTTGATGAAAGGCCCTCCATCACCGCCAATCTTCAGATCCACGGGTTCCATCACCATGCGGAACGGTTTGGGAATCTGGCCATCTACGGGTCGGACGCCACCGTGATCAATGACTTGATTGCCGGGAACCCGGATTATAAGAATAGCCTGCACCCGAAATTCACCACCGTTGCCGGGGAAGTGGTCTGGGCTGTGCGCCAGGAGATGGCCCGCACCGTGGAGGATTTTCTGGCCCGCCGCATCCGTGCCCTGCTTCTGGACGCCCGGGCCAGCATGGAAATGGCCCCGGCAGTGGCCCGGCTTATGGCAGGGGAATTAAACAAGGATGAAGCCTGGATCAAATCCCAGGTGGATGCGTATCAGGCCCTGGCAAAGGGGTATATTTTGTAATCTGTTTGTTATTTTAAATTTTCCAGAGCCGCCAGATCCTGATGCCGACCCGTTGCCAGCTTGTTTTTTTCAGATTGGCGAGATCAATGATTCGATAAACGCTTTGAAGTCTTGATTCAGAAGCATCTTTTTCCCCATGATATTCCCTTCGGATTTCTTCCAGCAAACCCAGCCGTTTTTCGAATGGCTGGGTTTGCCAGTACGCAAAATCTCTGGGCTGGGCGTGGATGTCGAATTTCCGGTAAACCTTGTCAATGCCGCGTGTTTTTTCCATCATTGGCCTCTTTTGGAGTGCGGCGGCTTGCCGCCGCGTGACGCGAGGGCAAGCCCTCGCACTCCATAATCAATCTTCATTTCCACAATGGCCGTCATTTGACGATGTATTTTTCCCGGGCGGGAGAAAATTTGCTCCCGTCACAACGCTCTTTCCGGTTTTTTCTTCCAGTTCAAGCCGCGCTTTTTTGGCGATTTTTCCGCCTTTCTTTCCCGCTTCCGCGTTTTCATCCATGCCCGTCGCACGGGCGCTCTCGGCGATCTGACGGGTGGAAAGCTCGGCCAGGGCCGTGAAAATCAGTTCCGCCTCGCTCATATGATCTCGCAGGTTCTGGGTTTTCAGTCCTTTGATGTCCTTGTGTTTTTTGACCGACACCCCGCTCCATTCCTGGTGAATGATATTGGTCAGAACGGCGTATTCATCTTCGCCTTTAATCTCATGGTTTTTCCAGTAATCCGTCAGTTTGTTGCGGGTTTCCTGCCCCATCATCCGCTGCTGTATCCATTTTTCGCTCCCCCCGTGCTGCTGCCAGTACTCCCGTGCCCGGTCAAGGGAGCGGGCCGGATCGCTCATGTCCTGAATGCGTTCATACCCGACTTTGGCGAGCCATTGCTTGATGGGTTCCGCATTGGGACTCGGCACGGACTGGATGATCCGCAGGAGGGTTTCCGGTGTGGCGGCATCCGTGAGCCGCATTTTTCCGTCCTCGGCAATCATTTTCAACCGGTTACAATTTGTAACCGTTTGGCTTCCCTCTTTCTTCAAGCGGCTTTTTAATACCTTCCAGTAATTTCTGGCCGCCTGATAATCCGGCTGCCGGATGAGGGCCGCGATGATGTCCACCACGGAAAAATACCATGTCTCCGCTTTTTCATCATACGTGCGGCGAATGCGGTAATCATCGAAAACCGCCAGGGCCTGATCCTTGTCCATTTTTACCTCCATTTGATTCTGTCCGCAGATGACGCAGATGACGCAGATAAAAAAACAGAAAAATCTGCGTTAATCTGGGTAATCTGCGGATTTATTCCCTTTCCACCTCCATCGGGCGGATTACGTCGCTCGCCATCCTATTTCGTTAGCAACCCTTTTAATCTGTTGGACAAAGGAATCGTCCGGACGTTTTTCTGCGATGCTTTTTTTGTCTTCCGCCGCCCAACGATATATCTGTTCGATGCTTCCATATCCTCTTTTGAAAGTTCTTGCTATTTTCATCATGTTCTCTTGTGTTGGGGCCAATTGCAAAATGAGTCGAAGTTCATCATCCGTCCATGATTTGCCCTTGTTTGATTGGTCATATATCTGTTCTTTATCAAGGGTTACAATTACATGGCGTAGATATGATACTCTCGATTGCCATGAATCAAGTCCGGAGACGGATTGAGAAAGCAGATCATAAACTGCTTCTCGAAATTCAGTTTTTGTCATGTTTCCTCCATGGATTGGATGTGATTTTAATTGATGTGTTTTATTCCGGAGGGAAAAAGCTGCTCAATAGAGGCATTTTTCGGCATTGTCTTCCAGAATGTCGATGCCGTGGAGGGAGGACACGGCGAGTACGGCATTTTTTTCAAAATCGTGAAGGCTTTTGCCGTAACGCTCCGACACCACCCGCAGCTTGCGGGCCAGCACCTCCGCCAGAAAATTGCCCGTGCCGCAGGCGGGCTCCAGAAAACGGGATTCGATGCGCTGGGTTTCCTGCTTCACCAGATCCAGCATGGCGTTGACTTCCCGCTTGCCGGTCAAGACCTCGCCATGATCGGCCACCCGCTGTTTTGATACCACCTGCTTTTCCGTCACTGCGCTATCCACCTTTTCATTGCACGGACTCGATTATTTGTATTGTTTAAACATTATATTCAGCACTTAACAAGGATTTATTATCCCTTTTATCTTTCTTATCTAACGATTCAAAATCCCCGGCAAGAGCCGACAGAAAATATAATTGCCTTTAACCCCATTTTAAGCCAATAAAACAAATTATAAATTGTGTTAATGCATACGCCTCATGAAAAAGACCGCCGATAGCCTTCAGCGGCATACCTCAAAACGGAAACTTATCTGACATTACATGAATTGAAGAAAGCCGCCCTTGAATAACCCTTCTGAAACGTCCAGCCGCCGCCTGGAGATGTCCACCCTGCTGGTGGCCACGGTTACGTCGTTTATCGGCCCGTATCTGATCTCTGCGGTAAATGTGGCCCTGCCCGCCATACAAACCGAATTCGGCATCAGCGCGGTGATGCTGAGCTGGGTCGCCACATCCTATCTTTTGTCCACCGCCGTATTTCTGGTGCCCATGGGAAAAATCGCCGATATTTACGGCCGGAAACGGATTTTCACCTTCGGGCTGACGATGCTCACCGCAACCGCTTTTTTTCTGTCCCTGACCGCCTCCGTTCCCATGCTGATTTTTTTGCGGGCCGTGCAGGGCTTTTCCGCCGCCATGATTGTATCCACGGGCATGGCGATCCTGACCTCGGTGTTTCCCCCCGAACGCCGGGGCCGGGCCATCGGCATTTATGTGGCGGCCGTTTATGTGGGCCTTTCCGTGGGCCCCACAGCGGGCGGGATTCTCACCCATCAATTCGGATGGCGCAGCGTGTTCTGGTCGGTCATTCCGCTGGGCCTTGCTTCCGTCGCCATCACCATCATCTTTCTTAAAGGGGAATGGAAGGGGCAACCCGGCGAAACCTTCGACCTTTCCGGCAGCCTGATTTATGCGGCGGCGCTTCTGCTGCTAATGTACGGCGCGTCCCTGGCCCCGGATTTATTGGGTTTGGTATCGGCGGGACTCGGCGTCCTGGGCTTTTTTTTATTTTTCAAACATGAACGGTCGGTTCCCTGGCCGGTTTTTGAAGTGCGCCTGTTTCAGCATAACCGGGTTTTCGCTTTCTCCAGCCTGGCGGCCCTCATCAATTATGCGGCCACATTCGCCATCACCTTTATGATGAGCTTGTACCTTCAACTGGTAAAGGGATTCAATCCCCAAACCGCCGGTTTTATTCTGGTGGCCCAGCCCGTAATGCAGGCCCTGCTTTCGCCGGTGGCGGGAAGATGGTCGGACCGGGTGGAGCCCCGGATTCTCGCCTCAGCAGGTATGGGTTTGACTGCGGCAGGCCTCTTTCAACTGGTTTTTATAAGTCCGGAAACGCAGGTGGGTTATGTGGTGGGCATACTGATAATGCTGGGGGTGGGGTTCGCCCTGTTTTCGTCGCCCAACACGAACGCCATCATGGGGTCGGTGGAGAAAAAGCACTTCGGCATCGCGTCCGGCGCGGTGGCCACCATGCGGCTGATGGGTCAAATGACAAGCATGGCCATCGTCACCATCCTTTTTTCCCTGTGTCTCGGCGGGGAACCGGTCTGCGCGTCCAGCCAGGCCTTTTTTCTGTTCAGCCTAAAAATCATCTTCTTGATTTTTATGGGTTTATGCCTGGCCGGAATATATTTTTCCCTGGCCAGGGGGGATCTCAGATTTGTCGGGAAAGAATCCCGACCTACAAAAAAAGAATAAAAATATATAAAGGAGAAAAATATATGTCTTTTGATAAACTTGGCCTTCGGATGGAGCTGCTGAGCGCCGTGGCATCCCAGGGTTTCACCGCGCCAACGCCTATTCAGGTAAAGACGATTCCGGCCATTCTGGAAGGGGCTGACATTCTTGCGGGCGCTCAAACCGGCACGGGGAAAACCGCAGCCTACGCGCTGCCCATTGTTCAGATGCTGAGCCAGGAACCGCCGGCGAAGAAAAAAAGGCAGCCCCGGGCCCTGGTTCTGGTTCCCACCCGGGAACTGGCGGCCCAGGTGGGAGAGGCCATGCAGGAGTATGGCCGCCGGTTGTCCCTGCGCGCAACGGTCATTTATGGCGGAATCAATATCAACGCGCAAATCATACGATTAAACCGTGGCGTGGATATTGTGGTGGCCACCCCCGGCCGTCTCCTGGATCACGCCAACCGGCGGACCCTGGATCTTTCAAAGGTAAAAATGCTGGTGCTGGACGAGGCGGACCGGATGCTGGATCTGGGTTTTATCGACGATATTCTTGAGGTGGCGGCGTATCTTCCCCAAAAGCGCCAGACCCTGCTGTTTTCCGCGACTTATCCGGCCAGCATTCAAGCCCTGGCGATTGAACTTCTAAACAACCCCAGACGGATTGAAGCAGCGCCTCCGAATCTGGCGGCTGACGGGGTAACCCAGGTGGTTTACCGGGTGGCGAGACAGCGCAAGCGGGAGTTGCTTGCGGGGCTGATTGTCAAGGAGAACTGGAGCCAGGCCATGGTGTTCACCCGGACCCGGTACGGGGCGGACAAATTGACCGAACAATTGCTCGCGGATGATATTGCCGCCGCCGCCATCCACAGCAGCAAAAGCCAGTCCCTTCGGACCCGGACCCTGGGGGAGTTTAAACGCGGGCTGGTGAGAATTCTGGTGGCCACGGATGTGGCGGCCAGGGGACTGGACATCAATGGTCTGCCCCATGTGGTGAACTATGATCTGCCGGAAATTCCGGAAAATTATGTGCATCGTATTGGGCGAACCGGCCGGGCCGGTGAAACGGGGATCGCCATTTCTCTGGTATGCGACCAGGAACAAGCGTCTTTGGTTGCCATTGAACGACTGTTGGGCTATAAGATTCCGGCAAACCGTCTGGCTGAATTTCAGCCGAAAAACGATCATGACCCGGATATCATTGCCGCCAAACGGGAACTGAAAAAAAAGGCGGCCAAGAACGAAATCAAAGGAAAAAAAGCCAAACAGGAGCCCAGGGAAAAGCCCGCCAAAAAACAGAAAAAAGCCGCAGTCAAATCAAAGACATCGGAACGTTCCCGTACCCGCGAACCCCAAAAAACAGGGAAGACGCCCGGAACCACAAAACCAAGGGCAAAACGGTAATATTTTTTTACCGCACACCGCCGGCAATGCGATAAAAATCAGTCAAACAGTCTTTTCAATGTTCTGAAGATGGCGGACGTGTGCATCCATGAGGTAAGTGTGAAAAAATGCAATATCCCGCTGGATAAGATTGGGAATCGTCTGTGAATCGGAAGGCGCAGGGGCTCGGGCAATTGTTCAAACCGGAATCCGCAGGTGTTGGAAGTCAGGCATTCCGAGGCGGTTCTGGGATATTTCCGACAGTTTAACGGCCGGATTGTGTAAATGGCGCAAAAACTGCGGCCGTCTTCATTGTATCTTAAAAAACTGCATGGATGCGGCAGTTTGCAGCAGGCGCCGCACCCGGCACACTGACCGGTTCTATTTTTTGCAACCGGAAGCACACTGGTGATGGTTCTTTTTGCTTTGGCTTTCAATTGGATTACCTTTTGGTTAAATTTTTATTAGCCGCTATTTATAGACCACTTTTTGGATAAAACAAGTTAAATTTTAATCATGACGCTGTGCACAAAAAATGTCTGATTCCGGGATTCATCTCACCATCGAGCAGCAGCGGATTGTGGCCTGCGACCTTGCCCCTGGTGAAAGCCTGAAGGTGGTGGCCTTTGCCGGCACCGGAAAAACCTCCACCCTGGTGGAATACGCTTATGCCAGACCGCATTTACGGTTTTTATACCTGGCCTTTAACAAAAGCGTTCAACTGGAGGCGGCGCAAAAATTCCCCGGCAACGTCACGGCCCGGACTTCCCATTCCCTGGCTTTCGGCGTAAAAGGGTATCCGCACAAGGACCGGCTGGTATCCGGGTTCCGGGCCAGCACGGTCATGGACGCGTTGGAATTGGAGAAATTTGAAGACGCCAAATTCACCATCGACACCCTCAACCATTACCTGATTTCCGCATCACCAAAAGTCGCCAGACAGCATATCCCCTATCAGGCAAAACCCTTTTATGAACAGATCAAAGCACCCATGCCGGATTTTGTGGCATTGGCCAACCGCCTGGGCCGGTTGATGTGCGACAATTCGGACGAGCGCATCGGCATGCTCCATGACGGGTATTTAAAACTCTACCAATTGTCGAACCCGATTCTCCATTATGACTGCATTTTACTGGATGAAGCCCAGGACATCAATCCCGTGACCAGCGCTTTTGTTATGGTTCAGGCCCGGCCCGGCTATAAGCCCAAAGCATCCAGCATTATTATCGTTGGCGATACCCACCAGCAGATATACAGTTTCCGGGGAGCCAAAGACACCCTGGAAAATATCCAGACCACCAAAACCCTGTTTCTCACCCAAAGCTTCCGGTTTGACAACAAAGTGGCCCGCATTGCCAATATGGTGCTGGGCATATTTAAAGGGGAAAGAAAAAAGGTGGTGGGGACGTCTTTGGCAAAAACCGGAAAACCCGAATGGGATCCGGACCATTATACGGTCATCGCCCGCACCAACGCGGCGATTTTCGACAAGGCGGCGAAGTTGTGCCGCACCAAAAAAATCGGTTTTATCGGCGGCATCAATGGATACCGGCTTGGGACCATTCAGGATGTTTACCATCTTTACGCCCATCAGCATAATCGCATCATGGATCCCTTTATTAAACGATTCGCAGATTATTCTGATCTAAAATCCTATATTGAGGCGGTGGAGGATGTGGAGTTGCAAAGCGTGTGCCGGGTGGTTGAAAATTATACCTTCAGCATCCCCGGCCTAATCCGGATAATCAAAGAAAAGGCTGTGGATGCGAAAGACGCCCAGGTGCTCCTCACAACCGCCCATAAATCCAAAGGCCTGGAGTGGCCCAATGTGCATTTAATGGGGGATTTTCAGCCGCTCATGGACAAGGACAATCTGGTGGACCCCAAAGGTTTGGAGCCGGATGAATTCAATCTGGTGTATGTGGCCATGACCCGCACCATTTCCCGGCTGAGGTTTGACAAGGACAGCACCATTCCGGAATTTATACGAAAGGTCCAGGAAGGGATGACGGCGGGCGGAAAAAATGCTTCGAAATGACGGATACGGATTCATTAAATGCTTCTGATTTCAATGGTTTCAACCCCCCGCCCCCCTATTTCCGCATACGCATAGTGACCATGTGTCAGCATGCCCGGATTGATGATATGGGTGGGGCCAATGGCGTCCACGGCTTTGGATTCATGGATATGGCCCGTAAAGCAGACCATGGGCTGACGGGCTTCGATAAACCGCCGCACTGCCAGGCTGCCCACATGGACGCCGGATGAAAGCCTGTCGCACCGGGTCCGGATCGGCGGCTGATGAGACACAAGCACCATGGGCGGGTTTCCTTTAGCGGGCAGCGGGGCCGCTCCCCGGTCTAAGCATTGTTCGATTTCACTTTCGGAATATTCATTGGGGGTATGAAACGGGGTAATGAGCGACCCGCCAAGGCCCACGAATCCGATGCCGTCAATCATTTCACAGCGGCCATGCAGATTGATGCCCTGGCGGTCAAGATACGCGTCATTTTCCGGATAATCGCAGTTGCCGGATACCGCGAGGGCCTTTTTTGCCATTTCCAATACGGGAATCACCACCCGGGCGGTTTCCGCCTCTCTGCCAAAGGTGGTGATGTCCCCCGCCAGCAGCACCACATCCGCATGCCGGATGATATCTCCCATGCGTAAAACAGCCGCCCGGTCGCCATGAACGTCTGATAATCCAATGACAATCATTTTTTGCTCATTTGATTTGCATGATGGCTTTTTTGATGATGTCCGAAAGATCGGGGCGGGATTTGGCCGCTTGTTTTAAAAATATTTTCGATCTGTCGCCCCCGACTTTGCCGAGCAGGGGAATGGCCGCTTTAAGGAGAGCGGTTTCATGGTCGCTTCCGGCAGCAGCAGACGCCACCTTTTTCCAGAAAAAATTTTTTCCTCCGATAAAAGGCTTCATCAAATCTAAAACCTGGGACTCCACCATGCCCTGATCCGGAATTGACGGCATGGCGTTAATGGCGCTGATAATGGCTGTGTTTTTGGTGAGTTGCGTGTCCGCGCCACCACTGTCTTTGGGCATGGGCATGGAAAGAATCAACATCAGCATACGCATGCCAGGTTCCGAAACAGGGGCAAAACGCTCAAGACTTCTGATGGCCCGCCACCGGACTTTTGGCTCCGAATCGTTCAATGCCTTTATGATAAGGGCTTCCGCATCCTCGGGCCGCAGGCTGACAATCACATTCAAGGATTCCTCCCGGAGTTTCGGGTTTGCATGGTCCAGAAATTTCCGGGCGCAGGCGAAATCCGCTTCCGCATGGCTGACCTTGCCCAGAATCATCATGGCGTTCCGGTGCACAAACCACGGATGGTGAGCGTCCTCCAGGGTGGCAATGGCCCAGTTGCGGGCAGGCAGACCTTTGTTTGCGAGGGATTCAAATGACTGTTTCCGCACCTCCCGATCCGCACTTTCCGTAAGCATTCTGCCTAAAATATCCACGCCATAGGATCCGAGATCTTCGATAATATGGTCTAAGATCCTGCGCTGATTTTTATCGCTCCCGCCATAAGTCTCGATGATGGAAGCGGAAATATCCTTAAAAACAAAGGCCATGGGCCGATCAGTGGATTTAAGCGAATGAAAAAGGGGGGATGCGGAAAAATCCATCACGCCGTCTGGCCTGTGCACCTTCAGTCCGGCGTGGACAATCTCGGAATTAAGGGGCGGGCGCAAGCATGCAGTTTTCAGCATTTCCGCCATCCGGCTGACCATGTCCCAGCGGTCGGATTCCACGAGCACCGGCGCGGCCCTTCTGAAACACTGCAAATAGACTATTGCTTCGTCCGGGTCTTGCAAATGATCCAGGGCACCCGAATATTTATTGAAATTTTGCATAATATCTTCGGCCAGCTTTGCGGAATGGATAAAATACTGGACATCTGCGGGCAGTTCCTCAAGACTTAAAATATTATTGCTATGCAACTGGTGCAGGAAATGCCGTGCGCCGGAAATATTTTCGTTCACCAGCCGCCGGGCGATTAATTTCAGAATACGCCGGATGCCGGCCAGCCTTCTCGGGATTTGTTCATTTTCTGGCTGTTCGATTTTGAGTTTATTCAAGGAATCCATATCGTTGATGGTAAACTGGGTCGTAGGCAGCAGCAGATCAAGGGAAAAAGCCGCCACAATCATCTCTTCGATATCTTCCGGCTTCATGGTGTCCACATACCGGGCGATCATATAACAATTCACCAGAAAATCATTGAGATATTGCGGATGCTTCAACGGGCGGATAATGTCCTTCACCGTCTGAAGTTTCAATTTTTTAACCGCTTCAGACGATACGCCGGAAAACAAAGGCAGAACCTTCAAATCCTTGGCCAGCCGGTGAATGGCCATTTCCACCCGCCAGGGAAGCACCGCCTCCAGCTCCAGCATATCATCCTGAAAAATGGTCGAAATTTCGCTGATGCCCTGGGCCACAAGGGCGCGGGTGAGATAATTGCCGGCTTTCCCGTCCCCCTGTTTGTCCACCTTGGGGTCGCTCATGATATCAATAAAATCATAAAAATGGTCTGCCGGGATATCCTGTTTTACCGCAAAACTGATGAGTCTTTTTTTTTCACAATAGGCGCTGAGCTTCGGGACAAACAGTTCGGCAACCCCCGGCCCCACCAGTTGCCGGATGCTCACGGGTTCTTCAAGAATCCCGGTCAGCATGATATCCGTCCCATCCCGGCTGGTTTGATGGGTAATCATAATTTCCCGGCGTTCACCCAAAACACTGATGAATTCATTATACAATCCCTCCTTGGCGGATTTGGCGCCTGGATGGCCGGGGTCATAATACCCGCTGCGGAGTATGGCTTTGGTGAAATTCATGAAAAATTTGCCCACGGGCTCGGCAATGACCCGTTCCTCGGGCGACAGTTCTTTTTTTTCCAGGATGCGTTTTGTCAAAAAAACCGGCGCCTGGGCAGCTTCCCGCTCAAACTCCACCTGGCTGACCATTTGTCTGATATCATCAAGCAACATACCGGCGGCGTTGCCTGGAAATTTTGCTCCCGAAGCATGAGGCGTCCGGGGAGGGGTTGATTTCGGGGCCGGTTCCCGGAAATGGCTTGATGCATCATCATCCTGAAGTCGAAATTCCAGCCCTTTATCTTTTGCTATCTCTTTTGGGTGGACTTCCAAATCAAAACTCGGAGACAAATCATCATCCGGATTTTCCATTTCAAGATGCATCAAATCATCATCCAGCATGGACCCCGCCGGTATGTCCCCGGAAAGGAGGACTGCTTCATCAGGGGTCTGACCCAAAGGCGGCGTATCCGGCAAAAGCCCGTTTTCCGATATTTCAATTTCCATCTCCGGAATAATTTCCGCTTCAAGAAGCGGTTCCGCATGTTTGGCAAAAGGCAGGGAAAGGCGATTCGGGTAGGTATCCGTGGCGGCCAATGCCTGGTTGAGGCCCGGCATCCACTGGGAAAGGTTTTTCCCGACATCCGCCGTCATGCCGGGCATTTCCGGGTCATGCCCCTTGGCAGGGATAATTTTGCCTGGGATCAAAAAGGATGTTTTCAGGCCGGGCGCCAATATCTGCAACAGGATGCGGGAGTTTATGGGCAAGGGCTTTGAGGATGGCAAAAATACCGTACCGGAAGAAAGCTGGCCGTAAAACTGACAGAAATGGTCAATAGATGCAAACTTAACAATGATCAAAAATTTCTGCATTGTAAAATAAACCTGCTGGCTGTAAATTATTGACAAATATGCGCCATCCGATATTTTTTTTATATCACCATAGCCCGGCATTTATCAATTTTTTTTCATGCACCCGAATTAAAGGATCGCACCCTATGGAAAAGAAAAAAGGGGAAATTTTAATAAAACTGGCACGGAAAACCATTGCCGAAAATCTGGGCGTTGCAAGAGGCGATGCGGATGATCTGGAAACCGCCCTAAAAGATGCGGCATTTTTGGATAAACGGGGAATTTTTGTGACCCTGACCATCAACAGCCAACTGCGGGGATGCATCGGCAACCTGATGTCGGACAAAACCATTCTGGAAGGGGTGAAGGACAATGCCGTGAATGCGGCGTTTTATGATCCCCGGTTTCCGGCCTTAACCAAAAAAGAACTGGATGCGGTGGATATTGAAATCAGCCTTCTGACCGAACCCCGGCCCCTGGCGTTTTCGGATGACGAAGACTTGCTCGCCAGGCTGCGGCCAGGCATTGACGGCGTGATTATCCGGAAAAACGGCCGAAGCGCAACGTTTCTGCCCCAGGTATGGGGACAGTTGCCGGATAAAGAGAGTTTTCTGAACCATCTTTGCAGCAAAGCCGGTCTGCCGACAGATGCCTGGCGCAGCCCCGGCCTTGTGGTGCAGGTCTATCAGGTGCAGTATTTTCATGAGCGCCGATAAATATGGAAGCCTCAAGGAGATGGATGGCTATTGTCATCTTGTGTCTTGCTGTTCCCTTATCTTCCGGGTGCGGCACAGGCAAAATCGTCAAAAAGATGGAAGTCACGGCCTATTGCGGATGCGGGGAGTGCTGCGGCTGGGAACGGGGGAGCTGGAAATATCTTAAACTGAATTTCTGGAACAAATACATCAGTTACGGAAAAAATGCGGGCCGCCCCTATTCCGGACTGACCGCCAGCGGAACCAGGCCCCATGAACCCAAACCCGGCCTTCTGTCCCTGAACAGCCTTCAAAATCCCTGGATGATTCCGTTTCGCCTGGTATTTCCCTGGCTATGGTTTCCCCGTGACGGCACCATTGCGGCGGACACCCGGTATTATTCCTTCGGCACCCGCATGTATGTTCCCGGATACGGATATGGTATGATTGAAGACCGGGGCGGCGCTATCCAGGGCCCCACCCGGCTGGACGTGTTTTACAAATCCCATACTGACGCGAAAATATGGGGGCGGCAAAAGGTGGGGGTGACGATTTACCGATGAATGCTCATGAATTGTTTATTCCACCACCCACACCGCGCAGTTCCGGGCGATCCGGACAATTTTGCCGGATATGGAGCCAAAGAGAAATTCCTCTTTCAGGGAAAGTCCCCTCCTGCCCACCACAAGGGTTGCGTATTCCAGGGAATCCATTTCCGCCAGAATGCATTCCGCCATGGAAGGGCAATACCGAAGGGAAGACCGTGCGGAAACATCCGCGTCCGCAAACCCGGCTTCCATGAGCATTCCGCGATATTCCGCCAGCATCCGGTTCACATGCCGCCGGTGTTCCTGATACCATTTATCTTTTTCTCCGGGGTCCGGGAATTCGTCCTCTTCCGGTTCCCGGATCACATGCAGCAGGGTGGCTTTAAACCCTTTGATGTCTCCCAGCAGATTCCCCACATATTCTACGGCACGGCGCGAATTCTCGGACGCGTCCACGGCGATCAAAATGTTTCGATTTATCTCAGGACTCATTCGTGATCTCCTTTTTAAAAAAATCGGACTTGAATTCGTACAAATCGTCAAGCAGCTCTGCCGCCTGATCATAAAACACATTGGCGCTCTTTGAAAAATGCATCAGTATCCGGTTCAGGTCTTCCGGGATATAGGGATAAATCTTAATAAGATTAGCGACCCGGTTATTGAACACAATATTGGTGTCATTATCACTTAATCTGGCGAAGATATCGGGCTTGTCTATTTTTAAGCGCGGAACCAGCAAATCTCCCATTCCCACCAGAAACATCAGCACGTTGCCCAGACCGAATAAATCATATCCAAACATGTTTTCCCGGTGGCGGAAATTATAATCAAAATCAATCCAGCGGTAGACGCCGGAATCCCGATCCACGATAATATGGTCCCTGCGGATATCGCCATGTTTTTCGCCGGCCTGGTGCAGAAACCGGATGGCTTCCGCGCACTCGATATAATTGTCTAAGATTTCGGGGAAATACTGGTAAAAATAGGTTTCATGATCGATTCGGGAAGCAAGATCCCAGACGTGATCGGCAAGGGTGATGCCGCCAATGACATCGAGAATTCGGACCATATTGCCCTGATCGTCCTGGACGGAAATGCCATGCATGAAATTGGGGCGGCTGCCCACCAGATTGAGAATCCGGGCTTCTTTCAGAGGGCTGCGAAAACATTCAAAGGATATGTCGCCGATGCGGGCGATGAATTTTTCGTGAAACACCAGTTTGACGATTTTCGCCTCCCCGGTGGCGAGATCAATGGCGCGTTTGACCCAGTACTTGACCTCATCATCGAGACCGAACCGTCCTTCCTTGGTATTATGCCGAATCAGATAGGGCGTATCATTTAAAATGACAATATCGCCATATTCGATGGAAAAAAAATTACTGGTATCCCTGTAAACCCTGAAAGGCTGATTCTGACGCTGACCGGGAACCCAATGGGCCACAAGCTTTTGAAGGACTTCCTGAGAAAATTGCCCGGTCATGGCCTCTCTCTATAAATTTTATTATTCTTTTTCAGGCTGCTTCCTGCATGGGACGAGTCCGAGGATTCGGAAAAGACCGTTGTTCGGACTCAAAATGACAAATCACATCTTCAACAACCTCACACAATTCACAATACAATCGCACTGGATCATATCCCCTGGTAAAAAATTCGGCCTTCAACCTTCGAATATTTCACCTGTTTTCCGCCTATCAAAGGGTCCAAGTGCTTGAGAATTTCATTTGGATGCAGCCCGAGACCGGCGGCCATGTCCTCTAACGTGCAGGGCCTTCGGGAGAGCATATTTAAAATGGCATTGCGGATATCCATTATATGCTGATCGGTTTTCGAGCGTGAAAATGCGGCGATAACCTCGGCCTTTTCCCCTAAAATTCCGGCAAAACCCATAAGCGTTGCTTCAGACAGGGGAGAAATCCCGGATTCCGCCGTGGGCCGCACCGCTGTGTTCAAATGGATTTTGTCGGGCTTAAATTTTTCCATCCAGGGCAAATAGCGTTTCACTGTCTCCACATCCGCATTGATGCCGTCGACAAAAAAAAGTTCAAGCCAGATCAATCCCTTATATTCCTGCCGGAATTTTATAAGACCGTTGGCCGTGTCTTCAAACCGGATATTTGCGTGGGGCCGGTTGATTTTTAAAAAGATATCCGCATCACAGGCGTCAAAGGACGGCAGCACCACATCCGCCCTGCAAATATCATTTCGAACCTCCGGGTCATTAAAAAGCGATCCATTGGTCAAGAGCGCCACCGGAATGTCTGAAATGTGTTGTATATCCTTAATAATGCGCCCAATATCGCTGTTTAGGGTGGGCTCCCCGGAGCCGCCAAGGGTGATGTAATCCGGCCTTGCGCCGGCATCCAGCCGGCGCTCAAGCTGAGAAGCAATGATATCCGCCTTCACATAGGGCCGCCTTTCCAGCGTGGTTTCCGGGGTGCGGCCGATCTGGCAGTAAACGCAATCATAGGAGCAGACCTTATACGGAACCAGATCCACGCCCAGGGAAAGGCCGAGCCGGCGGGACGGCACAGGGCCGTATATAAAATTAGGTTGTGCTTGCAACTTGGGTTTCTCCTTGATAAGGAAATTCTTGTTTTTAATTACAGTAACCTGTGTTTAACAGGTATTCAATCCCCAATTTTTATCAAGGAGTTTTTTAGCCATGCCGGATGATTTTAATGCATCAGAAATACATGATGATGACAATAATGACGAAAATGATATTGACGAAAAAGAGGTTCCTGCCGAAGAAAATTTCGCCGATATGTTTGAATCCTATATGACGGAACAAAAGGAAATTAACGTCGGGGACCGGATTTCTGGTGAAATTATCGCTATCGGCGACAAAAACGTGTTTATCAATACCGGAACCAAAACCGACGGCGTGGTGGAAAAAGGGGAACTCCTGGACAAGGACAATGAACTGCCTTACAAAAAAGGGGACCGGCTGGATCTTTATGTGGTTGCCATTTCAGACGGGGAAATCCGGCTGTCGAAAGCCATATCCGGCGCGGGCATGGACCACCTTCTCCATGACGCATACAAAACCCATATCCCGGTTGAAGGCAAGGTGGTTGAGATCTGCAAGGGCGGGTTCCGGGTCAGCATCATGAATAAGCTCGCCTTTTGCCCCATCAGCCAGATGGATACCCAGTATGTGGAAGTCCCGGACGGATATGTGGGCAATACCTATGAATTTTTGCTCACCAAATTTGAGGATCGGGGTAAAAATATTATTGTGTCCCGGCGCGAACTCTTAAAAATACAGCAGGAAGCCGCAAAAAAAGAATTTTTCGCCAATGTGCGGGCGGAGGACATTGTTGACGCTACCGTTAAAACCATCATGCCCTATGGCGCGTTTGTGGAACTTTATCCGGGCGTGGAGGGTCTCATCCATATTTCCGAACTGAGCTGGACCCGGGTGGGACACCCCAATGAAATCGTCAATATCGGCGACCCCGTGAAGGTCAAAATACTGGATATCAATAAAGACACAGGCAAAATTTCCCTGTCCGCCCGCCAGGCGGCCACAGATCCCTGGCTCTCCGTGAACCAGCAGTTTAAACCTGGGGACAAAACCGAAGGCAAAGTGACCCGGTGCATGGATTTTGGGGCGTTTGTGGAAATTGCACCCGGCATTGAAGGCCTGGTGCATGTCAGCGAAATGAGTTATCAAAAACGCATCGCCAAAGCGTCGGATGTGGTGGGGCCTGGCGATGTGATTCCGGTGATGATTAAGGACATCGATACAGCGAACAAGCGGATATCCTTAAGCATGAAGGCTGTGGAAGGAGATCCGTGGACGAATATTGAAGGGAAATACACTGTGGGTCAGCAGGTGTTCGGAAGGGTGGAAAAAAAGGAATCATTCGGTTATTTTATCCAGCTTGAACCCGGCGTGACGGGCATGCTGCCGAAATCGAAAATAAGCGCATCCCATAACCCGTCAGATATTGAAAAGCTGAAAATCGATGACCCTATTGCCGTGACCATCGAGGAAATTAAACCCAGGGAACGGAAAATTTCCCTGGGTGTGGAAGGCGACACCGACGACTGGAAGGCGTTTGTAAAAAAAGAAACACCCCCGGCATCTATTGGAACGATGGGCGGCGCATTGGGCGATCTTGGCCAGAAACTCCAGAAAGCCCTAAATTCTCAAAAAAAATAGTCCTGAAACGGCAACAGCCGGATTAACGCACACGCGCATCCGGCTGTTGCATGTTTCGAAGACCCTATTTCTTAATAAACAATCCCCCCACAATCAGCAGAAACGCCCCCACAATCACCAGCAACAGCCATAGATCCATGGTTACAAGATAATTGCAGCCGTCTTGCAGCCACTGCCAGGAGATGCTGTCAATAAAATCAAAATTTGCTTCATCCATGATATCCACAAGCCGGGTCGGGCCTGATTTATCAATCACGCTCATGCCGCCTTTGGCGGAAAGCTTTCTGGAGCTTCCCATAAAATCTTCCAGCGCCGTCCAGCCCCACATGGATATGCCGCCCAGGAGTGATACCATTCCCACAACATTGGTCTTCTTCATTTTTTTTCCTTTTCAGTTAACCTCTGCAAGTAAGTTTATCCGCCCTTAATTTTATTGTAGATAACTAATATCATGGAAAAAAAATGGTTGCAAGAGGGGAAATGCATTAAAAAAAACCTGCTTTGAAAAATTCCCGATTCATCCGGGCGATCTGGATAATGGATATGCCCTTGGGGCATTCGGCCTCGCATTCGGTTTCATTGGAGCAGTTCCCGAAACCCAGTTCATCCATTTTCCGGACCATGGCGGCCACCCGCTGGGCCGCTTCGGGCCGTCCCTGGGGCAGCAGGGCAAGATGAGACACTTTGGCGCTCACAAACAGCATGGCCGACGCATTGGGACAGGCCGCCACGCAGGCCCCGCAACCAATGCAGGCCGCGGGCACAAACGCCGCATCCGCCGTATCCTTGGGGATGGGGATGGCGTTGGCGTCCGGGGCCCCGCCGGTATTGACGGAAACATAGCCGCCTGCCTGAATAATTTGGTCCAGCGCGCTCCGGTCCACCACCAGATCCTTGATGATGGGGAAGGCTTTTGCCCGCCAAGGCTCGATAACAATCGTATCCCCATCCTTAAAATGCCGCATGTGAAGCTGGCACAGGGTGGTTTCCCGCTCACTTCCGTGAGGCCGGCCGTTCACCACGGCCCCGCACATGCCGCAAATGCCTTCCCGGCAGTCATGATCAAAGGCGATGGGCTCCTTGTGATCCCTGGTGAGCTGTTCATTGACCACATCGATCATCTCAAGAAACGACATGTCCGTGGAAATGCTTTTCGCATCATAGGTTTCGAGCCGTCCAATGGGTTCTCCCCGGCCCTGACGCCAGACCTTTAATGTCAGATTGATGGTTTTTCCGCTCATTATTTATAACTCCTCTGGGTCAATGCCACATTTTCAAAAACCAGGGGCTCCTTGTGAAAAACAGGAGGCCTGCCTTCGCCCGAAAATTCCCAGGCCGCCACATGGCAGAAATTTTCATCATCCCGAAGGGCCTCATTGTCCTCGGTCTGAAAAGCGGTATTAAAATGGCACCCGCAGGATTCACGTCTTGCCAAGGCATCATCGATCATAAGCTCCCCGAATTCGAGAAAATCCGCCACCCGGCCCGCGTTTTCCAGACTCTGGTTGAAATCAGACTGATTTCCCGGAACATAAACGTCTTCCCAGAATTCTCCCCGCAAATTCGCTACCATCCCTTTGGCCTTAGAAAGCCCCACCTCGTTCCGGGCCATGCCGCAATGTTCCCAGAGAATCGCGCCAAGGGCCCGGTGAAAATCCGCCACCGTGCGCTTGCCTTGTATTCCCATCAGTTTTTGGACGCGCTCCCCGGCGGCGTTTTTCGCCTGTTTAAATGCGTCGCTTTCGGCATGGGTTTTCCCGAAAGACGCGCCCGCCAGATACCCGCCAATGGTATAGGGAATGACAAAATACCCGTCCGCGAGCCCCTGCATCAGGGCGCTGGCCCCCAGCCGGTTGGCCCCGTGATCGGAAAAATTGGCTTCTCCCAGCACGAACAAGCCGGGAATGGTGCTCATGAGGTTGTAATCCACCCACAAACCGCCCATGGTGTAATGCACGGCCGGATAAATCATCATGGGTGTCTGGTAAGGATTTTCGCCGGTAATTTTTTCATACATCTGGAACAGGTTGCCGTATTTTCCGGCAATGGCCCCTTCCCCGTATCGTTTGATGGCATCACTGAAATCAAGATAAACCGCAAGTCCGGTCTCGCCCACGCCTTTTTTCATGTCGCACTGGTCCTTGGCGTTCCGGGAGGCCACATCCCTGGGAACCAGATTGCCGAAGCTGGGATATTTGTTCTCCAGATAATAATCCCGTTCCGATTCGGGGATCTCGCCTGGTTTTCGCTTGTCACCGGGTTTTTTGGGCACCCAGACCCGGCCGTCGTTTCTTAGGCTTTCGCTCATCAGCGTCAGCTTGGACTGAAAATCGCCGTGCACCGGAATGCAGGTGGGATGAATCTGGGTAAAGCAGGGATTGGCGAAAAACGCGCCTTTTTTATAAGCGCGAAATGCCGCCGTGACATTGGAGGCCATGGCATTGGTGGAAAGGTTGAACACATTGCCGTATCCGCCTGTGGCCAGAACCACCGCATGGGCCGCATGGGTTTCCAGCTCGCCGGTGATAAGATTCCGGGTCACGATGCCCCGGGCCCGGCCGTCCTCCACCACCAGCTCCATCATTTCCCGCCGGGGAAACAGGGTGACCATGCCTTTGGCGGCCTGGCGCATTAGCGCGCCATAAGCCCCGAGCAGCAATTGCTGGCCGGTCTGGCCCTTGGCGTAAAACGTCCGGGAAACCTGGGCCCCGCCAAAGGAACGGTTGTCCAGAAACCCGCCGTAATCCCTGGCGAATGGGATGCCCTGGGCCACGCAATGGTCGATGATGAGGTTGCTGATTTGGGCCAGGCGGTAGACATTTGCCTCCCTCGCCCGAAAATCCCCGCCCTTCACCGTGTCATAGAACAGCCGCCGGATGCTGTCCCCGTCATTGGAATAATTTTTTGCCGCGTTAATGCCTCCCTGGGCCGCGATGCTGTGGGCCCGGCGGGGGCTGTCCTGAATGCAGAAATTTTTCACCGGATATCCCAGCTCAGCTAAACTTGCGGCGGCGGATGCCCCGGCAAGGCCCGTGCCCACCACGATGATCTCAAATTTCTTTTTATTGGCCGGGTTCACCAGCTTTAATTCAAACCGGTGGCGATCCCATTTTTCAGCCAAAGTGCCTGCGGGAATTTTGGCGTCCAATTTTGGTTCCATAGTCATAATGAATCCTTTTTACATGATAAAACGAACATATACATACACCGGGATACATCCAAAACCCGCAGCCACCAGAAGGCTGAAGACAAGTCCCATTCCCCGGATGCCGGGCATATATTTGGGGTGGTTGGCCCCCAGGGTCTGAAACAGGCTCCAGAAACCATGACTGATGTGAATGGCTGCCACAATAACCGCGATGGTATAAAATATCACATAAAGCGGGGAGGCAAAGGTGCCGGTCATGGCCTGAAACACCGCGTCTTGCCGGTCATGATTGATAAAATGAAAATTCAAAAGATGCACCATGACAAAAACCAGAATAAAGAGACCGGTATAAGGCATGGTGGCGGAGCCAAGTGTCCGGCCCCCGGCGTTCTTTTTCACCTGATAGCGAACCGGCCGGGCGCTCCAATTTTGCCAGACCAGGGTCAGGCCGGTGGCCACGTGAATGATTGCAAACGTCAAGAGACCGATCTCCGCCACCCGCAAGATTGGGTCCAGGGCATGAAGATGCGCCACATAAGACAAAAACACATCCTTGCCGCCATACAGGGTCAGGTTGCCAATCAGGTGAATGATGAGAAAAAGGCAAAAACCCAGACCGGTTAAGGCCATCATCAGTTTTTTGCCGATGGATGCGCGCATGGTTTCAAGAAACCAGTTCATTGTGGTTCTCCCCAAAATTAAAGAAAACTCTCACTTTCTAAATTTTTTACAGGTCTTCCGAGACCTATAAAACAATGGCACTATATTCCCTAAGAGCCTGTTTGAGGATTCTGGATCAGGTCCGAAAACAAGGCGGGAAACGGCAAAAATGCGCAGCATACTCGGGTATGTGAGCAGTTTTTGACGGTTTCCAACGCAATTTTCGGGCCTTAGACGGGATTATCAAACAGGCCATTAAACACGTCCCGGCACAATTCCCCCATCAGCCCCAGGTTCTCACATACATGAACCCCGGCGGATTTTAAGGCTGCAATTTTGGCGCTTGCCGTGCCGCTGCCGCCGCTGATGATGGCCCCGGCGTGTCCCATGCGCCGGCCCGGAGGCGCGGAAACGCCGGCGATAAATCCGATGACGGGTTTGGTGACATTGGAGCGGATAAATTCCGCCGCGTCTTCCTCCGCATTGCCCCCGATTTCACCCACCATGACAATGCCTTTGGTGTCGGGATCATTTTGAAATGCGGTCAGACAGTCAATGAAATTCGTGCCGTTTACGGGATCTCCGCCGATGCCGATGCAGGTGGTCTGGCCAATGCCCTGCCCGGTGAGCTGAAACACCACTTCATAGGTCAGGGTTCCGGATCGGGACACCACGCCGATGGGGCCGCCGGGTTTGTGGATATGGCCGGGCATGATGCCGATTTTGGCCTGGCCCGGACTGATGATGCCCGGACAATTGGGCCCGATGAGCCGGGAACCGGAGCCTTTCAGGATATGCTTGACCCGCATCATGTCCAGCACCGGAATGCCCTCGGTGATGGCGACGATGAGTTCAATTTCGGCATCCACCGCCTCCATGATGGCGTCCGCGGCAAAGGGCGGCGGCACGAAAATCATGGTGCAGTTGGCATGGGTTTTCTCTTTGGCCTCCCGCACCCCGTTAAACACGGGGATGTCATCCATCAGGGTTCCGCCTTTGCCAGGCGTGACGCCCCCGACCACTTTTGTGCCGTAGGCCGCGCACTGACGGGTGTGGAACTGCCCTTCCCTGCCGGTGATACCGGAAACGATGAGACGGGTGTCTTTATTTACGAAAATGCTCATAATGATCGATATCCTTTCTACCTTATCACTTCCGCCACCATGTCCCCGGCGGATTTCATATCGGTGGCGGTGAACAGCTTGAGGCCGGATTCCGCCAGAATTTTTCGGCCCGCTTCCACATTGGTGCCTTCCATGCGCACGATGACCGGAACCGTGACGGCGGTTTTCCGGGCCGCTTCCACAACACCGCTTGCAAACACGTCACACCTTAATATCCCACCGAAAATATTAATTAAAATTCCTTTTACGTTGGGATCGCTCAGGATAATCTTGAATCCGTTTTCCACCATTTCCGCCGTGGCCCCGCCGCCCACATCCAGGAAATTGGCGGGCTCGGCCCCGGCCAGCTTGATGGTGTCCATGACCGCCATGGCGAGCCCCGCGCCGTTCACCATATTGCCCACGTTGCCGTCCAGCTTGATGTAATTGAGGTTATATTTGGAGGCTTCCACATCCAGGGGATCTTCCTCGTCCAGGTCCCGGAGGGCCGCGATATCCTTGTGGCGAAACATAGCGTTGTCGTCGAAATCCATTTTGGCGTCAAGGGCCAGCAGGCGTTGGTCCTTGGTGATGACCAGCGGATTGATCTCAACAAGGGAGCAGTCGTTCTCCACAAACAATTGATACAGCCGGGTCACCATCTGGGATAAATCCTTGGCCAGGGAGCCGGAAAGACCGAGGCCGAACGCCAGCTTTCGGCAATGAAAGGGCTGGATGCCGACGAGCGGATTCACCTGGACCTTGATAATCTGATCAGGGGTTTTTGCCGCCACTTCCTCGATGTCCATGCCCCCTGCCCGGCTTGCGATGATCATGATGCAGGCCGTTTGCCGATCCGGCACCAGGCTCAGGTAAAGCTCCTTTTCGATTTCCGATCCTGCTTCCACCAGCACCTTGCGCACCATTTTGCCTTCCGCTCCGGTCTGGTGGGTTACCAGGTTCATGCCGATGATGGCCTCCGCATGGGCCGTAACCTCACCCAGAGAACCGGCGAGCTTGACCCCGCCACCCTTACCCCGGCCGCCCGCGTGAATCTGGGCTTTCACCACCACCGGAAACCGATTGAGACCGGATGCGACTTCCCTTGCCTTGGCCGGGTCAAAGGCCACATCGCCGTCGGGAGTGGGGATGCCGTAACGGCGGAAGAGTTGTTTGGCCTGGTATTCGTGGATTTTCATATAAAATTTCTCCGATTGGCGTTCGAAATGGATTAAAATCGATTCTTCCAGCGTTTTGGATCACGTTTGCCATGAAACACGGCAAGGACGACGATCCGATTCGTTTCCTTTTCATGGACAAAGAGAACTTGATAAGGGAACCGGCGCAAAAGCGTTTTTCGAATATTCTTATAGAGGGCTGGATAAAGCAAAGGATTCCGAATAATGGCGTTGAAAGCAGCATCCAGGTTAAGAATAAAATCAAAACCAAGCCCGGCGACCGTTCCTCATACCAGTCAAAGGCTTCCTTAATTTCCGCCTCTGCCTCGGGTCGAACAATAAATTCCAGCGTCACTTCATGCTCCTGACGCGTTCCCGAATAACTTCCCAGGGCAAGCCTTGACCGGGATCTTGATAATAGGCATCCAGGCGTTTATCCAGCTCGATGCGTTGTGCTTCAGACAAATCCACTCCTTCCGGAGCATGGGCAATGCTGTCCCAAATGTCTTCCACAAGCTGGATGCGTTCAGGTACACTCAACTTCAGAATGTCACTTTTGGCCAGTGTGTGCATAATGATACCCCTTAATGAACAAACCATTCTCTCAGGAAGCCCGAAATTCAGGGTTTCGGCTTTTTCAAGCATCCTCAAATATTGCAATCTCCTTTTTTCACTTACTTTTCTTTCTGCAAAGAAAAGTAACAAAAGAAACGTACCCTGCGGTTGCGGACAGCTCCCTGTCCCCTCGGTTTCCGTGGCGCGGGCAAAAACTCGCTGAAGCGTCGGTTTGCCGGGTCCGGTGGTTGCAATTTGACCCTTTTGATCCAGTAATTTTTTAGCCCCCGGCCCGCTCAAACAGTTTCCCCGCGTTCTCCACGGAAACCATCGTGTCCAGGACCGCATCGCAATGGGCTTTTGAACCCTTGCAACCACAAAATTCTTTATTTATCCAACACCGCCGTCGCGAGCGACGGCTTGTTGGGTGCTATGTGTAACGGGGTCGTCCCAGCAAACTGCTTATTCTTATCCGATCATCAAGGCCATGATCTTTGCAGACCTGGGTGATTCTCTGCCTTTCTGAGGGTTCAATGGCGGGGCCGATGTGGATTTCCTCAATTAGGTCTGACACCTCTGCGCCAACAAGAATACCGTCTGAGGGAACAGGAACCCCGTATTCCTCGGCCATGCGAACCGAGATGGCCAATCTGAACTCCTTTTCCCAGGAGTATGCATTGTGCTTGATAAAGAAACGATCCAGCATTCCCGCTCGTAATCGCACCTTGAGCAAGTCTACGTAGGCAACGTTGCCACCCCAGAGATCCTCGATTCCGTATTCCGGCTTTAGCCGATACGGAGTCAGTGCGCTCGCGAGCCTGGCGGGTGTGGAGGTTATTGCCACGCCTTTGCCCAGATCTGAATAGAGTTTCCACATGGCTGTACTTTCATGGTCCTCAATGTGCCAGCAGGAGAGCTTTGTCAGGCGCTTCAGTTCGGCAAACGCTTTCTCCACTGAATCCATATCGCTATATCTATGATCAACCGGGAAGTCGGGGGGCAGAACGGCAACAGCGCCCTCGAATGGATCCTCGAACTGGCTGGCTGAGGCGAAGTGGACGCGGCGCTCCGCTATCATCTCCTCGAATCTCCTCACGCGCATATAGCGCCAAATCTTTTGGTCTGCTTCATATGCGATGTGATCTGGTGTTTTCATCATTTGGAGGTGGCACCCAACTATTGTTTATGTGGATCCGTATAATACTCTGTGTGCTGGTGAGCAATCACAAGTCACCTTCAGACTCGCAGAAACCATGGACTTTCTTCAGGAGCCGGGGTTGTTCCCTACCCAATCACGCACAGCACCGCGTTTTTCGCCACCGAATCGCCGCTTTTGTAATTAATGGCCTTGATGGTGCCGGATACCGGGGCCGGCAGGGAGTTTTCCATTTTCATAGCCTCCAGGATCACCACCGGATCGCCCTTTTCCACACTATCTCCGACGTTTTTGGCATAGCTCACGATCATGCCGGGCATGGGAGCCAGAAGCGGCGTGCCGTCGGGGGATTCGCAGGTTGTCTTTTTTTCAGACGGCTTGACGATCGGCGGCCTGGATGGCGCGGGTGCGGGGGTGGCAGGTGCTGCCATAGGCGCGGGAGTCGCAGCCGCTGCCGGGCGAACCGGAGCAGAGGACCGAGGAGGTGCGGCCATGGGCTGGGCGGCGGTGATCACGGGCAGTGCGCCGGGTTCCTCCACCTGGACCTCAAAATAATCCCCATCCACCACCACATTAAACGTCCGGGCCGTAGCCCCCATTTCCGGGGCTGGTTTCTTTTCCACAAGCAGGCCCGCTTTGGCTTTCTTGATGAGTTCGTCCGTTTTTTTCACATCCTCCAGGGTCCGGGGTTTCACGGAATCCGGCGGTGTTTCCTTGCCGTATTTCCACAGCAGAAATTTTTTGCCCGTGACCGGATAGAGAGTATACAAGATGATGTCCTCCATATCGGAGGTTAAGCCTTCCAGGTCTTTTTTCGCTTTCGGCAGTTCCGGCTCCAGCACTTCCCCTGGCCGGCAGGTGATGGGGGTTTCCCCGCGTTCATAGCCTTTCAGTGCTTTTTTCTGGAGTTCCGGGTTAATGGGCACCGCCGTCTTGCCATACAGCCCGTAGCAAAGATCCTTGACCTGACCGGTGATCATCTTGTAATTGTCGCACCCGTCGTCAAACAGCACGTTGTTCACGGTCTGGGTGCCCACGATCTGGCTGGTGGGGGTGACGAGCGGTATCTGGCCCAAATCTTTCCGCACTTTCGGCAGTTCCTTATACACCTCGTCGATCCGGTCCAGGGCGTCCATTTCCCGAAGCTGGTTCACCAGGTTGGAAAGCATACCGCCGGGGGTCTGGTGCAGGAGCACATTGATATCGATGATGGACACCTTGGAGTCATCCAGCAGGTGTTTGTATTTGGGCAGGACTTCCTTTTCCAGGATATCGTTGATTTTGGCAAGCTTGCGGATATCAAAGCCCGTGTCCCGGCTGGTGCCGACAAGGGCCATGACCATGGGCTCCACGGCCGGATGGGAGGTGCGGTAGGCATAGCTGGTCATGCAGGTATCGATGATGTCCACCCCGGCCTCCACGGCCTTGAGATGGGTCATGGGTGCCATGCCGGACGTGAAATGGCTGTGGAGATGGATGGGAATTTTCGTGATGCTTTTTAAGCCCTGTATGAGTTCAAAGGCATCATAAGGCGCCATGAGTCCCGCCATGTCCTTGATGCAGATGGAGTCGGCCCCCATGTTCTCCAGATCCTTGGCCTTGGTCAGATAATAATCGAGATTATAGACCTCGCCGCCCATGCGGGGTTCGGTGAGGGAATAGCAGATGCAGCCCTGAAAATGCTTTTTGCAGTCCTTGATGGCCGCCACCACGGTTTCAAAATTGCGGAAGTCGTTTAAGGCGTCAAAGGTGCGGAACACGTCCATGCCGTTTTCCGCTGCCTTTTCCACAAAGGCTTTGGCCACGTCATCCGCGTAATTGCGGTACCCCACCACATTCTGGCCACGCAGAAGCATGGAAAAAGGGGTTTTCTTAAAGTAGCGCTTGAGGGTCCGGAGCCTTTCCCACGGGTCTTCATTCAAAAACCGATGCATGGTGTCGAATGTGGCCCCGCCCCACACCTCCACGGCCCAGAAACCAATCTCGTCCATGAGGGCCGCCACGGGAATCATGTCTTCGGTTCGGCCCCGGGTGGCGAACAGGGACTGGTGGCCGTCCCGCAGGGTTAGATCCTGGATTTTCAGGGGATTTTCCGCCTTGGGGCGGTTGTTGTAATCGTTAATGGCCTGCATTTTGACTGAAAAATGATCACTCATGGAAATCTCCTTGATGGGCGTCGTAAAAATGAAACGCGATTGGATTCATGATTTATTTTCGGTGGAACGATTTCATTTGCATCAGGTTCCGCATCTGCATCTGCTGGGAACGTCCGCCGCCCCCCCAAAAATTGAAAGCCTGCTGGGGCGCTGCCGGAACGGGAAGTTCATGGGCTTGTTGGGTTTCCCGGTCGCAACTCATGAGCTGCTGCTCCTGTTCCGACTGAAGATACCGGGTAACGGCGGCAATGGCCGCAATCTTTTTTTTATGAATCATGGGAACTCTTTTTAATTACGAATGTAAAATTACGAATGGCGCATGGAAGAAAAGGGCCTTTTTATGAAACAGCCCGCTCCGTCCGCCTATAGCCTATCCGCCTACAGCTTAACCCCCTGCTTTTACGCCGGAATATTGCCGTGTTTTTTGGGCGGAAGAACCTGGCGTTTGGTGTGCATAATCTCCAGTGCCTCGATAAGCCGCATCCGGGTTTCGCTGGGCGCGATCACATCATCAATATACCCGCGGCTTGCCGCGCAATAGGGATTGGAAAACAGGTTCCGGTATTCATCGATTTTTTCCTGGCGCTTGGCCTTTGGATCATCCGCGCTTGCAATTTCCTTGCGGTGGATAATATTGGCGGCCCCTTCAGCCCCCATGACCGCGATCTCGGCGGAAGGCCACGCAAGGGCGATGTCCGCGCCGAGATGCCGGGACGACATGGCGATATAGGCGCCGCCGTAATCTTTGCGGATGATCACGAGCATTTTAGGCACTGTGGCCTCTGAATAGCACCACAGGAGCTTGGCTCCGTGCCGGATGATGCCGCCCCATTCCTGGTGAGAGCCGGGCATGTAGCCGGGCACGTCCGAAAGCGTGAGGAGCGGAATGTTGAAAGCGTCGCAGAAACGGATAAACCGGGTGGCTTTGTCGGAGGCGTCGATATCCAGGCACCCGGCCATGACCTTGGGCTGATTGGCGATAATGCCGATGGGGCGGCCATTCAGCCTGGCAAAACACACAATGATGTTTTTGGCGAAATGGGCGTGGGGCTCATAAAATTCACCGTTGTCCACAATCCGGCGGATAATGTCCTTCATATTGTATGATTTGGCCGGGTCATCGGGTATCAGGGTGTCCAGTTCCGGGCACAAGCGCTTCGGGTCATCCGCGCAAGGCATGACGGGCGGGTCTTCCATATTATTGGATGGCAGATAGGCCAGCAATTCCCGGATGCGAATAATGGCGTCCGCGTCGGATTCACAGGCAAAATGGGCCACCCCGCTTTTTTCATTATGGGTCATGGCCCCGCCCAGTTCCTCGAAGGTAATCT
>Ga0209467_1000509_pt1 | contig 53636 bp, 40 predicted proteins | sample Higcelwee11metaG_FD_187175 | JGI IMG/M metagenome (GOLD analysis project Ga0209467, IMG submission 187175) | Freshwater pond sediment microbial communities from the University of Edinburgh, under environmental carbon perturbations - High... | ecosystem: Environmental > Aquatic > Freshwater >... | reverse complement strand
CAAGAACACAGAAGACTGTTCCGCGGTTTCCAATTCGTAAGATGTCTGGATATTTTATCCATGTTTTTTTTATCAAGTCAATTTGAATGCAACTATTGGTAAATAATTTAGGTAGGTGGTTTGTAGGTTCTGAAAAAAGGATATTTTCATGATAGCACTTAGGATATCGCGATTCACGTTGCTTTCGCTATTTTTTGTTTTTTTTAATATTTTTGCCATTTTTCCTGCAAACGCCGCCACCGTTTCAAATCCTGTAATCTGGGCCGATGTCCCTGATGTATCTGTAGTTCGCGTGGATTCCACCTACTATATGGTAAGTACCACGATGCACCTGAATCCAGGCGCACCAATTATGGAATCCACAGATTTGTCGCGCTGGCGAATCATCAATTATGCACACCAGGCCCTTGCACAATCAGACGAGCTCAACCTCTTGAATGGGAAAAGTGCTTACGGGAAAGGTTCCTGGGCAAGTAGCATCCGCTACAAAAATGGCACCTATTATGTGCTTACGCCTTCTTATACGACAGGAAAAACGCATCTGTACAAGACAACAGACATCCATAACGGTCCGTGGACAGAGTCAACACTCCCCTTTTACCATGATCCTTCACTCCTCCTTGACGATGATGGTCGCATTTATGTAGTCTACGGAAGTACTGATATCCGCATTGTGGAACTTACCGAAGATGGCACTGCGGTCAAGACCAATGGGGTGAACAAAGTCCTTATTCCTGGAGCTTCATCCATCGCAGGCTCTAATTTCTACGTACAGGCTGAAGGATCCCATATCGAAAAAATCAATGGGAAATATTATGTTTTTCTTATCTCATGGCCCTCTACCAGTTGCCGAACAGAACTGGTATACCGATCCTCTACACTTACGGGAACCTACGAAGGAAAAATTGCGCTTCAAAATAATGGCGTCGCCCAAGGAAGCATCTTTGATACTCCAGAGGGAAATTGGTACGCCATGCTATTTCGGGATGCAGGTTCTGTGGGACGTATTCCCTACCTCGTGCCCGTCACCTGGTCCAATGACTGGCCTGTCTTTGGTACCAACGGTCAGGCTCCATCGACCCTGGAACTTCCCAATGCTCAGGAAGCAGGTTATGGCATGGTAACTTCGGATGACTTTTCTAAAACTACACTTCCATTAGAGTGGCAATGGAATCACAATCCGGATGCCGCCCACTGGTCTTTGGCTGCCAATCCCGGCAAGCTCAGGATTACGACATCGCGCGTTGATGCCTCCATTCTCACAGCGAGAAATACGCTCACACAGCGCTCCTTTGGCTCTACCTGCTCAGGACGAATTGCCTTAGATGCGAGTGGAATGAAAGATGGTGATATCGCCGGTTTAGCGGCCTTACAAGATAGCCTTGGTTTCGTGGCGATCAAAAAATCTGGCACCTCTCTCTCTGTCGTACAATATCAAGGAAAAACTCAGAAAGCGAGTGCCTCTATCAGTCAAAACCGAGTTTACTTGCGTATAGACATGGACTTCGCAAATCAAACCAACAAAGCCACATTCTACTATAGTCTGGACAGTACCAATTGGACGTCTATCGGAAACTCTCTCTCTATGACTTATACCCTCGGCATGTTTATTGGGTACCGTTTTGCTTTGTTCAATTATGCAACGACAAGCCTTGGAGGCTATGCCGACTTTGACTGGTATAAAATTGGAACGACCGTCTCGAATGAAATCAATCTGACTTCCACGACTACCCCGAAAGAACAGACACCTTACGGGGATACCCTGCAGATTCCAGGAACCATTCAATCGGAAGATTATGACAATGGGGGACAAAACGTTTCCTACTACGACACCGACGCCGGCAACTCCGGGGGAGTCTACCGTAATGATGATGCGGATGTTGATTCCTCCGCTGGGGACTATTTCTATGGTTGGGTTGCAAACGGGGAATGGATCGAATGGACAGTGAACGTGACCACTGCGGGAACCATGAAATACACCGCGCGCCTAGCCTCACAAAGTGATGCGGCAAGTTTCTCCCTCTACATGGATGATGACCCCATCGCGCAGAATGTCGCCGTTACAAATACGGGTTCTTGGACCACGTTCCAAGAAATCACAGGAACCACTTCGGCACTTACTAAAGGAACGCATGTGCTTAAGCTCACCGTTGACGCAGCCTACTTTAATATCGACTGGATACGTTTTGATGATCCTACAATAAAGTTACAGTCTACTCCCAAAAAGGCAAAGGTTCAGTCATCTTCACAAGTACACTATTTCGACTTACTGGGAAGAAAAAAAGGAACAAAATAAGATTTGCTGAGTTCAACCGATTGTTTTGAAGTGGCGAGAAGCGTAGAAAATAAAATTCTACGCTTTTTTCAGTATTCCTCCTGATAAATTCATTCTCTGGAGCGGCCGGATATTCGAAGATTGAGGTATGGGGGAATACTCATAATCCTCCGCCGGAATGGTTCTAGGGGGCCTAATTGTTGATAGCAAGTAACAGGTAAAAGGACTCAGGGGAGATCTGTTAAACCCGCACCAAGGATTTGCTCCGTGTGTGCAATTATTCCCAGAACCGAAACAGAGGTGACCTTGGCAGGGAAGTCTTATAATGAACTACCCTGCAGCAGAGCTACGGGGAATTGAACCCTAGAAATTAAATTGAATTTTCTGATATGCACTTTGCCAAAAATCTAGGCAAAATCACCGACAAAAAACCTGGAAGAACTATGTTCCCGTTCTTTGACCTATACGACCTATGGAGTCACGGTAATTTTCTGAATTCCCTTATTTGAGCGAGCGACATAGATTCCCACTGGATAGGAACTACGAATCACAGATAAACACTCTTGGGACGAATTCGCAACAACCGATCCCATATATTTTCCATAGATGTTGAAGATTCGATATTTTTCTATTCCCTGCTGTTTCAAATTCTGGACTGGCAGAATTGAGAGCGTTGAGTCTCCAAAGTGAATCCTGTCAATGTTGAAATAGGAGCCGTCAACCGCGAAACGCAATATGTGCATCCCTACAGAAAGGCTTTCCGTCTCGCCGCTGACTGTCTGATATATGCTCCAGTCGCTCGTGTTGGGCACTGTCACCGTCGAGGTGATTGCTTTACCATCGAGTTCTAAGTGGAAGCTTCCACCGTCCCCTCCAGAAGCGACTCGGGCCTGGAATGGTTGAATTCCTGCACTGGTGACCTCCACCGTATATTCCGTCCATTCCCCAGAAATAAGCCAGCCCAAAGCATACGTTCCGCTCGCGTCCGCCGTGTCAATGTCTACTCCATCATCGGCGCGGTAGGCTCCCCCCGAATTTTCGCTGTCGCTGTCATAATAGGCAACGCCTGCTCCGCCCTCGTCATAATCTTCCATTTGAATAAGACCTGGAATAGAGAGTGCCTTATAAGGGGCCTGAGGAATGGCTTCAGAAAAATCCGGGAGCGGAATAGGCAGATAGTTTTTAATATCGGTGTACGCGGATTCAATGCCCGCATTCGCAATCGTTGTGGCTGATGTTCCAGCATTGTCTGATGACGTGTATGTTCCACAGCTATTACATGCCACACCTGAAGGTGCACTGACAAACACGTTGTGACTGACATCAAAACCACTCGAGCCTTCGTCCAGATAGATTCCATTGATCCAGTAATCTGCCCATTGGGATGCTGAAATGTCATGCATATAGTTGTACTGAATCTCTGAACCGGAACCTTGATTGGAAAGCGTGTAGATGGATCCTGCATCAGCGAGGAGCTGTGAGACATGGTGGATGTTGTTCCAGTTGATCTTGTTACCAGTCATCGCATTTGCATTTTTAGTCCACCCGAATCCGACCGAGATACCGGAATAATTCGTATAGGACACTTCATTGTGTTCGATGTCAATGTACCTAGGATAACCAGCCCCGATGCCCACGGCACCTTGATTTTCTGTCGTCACTTTTGTGACAAAATTATTCTTAATCGTATCACGCGTACAGATTTCATTTGTATCAGAAGGATTATAGGCGATGTGGATTTCGGTCGTGGAGTCCTGGGCAAACTTGCCAACCGTTATTCCGGTGGCCCCAATATCGGAGAACACATTGCCGATGATCATATCATCGTTCGTTCCCGAGATAAAGTCAAGACCGCTTCCTCCCATCTGGGCGAATACATTTCGCTCAAAGCGGATGTGGTGCGCATTGGTGACAGTGATGCCCGCGGCGGGCCTCCAGAGCATATATTTGTTGCCGCCAGGTGCAGCAACGTTAAATTGACCCGCCTGTAGGTCCAGAAAGCCTGTCTTGCTGGGTCGCATGAAAGAGGAGTGCGCAAAAATCAGTCCCTGGAACGAAAGGTAACCCACCTTCTGCGATGTACTGGAGCCAGTCACGGTAACCAAATTTTCGAGGATTGGGGCTACCACCGTTGCCGTCCCCATCGTTTCGCCTGCACGAGGCATATAATAGACGATATCCGAAGACTCGTCCAAGTACCATTCACCAGCTTGGTCGAGGAACTCGTAGGCATTCTCAAAATAAAAGCACTGCTGCTTCGTTTTGTCGCCGAATGTCACACCCAGCATCGGGTAAGGCCGATTGAACAGCATCGTTCCCTCGGGATCTTGAATTTTCAGTTTGGAGGTGGTTCCCGATGTGGTATAAGAGGCGAGCCGCAGCGTGGCATCGGCCCAAGCGATCATCAGATGCATCTCGACCTTGGTGAAGTTGTTCCAATTCGATACATAGGAAGAGGCTACATCCAAAGCGCGACCAGTGGTGTCCACCTTGGTGAGGCGGTAGAAATTAGCAGATCCGTTCGTGCCCACATTCGGGAAACGCGCGCGGACCGCCTTCGTGCCGTTGACGTAGAGTTGGCGAAAACGAGAACTCACACCGCTCGCACACCAGATATTTTTGGCTTGATCGCAAACGGACCAGCCCGTAATAGGTTGACCACCCGTCAGAAGGGGCGTTTCACCGGAGTAGTTCATATAGCGGACGTAGTATCCGTTGCTACCACCATCAGAAGAGCCAAAAGAAATTGTATTGGTCAGTGGGTAGGTGCCTCCACGAAGATACACAACAATATCGCCCGTCATGGAACCGTTCAGCGTCCGCACAACATTACGAGCCTTGGTGACGGTGCGGAAAGGCTCGATCTCCGTGCCGGGATTGGAGTCATTCCCCGAGGGGGATACATAATAAGTCGCCTGCGTCTTCGCTGCAAAAGCCGTTCCAATGGGCATACACAAAAACATTACAAAGAGAAGTAACCATTGAGTTTTTGAATTCATCGAGATGTATTTCATGTCCTTGTACCAATTTGACTTGTTATCAAAGTAAAAATGAAAAAAGCTCATTCCGAGTTGCCTTTTCTCATTTCCGAAGGCGATATCCCAAACAATCAAAGCACTTTTAATTTAAAACCCTTCATAACAAATACATTCCTTATAAATTTCTACGAATTATTTTTACGATGGGAATCATATCACTCCCTAAGATATCTTTAAGAACTTTCAAAAAATTCTTTCTTTTGTGGCTTTCATTGATATTTTATCAACGCAAAATGGAGTAAGACGTCCGCAATTAAAGACATCTTATACTTTCGATTTCATAACAGGAGGACGTCTCCTCCCCTAATGGTAAAGAAAAATCTAAATCACTGCCCCACCGCCCACTTCCGGATCACAGTTCCCTGCATTGTGACACTTTTCACAATGTACACGCCCGGATGAGGGAAAGCCTTCGCCAGAGCAACATGAAGTTCCGAATCGTTACTTCCCTTCACATCGCCGAGCTTCTTGCCCCGCAAATCGTACACCTGGTACGTAGTCAGATTAGACAGTACCGTACTCGTCATGTGAACCAGTCCCGAAGAGTTTTGCTTAAACGAAATCCAGTCGATATTAAAGTAGTCTCCATCCACCACAAGGCGCATAATATGCGGACCTGTAGTGAGGGCTGGAGTTTTGCCAGTCACAGTGATATAAGTGCTCCAACCAGTAGTGCTCGGAACGCGGATGGTGTCCGTGATAGCGATATCGTCAATAAGCACATGGAAAGCTCCTGTAGTACCGCCAGAGGCGACCCTAGCTTCCCATGTATAAGTGTCAGCGGCCTCGATATTCACAGTGTACTCCAGCCATTCGCCAGTAATCGTATACCCAACCTTGTATCCATTCGTGGCATCACCTTCAATGTCCACGCCGTCCGTGCGGTAAGCTCCGCCCCTGTTCTCCGTTTCGTTGTCGCTGTACGCCACTCCCTCACCGCCCACGTCATAATTTTCAGTTTCAATGGTGCCTGGAATCGACCATGAGGTGCCACCATAGGGAGCTTGAGCACCGATGTGAATTGAATCTTGTGATGTATTTCCATCGTTATCAGTCGCCACCGCTCTGATGGTGTGGATTCCGGCCGGAATATCAGTCCATTCGTATGTGTAGGGAGCCGTGTCATCTGAAGAAAGCAGAGTTTTATCATCATAAAATTTTACTTGAGTAACCGTTCCATTGGCATCCGAGGCGGCAACTACAAAGTTTATCGTCGCGGGGGCAACAACACTTGTATCCTTTGTAGGTGATGTAAACTGAACAACAGGAGACACCACTGTAACTACCGGAGTGACATAAAGACGGTAGGCGAAGAATTGACTTGTCACATTGACTGGTACCGTAATGGATCCGTTGGATATTTGGTATTCTTTTGTAGAAATGAGTGTAGTGCCTGAAACAGGAGTGTCTTTATTAACCCAGGTAACATATTCAAGCTTCACATAGACACTCGATCCGAATGAAGCCGGGAATCCGCTGATTTTTACATTGACAGTTCCAATACTATTGCCCCCGATAATAATGCTTGCATAATGCTCATTTTTATCAAGGGATGCGAATCCATCCACACCCTCGCTGTTATCATTTGGCGGCGTCACCTTAGCCATATAGCCGGTCATATCGCCATACCATTTATACAACCACCATCCTCCGCCTTTTTCATTACTGGAGGTCAATAAACTTCCCAATCTTCCCGGTAACGCCGTAAACCACCAGGATATACAAGCACTCTCCACCATTTTGCGTTCAAACTTTGCAATAAAAGGAACGGAAACACCAGGGCTACCCTCGTAGGTATGTGTTGACGATGAATATTCATTAATGCTAATAGCTCTGTGAGAAATTCCCAGAGAAGTTTCCAACGCTCTATATTTGTCAATATTGCTGCTGAGTTCAGCAGAACCCCATTGATGCCAGCTAATAACATCAGGAAGGCAGTCATTCTTTTTGCAGAATGTCAGGAATGCGCTCATACTAGTCTCATCGTAATAGGAATAGGATGGTCCAATAATCTTTGCATCAGGATCCAGAGAACGTATCAAATCATACGTGGGTTTCCAACATTCCGTATGAAACTCATTTGCTGTTGACCATGTACCATCGGCACCACCATTGGGTTCGTTCCAGATTTCATATCCATCGTAATTGGTTCTTCCCGATGCAATTTTACTATTGATAACAGAAGTAACAGAAGCGAGCCAGCTTGCTTGACCGGGCCACTTATAAGGCCATCCCGGTAGTACATCCGCTAAACGAATCTGTACTTTTCCCGTGGTTGACGCAAGTCTTGCAGAAACTGGGATGGCCGCAGCTGCGACAGTCTGCTGATGTGTTGAACCGCTTAAAGCAGGTTGAACAAATACATTGGGTTTAAGAGGCGCTACTAAGTTATCAAAATCACTAGGCAGACTTTCTGTCAGACCATATAAAGAGCCAGAAGCAACATGAGTCACAGGCCTTATGCTATCTGAGAGAGCAACAGACAAAGAAAACTCCTCAGCTTGTGAGTTGCCAGCGAGAACGAACGCAAAAGCAATGGTATATAATGGCAAAGATTTAAACATATTGTTCATTATAATTTTCTCTTTTTTCAGCAACGGCCATTTTTTTGTGAGCTTTTTTATGAGACCTAGCTTACTTTATTCAATGGTTCAGTTACAGCGCAAATTTTTAAAATACTCTGACGTAAAAGTATTCCAATAAAAATGGAAATAACCCCAATAGAACTTTTTGTTGTTGTTAATTTATCAAAAACATTCACTGACAATCGAGCCGTTTCTCTAAGACTTATCTTGTTCTCAAGAGGATTAAACCAGTGCTCTTTCCGCTTAAAATTTGGACCCGTTATTCGTTCCCAGTGCAAAATGAGGTGCATAAACCGATTCTAGCGTATCCAGGCAGTTTTCATACACATGATTACAATATAAGTTATGGACTTTTGCTTTGGCAGGGGAAAGTTTTCCCCTCGCTCGCACGCTGTTGCTCGCTACCCCTTCTGCGGGGGACACCCCCGCAACGCCCCCAAAGCAAAGAATACAAGCAAGTGATAACCTAATCCTCATTATTTTTAACTTATCAATAAAGAGCAAAAATCTTTTCTTATGGAAAATTCGTTTTAAAGCAAATAAATTTTCCTTACAAACAAAGACCTTGAGTTTTATTCGAAAAAGGACACAAAACGAGGCCTTGTGACCCACTTTTAAAACCACTCAGGAAATCTTTATGCTATAGTTTTTAGCTATCAGATACTATAGTAATTATGATTTTGACTATAACAATAATCAAATCTATATTCATGCACAATTAAAACTTTGCACTAAAGTTCTTTGCTATAAACTCGTTGGAGACCCCAGATGAAAACATCCGTCATTGGTTACCCCCGCATTGGCGCTTTGCGCGAACTCAAATTTGAAACGGAACGCTATTTCAGAAACGAAATCACAGGCGAGGCCTTAAAAGAGGCGGCACAAACACTGAGAGCCGCACACTGGAAAGTGCTTGCCGGGAATGGTATTGATGGGATTCCCTCCAACGATTTTTCTTTTTACGACAACATGCTTGATTTAGCGGTGTTGCTCAATGTCATCCCACAACGCTACCGGGATTTGCACCTGGATTCCATGGCAACGTACTTCGCCATGGCACGCGGCTACCAAGGCCCTGCCGGAGATGTCAAAGCTCTCGCCATGAAAAAATGGTTCAACACTAATTATCACTACCTAGTCCCGGAACTGGATGAGACAAGCAACATCTGCCTGGTAGGTGAGAAACCTTTTGAAGAATTCCGTGAGGCAAAAGCTCTCGGGATTCTCACCCGTCCGGTATTGATCGGACCTTACACCTTTCTCAAGTTAGCGAGAATTAAAGAAGGCTGTTCTGCCGCTGATAATGCGGACAAATTAATTATCGCCTATGCAGAATTGTTGCAACGTTTGGGGACATCAGGGGCCGAATGGGTGCAAATTGATGAACCCGCATTGGTGCTGGATATGGAAAAAGAAGATAAAGCACTTTTTGTCCGCCTTTACAGGGCTCTGCTTCCGCAGAAGGGTTTTGTGCAAGTGTTATTGCAGACTTACTTCGGAGATATCCGCGATGTGTATAAAGAGGTTCTGGCCCTTGACTTCGATGGCATCGGTCTCGATTTTGTGGAAGGGAAAGAGACATTGAACTTGGTCCGTTCGCACCAGTTTCCTAAAGCCACCAGGCTATTCGCAGGCATTGTGAACGGGAAAAACGTATGGCGCAATGATTATGCAAAAACGCTCGAACTGATCCAGGAGTTACAGGGAAAGGTGGAAACACTTGTTCTAAGCAGCGGTTGTTCCTTACTCCATGTGCCTTATTCACTTGCCCCAGAAAAAAATTTGGACCCTGAAGTGCGCATGCATTTGGCATTTGCCGAAGAGAAACTCTCCGAACTGGAAGATTTGAAAAGGTTAGCGGTACTCTCTGAAACTGATCTTGCAACCGATGCTGCATTTCTCGAAAACAAGGCCCTGTTCCAAGAAAAGCGGGGCGTAAATGTTGAAGTGCGTAAAAAAATATCTCTACTCTCGGAACAAGATTTTGTGCGTGAGCCTTCTTTTAAAACGCGGGCAGAGGCACAGAAAGCTTATTTGAAACTCCCGCTTTTGCCCACAACCACCATCGGTTCTTTTCCGCAGACCGATGACGTAAAAATCAACCGGGCAAAGTTCCGCAAAGGCGAAATCGGTTTTGATGAATACAACCGCTTTGTGAAGCAAAAAATCTCGGAGTGCATTCAGCTTCAGGAAAATCTGGGGTTGGATGTTCTTGTGCATGGGGAATACGAACGCAACGACATGGTGGAATACTTTGGAGAAAATCTCGCGGGATTCGTCTTTACTGAAAAAGCGTGGGTACAGTCTTACGGTACGCGCTGTGTGAAACCGCCGATTATTTTTGGTGATGTTTCCCGTAAAAAAGCGATTACCGTGGATTACTCGGTCTATGCGAACAGCCTTACCTCCAAACCCGTGAAAGGCATGTTGACAGGCCCCGTGACCATTCTCAATTGGTCGTTCCCCCGGGAAGATATTGCGCTTTCCGAGATCACCTACCAGATAGCGCTTGCCATGCGGGAAGAGGTTCTCGAACTGGAAGCAAACGGAGTACCCATTATTCAGATCGATGAAGCAGCGCTCAAAGAAAAGCTTCCCCTCCGCAAAGCCGACTGGCATTCCGAATATCTGGACTGGGCCATTCGCGCATTCCGCCTGGTGCACGCTAAAGTAAAGCCTACCACTCAGATTCATACCCACATGTGCTATAGCGAATTCGGAGCGATCGTCCAGGAAATTGACGCCATGGATGCGGACGTTATCTCTTTTGAAGCCTCCCGTTCCAATTTGTCCCTGGTGGATGTGCTCCAGAAGAATCATTTCAAAACCGCCGTGGGCCCCGGTGTGTATGACATTCATTCTCCCCGCGTCCCGAGCGTGGAAGAGATCGAAACCGCTCTCGAAAAGATACTGCAGAGACTCCCCCAAGCGCAAGTGTGGGTCAATCCGGACTGCGGACTCAAAACCCGTGGCGAAAAAGAAACGATCCAAAGCCTCGCCCATTTGGTACAAGCGGCACACCGTGTCAGAGAAAAGATTACCTTTTCTCCATGACATTACAGCAACTGAAGTACGCCTTGGCTATCGCGGATTGCGGTAGCTTTAATGAAGCTTCGCGGCGCATGTTCGTAACGCAGCCAACCTTATCCAATGCCATTCAGGACCTGGAATCCAAACTGGGCTTCAGCCTTTTTATTCGCAGCAGCAAAGGAGTTCTCGTCTCTCCCGAAGGCGTTGAATTTCTGAGCTATGCGCGGCAGGTCATTGAACAGGAAGCCCTTTTAGAACAACGTTTTTTAGATCAGTCCCCCATCAAACAGCGATTCTGCGTTTCCACACAGCATTATGCCTTTGCCGTCAATGCCTTTGTCAATCTTCTCAAACGCTTTGGAAGCGAATCCTACGAGTGCTATCTCCGCGAAACAAAAACCTTCGATATCATTCAGGATGTCTGTCATTTACGAAGCGAAATCGGAATACTCTACGTCAACGATTTCAACTTCAGAATTCTCTCCAAACTTTTCAAACAAAATGAATTGAAATTCACAGAACTTTTTTGCGCCACACCCCACGTATTCATCAGCAGAGAAAATCCGCTGGCGCGCAAAAAGAAAGTTTCTTTGCAGGATCTGGAAGAGTATCCCTGCCTCTCTTTTGAACAGGGCAACCATGAATCCTTTTTCTTCTCCGAAGAGATTCTGAGCACGCTCAAGCACAAAAAAGAAATCCGCGTCAGCGATCGCGCCACCCTTTTCAATTTACTCATCGGCCTCAACGGCTACACCATTTCCACAGGCATCATCAGCTCGGATTTGAACGGCGAAAATATTATTGCGAAACCGCTCCAGAGCGAAGAAAATATTCGCGTCGGCTCACTCTGTCACCGCAACATTCAATTGTCCATGCTCGCGAGAGAATATTTGACAGAGCTTCAGAAAGTCGTGGCGAAGTGCTAAAGTCCGATGAAGCGTCAACGGTTTGAGTTCTACAACAATAACTCGGTTTGCAAGGCTCCCGAGCCCTAGATGATTCAATCACTCTCCCCAGCTAACAGGGCGACATTAAACCTATCCCTGCGAAAGCCCCAGCACCAACTCCCGGTACTCCGCGCACGTTTTCTCCAGCGCTTCGGCACTCATCTCGCCCGCGCCAAACACAGTAAACGGCGGGAGCCACTGCATCAGAGCGGCATTCGTGGTCATCTGCAACGGACGAAGCATTTCATCCGGGGTAAAACCCAGAATATCACCCGCGCGAAATGCCGTTTGCCTTGCTCCGGCGGTGAACACCACCAGCACCCGTTTCCCTTTCAGAAAATTCTCCGGGCCATAGACGATAGGACTGAGCACCTGATCCTGCCAATCGCGGAGCGCCGAGGGACAACTGTACCAGTACAGAGGGAATTGCCATATAATAATAGCGGCGTTGCGTAGTAAATCGGTTTCTTTTTGGAGGTCAAAAAGTCCATTTTTTTTGTGGACCTCTAAATGGCGAAATGTAACCCCGGGAATATCCTTCACTGCATTCACTAATGCGTTGTTGGCCTTGGAGTTAGCAATATTGGGATGAGCAAGCAAAAGAAGTATGGATTGTGACATATCTTGCAATGTTAAAAAATATTCTGGAAAAAGCATTCAATAGTAGCACGACTCTGGAAAGATTTATTATCTTATCCGCCATATCTAGTAGTATTAGGTCGTTGAGCAACACAAGATGTTGATTAATGTGGGATGTTCCAACCTAGGGGTTCGGAACGGTGTGGTTTAGGAGAAAGGATTAGTCTGATGATTTTGTCTGTAAAAAAGCGCGACGGCCGCGAAATGCCGTTCAACTTAGGGAAGATTGCGAATGCGATTGAAAAGGCTTTGCGCGCCTCTGGAGAATTGAAAGATCGGGTCCAGGAAGAACTTCAGCAATTGACCATTCCAGGGACTGCGAACGAAGACCCCATTGAGAGTATCGGTTTTAAGCTCGCCTGTGATGTGGTGGCCTACCTGGAAGCTCAGGGAAATCTGAAACCCGGCATCGAAGACATTCAGGATGCTTCGGAACACACCCTTGCGGACCAAGGTTACCCAGAGACCGCCAAACGCTTTATTTTGTACCGTGCCGAGCGCACCCGTGTCCGCGAACTCAATACGCGTCTCATGCGCACGCTCCATGACATTACGTTCAGCGAAGCGGAAAATTCTGATCTGAAGCGCGAAAATGCAAATATCGATGGCGATACGGCCATGGGCACAATGCTGAAATACGGTTCCGAAGGGGCCAAGTATTTCTACACCATGAACATGCTCAAACCCGAGCATTCGCAGGCGCACCAGGATGGCGATATCCATATTCACGATCTGGATTTCTATTCCCTCACCACGACGTGCTGCCAGATTGATTTACTCAAGCTATTCAATGGCGGATTCAACACGGGTCACGGGCACCTCCGCGCGCCCCGCGATATCAGGAGCTATGCCGCTCTCGCCGCCATTGCCATACAAAGTAACCAGAACGATCAGCACGGCGGGCAATCTGTCCCTAACTTCGACTATGCCATGGCCGATGGTGTGCGCATCACGTTCCGCAAAACGTATCGATCCAATATGATCAAGGCTCTTTTGATTCTTTCAGGGAAACCAGAGGAAGAACTCAAAGAGATTATCACAAAACTCCATGACCAAATGGAACAATTGAATCTTGTGGCATCGATGCAAGGCAACGAAAAATTCGTCGAAGCCGAAAAGCAAGAATTGATCAAGATTTTTAGCGCAGAGATCGTTGCCCAGGCGCAAAAGTTTGCCCAGCAACAGGCCTATGAAGAGACCGACAAGGCCACATTCCAAGCGATGGAAGCACTTGTACACAATTTGAATAGTATGCACAGCCGCGCTGGGGCGCAAACGCCTTTCTCTTCTATTAACTATGGCATGGATACGTCTCCTGAGGCAAAAATGGTGGTGCGGAATTTGCTGCTCACTACGGAAGAAGGCCTCGGCGGCGGAGAGACTCCGATTTTTCCTATTCAGATTTACCGCATCAAAAAAGGCATCAATCTGGATCCAGGCGATCCGAACTACGATATTTTCAAACTCGCTTGCCGCGTCAGTGCCAAGCGCTTATTCCCGAATTTTAGTTTTCAGGATGCACCTTACAATTTGCAGTATTATAAACCGGGTCACCCGGAAACGGAAATCGCCTACATGGGCTGCCGTACCCGCGTGATCGGAAACCCGTATGATACTTCCCGCGAAATCACCTATGGCCGCGGGAACCTGAGTTTCACCTCCATCAACTTGCCGCGTATCGCAATCAAGCTCAACGGGAGCAAGGATCTGTTCTTTAAGGAGCTCGATCGTTTGCTGGAACTCACCCGCGATCAGTTGCTGGAGCGCTTAGAAGTGCAGAGCCGCAAAAAAGTAAAAAACTACCCGTTCCTGATGGGACAAGGGGTTTGGATCGATTCCGATAAACTCAATTGGAACGATGAAGTGCGCGAAGTGCTTAAACACGGTACGCTTTCCATTGGTTTCATCGGCCTTGCGGAAACATTGGTGATGCTTACAGGCAAGCACCATGGCGAATCTGAAGAATCTCAGAAGCTGGGTCTTGAGATTGTGAAACACATGCGTCATTTCTGCGATAGCGAAACAAAAAAAACGGGCATTACGTTTACCTTGCTCGCAACGCCTGCCGAAGGTCTTTCCGGCCGTTTCGTGCGCTTGGATCATAAGCGTTTTGGCTCAATCAAGGGCGTCACGGATCGCGATTATTACACGAATTCCTTCCATGTGCCGGTGTATTACAAAACTTCTGCGATTCACAAAATCGAAGTGGAAGCACCCTACCATGAGCTCACCAATGCAGGGCACATCAGTTACATCGAACTGGATGGCAATCCGAGTCACAACTTGGAAGCCTTTGAAAAGGTGGTTCACACGATGCAACAAAAAGGCATCGGTTACGGCTCCATCAATCATCCGGTGGATCGCCACCCCACCTGCGGCTACACAGGAATCATCGGTGACGAATGTCCCAAATGCCACGCCAAGGAATCGGATGGCGCGAAGTTCGAACGCATCCGTCGCATTACGGGTTACCTCGTGGGCACTTTGGAACGATTCAACGATGCTAAAAAAGCAGAGGTGAAGGACCGCGTGAAGCACAACGTGAAGCTGGACTAAGGCCATGGCAGAAGTTCACGGGACTTTGCGCATCGCAGGTATTGAGCCAGAGTCTTTTGTGGATGGTCCGGGGATTCGCATGACGATTTTCGTGCAGGGATGCCCCCATCATTGTCCAGAGTGTCACAATCCGCAGACCCACGATTTCAAAAGCGGGCACAACATTGACATTGCTGAAATTTTAGAGATGATTTCAGAAAATGAACTTCTGGATGGGATTACATTCAGCGGCGGGGAGCCCTTCTGCCATGCGGCGGCACTGCTTCCACTCGCGCGCGAAATCCGAGAGCGGGGTTATCATCTGACGATTTATTCCGGGTACACTTACGAAGAACTTCTGGAAAAGTCTAAAACAGAGCCCGCCATTTTGGAATTGCTCGCGTTTGCAAATTTGCTCATTGATGGTCGTTTTATTTTTGCGGAAAGGACATTGGATGTTCCCTTCAAAGGTTCTCTGAACCAGCGTTTAATTAATGTGCAAGCGACTCTCGGTAAGGACCGCGTGGTGCTCTGGAATCCGGGCGAAGATTACAAAGATCTGTAAAACTTCAATTGCTATTGAATTTTTAAAGAGCCCACCCGATGTTCGCGCGGGCTCCATTTTGTGTGTGCTTGTTTTGATTTCCGCGTTGGGGAAATTGAAAAAATCACCATTTTGTGTGCTTGCGAAATCTGTTTTTTGAATACAAATTCGTGCTTAGTCATAAACCAGAAATTTCTTTTACAAACGCAAAGAACTACCGCGGCAGGGAGTCCGCAGTAGTTCCTTTGTTGTGGTGATACCTCAGGGGTAAATCCGAGGTATCGGTTGGGAATAAGTGGAATTTATAGACTTAAAATATGTCTCCTTGGATCTTATTGTTGCGAAGGAAAGCGGGCACGGAATAATCTATTCCGGAATCTTTCAATGGATTTTCATCGCGTTCGCCAAAGGAAGACATCTGACGTGTTTCCTGAATGGGAGCGGCAGAGACACGCGGAGCAGAAACGGTCACTGCTGGCGCAGAGACTGTCACTGCGGGCATTTCCATAGTGGCTGTGGAAGAAGCCTTCGCTGCCATCTGTGATGCCGACGAAGAATACACTTCTTCTTCAAAACCGGAGAAAGAGCGAACATCCAAAGTCGGTTCTTGATAAGATTCAAAGTAGGGCGATTCTGTCATCGGAGCATAAGCAGGTGTTGCAGAAACAGGTGCTGCTGGGGTCACCGAAGCTAAAGAAGCGAAGTTAGCGGTCGGGCGCGGAATTGCAGTTTCAACCACGCGATTTGTTGCGGTTTTTGCTCTAGGCATCCCTACGTTTGCATCTTGAGCGACATTAGTATAAGCATCCTGAGCATTGGTTTCACGCGGGAATCCAGTAGCAATCACGGTGATACTTACCTTGTCACCCAATTCTGGGATCGTAATGTCACCGACAATAATCGAAGGATCATTGGTATCGCCCACAGACTCATACAAATAAGCCATCGCGGTAGAATATTCCTGCATGGTAAAGTTTTCACCATGAGAAACATTAACGAGAACGCCCGAAGCGCCAGCGATGTTGACATCATCCAAAAGCGGGCAGTTGATAGCCGCTTCTGCAGCACGGAGCGCACGGTCATCACCATCAGCAATGCCTGTACCCATCAGAGCATCTCCGCCATTTTCCATAACGGAACGCACATCATTGAAATCCACATGGATATTCCCATGACGCAGCATAATATCACAAACACTCTTTACTGCATTGCCGAGAACTTCGTCAACGGAGCCAAAAGCCTGTTCCATCGTCGTGGACTTATCAATCACTTCAAGCACTTTCTGATTATTGATAACGATGATTGTATCCACCGCTTCACGGAGAGCGGCAACACCACTCTTCGCATTGCGACTGCGTACAGGGCCTTCCCATTTGAAAGGCATGGACACTACAGCAACAGTCAGGATGCCCAGTTTGCGTGCGATCTCAGCAACAACTGGAGCGGCACCGGTTCCTGTACCACCACCCATCCCAGCGGCGATAAATACCAAATCAGCCCCTTGCAGTTTTTCGGCAACAAGATCGCGATCTTCGAGAATCGCTTTACGGCCAATGTCCGGTTTTGCGCCGGCGCCAAGGGTTTTGGTGATCTTCTGACCGATCGCCACCTTATCGTCTGCAAGGCTGTTTTCCAAAGCCAAGGCATCCGTATTGATGGCGAGGAATTCAACACCGGGAATGCCCATCTTGACCATGCGATTGACCGCATTGCCACCGGCACCACCGACACCGACTACCTTTACTTTTGCACTGCCGAGCGAGACCTCGCTGGCAATGATACGAGGAAAGGATTCCCTTTCTATGTTTTCATTTATGTTGTTCATTTGGTTCTCCCTGTTATTGATTAATTCCTAGATGTAGTTTTTGATAAAGTTCCAAAAACGACTAATAGCGTTACCGACAGAGCCGACAATTTTATTCGCTCCAGTTTCCCGTTTGGTATTTCTTTTGTCCTTAGCGGCGTAGCAAAGGAGGCCCACACCTGTAGAATAGGCAGGCATCGCAAGCGATTCCCCAAGACCTACAGATTGTTTAGGCACACCACGGCGCACAGGCATATTAAAAGCTTTTTCAGCAAGTTCTACAAGCCCTTCCACAGCGGAAGCACCACCGGTAATCACAACACCCGCACCGATGACTTTTTCCAGTTTCGCCTTGCGAAGATCTTTATCTACCAAAGTCAGAATTTCATTCATCCGTTCATAAATAATTTGTGCTAAAAGTTTCCGAGGAACTTCTTTTTCACCACGGCCACCCACACCAGGAACAGGAATCGTTTCGTCATCCAATAGATTCGATATGTTACACGTTCCATATTTTTTCTTGATTTCTTCTGCACGGTCCAAAGGAGTCTTAAAGCAGTATGCAATATCATTGGTGACTGTATTGCCCGCGAGATCCAAGGATACCGTATAGCGAACCGTGTCGCCCACAAAAACAGCCACATCGGTGGAACCTGCGCCAATGTCGATTACAGCGACACCCAATTCGCGTTCATCATCATGCAAAATAGCACATGCAGAAGCAAGGGGTTCCAACACCAAAGAGGCAATCGAAAAGCCCGCACGTTCCACAGACTTGCGAATATTTTGAATGGCACCCATCTGTGCTGTCACCATCTGAATTTCTGTACTTAAGCGAACGCCGCTCATGCCCAGTGGATTCTTAATACATTTCTGTTCATCCACGGAGTAATCGCCCTGCAATACGTGAATGACTTCGCGATCAGCAGTCAAAGGAATTGAACTTGCCTGTTCCACAACAGCATGCATATCCGCTAAAGTCACTTCGTTACCCGAACGAGTCAAAGGCACCGTACCAATGCAATTGATGGACTTGATATGACTCCCTGCAATGCCCACATAAACGTCCTTAACGTCGATTCCCGTCATGGTTTCGGCTTGCTTCACAGCCGTTTCCAAAGAATGCACAGTAGATTCTAATTCGTTGATGGCACCTTTCTTTAATTCGTTAACGCCATAACCCAACACCCGAACCTGAGAATCGTCTTCTACCATTCCAATGAAAACTCCGATCTTAGAGCTTCCAATATCTAAGCCAACTACGACGCGGCTTTTATCAATCTGATTTTGATTTTTTTCATCCATTGTCATGCCTCTCTGCAAGGGGTATCGTATAGGCAAAGCCTATAAATCGCATGTCCAAAATTTCAATGTTTGCCAATTCTTGTGGCAATCCTTGTACTAGCAACTGATAGTGAACAAATAAATCCGCTGTCGGTACTTCTATAGGGAATAAAGTCTTGTATTCCACATTTCTAAAAAACACTTCTATGCCATTCTGTCCTTGGTTGATTGCCACTTGCGAAACATTACGATACAAAGGTTCATCAAACGTTTTCATTGCGAAAAGGAATTTCGCAATTTTTTGTAATTCCATAGGCGACAGAGCGGTTGCCACAGGGAGCTGATAAGCCCCAGAAGTCGCCATCGGAAGCACCATCGCTCTTTCCGAGTACACTTTCCAGCCATCTTTCTCTAAAGAAACCATCAGGGGAGAAGATTCTTGCACCTGAATTTGAACAGACCAAGGGAAACTTTCTTCCACTTCTACAGAACGAACCAAAGGCAATTTAAGCAAGCGCGATTGAATCGAATCCACATGAATTTGAGACATGGGCGAGCCGACTTCCAATTGTGCCGTCTGGATAATTTCTTCCCAGGTCAGCATACGATTGCCGCTGATTTCAATTTTCTTAAGCGTTCTGATTTGCGTTGGATCAAATTGACGTACAAAAAACCAACCTTGCCAAATGATAACACCCACAACGACAAGAGCAACAAGCAACTTCCAACCCATACGTCCAAACCAATGAGAACAACTACAGACAATCTTTTTACGACTCTCATTGCGGAGTTCTTTTTGGCGGACCTCATTGTATCCAAGTCGACGGCCGCTAAATGTGGTTCTATCCTTAGTCAATTATTGCAACGCCTCCAAAAAACTTTTTTCCAATTTCCAAACATCACCCGCACCCATAAAGATCACCAAATCGTTGGGTTGTGCTTCTTTTCTCAAAATTTCAATGGCGTTTTCTTTGGCACCGATAAAACGCGCATCCCGATGGCCACGCGCAATAGCACTTTCGGCCACCAGATTGCCTGTAATGCCAGGAATCGGGAGTTCTCGAGCCTTGTAAATATCGCAGACGAGAAGCATATCGCAATGTGCAAAAGCGGATCCAAAGGCCTCGTGCTGATCACGCGTTCTTGTGAAAAGATGAGGCTGAAAAACGACAATCACACGGCGCTCTGGAAAAGCTTCGCGCACACCCAAGAGTGTCGCCGCAGATTCTGTCGGATGATGAGCATAATCATCATAAACGAGAATGTTTTTTGCTTCGCCAATAAATTCAAAGCGACGCTTGACACCGATAAATTCAGCAAGTGCTTGGCGAGCGGTTTCTACTGGAATATTTTCTTCTACAGATAACGCAATCGCAGCGGTTGCATTCAAAACATTATGACGACCTGGGACTTTTAATTCAAATTCACCCAGAGAAGCTCCATTTCTAATGACTTCAAAGTAAGGGCGGCCTTTTTCAAAATGGAGGTTTTCCACACGGTACATCGCTTGACGACTAAAGCCATAAGTTACCACAGGCTTAATCAAACGCGAAAGTACCGCTTGAATATTGGGTTCATCAATACAAACCACCACTTGTCCGTAGAAGGGAACTTTATTCGCAAAAGCGACAAAAGCATCCTTGATCTCTTCAATATCTTTATAAGTATCTAAATGATCTGCATCAATATTCGTAATAATGGCGGATGTCGGCATCATCGAAAGAAAACTGCGATCAAATTCATCGCTTTCCGCAATGAGGTAATTTCCGCGGCCCACTTTGGCACCACTGCCTTTCCCTTTGACTACACCGCCCACAATAATCGTGGGGTCTTCACCTGCCGCTTCCCAAATGGAGCCAAGCATAGAGGTAGTCGTCGTTTTACCATGCGTTCCAGAAACAGCAAGCGTATATTTGAGACGCATAAGTTCGCCCAGCATTTCAGCACGGCGAATCACAGGGATGCGGCGCGCTTTCGCTTCCACTATTTCAGGATTATCCATTTTCACTGCAGAAGAATATACGAGAAGATCGGCACCTTCTACATTTTTGCCTTCATGGGTCGAATCGACCCGTATTCCCAAGCCTTTCAAATACTGAATCACAGGGCCTTCACCCGTATCAGAACCGGTTACTATAAACCCATTTTCATGAAGTACTTCTGCAATGCCAGACATCCCGGCACCACCAATACCCACCATGTGCAAACGTTGTATGCGATTGCTAGGAATGATATTCATTTTGTACACTCCGTATCAAAAATGACTTTTGCAATTTTGTCCGCAGCATCGGACATGCCTAAACTTTCTGCCGCCTGTGACATCTTAGTCAGTGCGTCTGAATTTGTGAGTAATCCTTCGACTTTATTCCACAAATTATTCTCATCATCATCCAATTCTACCAAGCAAGCACCCGCATGCTCTACTGCACGCGCGTTGAATTCCTGGTGATTCGCGGTTGCAAACGGATAGGGTAAAAGAATAGAGGGTTTACCAAACGCGAGAATTTCAGCCAATGTCGAAGCCCCTGCGCGACTTACAATCACGTCGGCGTAAGACATATAAGCATAGACATTATCTAAAAATCCCTTGATCGCCACATTCTTGAGTGCGGGGAAGCGATTCTGAATCTGTTCCACATTTTTCACGCCAACTTGCCATACTACGGAAATATTTTCGCAAGCGGCAATGTGTTCAATAGACGCTTCTATTTTTTCATTAATGCCCTTAGCACCTTGAGAGCCACCTACAATAAGCACCGCTTTTTTGCCTTCTGGAAATTCCACAGGGCGTACCAGAGAATCTTTGGAAGGAAGCTTGCGTACAGGATTTCCAAACACTTGTGTAGGCGTTTTGGGGAAAAAGGCTGCGGCTTCTTTGGAAGTCACGAAAATACATTTTGCATAACGGGCACCCATTTTGTTCGCAATGCCTGCCACTGCATTCTGCTCTTGAATATATACAGGAATTCCCATGCGGCCCGCCGCAAGGACAATCGGAAGCGATACATAACCGCCTGTGGCCACAACAACATCGGGCTTTCTTGCTTTGAGTACGCCTTTTGCACTACTTAATGCCTTTGCCAAGTTGAAAGGCAAAGAAAGATTCTGCATCAAAGATCCGCGATGAAGAGGTACCGCAGAAATAACATCGTATTCCCAATGAGGAGAAACAAGCCGTTCTTCCATAGAATCTCTACGGCCTGCAAACGAGATGTTTTTGACTCCACTATTTTTTAAGCTATCGGCAATAGCCAACGCCGGAAACACATGACCTCCGGTTCCACCACAAGCGAATAAAAACTTTTTCTGACTCATGTATACCTCACTGAATATCCGTTCGGGCCTATAGGATCTTCGTGGATCAGGGCACCACTCGTGGGTCTCGAAATGTTGAGCAAAATACCCACGGATAACAACGCCACCACAAGGCTAGTGCCACCGAAACTAATGAAAGGCAAAGGTTGGCCAGTTGTCGGCATCAAACCCGTGCAAACACAAATGTGAAAAATCGCATTAAGACAAATAGAAGTCGTAAGTGCCACCGCAAAATATTTGGCAAAACGAGAACGCGCATTGCGAGCAATCGTAAAACCACGATAAGCCACTACAGCAAACAAAATAAGCACACATAAAGTTCCTATAAACCCCAGCTCTTCACCTAAAATCGTAAAGGCCGCATCTTTATAAGATTCAGGAACAAAGCCCAATTTTTGTGTGCCTTGCCCAATCCCTGTTCCAAAAATGCCCCCATTTCCTAAGCTAATTAATGACTGAATCAACTGATAAGCATCCCCTTGCGCATAGTCTTCCGGGTGCAAAAAAGCGAGCATCCGTTTCTGACGATACCCTTCAGAGAAAGCCAAATAAACAGCCGCAGGAATACAGGCCAGAATCGGGATTACCAAATGGGTGAGCCTAGTACCAGCAACAAAAAGCATTACAAAAGCAGTCGCCACCACCATCAACACCATGGAAAAATTGGGTTGCAATAAAAGAATCACAGCCACAAGTCCCACCAAAATCATGGGACGCAAAAAACCCGTCTTGAACGATTGCATTTGATCGCCCGCAGTGGCGAGTTTCATTGCCAATAGAGAGAAAATCGCAAGTTTCATCGCTTCCGAAGGTTGCAACTTGATAAAACCTAAATCCAACCAACGAGCAGCCCCTTTCACAGAGACTCCTTGAAGAATTACGGCAATCAAAAGTCCCAAGCAAACGACAAACGCAACTCGCGCAAGTTTCAACCAAATACGATGATCCACAAAAAATCCAAAACACAAAGCGCACAAACCTATCGCAATTTTTTTGAGATGTACAATCGTATAGAAAGCAGGCGAAAGCCCCTTTTGCATTGCGGCATGAGAACTTCCGGTATAAATAACGAAAACGCCCAACGCAAGCAATACAAGAACCGCTAAAAGCAGCCACTTGTCAAACTTGATATTAATGCGCGATTCCATGATTCAATAATCTCCTAGTTCTTAAATATCCAACACGGGTTCCAAGCGAAGCAAAGCATCCACCACTTGTTCCAATTTCATACCACGGGAACCTTTCACTAAAAGGATATCCCCCATGCGTACCGCATCGCTCAAATATTCATTAGCCTCTTGAACATTGCTGAAATGAATGGCTTTTTCCGGACGCATCCCGCCATTAATAGCCCCTTCTTGAATTTCCTTGGCATCTTTACCAATGGTTATCAGAAGGTCAAAATTCATCTCTGGAACCAAACGTCCAATTTCGCGGTGCAAATCTTTACTATTAGTACCCAGTTCGAGCATATCGCCAAGCACCGCAATACGGCGATGGCAACCCGTCACAGAACCAATAGTTTCCAGGGCCATGCGAGTGGAAGACGGATTTGCATTGTAGCAGTCAGCAACGACCTTAAAACCATTTGCCTTACGAATTTCCATACGCATGTTGGCCGCGTGGAAAGCACCCAACGCGAGAGCCATTTCGGACTTGGGCACACGAAGCGCATCTGCCACAGCAATAGCCGCGAGAGCGTTGTACAAATTATGAATGCCGGGCACGCCTAAATGGAATTTGGTACGACCGATTTTGAAAGAAGCGCAAGCATTCTCATCCCATTTCAATTCTGTAGGTTTGTAAATGCCACGACGAATACCAAAAGTCACCACGCGGTAATTTTTGGTAGAACGCACTTTGCACAGACGAGAATCATCGGCGTTGAGCACAAGGATTCCATTTTTCTGTAAACCCGCGGTAATACTCATTTTTTCTTTGAATACGTTATCCAAAGAGCCCAAACCTTCCAAATGGCTCGCCCCCACATTGGTGATCACCGCAATGTGTGGTTCTGTAGCGAGAGAAAGCGGGCGAATTTCATCGGGGCCGCTCGTTCCCATTTCCACAATCGCCATTTCGTGCGTATGCTTAAACTGGAAAATCGTCATGGGAACACCAATCTGATTATTCAAATTCCCTGGAGTCGCAAAAGTACGGAACTTGCGGGAAAGAATCGCCTTGAGCATTTCCTTTGTCGTAGTTTTTCCGTTACTGCCTGTAACAGCCACCTTCTTTAAGTTAAAAGAACGTTGGTATCCTTTGGCAAGGCGCAGAAGACCCGCCGTAGTATCATCTACTGGCACATACGCTTCCAAAAGCAACGAACCCACCCGATTTTCATTAATCACGCTCATGAGCGCTCCTTTCCCCATGACTTGGGGAACAAAATCATGTGCATCAAAACGCAAGCCTTTCAATGGCCAAAACACAACGCCCTTAGTAGCTTCGCGAGAATCCAAACACAGTTGCACCTTGCGCTTCGTATCACGAAGAGAAAGACCCACCGGAGTGGCCTCTAAGATTTCACACATGGCGGCAACTGTCAAATCCAACTTCAGCATTTTTCCATCTCCTGACGCACCCATTCACGATCATCAAAATGATGTTTAGTGCGCCCAATAATCTGATAGTCTTCGTGACCCTTCCCTGCCACCACAAGCCAATCTCCATCACGGAGAGCTTTGCACGCAGTAGCAATCGCCTCTTCACGGCGAATAATCACCTGAAATTTTTTCGAATGCATGCCCGCAACAATTTCGTTGATGATCACTTCTGGATCTTCTGTGCGCGGATTATCTGAAGTCACCCAAGCCATATCCGCTTCTTGTTCGGCAATACTTCCCATGATCGGACGTTTGGTGCGATCCCTGTCACCCCCACAACCAAACACAACCGAAAGTGTGCCACGACAAAGACTACGCGCTGTGCGAAGCACACGTTCCAAGGCATCGGGAGTGTGCGCATAATCCACAATCACACGGCGGCGTTTATCATTCCAAACCATATCAAAACGGCCAGGCACATGTACAGTCAACAGTGCTTTTCGAAGTGCCGTTAACGGCAAGCCCAAAGCCTTGCTCCAGCCCGCCACCAGCAAAATATTATCCGCATTAAAATCGCCTACAAAATGCGTTTCCAAAGCCTCAGAAGAAATGCCAGGGACACTCATTGTCAAACCATCTTCCGTATTATTCACAACGGTTGGTTTCAATTGAGCGATAGGATTTCCCAAACGGGAAACCGCTATTTTGTGCGCAAGATTCAACTCATTATACAAGCGAAGACCATAGGTATCATCCACATTGAAAACAGCAACGCCATCTGCCGCTAAATACTCCGTAAACAAAAGCTTCTTAGCGAGGAAATAGTCTTCCATAGTCTTATGATAATCCAAATGATCTTGCGTCAAATTGGAGAACAAAGCGCTCTTAAAAGCAATACCCGCCACTCGCCCCTGATGTAGCGAATGAGACGATGCTTCCATCACCAAATCAGAGCAACCCGCCTCTACCGCAGTTTCTGCAAAAGCGTAGAGTTCAAGCAAACCTGGCGTTGTCAAATTAGAAGCAATGGTCGTATCTCCCACGCGCTTGCAAATAGTGCCAATCAAAGCCACTTTGCGACCAGATTCGCGAAGTATTGCATCCATCAAAAAAGCACTCGTCGTTTTTCCATTAGTTCCAGTCACCGCATGTGCCGTCAATTTCGAGAACGGATCTTTATAAAAAATACGAGCGCAAGTGAGGCGAGCGTCTTTCACATTTTTCACTTGAATCCATTTTGCATCTAAACCGTTGGGTGGAGGAACTTCGCTCACCACAGCAACAGCTCCTTTGTCAATAGCTGTACGCGAAAAAAGCTCATAGTCCCCTACCGGAAAGGCAAAGAACAAATCTCCAGCCTTGACTTCGCGAGAATCATCGCACAAGCCTGTTACTGATAAATTTTTGAGTAGCGCCTCAGATATCATAAACACCTCTTATCCCCGCTCCTTCAAAACCAGTTTGCAAATCTGTCCACGAGAAAGCGGTGAATCTGGTTCTGGTGACTGCTCAGCCACGCGTCCCTTGCCGCTATATTCTACAGAAACTCTCGAATTACCCATGACATCCAAAGCATCTCTTAAAGAGAGCCCTTTAAGATCTGGCATTTTTGACTGCATGAGTTCACCCAAAACCAACTGAACTCCGTTTCTATTTGTCAAATCGATTTTCTGAGACACAACTACAGTGCCTTCCTGTTCAAAAGTCACGTTGCAATTCTTAGAGAGAGAGAGACTTTTAGCATCTGTTTTAGATAATCCCACGAAATCAATTTCACAAGAATTCTTAGGCGAAACGCGAGAAAGATTGTAAGGTAAAGGAGAGAGACTGGGATGGTAATAAATACCTTCCATAATGTTGCGGAACACGGGTCCTGCGGTAAGGCCTCCCACCGTCATCGTTTTGGGATCATCGATCAAAACCATACATACATAACGCGGATTGAGGGCCGGGGCGAAACCAATAAATGAAGCGACTTGTTTGGTGTGATCGTAGCGTTTTAATTCTTGATTATATTTTTCAGCCGTCCCTGTTTTACCGCCAAACTCAATATTGGGGAGGTTTTTAGAAACTACACTTTTAGCAGTTCCTTTATCTACCACTTCACGCAGCATATGACGCACTGTTGCCGCCGTTTTTTCAGAAACCACACGACGCACTTCAATCGGTTCATTTTTTTCTACCACACTTCCATTCGGATTTTGCCATTCACGAACAATCGTGGGTTGCATCAATTTTCCACCATTGGCTACCGCTGCAAAAGCCATCACCATCTGCAACGGCGTCACCATAATTTCATGACCAAAGCCCATTGTCTTTAAGGTGCGACCACTCCACGCATAAATGGGTTTCAACATCCCTGATTCTTCGCCCGGAAGCTCCACAAGCGTCTTAGATCCAAAACCATAAGAGCGCACAAAACGGAAGAAATTCTCAGATCCTATTTCATCTGCTATTTTTGCAAATACAATATTGGATGAATAAGTCATCGCCTCTGTCATATTCATTTCCCCATGATCATGGGTATCTCTAATGACATCCCCATTAGGAAGCGTCCAACGCCCCCCTTCTCCACTAAACCTTTTTTCGGGATCCACCAAATGGTCTTCAATTGCAGCAGAAGCCGTCACCAATTTGAAAATGGAACCTGGTTCAAAAGAGAAAGAAATAATATCATTGCGATTCGCACGGAGTCCGACAATCGATTTTACGTTAGGATCATAGGTAGGATAGCTCGCCATCGCCAGAATTTCACCGGTATGCGGATCCACTACCACGGCACTTCCGCTTTCTGCTTCATAAGTTTCCACACCATCGCGCAAAGCATTTTCTACAATCTCCTGCATATCGCGATCAATAGTCAACACCAGATTCATACCAGGAACAGGTTCACGGCCTTCACTTTCCAAACCGGGCTGAATACGGCGATGCGAATCTTTTACGCGTTGCAACCATCCATCAACGCCACGCAAACGATCATCAAATAAAAATTCCAGGCCGCGAAGCCCTTGCCCATCGCGCCCCACCTGACCAATCAACTGAGAGGCCAAAGTACCCTGAGGAAAAATGCGATGGCTCTCCAAATAGCCTTCTTTTTCTTCTTTGATATTATCCGCAAAAATGCGACCACTACGATCATAGATTTTGCCGCGCTCCGGTTTCCAGATAATACGGTCATGCGCCTGAGTATTCGCTACAGCACTATACTTTTCAGAATCAATCACCTGAATTTGAAACGTCCTAAAAACAAGGACAACCCAAATCCCTGCAAAAATCAAAAACAGCCAACTCATCCTATCGAGACGCATCAGGGATTCCCCCCAACCGCCATCACTTTCAGCGGAACCCTTTTTAGCGAAATCCCATTCAGGCTCGCCACCTCTGCAATGCGGGGCAACGACGACAATTCCTGATTATGCAAATTTTTCCTTTGCACTTCGCCTTTTAAAATGGCGACTTCACGCGTCAATTTCGTTTTTTCACTCATCAAAATCAGATAGCGATTCTGTAACCAAATCGGGCTCGAAAGGAGCGTTGCTAAAAGCACCGCCACAAAAACACCAATGAGAATCAATTTGCCATTAGAGGTGCGGTTCATACTTTTTCGTACACCCTCAATTTGGCAGATCTGGCACGCGGATTCCGAGCAATTTCTTCCGCCGAAGGAAGAATCGGTTTCCGGTTCCATTTCTTAAGTTTACGATTATGGCCGCCGCAACTACAAACGGGCAACCGTTCCGGGCAAAGACAATCTTTTTCAAATTCAGCAGCGGTATTTTTAACGCAACGATCTTCCACAGAATGGTAAGAGATCACCACCAGACGTCCGCCAGGCAATAAGCAATTCACGGCACCGCGCAAACTCTCTTCAATCTGATGCAATTCTCCATTCACTTCCATGCGAATCGCCTGAAAGACGCGAGCAAGAATTCCATTAATTTCGTGACGTTTGTCAGGAAACACACTTTCCACAGCACGACGTATATTCTCTGGAAGAATTTCGCCTTCCGTCGCCGCAATAATTTCAATGATTTTCAACGATAATTTGTACGCGCGATCAAGGTCGGCATTAAAACGAAAAGCCTGGGCCATCTCATCTGCTGAAACGCGGCGAAGCCACTGCTGAGCGCTTTCTGCTTCGCGGGTATCCATCCGCAAATCCAAAGGATTCGAACCTTGGAACGTAAAACCCCGTTTAGAATCATCCACCTGGTGACTGCTGATTCCCAAATCATACAGCACACCGGAAAGTGTATTTGGGGCAATTTCTTCTGAGAGTTTAGCAAATGCCACCGGATGAAAAGTCACCTGGTTTTTGAAAGCTTCCAGACGTTTTGTAGCAAACGCAATCGCTTCTGGATCTCTATCGAAACAATGTAAACGTCCTTCTCCCGCAAGGCGCGAAGCAATAGCAAAGGAATGACCGCCGCCCCCTAAAGTGCAATCGGCATAAGTCCCCGAAGGATCCTTAATTAAAGCATCAAGACATTCATTTAATAAAACGGGATCGTGGTATTCAGTGTTTATCACCTGTCACCCCCGCGAAACCGTCATCATAGAAACCTGCATCATACGAGTTAAAGTCGGCATCATTGTTGAAGCCATACAGAGATTCGTATGTCGTCGGGTTCCACAATTCAAGAGTTTTTCCACTGCGGGCAACGTACAGAACATCGCTACCAAGATTGGCATATTCCAGATCTTTCTTGGTGAGCATAATACGGTTCTGTCCATCGAGCCCCACAAAATGTGTGCTGCTGTGAAATCTTCTCCGAAATGTTTCGGTCTCGGGGGTTTTTGGTCGCGCAAGAAGCGCTTCCATGAATTTTTCATATTCTGCAAGCACGAAAAGGATCAGCGAGCGCTGGGGTCCGTAAGCGACCACCATCTTCTGGCTTTCCTCATCGCTCAACAACCGACGAAATTCCCTAGGGAAGGAGGACCTGCCCTTTTCGTCGATAGCCGTTTGCGCTTGGCCTATGAAAGATTCATAATTCATTTATTTGTTTACCACTTTATTCCACAACACTACAAAATATACCACTTTCTACCACCATTCTCAAGAATAAATGCGAGGAAAGGCAAAAAAAATTATTTGGGAAAGTCCCCTTTTTAGAAACGCTACTCTTTTGTGCAGTCACAAAAAGCAAAAAAAAGCCCTCTTTTTGGCAGAGGGTCTTCTAAAAATCGAGATTTATGCGACTATAAAACGCTTTTAGCGCCCCATCTGAGATTCCCGGTAATCAAAACCGAAAGCGCGGCGAGAAACACTTAATATAGGGGGCATTTGAATCCGTTTTGCAAGAGCAATCCCTTTATAACGTTTCCACCATAGCTCCATGTCCAAAACGGCGAGGGAATCGTCTGGAAAAATTTCACGGAAGCGGCTTTCCGAAAAATTAATCTCACTGCAAAGAGTCCCGGTCTTTAAAGCGTGGATCGAATCGCTCAAACCATTTCTATTCCAACGCTCTAACCAATAGCTGAAAAGTTTATCATGGTAGGGGTAAATAATCGGGTCGCCCTTACCCTCATCTACATTCTGAGCCTCACTTAATTCCGCACTGGCAGGAATATCAATAGACTTCTGAGGGATGATTTCACCCTGTTTATTGATTTCGCGGGCAAGTTCATAGACCTGAACTTTCCACAAGTCCCCCAAAGCGCAAAGTACCCCTGAGGTATCCCCATAAAGCGTGCAGTAGCCCACAAAGATTTCGCTTTTATTGCCATTGCAGGTAAAAGCACCTCCGACCACCGAAGCAATCGTTGCAAGGAACGCCCCTGAACGCATACGCGCCTGCACGTTCTCGTAATGAATACCTTCCACAATCATCTTCGTGTCATTGCGTACAAAAGAATCCTTCGCAAGACTTAAACGCAGAGATTCAATCACATCCGTAATGGGCGCCACCATGTAAGGACACCCGAGATTATCAGCCAAGTCTCGCGCCGCATTTTTTGTTGTGTCCGAATTGAAACGCGTTGGCATATTTACCAAAAACACATTTTCAGCCCCCAGCGCATCGGAGTATAAGACCGCACTCACGGCACTATCAATACCGCCAGAAGCCCCGATCACCACGCGGCGAATTCCCCAACGTTTCAAATTTTCACGAATCATGTACACGAGTGCTACACGAACTTCGGCCATTCCTGTCAATTTTTCAAACGAATGTATAGGGCAGTGTACAGAATCATCAACAGTCAGTGTCGTAGCATAAGGTTCAAAAGTCGGGAAGGAAAAAAGAGTATCCCCTTCCGGCCCATAGACGCAACTATCACCTTCAAAAGCATAAATATTCTTCCCATTATTTTGCGTTCCTACCGAATTCAAATACAGGAGAGGGATGCCGTGCTGCTTTGCGTGATGCGAAAAAACGCGGTTCCGCGCCTTCGTTTTTCCGAGCGTATAAGGGGAGCATGAAATATTCACAAAAAGATCGCGGGGGCTCATCTGTAGCCCAAGAATATCAAACGGATGCGCATACGCATTAGCATCCCAACCATCTTCACAAATGGTAATGCCCAACTGAATGCCACCGGACAGACGATAGGGTTTTAAAATATTCTCAAGAGTCGTTCCCCATTTCACCGCAAGCGCACGCAAGTCCGAAAAATAGCGAGGTTCATCAAATTCCCGGTAACAAGGGAGCAGTGTTTTGGGGAGAAAATATTTAACGTGATCCTGAAACTGAACCAACGGTTGCAAATTCCCTTGTGAAGCATAATAAGCCGCATTATAAAGCAATGGGCGACCATTTTCCCCATTCACATTTTCTCGGGCAACACTCCCGAACAGAATATCAATCCCATCGGCAAGCGCCGTCACCTTATCATTGATGGACAAACACTCTGAAACAAAAGTAGTTTCTTCCCACAAATCACTAATCAGATAACCGGGAATACACATTTCAGGAAATACAGCGAGGTCTGCTTTTTGAGCCTTTGCCTCCACAATATATTTTTGAATCGTTTTAAAGTTGAGATCCGGCCGCCCCGGAACCACATCCATTTGAACAGCAAAAATTTTCATAGAAAATTAAGCTCACATCCATCCGCGTTCGGATGTACCGGAAATACCGCGAACCTTCAAATCGAAATCATCCGGGTTTGTCGCAGCAGCAAGAGCCACTTCATAACTGATCATTTCTTTAGAATAAAGATCCAAAAGAGCCTGGTCAAAAGTCTGGCTATGATATTGCATGTGACCATCGGCGATCGCTTGCTCAATCATATCCGTTTTATTCTTATCCATAATGTATTCGCGAACCGCACCCGTATTGATTAAAACTTCTGCAGCAGGAACACGGCTCAATCCATCTTTAGTGGGAAGCAAGCGCAATGAAATAATGCCCGCGAGACATTCTGCCAAAAGGAGCCGCACTTCATCGTGCTGATGAGGCGGGTACATGGAAAGTATACGGTGAATAGTATCCGTCGCATTGGTGGTATGAATAGTGGCAAAAACCATGTGGCCCGTATCAGCGGCAGTTAAAGCAATCTGCATGGTTTCCAAATCACGGATTTCACCGACCAGAAGCACATCTGGATCCTGACGCAAGGCCGAGCGCAAGGCGTTTGCATAAGAATTTGTATCCACTCCAATTTCACGTTGGGACACAATGGATTTCTTATCACGATGCAAATATTCAATCGGATCTTCAACCGTGATCACATTGCAAGTGACAACATCATTAATGTGGTCAATCATGGAAGCAAGACAAGTGGATTTACCAGAGCCTGTGGTACCAGTGACCAAAACGAGGCCGCGCTTTTTCATTGCCAAATCCAAAATAACCGGGGGCAATTTCAATTCTTCAAATTTTGGGATATTCGCCTTAATGTGGCGAATCACCATCGCTACCGAGCCTCGCTGACGGAATACATTGACACGAAAACGGCCCATGTCACGAGCGCCTACCGCAAAGTCACATTCTTTCTCTTTTTCAAAGCGAGCCATTTGATCGTGATTCATAATGTCTGCCATGAATTCATCCATGGTACCATTATCAATACGCACGTCAAAAAGTCTTTCCAACTCACCATTAATACGAAAAATCGGAGGCACTCCTACACGGATATGCAAATCCGAAGCTTTATGATTCACCATCTCACGAAGGAGCTGTTCTATTTTCAAGCCGGCCATAAGAACTCCAATTAAACTTTATCTAGTTTCTCAGAACGCTTTTGCTCAATAACAGTAAGCCGTTCCGCAATCTCTGCATTATTCGGTTCTTTCTTGGCAAGATCTTTATAAATACTCAGTGCTTCATCGAAGAGACCTTGTTCGAAATAGATTTCAGCAAGTGTTCTTGTGTTGAGTCTTTCGTCTAAATTCACATTTTTCTTTTCTGCAGAAACCAGAGTTTCATCACTAGACATCAGACCATCAACATTATTTTCTGTTTCCAGTGTTTTTTCATCTACCAAGTCATCATCACTGGTATTAAACAAATGATCAAAGGCACCAGAGATAGCCTCATTCATCTCCGTTTTTTCAGCGGATGGAGTTCTCTTCTCATCTAGCTTAGAAGTATCAACGGGAGTAGACACACTCTCTGCAACCGCGGCTTTGAGTGGAGGAGAAAGCAATTCATCGTCATCGTCACCAAAGAGGGCCGAAAATGAAGAATCTACTGCCGCAGAAAGAGGACTTTCAGCCACCACTTTCGGGGGAAGTTCCAAGGTATCTTCTGCATCCTTCATCTCTGTTTCGAGAGAATTCGCCTCAGGAGGGATCTCCTCTTCTGGCATCAATGGAGCCATAGGCATTTCTAAATCATCGGAATCACCAAAAAGAGCATCCAACGAAGAAGATACGTCTTCTGTGAAATTCGTTGAAGTAGGAGCCACTGGGGACTCTTCAACACGCTCTTCAATAGGTGCCTCAACGGGCTTTTCAAGAGGGGCGAGACTTGCTAAAGACTCTGAAGAATCGTCAATATTCAAAATTTCTGGTTCCGGCACAACGGCGGGAGAAATCTCTGGTATCGCTTGCGATTCTTCAGTAACTAAAGCTTCAGGAGCCGAAAGAGGTTCAGAGTCAGAAGACTTTTCAAAAGCAGAAGAATGATCACTATTTAAAAATTCATCCTCTACAGGAGTTACTGGCTTTAACGGAACAAATTCTTCCGGGAGTTCGTCTTCGCCAAAAATATCGTCGAAAGCAGAAGAAAGACTTTGTGGTTCATCTTCCTCCTGTGCAGAAACCGCTTCTACAGGAGCCGGTTCTATTGTTTCTTCGCTTTCCAAACTTGTTGGAATATGGAACATAGAAGAAGGTGCGGGCTCCGAATCCAAGTTGGCTTCAGTAGACCCAAAAATGCCAGAAAAAGCCGAAGTGATTTCGCCACCAGAAATATCATCCGCAGGAAAATATTCTTTTTCTGTGGGCTCTGTTCCAAAACCAGAAAGAGCATCATTCAGAGAATTCTCTAGGCTATCAAAAGAAATTTCGCTATTATTTTCATTTTCCGCAGGGAGTAAAATAGACAAAGAAGAGAAAGGATCGTCCTCATTCTTGGAAAGATCAGGAGGTAGAGAGAGCTTTGGCGCGGCCTCTTCAAGAGGAGCAAGCTCTGGCATTTCTTGGGGAATCAATTCCTCAGAAGCCTTATTTTCCGAAAGGACAACAGAAGATTCTCCAGGAGTTGCTGGTTCTATCACCGTTTCATTAAAAGTATCCGACCAAAAAGGATCCAGAGGATCTAGATCGTGCACTCGCTGATAATAAAAATTGCGTTCTGCAATATTGCCCAATTTACCATTCACATCACCTAAGCGACGCAAGGCAGAAAGACAGAAGGGATCCTTTCGCAAAACATCCTTACAAGATTCCCCTGCGTTTTCCCATTGTTCTTTTTCAAAAAAGATAGCTGATTGGACAATCAACCCGGCAAGATTATCGGGGAAAAAAGCAAGTCCATCGGCCACACGCATCAGTGCGCCATCCAAATTACCGGACTGTCTCTCCAAGTCAGCAAGCCAAGCAAATGCTGGAGAATGTCCTTTTTTACCTACAGCTTTGCGAACGGATTCTAGAGTAGCAGCCATCCCAATTACCTCTACGCTTTTAAAATAATCGCTTCATCCGAAAGTAAAACAGGAATCCCTTGCTTAATGATGTACAAGCGGGATCCATCTTTAGTGACCAAAGCCTCTTCTAAAGGCTCAGAAACTGTGGTTCCTGAAGCATTTTTGAGCGTATTTGCAACAATGGCTGCATTAACACGAGAAAGCAACACATCATCTGCTTCGAGAAGAGGTTGCCGAGTTACTGGGCAACAAAGAATTTTGAGAAGTTCCAGATCAATCATAACACCTTTCTTTTCAAGGACTTAGTATAAAATAGCTTCATTTTCTAAGATGCGGAGAATTCAGTACAGGTAATTGAGGTCTACTACGGCAAAATCACCTTTTTTTGTGCCCCCCACCAGCAATAATGTTTTCAAATTCAAAGATTGAAGCCATTCTTTATCGAATGGTTCATGGTATCCACAAATATCAGAAAATACCAAAAGTTCCCGGCAACCCGTCCGACCGCAAATGGAAGCCATCTCAGAAAGAGGACCCAGCAAATGTTCCCTGTTCTCAGCGGTCACCTTTTCCGGAGTATTACTCACACAGCCCAAAAGTTCTATCTCAGGGAGAACACGATAACGATCAAACCAATAGGCTATCGAATCGGAAGTACCCCCAAGCAAAATAGAACGATGCCTTTTTTTTGCAAAGATGGTGTAAAAGTAATGGCCCCAAAAAATAAGACGACGCCAAAAGAGAATTCCCAATAAAGCAAGAATCATCGGAAGAAAGCATGCAAGTGATGTATTTAATTTCCAAATAGAAAAACCACAAGCAAGAGACATCACAGGAAACAATACCGTCACAATACGCGAACCATTCAAACTGGATGTCGCATATTCGCCGAGCACAATCAGAGGAATCCATACCGCAAGAGACAAGAGACCGATAGTCTTACATGGAACCACAATATCAAATAAGGAAGCCACAGCAGTACAGGACAAGACCACAGCACTGACATCTACTAATATTTTCCACCACTGGGGTACCAAACGAGAAAAAACACCGACCAGTGATGCACAAAAAATACCGATAGCAACAATGAAAATAGGCAAATGATAATTACGATGCTTGCGAGCAAAAATCAACATGGCTTTGTAGAAATCCACATAAGAGCGGAATCGACGCGTTCGACTACTCTGGCCTTTAAAATGAAGAATGCTGGTGCCTGGGAAATAATAATTGGTGTAGCCCAGATTTTTAATCCGCAAACAAATATCCAGATCTTCGCCATACATGAAATAATCTTCGTCAAAGCCCTTCACTTGCTCATAAATATCGCGCCGAACTCCAAAAAAGGATCCGCTCACCGCATCCACTTCCGTTTCCAAATTCGGGTCAAGGTACGTCATATTGTATGAGGCAAAGAAACGGCTCTTGGGGAATAATGCCGCAAGCCCAATGGTTTTAAAAACCGCAGCAAGAGGAGAGGGGAATGTGCGGCGGCAAGCCCATTGCAAAGAACCATCGCCATTTAAAATTTTACAGCCAACAATGCCTGCATTTGGCTTAGTGCTCATGTATTCCAAAGTTTTGCGAAATGTCTCGCGAGCGACAACAGTATCAGGATTAATGAAAAAGAGAATATTTTTGGTAGCAGAAGTCGCCGCAAAATTACACCCTCGTCCAAATCCTAAATTTTCTAAAGAATCCAACCAAATTACAGCGGGGAACGCTTGCTTATTCTGCATCGTCAATGGCTCTGAAGAACCGTTATCAAGAACAATTATTTCCGATTCAATCCCTTTCAAAGCCTCTTGAACCGAGTTCAGACACGCAGGAATATAATCTCGAGAATTGTAGGAAACAATGATAACAGAACAAGAAAGCGAGATCGCAGAATCAGGCATGACAACCCCGAATCAAGCTCGCCCAAAACGAAGTTTTAGGACTAGAAAAAAAGCTTCAGAAATAATGCCTCCGCTCATTTTCGAAGTTCCGCGAATCCGATCCGTAAAGACAATAGGAATTTCTACGACCTTCAAACCTTTTTTCCAAACTTTGAATGTTGTCTCAATTTGGAAACAATAGCCATCGCTTTTCATATTGGAAAGATCTACCGCTTCGAGTGCGGAACGACTGAAACATTTGAAGCCACCTGTAGCATCTCCAATCGGGAGACCCGTGACAATTCGCGTATAAAGATTCGCACTATAACTCAAAAGCAGACGTTTCCAGTCCCAATTCACAACGCTGATATGACGACCATTGTAGCGACTGCCAAGTACCAGATCCGCATTTTCTGCTTTTTCCAAGAAACGCACTAAATCAGAAGGACGGTGACTAAAATCGGCATCCATTTCAAAGATCCGTTGATAATCCCGTTCAAGAGCCCACTTAAAGCCCGCTACGTAAGCAGAGCCAAGGCCCATCTTACCCGCTCGACGCAATAGATGAATACGTCCATTCGTCGCACTCATTTTTTCAACGATGTTTCCTGTTTCGTCAGGAGAATTATCATCAACGACCAAGACATCAATACATTCGTGCTGAGAAAGGACTTCTGGAATGATGAGAGAGATGTTTTCTTTCTCATTGTAGGTAGGAATGATTACTAAACTTTTGGGAAAATTCATGTAAAAGACCCCTCATTACCCGCGCCCTCCCCACGAATGGCTGCTGCAATTGGGTAATTCCGTTTTTTATTTCCGTTGACAATTTCACCTAACAGCCCTAGGGAAAAGAACTGCACTCCCATAATCAGGGAGAACCCCCCGACTAAAAGCAATGGCCTTACATGTAAAACGCCTGTTTGGAGCCACTCCCAACCAAAATATCCAAAAATAGCGACACCACACAGAGTAAACAAAAGCCCAATGAGACCAAAGAAATGGAGCGGTTTTGTGGCAAAACGACGAAGAAATATAAGTGTCAATAGGTCAAGGAAGCCCGAGACCAAACGAGAAACACCGTATTTAGAAACACCATGCATTCGAGCTCTATGCTCCACAGGCATTTCCGTTATACGGAAGCCCTGCCACTTTGCCATCACGGGGATAAAACGATGAAAGTCTCCATACAACTGAATAAAACGAACCACAGAACTGCGGTAAGTTTTGATGCCACAATTAAAATCATGGAGACGTTGTCCGCAAACAAAGGAAACTGTCAAATTGAAAAGTTTGGATGGCCACGTTTTGTGCCAAGGGTCATGTCTCTGAACTTTCCACCCAGAAACAAGATCATAACCTCTTTCCAAAATGGCAATCATTTTAGGAATTTCACGAGGATCGTCTTGCAAGTCCCCATCCAAAGTCGCCACATAATTTCCACGAGCTTTAGAAAAACCGAGAGAAAGAGCATCGGCTTTCCCGCAATTGAACTGAAATTGAAAAGCACGCAAAAAATCATATTTGACAGTCAGCTCATGAAGGAGTCCCCAAGTACCATCACGGCTTCCATCATCAATGACGATGACTTCGAACGTTTTTCCCGTTGGGGAAATAGCCTCAACGATTTCTTCCAATAGCAATGGAAGATTTTCAACTTCATCCTTGACGGGAATTACAAGACTCAAATCCATAAATACTATTTAACCTTCGTTGAATCCGCTGGAGGGATCACCACTGAATCTGGTACAGCCACTTCAGGCTGATCAGGCAAAGCCCTCAGAGACTCCATGTTCATTTGAAGTCGGACACGACCTTGTTCATCGTAATCAGAAATATTAGCAAGACCCTTTTCGGCATAGTGAATTGCTTCTTGCTTCATCTGTGCCGCTTCCAACACAAAGGAAGCCGCCCAATAACAACGCCATTCTTTAGGGAACTGAGTGATACCCATATCCAAATAATGCAACGCAAACTTCACCTTTTCATCCATGATCTTTTTCTTCGATTCCGTGAATGGGGCGCTCTTGCGAAGTGCCACAATCTCTTCACGCACTTGGAATGCAATTTGGAGATACAAAGACGAATAACTCGAAAGCAAACGCAACGTTTCGTTGTTGATATAAGCGGAGCCATCACCTAAACCACGATAACGATAAACGCTGTCGATAAGGAAAGCCGTACGCTGCATATCAAAATCAGTACCATTGTTGCGGCGATCAGTCGTATCACCCTGAACAAAATTATAAATCATCCCTTCTTGAACCATGTATTTTTCAAGGCCTAAGAAGTTAGACATACCAACGGTTGTTGAGAAATGAAGCGGACGATCCGGATTGCTCATCGCGAGATCCATCACCAACTTATGTTGTGTAAGCATCAAAGAAGAGTGTGTGCGTTCCTGCCATTCTTTAAACGCAGTGTATACCTGAAGCATCACTTTATATTGGAGCAACTTTGTGCTATCAATCACGACCTTACCCGTGCTATCAACAGCATTAGCAATACGCATTTGAAGCACAGGAATCACATGGTTCGCTTTTTCCACCCATGTGGTCGTATAGTGAATCGGATTGCGGTCAGAACCATCCGAGATCACCATATCACGATCAATGGCAGCGGCATCATAGCTGAGTTTCAAAATGGGTTCGTTGACAAGCATCTGCTTGATATACCAATCCGTGTTCCCTAAACTCAAATTCACCACACGCACATCCTTGCGAATGCCCGCCACTTCTTGAGCGAACCACAATGGGAACGTATCATTATCACCATTGGTAAAGAGAATGGCATTAGGTCTACAGCTATTGAGCAAGTTATAAGCATAATCCCATGGAACCCAAAGACCGGAACGATCATGTTCCTGGTAATTAGAAAGGCATGGAATCACAGAACTCAAAATCACAAGAGCTGCTGCTGCCGGCACAAAGAAAGCGGAACTCGCTGTAGCAAGGAGGAACACAAGAATCCCTGCGCCCAGACCCAAAAGGAGACTCATAAAAATAAAGGCTGGTGTATAGAAGTAGTCACGTTCGCGAACTTCCAGATGAACCGCTTCCGGGAACGGAGCCGTCTGTCCAATACGAGCATAGGCATTTTCGATTTGTATCCAGTTTTGCCAAACCGGAGCATTCTCAGCTGCACTCTTAAGTTGTTCTGCGCTAGCAATACGCGCAGGATCGGCCTTTTGATAACGGAGTCTGCTCACATCCATAGAAGTCTGTTCTACTTTTTGGCGAGCATCAATTAAGTCGTTAGGATCAGGAACCCCAGGGAGACCTAGACCAGAACGGTTCAGATCGGACACATTGCGAGTCATTGCCTGCACCCAATAATCTCTTTCGCGCTGTTCCATGCGAGTGCCATCGGCAAAATTAATGTAAAAGAAAAGTCCTAAAGAGCAGAGAGCATAGAGAACCGAAGTATAAATACCGATATTGCGATTTCGTTTGTAGGCGAATACGCAAACAAAAACAATCGCACCATTAAACAAGAGGAACCAAACAAATTGCATGAAAGTGTTATCTCCCATTGCTTGCATTTGAGTGGGGAAAGTCATTCCAAATTTTTCGAGAGGCGCATTTTCAGAAGCGTCAAAAGAATAGGCTCCCGTATTGGAAAAGTTGACTCCGCCCACTTTAAATGGCAAGTACTGTGCGATTTGGTAACCGCCATAGCCCATATTGGGGAAGCTCAATAGCTGGTGAGAGAACTGTGCTCTACGATAGAAAGCTCTTGAGAGCATGCTTTCAGAGCCATACTGCTTGCGTTCAATAAAATCGTTGAATGCGGTCCAATTTTCACTTTTAAAAAGATTACCCAACTGTAAATTACCCTGTTCATCGCGAATATTAATTTCAGGATTATTTTCATCAATAATAGGATTCAATTCCGAACGTATCGGAATATATAAGTGGGTACTAAAACCCAGAAGCGCAACCACAGCAAAGGCAAAAGAAAGACGAACATTTTTCATGACATCGCTGTTAAAAGGTTTAACGAGGCAGAAAATGCCGAGAACCGCAAACGTTAACAGAGAAAGAATAATGAAATCCCCGACAGCATAGATGACGGAACAAAGCACAGCGCCCGTAATCCACAATGGAATCCGCTGTCCAATTTTTTTCGGATCTGAAATCAGAAGGAGTACAAATATCGCAGGAATCGTGAGCATCGTGTACAAATGGGCGCCAACACCCAAGAAAGCGAGATAGCAAATAAAGACAAGAATACGATCACCCTTGCTTTCATTTTGATGATCCACCCAAACTAATCCCAGATAGGAGATCAGCATCAAAATAAACATGGCAAGGCCATAAACTTCAGCTTCCACAGCGCTGAACCAGAATGTATCGGAGAATGTTAAAAGAAAACCAGCAACTAATGCGGCCGTGCCAAGAACAATGTAACGAGCACTCGTAGAAAGTTTATTCGCTAATGCATCACGAGAGAGAATTTTGGAAAGTAAATCCCAGGCGAATAAGGTAACCAAATAGACCGTCGCTGCGGAGGAAACGACGGAGATATAGTTGATTCGCTTCGCTATTTCCGCCACCATCGGGAGGATTAAAATCACAACGCGAGAAACTAATACAAAGAAAGGCGTTCCAGGAGGATGCGGAATACCGAGCGTATTCGCGCAAGCGACAAACTCGCCACAGTCCCAAAAGCTCACAGTTGGAGCCATTGTCATGGCATAGGTAATAAAGGCAACGAGAGCGGTGAATCCCGCAATCAAATGCTTTACTAGTTTTTCATTGATCGTTTTCAAGGTACACACTCCTCTGAGTTTTCTTTGTTCAATATCATATTGCGATTTCTCGCAAATTGGTTAAGAATTCCATTAACAAAACGAAAGGATTCCTCGGTACTGTACTTGTTAGCAATTTGTACAGCCTCCTGAATAGCCACCTTAGTAGGAATATCCTTTCGATACAAAAGTTCTACCATTGCCACTTGCAAAATGAGGCGATCCAGTTTCGCGATGCGCGCAAGATCCCAACCAATGGATAACTTGCTGATCTCCTCATCTAACTCCCCGGAATGCTCTTGGACTAAATCAACCAAAGTCATGCCGTAGCGTTTCATTTCATCCGTAATTTCTTGACTCTTCAGCACACCATCAATACACTGAGCAACCGTCGCCGCAGTGATGTTCATGGCATAAAGTAACTGCATCGCAAATACGCGAGCGGATCTTTGACTAGTAACACTCATTTTAAGTTCTTATAAAGTTGAATCATTTCAACAGCAGAAAGCGCACAATCCGCACCTTTGTTGCCACACTTGAGCCCTGCACGATTCATTGCCTGATCGACATTGTCAGTCGTGAGCACCCCAAATAACACCGGAATATCACTCGTTGCCGCTAAATTTGCAATGCCAGAAGTCACCGCATTCACGACCACATCAAAGTGAGGCGTTTCACCACGGATCACCGCACCCAGCACAATCACTGCATCCACTTTTTTAGAGGCGATCATTTTACGGCACACCCCGGGAAGTTCAAACGCACCTGGGACATAGGCAACTGTGATATCACTTGCAGAGACACCCAATGCGGTAAGTTTAGAAACAGCGCCGGAGAGAAGAGCTGACGTCACCACTTCATTAAAACGGGAAACAGCAATGGCAATTTTTGCACCTTTGCCAGAAAGGCTCGTTTCAATTTCATTCACATTGCTATTCATACGTTTATTCCTTTTGTTGCATCCAAATTAAGCACATGCCCCATTTTATTTTTTTTCGTTTCCAAATAAAAACGATTCATCGCGTTCGGCTGAATTTCAATGGGAACCCGTTCTACAATTTCAAGTCCGTAACCGGTGATGCCCGTTACTTTACTTGGATTGTTCGTTAAAAGTCTCATCTCTCGCACACCGATATCTGCAAGGATCTGCGCCCCAAAACCATATTCTCTCAAATCCGGTTTGAACCCAAGGCGACAGTTCGCTTCCACGGTATCCAAACCCTGTTCTTGCAGTTCGTAAGCGCGAAGCTTATTGCAAAGCCCAATACCACGGCCTTCTTGACCACGCATATAAAGGAATACGCCCCCATGCTTTCCAATAAAGCGCATGGCATATTCTAGCTGTTCCCCGCAATCGCAGCGCATGGAACCAAAGGTATCCCCCGTAAGACACTCACTATGCACACGTACATAGACGGGCTTCGAAAAATCCAAATCGCCCGAGACCCATGCGATATGTTCTTCCCCATCGGTGACACTACGATAACCGTATGTGGTAAAATCGCCATACTTGGAACGAATTTTCGGAGCGGCAATGCGCTCGACCAACTTCTCTGTGCGAAGACGATAAGCGATCAAGTCTTGAATTGAAATAAGCTTCAACCCGAATTTTTTGGAAATTTCTTTGAGCTGAGGGAGGCGCGCCATGGTGCCATCCTCATTCATAATCTCAATCAAGGCTGCGGCAGGGCGAAGACCTGCAAGGCGCGCCAAGTCTACGGAAGCTTCAGTATGCCCTGCACGACGAAGCACCCCTTCATCTTGAGCGTAAAGAGGGGAAACGTGACCCGGACGTCCGAAAGTCAAAGGCGTAGAAGCAGGGTCCGCAAGGGCTTGAATGGTTGCTGCACGATCCGCCGCAGAAACACCGGTAGTACAACCTTCAATTTTATCCACCATGATCGTGAATGGGGTTCCAAGAACCGAAGTGTTGTTTTCTGTCTGACGGGTAAGGCCCAATTCCTTGCAACGAGATTTTGGAAGCGGCGCGCAAAGAACACCACGGCCTTCCTTGAGCATAAAATTCACGGCGGCAGGGGTAATTTTCTCTGCAGCGATAATGAAATCGCCTTCGTTTTCGCGATCTTCATCATCGATCACAATTAAAAATTTTCCGTTTCGAAAATCTTCAATCGCTTCTTCTATGGTATTAAGCAAGATGAGCTTCCTTCAAATAATTTTCAACATATTTCCCGATCATATCGACTTCCACATTGACAAGGGAGCCTACCACCCATCGGGACAGATTCGTTTTTTCAAAAGTGGAAGGGATAATCGCCACACGAATTCCTTGCTCTTTTTTTTCAGCAACGGTAAGGCTAATCCCATTCAGGGTAATGGAACCTCGAGAGATCACATACCGGAGAAGATCTTTTGAAAGTTCCAACTCCACTTCGACCCCGGTTTCCCGAGGAATAATTTCTTTCACCTTGGCAGTTGAATCAATATGACCCATGACCAGATGACCACCGAGGAGACTGTTTGCACTACAGGGAAGTTCCAAGTTCACCCAAGACCCTGGGACGCGTTCCGCAAAAGCGGTGTTTTCCACAGTTTGCTTCACCAGACAAAAAATGGCTTCATCGGAAGTACAAGATTCAATAGTGAGACAAACGCCGTCATTCGCCACACTGTCACCGGAGTGAGATTGGGCAAAAAAGCCGGGAGAAAAGAGGTGCATAGAAAGAGCATCCCCGTTGGGGACGATAGAGAGTACCTTACCGGTAGCCTGAATAATGCCAGTAAACATAGTGGGGTAAATTTAATAAATAAGAAATATTAAATGGGACAGAGGCCCATTTATAGCCCTTCATGAGGCTTTTGTTCATTCCAAAAAACATTCAAAGTATCTTCAGAAATCTCCATCGGAAGTGAAACTTCAATTCCTGAGCCCCAATTCCAACCTACACCATGCCCAATAGACTTTGGAGAAGTCCATAAATCCAAGCGGTTCCAAATTCCACTTCTGAAGATATGCCGAACAAGGGTCGCTCCCGGTTCCACCATAACACGGTGCATATTAGCGAGAGATAAATCATCGAGAACATGGAGCCAATTGATGTCAAATGTATTTCCCCGTTGAAGACGTACATCAGCCACATCATTCAATGCAGGCTGAGGCACATTGGTGTACACCGTGGGCTTGGGCGCATTCGATGCGCGTTCAGAAAAAATTCGCAACTTGGGTGAAAAAATGCGATCGCCAGAAAATACGACGATACGCGGATTGTTTCCCTCTAGCCCACGCACCGTTAATAGCGGGTCGTCATGTTCTAGAGTGCCCCCACCGACAATAATGGCATCGGAAGCGGCGCGTAATTCATGAGTCCATTGATTGGCAACATCACCCGTGATTGCGATGCGTTCGTGATGGGGACCTGCAATAAAACCATCGTTTGTTTGTGCGATTTTTAACTCCACAAAAACGCGTTTATGATCTACATAATAGTCATAGGCTTCATAAAAAGAGTCAATACCAGCAGTACTCACATTCCCATGCACCTGAATTCCTGCAGCTTCGAGAATGCCCTGGCTTTTCCCCGCGACTTGAGGATTAGGATCTGGATGAAAAAAGAAAACGCGTTTAATACCAGCAGCAATGATGGCATTGGTACAAGGAGGCGTGCGGCCATAATGACAACAGGGTTCAAGCGTCACAAAGAGATCTGCACCGCGTGAGGCTTCCCCAGCCGCTTGAAGTGCCATCACTTCGGCATGTGCTTTGCCTGGAACCTGCGTGTGCCCGCGAGCAATGATATTGTCACCACGAACCACCACGGCACCCACAGGAGGATTCGGGCGCGAAACACCCACCGCGAGACGCGCCTCTTTCAAAGCTTCGTGCATAAAATCAGGCATAAAAAATCCCAAAAAAAAGTGATCCCGTTAAACAAAAAAAACAATTTATTTTGCACGTGGAAGCGCAGCACTTGGCGGAGCGGCCATAAAACCACCCTCAATATTGTACACATGCGAAAAGCCGTTCGCAGCAAGCATATTTGAAGCATTCTCGCTACGGCGGCCCGAACGACAATACACCATCAATTTTTTATCTCTGGGAAGTTCAGAAAATCTCTGTGATAATTCTGGAAGTGGAATAGTCAGAGCCCCTGCAACATAACCCTCCGTCAACTCTTGTGGATTACGCACGTCTAAGAATAAGGCCCCCTCTTTCTGCAAGCGAATGGCCTCTTCCCAAGAAATATTTGTGACTTCTTTTTTTTCAATCGCTTCCGACTTTTTAACACTTACCGGTGTTTGTGCCAATGGAGTGGCCTTTGGTTCTTCACTATTACAGGCAACAAACAACAGAACTAGCATAATGAAAAAAAACTTTATTGGCATATAAAAACCTCAAATAAGATGAAAAAACTGCTTAAAATATATCATTTATTCTTTTCTAATTCACGATCAACAACATCCTGAGAGATTAGAATATAAGAACCTAAGACACCACAAAGTTCTCCATCATCGCTCTTTATAGGAGTCACATCATACAAAGCGAGTTGTGAATCGCCATTGCCGCCGGGGACAGAAATATACTTCCCAGAAATGGTGCGACCGGATTCAAATACAGAAAGTAACTGAGCTCTATAGGGCGCCCAGGCAGGCGCATTTTTGAAAATAGATTCTTCTGTTTTACCTTCAATATCGGACGGTTTTGAAAGAGCCACATCCAGTGCAAATGCGGAGTTACAACCTTGGAATACTTTTTCACTATCCAACCAAAAAAGGCGCATGTTGGGGAAAGAAAGAACCGCATTGAACAAAACATCGCATTCACGCCACCGCGTACCCCCTAAAGCACTCAAATTCGTGGGACGAGTCACCCCCACCATCGAGAATCGACCATAAGAATCTCTTTGCATCGTACTGCACATGCGGCACCACACCAGCGACCCATCGGCATTGCAAACGCGAATGTTGGTTTCTTCTGGCTCATCACAGTCCTTACCCGATTCGATTAAAGCTTTCACACGCCTGTTAATCATGGTTCTCGATAAAGCTAATTCTTCATCCGGCAACAAGGAACCCTTATCATCGACAAACCCCGTAGGCCTTGAGTCTACACCCACACGGGAATAGGAAATGGGACTTAACAATGTGAACTTCCGTGTTTCCACATCCAGTTCCCAAACCACATCAAATGTATTTTGCAAAAAGAGATGGTAGCGACGCTCCGATTCCTGAAGCTCCGAACGCACACGCACGAAATCGTCCACACTATGGGAGAAGCAAATGAGCACCTTCACTCCCTTATCATCGGTGGTGATAAAACCACTGCTCTCTACCCAACACCAACCGAGAGACGCATGACGTTTACGCGAAAGCATTCCTTCAAAATGACCTAACGTTTCACACTTGCGAATCATCTCTTCCGCCATCACAAAATCATCCGGATGCACCATTTCTCTTAGCGTCCGACCCACATAAGCGGCCGATTTCAAACCAAAAACCTTATCCGATGCAGAAGAGACAAAACGGTAGGTGAGATCTGGATAGGTAAATTCAGACATGACGTAAGGACAATCCATAATTACGGATTGATAAAAACGCACTCGCCGTTTAAGACGCGCATGACGAATGAAAACAAAGATCAGCACCGCCAGAAGAAGTGCGATAACGAGAATCAACAAAAAAAGTATAGGATTCATATTGCCCACTCCAAAATGTAGTCACCCATAGTTCTACACATCCGACACATTGCAATGTGATTATAGTTATTTTGTGACCCTATTGCCATTAGGGCACGTCTGAAAATTCCTTCACGGTCAAAATTGCCTTGATACTTCGCAATAGTACGTTGTTCAAAGTGGCGAATATCATCAATATTCACCACTTCTCACGCCTGCTCCCACTCATTTCACAAATTCTCTATGAGGGATCACTCTCACTAAGCGCTAAGCGCAAGTGTTCGTGTTTCTTGCTTGATCAATTCGATTTTGTCTCTCGCAAACCAATTTTTAGACGTGCCCATTATTTTTTACGCCAAACTAAACTTGCCCCCTTTGCATCGAAGGCATCGGATATTTTTTGATACCCGAACCCGGAAAAAAACTGATCTATTTGTATAGCAAGTCCAATCCCTACACTAGGCCCAGGAAAAGCATAGGCACTTTGAATTCGCAAGTATTCAAAATTCACGGCATGACCTATGTGAAAATGCTTGGGTCCCACTTCCACAAAAAGCCGATAGGATTCCGAAGCCTTCCAATGAACGCCTCCGAGATAATTAAACTCCGATTCATAAGGAAAAAGCAACAATCCCGAAAGTGAAAAGCCTCGGGGAACTTCCACAACGAGGCCCACCTTCGTCTGTTGGGTCCACCAGGAACCGATCCCCGGAACCCACTCCACATTGACACTGTGCCCAACACCTACGGTATATCTTTGAAAGGTGAACGCCAATTCTAAATCCCCCGCGGAGCTCCGATAGATAGAATCCATCGCAACCATCGAGAAGAGACTCCCCATACGATACCAGGAATTCCCCCACTCTGCAATCAGGGAATAACTTTGTAAATCAACCCCAGCCGCAGGGATTCCCCAAAGGAGCCCTAAGGAAAGCGTATTGGTTCGCTTTGCGGGCGAATTTTCAAACGTCGGGAGTCCTTCTGGGAGTGTGGCCCCTGCCAAACCAAAGAATCCCGGATAATCCGCTGCGGGCAAAAGCACAGAGGCTTGCGACATCCCCTTACTAAGCATATTAAGGGCGAAGAATAACACCCACCATTTTTTCATGGCGCCCCTCCGAGAATCGCACAAAATTGGGTCCTAATGTGCCTTTGGAAATTAACGGAACCTCTACCCAAAGGTTCCCCGAAGGATCGGCAACCAACGTTTTTGTCCAAAGCAGAATGCCGTTTCCCGAAAGGAGTTCCACTTTCACCGCAACAGAACTCGCTACTGAAACCATCAGTGGAGCCTGTTTCATTTTCTTCGAGCAAACGCGCGCGCTCAATTTGACTTCAAAGGGTGATTCCTCCTGTAAGGTACGGTTTAAACTCCCTGGACTTTGAAACCCAGGAGAATTTTCTTTTCTGTGAGACCTCGGAATAAAACCTGCGGGGCATTCCGGAACAAAGTCCGCCTCCTTACCCCACACCACAGAATCCAGACGCGTTTCTCCCCAACAAAGCAAAAGCGTGTCCGCACTGTTTTTTAAAAAACCGAGATTCGCTTTCAAGACTCGCGCATCATTAAATCCCAGCCATTCCCGAAACGCCGTGGTATCTCGCGTGAGCACCAACGTTTCTCTCGGTTGAAGGGAATCGAAAGCGTTCACAGCAATCGTTCCCCGATTACAAAACTGAATGGGAGTAAGAGGAAGTGTAAGAGCGGAACCGTTGTAAATTTCGACCCATTCCGGGATGGGTTCCTCTGGACAAGCATGGATCTCGGTTAAGAAAAGAGGAGAAGAGCCGGGTATTATCAGAAGCGTATCCCGCACGTCATTATTGGGGTAATCGTCCTCTGGAACAGCACTTTCTAGCCAAAGGTTTTGTGCAGAAATTTTGGAAACGAAAGGAAGAGAATCTCGAAGTGTCACCCCATACGATTCTTTTTGGTACGCATCATCGAGAGATCTTTCCGAAAGAGTGACCTCCACCGAATCGCAACCCGTCAGCAAAAGGAGACCGCGCCATCGATTTTGAGAGTACTCCATGCGGGTAAAAGAAACGGCACAATCTCGAATTCCCTCTTCGTACAGAGGGTTCGCGACCCCAGGGGTAGGCTCTGTCGTGACCCACTCCCCGGACTTCGACCGCTGGTACGAAAGCCCCGCTTGGGCTACAGGTAATACCGTAGAATCCACGCAGGTCCCCGCCACCAACTTCCAGACACTTTCACGACTGTTCGGGAGTGCCGCCCCTGTAAGTAAATCACACTGGAGGTGAGAAACCAAAGGGCACGCAGAGGTATCACGGTGCAAAAGCACACGATCCATCGCTGATACACGAACCCACTGGTAGATCAATTTTTCTTCAAAAAAAACAAAAAGAGTGTCCCCATCAGCAGAGTCCGCGTCAAAACGAACTTCGACAAATTCACCTTTAGAATCCTCCACAAGGCGAGGATCCGAAAAGATTTCCGAAAAATGGGGACACCCTGACAGTGCGAGTCCGCACGTAAGGGCAAGAGATATCATTGGAATTTAGCGCGATTTATTGGACCGCGTAATCATCAGGGAGAATGTAGCGAAGTGGGTTGATCGCCTCGTTATTGTACCAGACCTCGTAATGGACGTGAGTACCTGCCGAGAGACCCGTATTCCCCATGTAGCCAATTAATTGATAACGTTTGACAAACTGTCCCGGTTTCACGGCATAAGCTTGCATGTGACCATACTTTGTCAAAAAGCCATTACCGTGATCAATGGCTACGTAATTGCCAAAGGTATCACTGTATTTCGCAATATCAACAACACCATCCGCAGTCGCAAAAATGGGGACCCAACGACCGTTAGAAATATCAATGCCATAATGCATTTTGCCCACTTCACCTGTCACCGGATGAACACGACGACCGAAAGGAGAACTGTAACGACCTGTGACGGGAGAAATAGAAGGAATGTGCCGCCAATGAGAATACTGCTGATCCATATAATTCGCAAGCAATGAGAACGTCTGTTGATTCTGCTCTATTTTGAGTTCTAATTGTTCCACTTTATTATTAAGTGTCGTCGCAAACTCAAGCATGGGAGAGGATGCCCAAAGGAGACGTTGCATGGGGTCAATGGTGCCACCCGTTCCCATTTCGCGGGGAGAACGATCCGCAAGTGCCAAACCAAATTTCAGGTGAAGAAGATCTTCATCTTGGAAAAAATGTTCCATTTGAGTGTCTAAAGAGGCCAGTTTCTTTTGTTCTTTGCGAAGTTCCGTCTGCAACAAGCGCCTCTGTTCTAAGGCTTTTCCCTGAAGATGCTCGTAAGCAAAAAGAATGCCCGCTTGAATAAACAACAAGACAAGCCCTAACCGTACAATTTTCTGAACTAGTGCCCACCCCTTCACAGAAAAGTACGGCAATCTGAAAGATGCCGACTTCGACGAATTCTGAAGGTGTATGGTGGTTCTAAAAAAGTGCACCCGGTCAATCTAGTAAAAGACTTTTAAAAAGTAAACAAGAACATTAGAGCGAAAGTACGTATTCAGAAACACCTCTTTTTAAACATCGTTTTTCGTTCAAAAACAGCCACCTGCACATTTGTAGCGGTGTCATACATCATTGCACCCGATAAACCACTAACGTTTTGCTGTATTCATATCCAACGACTAACAGCGCGGTATCTGCAACAGGACTATCCTTCGCCGAAATAAATAAAATGCCTTCTGGGCCACGATCACGCTCATCCAAGAGATAGTCTAATAGCGTGGGATTTTCTGCGCGGGTCATGTCCCAAACCACAATTCCCCCCATGCGTTCCAAGCCTAAAAAAGCGAGGAGGCGGCCCTTCACTTCGCCAAGAGTGACAGTCTCTGGTTCACTGCCTTTAGAATCACTCCGAGCATCCATTTTGAGTTTTGCTTTTTTGCCATTCTGATTGAAATGCAGCGGCACCTTTTTTGCAAGCATTTCTTCAATTTGAGAGCCACTGTCCCAAATAAGAACTCCGGTGGTGCCATCAAAAACACTCATGGAACGAGATCCAAAAGAATAGAGACTCGTGCAGGGAGCGAAACAGGGTTCCGTACTCACAGGAAAGTTGCCCAGAGATCGTATGATTTCTGGTGTAAACACAGCAGGGGACAGTTTTTTCTGACGGGCGAGTTCCTCAACGGTGATAACGTCTGTGTACTGAGTATACTCCCGAGAAGCACCCTCATTCGCTGTCAGCACATAATGTCTGCCCTTCTGAATAAGAGAGCGGATGCCATCCGGTTGACGCAATCCCAAAAGAGGCACATTCTGCAGTTCTATTTTTTTATTTTGTCTGTAATCCAGGGCATTCCCCGCGAGGGCATGATTCACCGATCCCAACGGGAACACATCCGTTATTTTCTTTGCGGGGATATCGATGCGAGCAAGGGCATTATTTTCCTGAAGGCTCACCCAAGCGACTTTTCCACTCGGGTCAAAAGTAATGTACTCGGGTTCCAGATTTTGAGTAAATCGATGAGGGAAACGCGCCAACACGCCCTTTTGGACAAGTGCCGCACTATCCAGAGATTCAAAATCGAGAACAGAAGCTACACCATTGCTGGGCCCCTTCGAAAGATCAATCCAACCGATTCCTCCGTCTGGATCCACTGAATAATCGGCATTCGGTTCCCCTTCACAGGCGACGAGAATCAATTTTCCATCAGGTGAAAACTGAACCATATCCGGGTGAGCACAGGTGGGATATGTTTTAAGGAGCGAAAGAGAATCCTTCATACGGAACAGGTGAACGAGGCCAGGCTGGGTCGATGGCTCCCCCATTTCTATCACGGCAAGAAGATCCGAGTGAGCAGATACGCTAGGCACTTCGCCTGCAAACCTCAGTGTTGTTAAATATTTTGGAATTTTCGGATTTCCAAAATGAATGACCTGAAGAGCACTTGCGCCCGTGGTCACAAAAAGCATTTGTGAGCTTGGCATGTACGCTCCAATTTCCGCCCCTTCTGGAACAGCAACGCGGGCATATTCCTCAAGGACTGGTTTTTGAGCAAAGACAGAAACCGCAAAAAGCAAGACAACGGAAGCATAAAAGGAAAGAGAGTGCATGCGCCAAATCCTTTATAAAAGGTACCAGCCCGCCAAAAGACCTAAGACAATCCCCGCCAAAAAAGAAGAGACGGTCATGTATTGAGATTCGTCCTTCTTTTGAGAAGTACCCTCCATTTGAGCCTCAATGGAGACACGGAGAGCCTTCGTGCATTTTTCATGGTCGTCTTTAAGTGTATTCCAACTGTGTTCCCAATTTTTGCATTGACTTTGCTCATTTTGAAGTTCTGTGCGGAGAGCGATTTCCGTAGCTTTTGCCGCACTATCACGCACGGCCATCACAGAATCGCGAACTGCAAGCGCTTCCACAAGAGCCTGATCCTCAGAATTCCTAGAGGATTGGGTGGTGTCTACAAGATCCTCTGCAAAGAGGTTCACGGAAAAAAACAGAAGAAGCAAAAAACTGATACGCATGGGTTCAAGGTAGAAAAAAGCCTTTATGCACACTTGAAGTACCAAATCTCTTTTTTTAGGGGGGCCTCTAAAAATTGGTTTGCGACCGCAAAATTGAGCGAGGCCGAGCCAGAGCAGGCGCGAAAAGTGGCCAATAATGCTGTTATTCGCCACTTTGAGCAACGAACTATGGCGATGCGCCACAGCCAATTTTGCAGAAAATGAATTTTTAGAGGTGCCCTAATTTTACATTTGCACGTTAGTGCACTATATTTTAGAGGGAACACTTCAATGGCTTTAACAAAACGATTGAATTTTTCCAAAATAAACGGGTATAGGTTGTCTATATTTTGTGCCCAGAAAATTGACCGTCCCTAGATATATGGTTAAATCCGTAATTGATACAGTGAAGTACTATGGCAAATAAATACGACGAAAGCAGCATCAAATCACTTGAGTGGCATCAGCATATTAGGCTCCGTCCTGGTATGTACATCGGTAAACTGGGCGATGGCCAAAGTCCAGACGATGGTATTTATGTTCTAGTGAAAGAAATTATTGATAATTCTATCGATGAATTCGTAATGGGTGCAGGCAAAAAAGTGGTCATCGACATTGAAGATCGTTCCGTATGTGTGCGCGATTTTGGCCGGGGCATTCCTCTGGGTAAGGTGATTGATTGCGTCAGTAAAATCAATACCGGTGGAAAATACGATTCTGAAGCATTTCAAAAATCCGTAGGTTTGAACGGCGTAGGTACCAAAGCGGTCAACGCCCTCTCTATTAAATTCGTGGTGCAAAGCTACCGCGAGGGAAAGTGCAAAAAAGCAGAATTTTCGCGCGGCAAACTCGTCAAAGAATATGGGGAATGCGCCACCACAGAAAAAAATGGCACCGAAATTTTCTTTGAACCCGATCCAGAGATTTTCAAGAATTATCGCTACCTCCCTGCCTACATGGAAGAGCGCATTTGGAATTATGCCTATTTGAACGCGGGCCTCACGATGGAGATGAACGGGAAGTCCTATTCCAGTGCAAACGGCCTTTTGGATCTCTTGAGTAAGCGTGTAGATGAGACCATCCGCTACGAAGTGATTCACCTCAAAGGACGAGATATTGAGATTGCCTTTACCCATGGGAACCAATACGGCGAACATTATTACAGCTTCGTGAACGGTCAGCACACGACACAAGGGGGAACCCACCAAGCAGCTTTCCGTGAAGGCTTGGTAAAAGGCATCCGAGACCATTTCAAAAAAGAATTTGACCCCGCCGATGTGCGCAACTGCATTATCGGTGCCATTTCCGTGCGGATTCAAGAACCGGTGTTCGAAT
>Ga0209467_1000508_pt1 | contig 53724 bp, 67 predicted proteins | sample Higcelwee11metaG_FD_187175 | JGI IMG/M metagenome (GOLD analysis project Ga0209467, IMG submission 187175) | Freshwater pond sediment microbial communities from the University of Edinburgh, under environmental carbon perturbations - High... | ecosystem: Environmental > Aquatic > Freshwater >... | reverse complement strand
GAGCAGGGTCAGCTCCAGGACGTCGCCCTCGCCGTAGCCGCCCGGCCGGTTGGCCACGCCGGCCACGGCCACCACCCCGCCCCCGCGCAGCACGGGCACGCTCATGAAGGTCGTGAGCGCCACGTGACCCTCGGGGCAGCCGCGCTTGAGCGGGTTCTCGGCCGCGAAGTCGTTGAGCACGACGGGCCGCTTCTGGCGCACCACCTCGCCCCAGACCCCGGTCTTGTCCAGCTGGTAGACCTGGGCCGGCTCCCGGACGGCGCACTCGCGCATGACCGACTCCGACCAGGAGTTCAGGGTGAACTCGCGGCGCTTTTCGTCATAGTGGTAGATGTAGCCCAGGCGGCTCTCGGTGAGGGCGAGGGCCTCGCGCAGGCAGAAGTCGAGGAACTCCCGCTCCGAGGTCGGCGCCTGCTGCAGCACGCGCACCAGGCACTGCAGCCGCGTCATGGCGCGGCGCACCTCGGCCTCGGCGCGCACGCGCACGGTGATGTCCATGCCGTAGAGGTTCACGAAGCCCTCGGGCGGCACGGGCCGCGCCACGAAGGCGAACACCCGGTCCCTGGCCTCCACCTCGAAGTGGCGCACCTCGCCCGAGGCCAGCGCCTCCCGCACCACGTCCAGGTAGATCTCGGGCACGAGCAGGCCGAGCGCGCAGCCCATCTCGGCGAGCAGCGTCAGGCTGGCCGCGTTGGCCACCACGAGCACGCCCTCGGCCGAGACGCGCAGCACCGGGTTGGGGTTGACCTCCGGGAACAGCGCCTGGGTGCGCGCCTCGTGCTCCGCCGCGGAGAGCCGCATGTAGGACGTGAACCGGCTCTCCTGCATGTCGTTCACGGTCCTGGCCAGCATGTCCAGCTCGTCGCCGGCGGGCTTCTTGGCGAAGACGAGGTCGGGCAGGCGCTCCCCGCCTTCGGCCGCGCCCAGGGCCTGGAAGTGCTCCGCGGCCCGCGACAGGTGCCGGGAGATCATGTTGCGGATGAGCAGGAACAGCGCCAGGCAGATCAGCGTCACCGTGGTCGCGTTCACGGCCAGGGCCCGGAGGGCGGCCTTGAGGATCCGGGCGCGCGCCTGGGACAGGTCGGCCTGGATCAGCAGCGTGCCGATCTGCAGGCCGCGGCCATCCTGCAGGCGCTCCAGCAAAATCTCCCGGGTCGCCACGTCGCCGTCCCCGCGCGCGCCGTGCTCGGCGAAGACCTGGCCGTGCTCCAGCACCGCGGCGTAGCGCACCAGCGGAAAGCTGCAGATGCCCTCCAGCTGCAGGGCCGTCTGGTGGCGGTCGTAGTCCCAGAGGCTGTGGGCCAGGGGCTTGGCCTGGGTGCGCCCGACCTCGGTCATGACGCGGTCCAGCTCGGCGAGCACGTCGTGCTGCTCCCACAGGGTCCGCACGGCCGTCAGGGCCAGCGCGCACAGGGCGCCGACCAGCAGCAGGCGCCGCAGGAGGCGCAGGCTCAGGGGGTTCTGCACCGGCGACATGACCTGGCTCATTCTCCCCCCCCGCCGGACCCGGCCCTGAGGAGGCGCTCCAGGCTGCCGTCGGCGCGCATCTGGCGCAGGGCCTCGGCCAGGCGCGGGGCCAGCCCGCCGTGCCTGCGGTTGAGGTAGAGGTGCATGGGCCGCACGGCCAGCGGCGGCGAGTGCGGCCGCAGCTCCGTGTACCCCGTGCGCCGGACGACCTCGCGGCCGGCGGCGCCGCCGGTCACCACCACGTCCACGCGGCCGTGCCGCAGGAGGCCGAAGAGCGCCTCCTCGTCGCGCACGCTGGTGCGCGCGCGCACCTCCCGCGTCAAGTCCTCCACGATCTTCCAGCCGGTGATGATGCCCACGGACAGGGGCCGCAGGTCGGCCCAGCCGGCGATGCGCAGGTCGTCGCGCCGGCTGTAGGCGACGAACTCGAACGTGTCCACCGGCTCCGGCACCATGACCAGGTTCGGGTATTTCTCCGAAAGCCCGGCCACGCGGGCGTAGACGCCGCCGACGTGGCCCTTGTCGGCCTGCACGAGGCAGCGCTCCGCGGGCATGACCTCAAGGCGCACGGCGAGTCCGATGCGCCGGAAGGCCTCGGCCACGATGCGGTCCTCGTAGCCGGTTCCGTCCGGCCGCGAGCGGGGGGGCAGGGCGTCGGTGGCCAGCGCCAGGGGCTGCGTCCGCGCCAGCACCGGGCAGAGCAGGAGGAGGCAGAGGAGCGGCGGCCCCAGCGGCCAGAGGGATGGAAGGCGCAACGGCATGGCCTAGCTATAGGCCAGTCCCGTGCGTGTGCGCAAGGGGCGCTGCACGTTGGCGCGCAGCGGCGGGATTATCGAACCGGCGATGGCGCGATCCCCGCCTCACGCACGGCTAGCGCTCGGACCAGAGCAGCCGGCGGCCCTTGCGCGCGAGCCAGCCCAGGGGCAGGCCCCGGAAGTACAGCCCGGCCAGGCCTGTCGCGTCGCCGCTTGCGCCGCCGCCGGCCTCCAGGCTGCGTCCGGCCAGCAGGTCCAGGATGGGCGCGGGGTCGTCCGCGTCCAGCCGGCGGGCGGCGGGCAGCTCCCCGGCCGGCGGCAGGAGCAGCCGCGCCCGCGCCGACGGCATGAACATCCCGCCCTGCATCTGGCCGAGCAGAAAGCCCTGCCAGCGCATGCCGCCCGCGCCCAGGCCGGCCTCGCGGCAGAGCCGGAGCGCGCGTTCGTGCAGCAGGTAGACCTTGGCGCCAAAGGCGCGCAGCTCGCCCGGCGGGAGCGAGGAGAAGTCCGCGCCGCAGGCGTCCGTGGCCCGGGCCAGATCGCGGGCCGAGAGCGGCGCGCCGCCGGGATCATGGGCCGCGGCGGCATGTTCCGGCCAGGCTGTAACCAACTCGCCGGCAGCGGCGTCCTTCACAAAATGGGCCAGGAAGAATCCCTGGCCCTCGCCGCCCGGAGCATCCCCCCCCGGCCGGCCCTGCCCGCCGATGCGCAGCACGCCGTCGAGCGGCAGGGCCGGCGCCACGGGCGTGAAGCCCGCCGGCGTCGGCAGCGGGGCTAGCGCGAGCGGCAATTCGCCCAGCGCCCAGGCCGCCTGCTCCTCGTTCTCGACCACGTTGGTGGTGCAGGTGGAGTACATGAGCCTGCCGCCGGGCTTCAAAAGCGCCGCTGCCGCGCGCAAAAGCTCGCGCTGCAGCCGCGCCAGGATCTGGGCCTTCTCCGGTGTCCAGAGCTCCAGCACCTTCGGATTTTTCTCCACGGTGCCCCAGCCGCTGCACGGCGGATCCAGCAGGATGCGGTCGAAGCTCGCGGGCGCGAGCGCCAGATGCTGCGCCTCGGCCCCGAGGCTGGCCGTGTTGGCGGCCATGGTGCGCCGCAGGTTCTGGCGCAGGGTGGCCAGGCGCTCGCGCGAGGCCTCGGCCGCGAGCACCAATCCGGCCGGCCCGGCCATTCCGGCCAGGATGCCGGTCTTGCCGCCGGGGCTGGCGCACATGTCCAGGCAGGTCGCGCCTTCGACGCCATTCACTGCGCCGTCTTCCGCGCCGAGCAGCGCCGGCGGCAGCATGGACGAGCGGTCCTGGATGTAGATGAGCCCGAAAAAGGCGGCCAGGGAGGAGCCCAGCGGAAAGGGCTCGGCCGCGAGGCGGCGCGCGCAGGCCAGAAACGGCTCGGGCTCGCAGGCGAAGCCCTGGGCCTGAAGGAGCGCCTCCACCAGCGCGAACTGCGCCGGGGGCGTGGTGATGCGGAAGCCGCGCTGCTGCATGGCCGGGGCATAGCCCGCGCCGGGGCCGCTTGGCAACCCGCCCGGAGGTCGCCGTCGCCGGCCGACGCGCCAAGGTTTCTTTTGCAAGCCGCACGCGATGGTGCTAAAGCCGGATGTGCGAACAAGGCTTACGTTCAGGAAGAGCCAACCCATGCCCGCCCCTTGAGGAGGATCACCGATGTCCCTCATGTCTTTGAAGCGTCCCTTCGGCCTGGCGCTGCTGGCGCTCTTCGCGCTGGCCCTCGTGGCCCAGGCGCCGCCCGCGCTGGCGCAGCAGCCCCAGCAGGCCGCGCGCGTCTACGCCGTGCTGCCGTTCAAGGTCAACAGCGACAAATACCGCCACATGGGTCCGGGCGCGCAGTCCATGCTGACCTCGCGCCTGGCCTGGGCCGGCTACTTCGAGCCCGCGCCCCAGGCCAACGTGGCGCGCGCCGCCGGCCGCGTCCCGGCCACGCTCTCCGAGGCCCAGGCCGTCATGGGCCAGATCGGCTCGGAATTCCTCGTCACCGGCAACCTGGACTTCAAGGACAGCCAGGTGAACGCGGAGATCAAGGTCTGGAACCGCGCGGGCCAGACCTGGACCAAGAGCGCCAGCGTGCCGGTGGAGGGGCTGGTGCCCGCCCTGGAGCGCCTGGCTGGCGACATCCGCACCGAGGTCTTCCGCCGCCCGGGCGAGGACGCGCGCAGCGCCGAGAAGAAGGAAATCCGCAAGGAGCAGCAGAACAAGGTCGCGGTGCCGAAAAACCCCGACTTCGTGGTGGGCGACACCGGCGAGGCCGCGGTGGGCCCCTCCGGCGGGCCGGTGATGAACCCGCAGTTCCGCTATGAGGGCGGCGCCGAGACCCCGGGCCGCTGGCAGAGCCAGAGCCTGCGCTACGCCGCCACGGGCATGGCCGTGGGCGACTTCGTGGGCGACAAGAAGAACCGCGTCATCTTGTCCGGCGTGAACACCATCTACGCCTACGAGTTCTTCCAGAACACGCTCAAGCCCCTGGGCGAGCTGAAGCTCGGCATGCGCATCAAGACCCTGCGCGTCAGCCTGCTGGACCTCGACCGCGACGGCGCGGACGAGATCATCGTCTCCGCCGTGGACGACCCCGAGGGCAACGCCGAGCCCAGGACCTTCGTCTTCAAGTACGCCAACGGCAAGTTCGAAGAGCTGATGAAGCCCCAGAAGCTCTACACCTCCGTGGTGCGCATTCCGCCCAGCTACAAGCCGGCGCTCGTGGGCCAGACCAAGGGCTTCCACGGGCCCTTCGACGAGGCCGGCGTGAGCGAGATGGTCTACCAGAACGGCTCGCTTGAGCCCGTCCGCCGCCTGCACCTGCCGAGCATCGCCAATGCCTTCAACTTCGCCTATATTCCCGAGGGCAACGGCTACAAGCTGGTCGTGCTCAACGAATACAGCTACATGAAGGTCTACACCCAGGATCTTGAGGCCCAGTTCAGCCAGGAGGAGGGCTACAACTCCTCGGCCGTCTACATCATCATCGACGAGCGGCTGGCGGGCATGGACATGGGCCGGCGCGAGTCCGGCACCGAGGAGTTCTACTACATCCCCATGCGCATGATCCCGGTGAGCTTCGATGCGCGCGGGAAGTACGAGCTGCTCGTGAACAAGGACATCTCCGTGGCTTCCCAGATCTTCAAGAAGTTCCGGCGCTTCTCCCAGGGCGAGGTGCACTCGCTGTTCTGGGACGGCGTGGGCATGAGCCTGGCCTGGAAGACGCGGCGCATCAAGGGCACCGTGGTGGACCTCGGGCTTGAGGATCTGCGCAACACCGGGAGCAAGCAGCTCATCGTCTGCATGAACACCTACTCCGGGGCCATCGGCATGGCCAACGAGAAGACCGTCATCGTGACCTACGACCTGAACACCGACAAATAGCGGCCCGCGCGGGGCCGGAGGCGTCGCCTCCGGCCCCGCCGCCGCCCTGCCCCGCCATGACCGCCGCCCATCTCCCCGATCCGACCGCCGGCCCGACCACGGGCCAGCCCCCCGGCGACAAGGCCTTGACGCCCCGCGCGCTGGCGCCCCTTGTCGTCGCGCCCGAGGAGGCCGGCCAGAAGCTCCTGCAGTTCCTCACCCGCCGCCTGGACGGCCAGGTGCCCGGCTCGGCCATCCTGCGCGCCATCCGCAAGGGCGAGGTGCGCGTGGACGGCGGCCGCAAGCAGCCCTTCTTCCGCGTGGCCGCCGGCCAGCAGGTCCGCGTGCCGCCCTTTGCCCGCGCCGCCGGCAACGCCGCCGGCAACGCCGGTTCAGGGGACGCCGCGCCGGCCTCCGCGGCCGCGCCGGCGGCCGACCTCGACCTGCTCTACGAGGACGAGGCGCTGGTGGCCGCGCTCAAGCCGGCCGGCCTGTGCAGCCACGCCGGCACGCGCCACAAGGACTCCGTGGCCGACCGCCTCAAGGCGCGCTTCGCCGGCGCGGCCTTTGTCCCGGTTTTGGCGCACCGCCTGGACAAGGACACCTCGGGCATCCTGCTGGCGGCCAAGAGCTACGCGAGCCTGCGCCGCCTGAACGAGCTCTTCGCCTCGGGCGGCGTCAAAAAAACCTACCTGGCCTGGGTGGACGGGGCCTGGCCCGGCGAACCGTGGCCCAAGGGCGCGCCGCAGCTGCTCGAGGACAGCCTGGAGCGCCTGGACCTGGCCGAGGGCGAGGTGGCCGGCAGGCGCAAGGTGCTCGCCTCAAGGGACGGCGAGGGCAAGGCCGCGCGCTCGGAGGTGACGGTGCTTTTGCGCAAGCGCTCGGCCACGCTGCTCCTGGTGCGGCTGTTCACCGGCCGCACGCACCAGATCCGCGTGCAGCTCGCCACGCGCGCTCACGCGGTCATCAGCGACGCGGTCTACGGCCGCAAGGTGCGCGCCCTGCCCATGCTGCTCCACGCGCTTTGCTTGCGCCTGCCGGAACGCGCGCTCTTCGCGCCGCCGCCCCAAAACGGGTGGAGCGGCCCCTTCGCCCTGCCGGAAAAGCTCCTCGACGCCCTGCGCGAACGCCTCGCGCAGTAGGCTCTGGCCCCGTTCTTGCTTGCAGCACGGAAGCTGACGAAGTTTCCGTCCGGGAGCATAAAGGAGCAGACCATGCGCCGATTGATCCTCCTCGTCCTCGCCCTGGCCGCCCTGGCGCAGCTGGGAGGCTGCGGCACCATCTACAAGGCCGCGGTGGACGAGCGCGACCTCGGCACCTTCGTGGACGACGGCCGCATCGAGTCCTCGGTGCGCGCGCGCTTCATCAACGACTCCATCGTGCTTTTGCGCGACGTGTCCGTGAACTCCTACCTCGGCACCGTGTACCTCGTGGGCGAGTTCGAGAGCGACCAGCAGAAGATGCGCGCGCGCAAGCTGGCGTTCGAGGTCGGCGGCGTGCGCCGCGTGACCATCGTGCCCTTTCCCAAGCGCGACGACGCGGCCTGCGGCACGGCGGACGACCTGGCGCTCTACGCCAGGATCAAGGCCCGGCTCGTGGAGGACCAGGACATCTGGTCCACGCAGGTGGACGTGAAGACCGTGCAGTGCAACGCCGTGGTGCTCGGGCTGGTGAAGAGCCAGCGCGACGCCGACGCCATCATGCGCCACGTCAACGCCGTGGACGGCGTGCGCACCGCGCAGAACCTCATGCGCATCGTCAAGTAGGCCGACCATGCCGAAAAGCCGCAGCCAGAGCCGACGCGCCCTTGCCGGAGCCCTTCCGGGGCCTTTCGCCGCGCTCCTGCTGTGCGCGCTCTTCGGGGCATTCGGCTGCGCGCCCGCGCACATCCCCGTGGAATCCGCCCCGGCCGCCAGCCGCCCCGCCACGGGCAAGGGCTCCGTGGTGGCCGCGGCGCGCTCGCTCACCGGCCTGCGCTACAAGTGGGGCGGCGACTCGCCGAAAGAGGGCTTCGACTGCTCCGGGCTGACCTGGTGGAGCTTCCGCCAGGTGGGCGTGACCCTGCCGCGCGTGTCCACCGAGCAGTACGAGGTCGGCGCGCCGGTCAACCGCCGCGACATCCGGCCCGGCGACCTGGTGTTCTACCGCCTGCCGGGCGCGCCCAAGAGCCTGCACGTGGGCATCGCCACCGAGCGCGGCACCTTCATCCACAGCCCGCGCGAGGGCGGCCACGTGCGCGAGGACTTCCTGGACTCGCCCTACTGGCGGCAGCGCTTCGTGGGCGCGCGCCGCGTCTCCGGAAGCGACGGCTAGCCCCGGGCTGAGGCGCGTGTGTACCCTCCGGGGGCCAAAGGGCTTCGCCCTTTGGAGTCTCATTGGGGGGGAAGGCGGCGGGCCATCCCGGGCCGCTGTGGACGTTTTTCCGAAAAAACCCTTTGACAGCCGTCCGAGTGCGTGGCAAAGAGACTTCTCCGTGGCGGGCAGCCGCCGGAAACGCGTTCGGACCAGACCCCGAACGCCTCCGGGAAAGGATGCTTGATCTCCCTCCGGGCGGATAGCTCAGCTGGCAGAGCATCGGCCTTACAAGCCGGAGGTCACAGGTTCGAGCCCTGTTCCGCCCACCACGGCTCCAGTGCGGAGCGGTAGTTAAGTTGGTTATAACGCCGGCCTGTCACGTCGGAGGCCGCGGGTTCAAGTCCCGTCCGCTCCGCCAGCCCGCACCAGGGGATCGGACTTAGTCCGGTCCCCTGTTTCGTTTGTGATGAAAGCCTCTTAGGCATGGTTTCCTGTCCCTATCCGTGACGGCTTGAGGGTGCCACCTCAGGCCGTCACCGCCTTTTGTTGGGCCCTGTGTTGGGCCTTTTGCCTGCGGCCGCCTTCGAGAAGCCGCAAGTGCGGCCGCAGATGGTCCAACCTCTTCACGTACTTCTCGGTGGTCGAGAGCCGCTGGTGCCGGAGCACGCCTTGGATCACCACCGACGGCACGCCCCGCTTGGCCAGGATGCTTGCGGTCAGGTGCCGGATGGCGTGGCGGTCGAAGAACCGCACCTCGGCGAACGCGCACAGCTCATGCATGAACTTGCGGTCTTCCTTGAACGCCTCGCCTTTGTGCCGGCCTTCCTGGTGGCTGAACACCAGACCCTCGACCGGCCTGCCTAGCCTGTCCTGGTGCTCGGCCAGCTCCCAGGCCAGCTCGCCGGTCATGGGTATCCAATCCTCCTGCATGCTGCCGTCCTTGCGCTTTCGCGTGTAGAGCCGCAGGCTTCCGTCCTCGAAGTCCACATCCTTCCACTCCAGCCGGAAGAGCTCCCCGCGGCGCGCGGCCGCGTGCAAGAAGGTCAGGAGCATGGTCCTTGCCTGGCCCTGGGCCGCGTCCACCACGCGCCAGAACTCCTCCTCGTTGGGCACGTGGCGGGCGACCCTGCGTTCCGGGAAGGGCGGCACCTCCATGAACGGGTTGTCCTTGGGCAGCTTCTTGAACTTGGCTCCCCAGGCCCAGGCCGCCGCCAGGTTTTTGCGTTCCTTGTTGGCGGCGTTGCCCCCCCGCTCGTTGAACTGCTCCTGCAGGTGGTCGAGCGCCTGGCCAGCCGTGAAGGTCGCGGCCGGCGTGAGCACGTCCAGGCCAGGGCGGGACATGAGGCGCGCAAGGATCATCTTCTTCTCCGAGTAGGTCTTGGGCACGTAGCGCACCGCGAAGTCCAGGTATGTGTTACCCCATTCCAGCAACGAGACCGTGGCGGTCGATGCTGCGGATGGCGGCGGCGCGGGCGGGCTCTCCAGCTCCCTGCGCTTGTCCACCTCCCACTGCACGGCTTCGCCCTTGGTCGGGACAAGGCTGCTCCGGTGCTTCCGACCCTTGTGCTTCACCTGGCCGAACCAGCGGCCAGTCCATTTCCCGTCTCTCATGTGCTTGTGTGGCATGGCATTTCCTAATGGTAGCGCCTATTAAGCTTTCAAAGAACACGGGACGGCGACCCAGTTTGACCCCGCCGTAGCGCTCGTAATAGCGCAGGACGTGGCGTTCGGATAGTCCGAGGGCGAGGGCCACTTCACGGGGCTCCAACCTCCGGCCCAGGTCAGCCAGGACGGGCATCTGTTCACCCACGGCGCACCTCCCGCTCCGGCCAGCGGAACCTCCCGGCGCGCAGCAGCCCGGCCTTCCAGGCCCGCTTGAGCCGGCGCAGCGCATGACGGGCGCGCCGCTCGTCCACCAGCCGATACACGCCGCTCGTCTCGGTCATGGCTCCCTCTTTTATCATGTTGGCCAGGGCGATCTCTATGGTGTCCCTGCCGGCGTTGACGCGCCTGGCCAGGAACTCAAGCGAGCAGCCGTGCGGCCCGGCGCGCAGCACGTTGTTGCGGATGATGATGGCCAGGGCCTCAGGCATGGGCTCTCTCCTCTTGCGCCTGCGAAGCCTCGGGGGCGCGCGGCATGAACGACAGGTCGACGAAGCACTCCCCCCACGAGAGCGAGAGCGTATAGGCCACTCGGCCATGCGCTTTCTGCGTCCGCGCTTGCGGCGCCAAAACGAAATGCTTGCCCATCGCGGCGATCACTTCTTCTGGGGCGCTGGGGGCATCGGTCCAAGGGATGCAGATGAGGTCGAAGTCACGAGCGAGGCTCCCATGTATCGCCAGGGCGTAGCCGTGTGCACGGGCGATGTCCGCAAGCTCCGGGTAAACGGCGCAGTAGAGAGGCGCGAAGGTGGCTGGCTTCATTTCTCCCACCCCATGCGCCGCCACGCCTCGGGATCGATGCGCAGCGGCGTGGCCAGGCTCTGCTCCAGGTTCAGGAACAGGCCGTGGTGCTCGATGCTGCCCTGGTGGACCAGCCGCCAGAGCAGGGACAGGCCGAAGTCGGCCAGGGTCGCGTTCATGTACAGATCCTGCCGGGCCAGGGCCTCGGCCATGCCGCAGGAGGGCTCGGCGTCGTCGTCCTGGGCCTCGAGGTCGGGGAAGAGGTCCACCACGGTGGGCAGCTCCTGCGCCGCGATCTCACGCCCGTCGCAGGCGTCCTCGAACTCGGCCAGGGTCACGGACTTGGCCAGCGTCTCCACCGGGCCGTTGGTGCCCAGGATCACCTGGCCGGTGCTCCGGCTGTTGCCGAAGTCTAGCCAGTAGCTCGCATCCTTGAGCCAGCCCTTGAGGGCGCGGCCGATGCCCTTGCGCGCCCGGCCGGAGTCCACGCAGCCGATCACCACGTCGAGCAGGCCCGGCCGGAGCCAGCTCATGGCCTCGGGCCGGGTGGGGCCGACGGGCTTGGCCAGGGCCTCCCAGTCCAGGCCGAAGAAGCGGTTGACGCGGGTCACAAGCACGGCCGCCTTGCTCTGGCCCACGTCGCCGGGCGAGAACGCCTGCCGGCCCACGTTGGGCGGGCTCACGCGGTCGGCGTCGGCCACCACGACGAAGAGCCCGGGCCGGTCCAGGGCGCGCAGCGCGTGGTCCATCCTGGCCAGGCCATTGAGCACCTGGCTGCCGGTTCCGCCCGCGCCGGCGAGCAGCACGCCGATGCGGTGGGGAGCGCCGGCCGAGAGCGCATTGGACGCGAAATGACGCATCAGAACCCCTCCCGTCTGAGGTAGTCGCCCACGGTGCCGCCCTGGGGCAGCAGGCGGCCCAGGGGGAACCTGGAGCCCTTCACGCCGATGAGCGTCACCCAAAGGGCGCTCAAGGTGCCGCCGCGGACGCGATCCCCGCCGCCCAGGTGCGCGCAGAAGTCCGAGCTCCAGAACGCGCCCTCGGCCTCGGCCATGCGCTCCGCGGCCGTGCCGTCCCGGCCGAAGCGCGCCGAGCCCATGCACATGCCCCCATCCACATGGCAGTTCCACAGCGGCAGGCGGAAGAGCTTGGCCTTGTCCTGGGGTCGCTTGCCCCCGGTCTTGAGCGCGAACACGAACAGCCGCGCCCCCTTGAGGGCGAAGAGCAGGGCGGGCATGGGTGCCTCGCCCGAGGTCAGGCCGATGTCCCCCGCGAGGCGAAGATGCCGCCTGCAGGCCGGAGCCCACCAGGCGAGATCGCCGCCGGGCGAGGCGGCCAGGATGCGCTCGGGCAGCATGCCGTGCCCGGCCGTGCGGGTCTGCTCGTCCAGCGCCTTGGCCAGCCGGCGCGCGGCGCGCACGGACAACGGCTTGCCGGCCAGGAGCACGGGCTTGCCTCGCGTGACCGAGACCCCGTGGGCCTCGACGTAGATGCGGCTGGGGCCGCGCTGGAACGGATGCGGCGAGGGCTCGTCCTGGACGTAGACGGCCAGGATCTCGCGCAGGGGGAAGTCCTCATCGGGGATCATCGATCACCCCACAGGCCTGCTCGGCCAGCTGGTCGAAACTCCACAAGGCCTCGCACAGGGCGCTAAGGCCGGCCTCGCGCCGGCGCGCCTTCGCGCGAAGCCGCTCCAACGTGCCCGGGCTGCTGCCGCGGAGCTTGGCGCTCACGCAGGGCATCATCACGCCGCCGGCGCTCATGCAGTCGTTGAACCCCTGCTCGCAGGTCGCCAGGAAGAGGGGAGAGCCCCACGTGAGGCAGAACAGGGCTGCGACGTATTCACCCTCGAAATCCTGGAGATCTTCTTCGCGCTCGGTGTCCAGGAGCTTCCAGAGCGAGCCGAGGTCGCGCACGGCCGTGAGGACATGACGCCCCCACTCCAGCCACTGCTGGCCAACGGCCGCGCGCCGGATGCGCCGCTCGAACCGCCCAGCCAGGCCCTTGCGGGATAGCCGCGCGCGAAGGTTTCCGATGACGCGCAGGGCGTCCTCCTCAAGCTGCCGGAACTCCTCGCGCACGGATACGCGGTATTCCTCATCCCCTTCGGCATCCACAGCCTCGCACCCGCCGCCGGCGCAGACCGCTATCCTTGCCCCCTGCCCGTCGTACACTCCGTCTTCCACGCACATGTCGAACCTTTCGAGGCTGCGCTCGAAGGTGTCGATGCCGAGGGGCAAGAGCAGGGCCAGGCCGTCCGAGGCGAAGTCCCACAGGTTCCGACTGTATTCGCGCAGGCGCGGCAGATGGCGGAGGTCGGCCCAGTAGAGCGTCAGCTCTTGGGGAAGGCCGTTCTCAAGGCTGAAATCGGCCTGGATGAACCAGCCGCGCTCGTCTTCGTCCAGGTGCAGCTCGGGGACACCATTTTGACCGTCAACGCAAAATGGTCCTGACCGGAACCCCATCTTGAAGGCGCGCCAGCAGTCCGTGAGCACGGCGATGGGCGGCTCATCACCGGACCATGCGCCCTGATCAGCGCCGGCGCGCCGGAACACGGGCCAGAGATCCAGGAGGGTTTGGCCCGGGTCGCCCGGGAACGACCGCACGCCCTGACGGCTGTCCACCTCGTACCAGGGGAGCGCCGTGGGAAGGCCGGAGATGTCCGGCAGGGCCGGCGTGATCAGACGAGCGGGGTGAGCAGGCATCGCGGCGTCTCCAGGGTGCGGTCCAACATCACGCCGCGCGTGTGCGCGGCAGCTCCTCCGGCCTCATCGAGCAGGTGGGCGAAGGCCGCGTGCGCACGCATGGGGCGCGTGGACTCGCCGGGCGCGGCCAGGCTTCCGCCGGCGTCCCCGGCGGCGAGCGGCTGGCCTGCCCGGCGCAGTCTGCGCACGTACTTGGCCGTGGTCATCCCTTGACCCCGACGCTGCCGCTGAACACGTAGACCTGCTTGCCGTCCTTCACCTCCGGGCCCTCGATGCCGGCGCTGGCCAGCTCGGGGTAGACATGGGCGTAGTGGGCCCGGACCTCTTCCGGGGCCATGCCCTGGCCAGGATCGGAGAGGACGCGCTCATTGCCCTTGCCCTGCCTAGCCACGAACTCGCGCGGAAGCGCTTCAACCTTCAGCGCCATGATCTTCGCCCTCCTGCTTGGGTTCCTGCTCGGCCGAGGCCTCGGCCTCCGGGTCGCCGTCCATCGCCGCCCGCTTGCGCGCGCCCGTGGGGGTGGGCTCGCCGTCGCTATCCTCGGGCGCGGCGAACATGGAGGCCTGCGGCGGGGGCGCGGGCTTGGGCTCGGCCTTGGCCTTGCCGGCCTTCTTGCCTTCTTCCATGGACGCCTTGGCCTGGGCCAGGTTGTTGGCCAGCCTGGCCACCTCGGGCGCGTATGCCAGCACGGCCTCCACGAAGCCGGCCTCCAGCTCGTCCACCGGGCCGCTCACGGACAGGGGCGTGAGCTTGGGGGCCTCGCCTTTGGACGCGGGGAACTCCGGCACCAGGACCACGGCCATCGTGTCCGGGCCGGTGCGGGTGAGGGCGAAGCGGATGCCGCCCTTGTCGGGGATCAACTCGAAGAGCTCCTTGAACATGGGCTACTCCTTGGTTTCGTTTGTCCGCATGGGCATGACGATCATGTTGTAGTCGGCGTCGGCCTCGTCCAGACCGCTGACCAGGCAGGGCGTCTCCGCTCCGCTGATGTCCAGCCGCACGCGCTCGCTCGACAGGGCGCGCAGCGCGTCCGAAAGCTGCTTGGCCCTGAACGCCAAGCGCAGGGGCTCGCCCTGGACTTCGGCCACGAGGGGCTCCTCGGCGCGGCCGTGGTCGCCCTGGGCCGAGAGCGTGACCGGCGCGGCCGTGGCGTCGAAGACCACGCTGGGCAGATTGTCGGTGGTGAACAGAGACAGCCTATCCAGGGCGGCGAGCAGGGTCTCGCGGCCGGCCTCCAGGCTCGTGGGCGCGGCCGCCGCCTTGGCCAGGATCTTGCGGTACAGTGGGTAGGTCCAGTCGCTCAGGGGAAGGGAGAAGCTCTCCTCGGAGGTGCGCAGGTGCAGGCGCTTCTCGCCGAGGGCGACCTGGACGCCGGTGTGCGGCAGCCAGCGCAGCAGCTCCTCGACGTAGGGCCAGTGCAGGAGAGGGCCGCGCTCCTGCAGGACGTTGCGCAGGCCCTGGTCATGCAGGATGGTTCTGGCCAAGCCGTAGTTGTCGAGCCCCACGAGAGCCACCCCATCGCTCTCGGGGTCCGGGTCGAGCTTGAGGCACGAGTTGCCCTCCATGCCGGGGTCGCGGCTGACGCAGAAGAGCACCCGCTGGAAGGCCTGGGCGAGCAGCTCGCCGTCCACGGCGAGGCCTCCGGCCGGAGGGTCAAGGCTCAGGCTCGCGGGGTCCCAGGCCGCCTCGGCCGCGATGGTGTACTTGAGCTGCTCGGCCTTGAGCACGAGGCTGCCCGCGCCGTCCGTCTCCAGGCTCAAGCCCCAGTCCGGCAGGCGCTTGACCAGGCTGGCCAGGAACTTGCCGTTCACGGCGATCTCACCCGGCTCCTGCACCGTGGCCGACGCGACGGCGCCGCAATACTCCACGCTGCCGTCGGTGGCCAGGACCTGCACCAGCTCGCCGACCGCGCGCAGGATCAGCAGCTTGGTGAGGCCTGCGGGGCCACGCCCGCAGATGCGGGAAGCTGTGGCCAGCTTGGCCGCGAGCGCGGCCCTCTCGATGGTGAAACGCATGTGTCCCTCCTCGCTCACATTGTGAACCGGCTCGCGGCCAGCTCGGCCTCAGCGTCACGCACCTGCGCCCGCGCGCTCGAAAGCGCCGCCTCCAACTCGGCGACCCTCGCGCTGTCCGGCGGGGCGTCGGCGCGCCCCGCGGCCAGCTTCTCCTCGAGGTCGCCCACCTGCTCCCGCATGGCCTTGAGCTCCGACTCCAGCTTCGCAGCCCGGGCCTGCTCCGCCTCGGCGGCACTGCGGCTCGCGGCCAGCTCTTCGTCCAGGCCGCGCAACTGCTTGCGCAGGCCCTCCAATTCCTTCGTCAGCTCCGCAAGCCTGGGACCGACGCCTTCCTTGGCTTCGATCAGATCGTCCAGGGTCATGGAGGCCGTGCGCCAGGCTTTCGCCAAGGCGGACTCCATGTCCTCCAGCTGGAGCATGGCCACGTGCAGGCGGCCTTCGACGCTCACGAGCCGGGCCTCGCGCAGGGGCTCGCCGATGCCGGACAGCAGCCAGGGCAGGGACACGCCCGCCGCGTGCAGGGACAGCAGCAGGCGCACCGGAAGCGTGGTGCGCTTGAGCATGGCCGGGCGCACCGGAACCGCCCCGCCCACCATGTTGCCGGCCTCGATGAAGCGGCCGAGGATCTCCTTCATGTCCGAGCTGGGCCCCTTGACGGCGAGGCGGCCGGCGTGCGGCTCCTGGCCGGCCGGAACCTCGGACACCACGAAGTGGCCCAGGACCTGACCTGTGACGCCATGCATGGCGGCGCAGGCCTCCGCGTCGGGCGTGCCGTCACGGTCCTCGATGACGTGGGCGAGGTAGTCGGCGATGTCCGCGGCGCTCATGCCCTCGGGCAGGTCGGACACGCGGAAGACAAGGGCGATGGTCATGTCGCGCATTGGGCACCTCCGGGCAGACGGAACCGGGCCGGACCCTGGACCCACGGGGACCAGGAGCCGCCGGCGGCGTGCAGGGCGTCGAGCGGGGCATCAAGGGTCTCGTGCCGGTGCGCCCACTCGACGAACTCCGCGTCGCGCAGGGCGGCCAGCAGGTTGGCTTCGGTCAGGTAGAGGGTGGGATGGTGGCCGCAGGGCAGCGGCTCGGTGAGGAGCTGGCCCGGGGCCAGGACGTACATGGCCTCGCACGAGAAGCAGACGGCCACGCGGTTGGCGAGGCGGGCGGGGGCGCTCATTAAGCCTCCCCGGCCTTGCGGCGCTCCGAAAGCGGGATGCGTCCGATGGTGAGCAAGCCTTCCCGGCCGAGTTCGCGGGCGATGCGCTTCATGTCGAAGTTGTCGCAGCCTGCCTTTCTGAGGTCCTCCCAGGTGATGCCGTTCTCGGTGAAGACCTCATGCGGATTCAGGCTTCCACCGAGTGAGCAGACCAGGGACGCGCAGACCGCGAAGCCACGGATGAAGGCGTGCCACTCCGGGAGTGGCGTTTCCCCGGCCTTCTGTGTCCGCTCGCGGTGATGCCAGAGGAAGCCCGCGAAGATGGCCACGTCAAGGGGGTCGCCCTTTCGCATGTGCTCATCGAGCTTCGCGCGCAGTTCGTCGCCGCGGCCGGGGTCGGCCCAGCCCGCGGCGAGGCCGTACTTGATCTCGGCGCGCCGCAGCTTGACGGCCAGGGCCACGGCGAAGCGGCGGACGAACGCGGCCGTCTCGGGGTGCAGCTCGGCCGGGAGCGGCAATTCCAGCACCTGGAAACACATGGCCCTGAACATGCGGACCATCCACTGACCGTTGGCTTCCTGCGCGATCTCGCCGGCATCGGCCAACTTGAAGCAGCTCGGGCAGAGGTCGAGGTAGGTCAGGTCCGCGACCTCGTGACACGACGCACAGCGGCCATGACGTAGCTCAATATCCCATCCACGCTCCGCCGCAGCCTGGCGGTGGCGCTCCGATCCCAGGCGGGCACGCAGGGCCGGGAAGTCGTGAAGGTCCGCCGGGGTTGTTGCGAGATTTCTTATGGCGCTTTCACGCATGGCCGCCCTCCTTGCCCTCCTCCCAGTCCACCGCCCAGCCCTTGGGCAGGACCGGATAGGCCTGGCCTGGCTGGCGCGGGGGCAGGGTTGCGGGATCGACCGGCGTGAAGCGCGGCAGATGCAGGCGCTTCACTTCGGAAAGACCGGCAGACGCATTGGCCAGAACAGGGCGGTCCTGATCGGTGGCCTCGGGATGGCCCAGGAGTTGGCGCACCAGACCGTCCACAACCTCAGCGGCGACTGAAAGCGGAAGTGTGTGCAATTTCATGAAGCCCTCCTCGCGCGGTCACTTCGCCGGGATGCCGGCGATGCCGCGCAGTCCATTGACTGTTTCCAAGGCCGCGTTCGCCACATCCGTCAGCTCGCGGATGAGCTGGCGCGCCTCGCGTTTGTCGATCTTGTTGTTGCGGATGGCGTTCTCACCGACCCTGGCCACGTCGCCCAGCTCCTTGAAGAGCACGCCCATGCGGAGCACGAGGGCGGCGCAGTCCAGCGCCCGGGGAACGCGCTGAAGCCCCCCGGCCTCGGCGTGGGCCCTGGCCCAGTCCAGGAGGATCGTGTTGCCGAGCTTGGCGAGCAGCTTCGGGAAGTCCTCGAACGACCACCAGTAGCGCTCGGTGCTGAATATCCGGTTGGCGTTGTCCCAGCTCCAGCCCATGTCGTCAGCGAGCCGCACCCGGGACTTGCCTGAGCGCTTCACGGCCAGGTCCAGGGCGTCGAGGAGGGAGAGTTCCCGCAGGTCGATTTCGTCTTCGCTCATGGTGAGATTCGCCTCCGTTTCTCATCTTGTCAGGCCGCGCCGTCGCGGCGTAGGGCGGAGCATGGGCTTTTCACGGAAATCAGGTCGCGGGCTGGACCAGTGCGGGGACCATCGCCGGCGGGCCGGGCTTCTCGCGCGAGGGGGAGGGCAAGAGTTCCTCCGGCATTCCGAGGGAGCGGAGGATCTCGATGTAGCGTGCGGGGCACTCGCCGGTGCCGAGGATCTGCGACACGCGCGCGGGCTTCAGGCCAAAGCGGTCGGCCAGGTAGCGGCCGGAGAACCCGTTCTGGCGCAGCCATTCCTTGCGCAGCGTGGAAACGGGGACGTGCAGTTGACCGAGCGCATCAATTCCCTTAATCATTTGCGAAACTCCTTATAGATGCCCGGCGCGTGGACATCTTTTCGCGGAGGTATTCAAGGCCGGGGAGGAGATGCTGTCCGAGCGCATCCGACTTGGCGGGCTTGCGGCGCACTGCGCGCGACAGTGCGGCAAGTCTGGTGCGAACGGACATCAGGCTTGCCCAGCCGACCCGGACGGGAGGCAGATGAAATCTTGAGCGCGAATTGACCTTGGCCACCGGACACCTCAATTAGTTTGGTGAAGTGTTCGCGCAACACGTACAATGACTTTTCATAAAAAGTCAACTAAATTTCATAAAACAGTAGGCAGATTTCATATGGACTGGCCGCAACAGTTCGAAATCATACAGAAGATTATAGCGGAGCGCCTGGCCAAGGGTGGCTTGAAGTTCACCCTGGCCAACGCGGGCGAGCTGCTCGACGTGAAGGTGCCCAAGCTCCAGGCCTGGAAAAAGGGTCAGCGGCCAAGCGCCGAAGACCTCGAGCTGCTGGCCCTCAAGCTGGGCTTGTCGCCGGCGTGGTTGCTGCTGGGAGCCGGCCTGCCGACAGCAGAGCCTGACGCCGGGCGGCTCATCCCGGACTACGTGAGCATCGGCGACACGCTGCATGACCTCGTGGCGCAATTGCCCGCCGATATGCCGGAGATCGCCCAGGTCGCCGGCATGAGCCCGGACGAGCTGCGCTCCTGCATGGGGTCGCGGGCCCTGCCCTCGGCGCTGGCCGTCGCGCGGCTGATCCACGCCTACCGGGTAAACGCCAATTTCCTGTTGGCCCAGGTGGGGCAGCCCTTTCTGACCGAGGAGCAATATGGGGAGCGTGGCCCCCTGACCTGGCTGCGCGAGAAGCGCGGCGACTTCGACGACCCCGGTCTCTCCCCGGAGACGGCCTCGCTCATGGCCGCGCGCATGGCCACGGTCGAGAGGACCATGCAGGAGACGGGCGTGCCTCGGCTCGACATCCTGCGGGCTCTGCGGGCCATGCTCGACGGCGAGATTGACAAGGCGGTTGCGGCGCAGGGCGGCTACGGCGTGGCCGAGCCCAAACCCGGCCTGGCCAAGGCGGCCGAGACAGCGATCCCCTATGTCGTCCCGCAGAAGGCTGCCGGGGACGATTCCGTCTAATCCTCGGCAGCGGTCGAGGAGACGGATTGGCACGAGCGAAATTACAGACGATCCTATTTCCCTTGCGACACGACGAACATAACCCCGGAAAGAGGAGATAATCTCATGTCGAAATTCACACTCTGCTGCCTTGCCCTATGCCTTTCCCTGCTTCCTGGCTGCATGACCACTGCGGAGCACCGCGCAGCAGTGCGCGACGAAGGCGGCGACAAGCTTACGGCGGGCAAGGTCCAGCGTGAGATCAAGGTCGGCATGACCAACGCGCAGGTCATCGAGGTTCTCGGCTCGCCGAATCTTGTCTCCACGGACGAGAAACGTCGCGAGGTGTGGGTCTATGACAAGGTGTCCACTGAAAGCGCCTATTCGACCTCTTCCGGCGGGGTGAACGCCCTGATCCTCGGCGGCGGCTATGGGAGCGGCCTGCTCGGCGGCGGCCTGGGTGGCGGCAGCTACAATCAGGGCGCAGGAGCCTCCTCCACCACGCAGCGGACCTTGACCATCATCATCAAGTTTGACGAGCAAGCCAAGGTGCGCGACTTCGCCTACCGCCAGTCCAGCTTCTAGGGGGCGCTCATGACGTGTAGCTGCTCCATCCGTGCGGTCTGCCTGCTCGCCCTTCTGGCGATGTCCGGCTGCGCCAACCACGCGCAGATCTCCAGGGACATGCTGACGCTCGCGCCTGAAAGCATGCAGATGCGCCAGCTCCAAACCAAACGCTACGACACCAATGACGAGAAGATGGTGCTTTCGGCCTCGGCCTCCGTGCTCCAGGACCTGGGTTTCCATCTGGACGAATCAACACCTGATCTCGGCATCATTGTGGGGTCCAAGACTCGGGACGCCACGAACGCCGGGCAGGTGACGTTGATGCTCCTGGCTGCTGCTTTGGGTGCCCAGCCCCAACCCATCGACAAGGAACAGACCATCCGCGTCTCCCTTGTCACAGCGCCGATGGCCCGTCCTGTTGAAACCAATCAGGGGGCCAAGGTCCAGGAGCTTACCCCCGAAAAGATCAGCGCCACATGCGAACGCATGTCGGGCAGGCTGCAAAAAAGCTTTGAGGAGGAGCTCGCGCGTGTCCTGCCCCCTGCTGATGCGAAGCTGGCAGGCAAGTCGCTCACGGCGCAGACGGTCAAGACCCTGAACGATGAGCTGACCCAGCGCCTGAAGCAGCAAGACTTCGGCGCCACACGCGTGCGGGTGACGTTCCAGCGGGTGGTCATCAACACGCATGGCCAGGCGACGCTCATGGAGGCCCTGGCCACACCGGAACTGTACAAGGAATTCTACGAGAAGCTCTCGAAGTCCGTCTTTCTGGAGGCCAATGACATATGAATACTCTTCTTCGCGTTCTTCTTCCGCTTTGCCTTGTGGTCGTTGCGGCCTCCGGCTGCGTGAACCCGAACCAGCAGGCCCTGGCCACCAGCGCCGAGTCCCAGGTGAAGCTGCGCACCATGCAAAGCCGCGTGTTCGACACCAGCGACAAGATGACCACCATGCGCACGGTCATCGCCACCTTGCAGGACTTAAGCTTTGTCATCGACAAGGCTGACTCGAACCTGGGCACAGTCACCGCCACCAAGCTGGGCGGGCATGGCGGCATGCGCATGACCGTGATGGTGCAGAACAAGGGCGAGAAGCAGATGCGGGTGCGCGCCAATGCCCAGATGGGGCTGAAAGCGGTGGAAGACCCATTGCCGTACCAGGCCTTCTTTCAGTCGCTGGAGAAGGGCATGTTCCTGACGGCGAACCTGGATGAGTAGGAGCGTGGCCGGGCTGGCTGCGAGCTGACGGCAATAAGGTCGGGAGGACGGTCATGGGCACGGACCGCAAACGCACCAACAAGCGGATTCTGACCATCTTCGGCCTTGCCGCCCTCGTCCTGGCCGCCCTTGCGCTGTGGGGGTTCAGCCGGGGCGGGAACGCCCCGCAGTCCTCTGCCCCGGCTGCTGCTCCCCAGCCCGCCATGCCCGCGATGTCCGAGGCCCAGGCCAAGGCGGAAGTCCGGCGGCTGCTCACGGAATTGGACACCTTCAAAGGGCTCTCCGGGTTTCATGACGCGGGGTTCAGCAGCAAGGGCTTGCTCTCGCAACCCGGCCGCTGGCGCCAGGACGTCACGGCCCTGCAGCAGCGCATCAGCGAGGACAGGGGCCTGCCCCCCATGCTGCGCGCCGCGCCAGGGCAGCTCCTGGGGCTGGGGCTGGCGTATCGGCAGAGCAAGGGGCGGGAGACGGCGGGGACGATGGTTGACCGAGAAATGGTGCAAAAGGCAATTAAATAATGGATTGGCGGTCATGGGATAGGAGCACAGCCAGGACCTATGTTGCGGCATCATTTGGCTGGAGCGGTGTAGTGCTCATGGTTGGCGGTTTCATCACCATGTTTTTCGATCAACCCATGGGAAACAAGGTCTTCTCCGCCGGCGTCGGGTCAGCCATGTTGGCACTCAAGATTGACCGCAAGCATTAAGTTGACCGACGCGGCTGCAATCTCCGCGTAAAAGGGCGCCCCGGATGAGCCAGGGCGCCCTTTTACGTTTGGCTACGTCACTCTATGTCCGCTCAACTGACGTCGAAGGTGCTCCTGCTCGGCCTGGCACTCCACGCACCTGGTGACCGTTGGGTTGGCCGCGAGCCGAGCCGGGGCCACCGGCTCTCCGCAGTCCAGGCAGACCACTTGGCCGCCCTCCACTCGCTGCGCCTCACCCTGATCCGGGAAGGGCACGCTGGCCAGGGCTTCCAACCGAATGTAGACCTCGGCCGCCTGGGCATCGTCGCAGATGTCCGTCATCGCTACCAGTCCGCCTCGATGGCCGCGACCTCGGCCAGGTCGGCCGGGCAGCGCACCAGCTCCCAGTGCGCCGGGATGGTGTGCGCCGGAACGATCTCCCCGGACACCGGGTCGGCGGCCTCGGGCACGTCCTTGTCCGCGCGGTGGATCAAGACCGAGGGGAACGCGCTGGGGTAGACGCTGGGGTAGGTGGACAGGAACTCCGACACGGCCGCGGCGTCGGTGTACCACTCGATGATCTGGTGCCCGCCGCCCTCGGGCAGCCCGGCCACGAAGTCGCGGCTCGCCGCGTCCTGGCGGTTGTGCAGGATGATGTAGCCCATGGTCTCTCCTCTGCGGCTACGCCGCGTCTATCTTGGTGGGGCCGATGACCGAGCCTGCGCCGCCGTTGCCTCCGGAGCGGCTGTATCCGCCGCCATACTGCGGCCCGCCAGCCCCGCCGTTGGCGCGCAGCGTGCCGGTCCAGTTGGTGATTTTGCCACCGTAGAGCATCATCACCACGCCGCCGCCGGAGCCAGCGCCCCCGGCGCTGCCGGCCGCCGCCGTCGTATAGCCGCCGGCCGCGCCGTCTGCTGCGATAACGCCGGAGCCCGACAGATCGCCGCCCACGATGAGGATCAGCAGGCCGCCCGTGCCGGGCACAGCGAGCGTGCCCGTTGTGTACCCAGACCCAATGGGATTGCCGGCTCCGGCAAAGCCTGGGTCGCCGCCGGAGTCGCCGTCGCCGCCCTGGCCGCCGTAGGCCCTGGCGTTGGCCGCCCCAGTGCCGCCGGCCACACCGCCGCCGCCCGAGCCCCCACTGAAGCAGGTCGCGGCCGCGCCGGCGCTGCTGGCCGTGGCGGTGCGCGGGCTCGAACCGCCGCTTCCGCCGCCGCCTGGTGCGTTGGCGGCCGTGGCCCCGGTCGCCCCATTGGCGCTGGTGACCCCTGCCGCACCGCCACCCCCCACGCGCGGGATGGCCACGGCCAGGCCGTCGCCGGACACGGCCGGCTGGTTGGCCTCGCTGGCCAGGGCGGCCGAGCCGCAGCCCTGCATGAGCGCGGCGGCGTGCGTCTGCGTCTGGCCCTGGGCCAGGCGGCGGATCACGACGCCCTCGGCCGGCACGGCGTGGCCGTCGCCAGGGGCCACGGGCGTGTTGGCGGTGACGCCGCTGTCCGCCGGGTTGGCCTTGCAGCCCCGGCCGGTCATGAGGATGGAGCCGTTGATGACGCAGTTGCCGCGCACGTACACGATGAGCCCACGGCAGCGGTTGGCCACGGTGAGGACTTTGCCCGCGTCGATGGTCAGGCTGTTGTAATTGAGCACCGCCATGTCGCCGTCCTGGGTGGCGGCCACGCTGGTGTCGGCGCTGACGACCACGTTGCCCAGGCTGCCGTCCCCGAACCAGTTGCGGCCGCCGCGCCGCCGGATGTTGGGCAGGCTGACGTGCATGGCTAGATCCAGGCGGCGACCGAGCCGGACGTGCGGTACTGGATCTCGATGCCCAGGAGCAGCGCCGCGGCGGCGAGTGCCGCGCCGCCCACCGCGTAGTCATAGTCGCGGGTGATCTTGAAGTGCAGGCGCTTGCCCGCGGCCATGATGCCGCCCACGGTGAGGGCCGTGCTGGCGGCGGTGGCGTGCTCCTCGTTGCCGAGCCCGGCCCTCGCCGCGTCGGACACGGTGACGGCCTCGCCCAGGGCGCGGTCCAGGGTGTCGCCGTCGCCGCTCACGCCGGCCGCGACCTGGAAGCCCACAACCTGCCCGGCCGTGCCGCCGGCGGGCCGCCAGTGGATGCGCACCTTGACCGTGCCGCGATCCCAATTCTCGGGGAGCTTGCACGAGAACTCGGCCGAGGTGTCGGCGGCGTTGCCGAAAGACATGTACTCCTCGGTGAGCTTGTAGGTGGCGGTCTCATCCACGCCGGCCGTGGCCCCGTTGGTCCGGCTGGGGATCATAGCCCCGGCGCCCACGGGCAGCGTCTCGTAGCGCGCGCCGCTCATGCCGGCGATGAGCGCCCGGATGTCCGCATGGGACTCCTCGTCCGCGTCGTGGGCGGCCACTGCCCCAGCAGGCTCCGCACCCACCTGACTCGCCGTCGTCTCATGCGGGTTCGCGTGGTCGTCGATGTGGGTCTCGACGGCATCGGACAGCGCGTCCAGGTCCGTGCGCACCTTGCCCACCTCAACGTCCACGTAGGACCGGGGCGCGAGGATCACGCTCGGGTCTATCAACAGGGTCACGGAGTTGGCGTTTCCAATGGACACACGCATGCGCATGTAAAAGGTCTTGGCCGAGCCCTCGGCGAGCTGCGGCTTGTAGCTGGACGGGAGGTTGCCCACTGCCACGAGCAGGCCGTTCGTGTCGAACAGCCCCACCTCACGAATGGTGAAACCTCCCTGAGACTCGGGGATTACGGCCTCAGCCTTGATCCAGCCCGGGTTTTCGGTATCCTCATCCAGGCTGTTCAGGCTCCCGCGCCACACCTCACGGATGAGTGCGGTCTGCGATTCCTGCGGCGTGATCTCCACTCCATTCCCATCGCCCACCGCCATGTGCGTGAGCTGGACAGGCGCTCCCGTGGCGTTCGCCGTGGCGAGCAGCGCCTGTCCGGTCTTCGTTAACAATGTGAAGTAGGTCGCCATTATTCCTCCTCAGCAATCCACTGTTTCGACCACATGCACGCCGACCGCCATGCGCGCCGGCAGGGTGGTTTCAAGGCCGTCCAGACTCCAGGGGTACACGTCGATCAGTTCGTCGGTCTGGACTGAGCAAGCTGCCCGCGCATCACAGTGGACCGCGAGCACGATTCGCAGCTCGTCCAGGTGCGAGCGTGCGTTCTTGGTGGCCTTCACAACGGCCAGGGCCTTGTCCGCCACGTCGGCTTGCAAGGGCGCGGCGGTGATCTCGACCTCCACGAGGAATTTCCCGCGGGGCGCGCCGTAACGGTACCAAGGCACCACGATCGCGGGCTCGCCGAACACGGCGGTCACGGCTTCCTCGACACAGGCTGCGGTGCCGTGAATCCGCCGCCACGCGAGGGCCTTGCGGATGAGCGTGCGCTTCACCTCGTTCGAGAGGGAGGCGTCCCAGAACAGCACGTTGAACTGCCAGGCCAAAAGCGACAGCACCGGCTCGGTCTGCTCGTCCAGGCGCTGGTAGAGCCGCACCAGGTCCACCAGCCCGGCCACCGTGCGCAGCTCCTGGCCGATGCTCTCGGCCAGAGCCATGACGGTTGGGTCGCCCGAGATGGAGCCGGGCAGCAGGGCCCGCAGGTCGAGGTCGGCCTGGCGCATCATTCGAGGCCTCCGAACTCGACGCTGACATCGGAGGCATGGGCGACCTGCCAGTCCTCGAGGGCCAGGTAGGCGGGCGACGTGACCACGAGGCGCTTGACGCCCGCGGACTGGACCCGCCGGATGAGCTCCGTGGGGGTGATGTCGCGCCCGAGCTTGGCGCGCTGCCAGGCCGTGAACTCCTCCACGGCGGTGGCCACGGCCGTGGCCACGAGCGCCTGCGAGGAGCTCTGCGCCTCCTCCAGCCACCAGGTGAGCGTCACCGCGTAAGACACAACCCCGGGCGCGAGGACCGACACGCGGTCGGTGAGGGGCACGCGGCTCTTCTTGGCCACCGTGGCGGTCACGAGGGCCAGGATGGTCTCGCCCGGAACCTGGCCGTCGGCCAGCAGGGGATAGAGTTCCACGTCCACGGGCTCGGGGGAGACCACGGCCACGTCCTTGATGGTCTGATGCGCCGAACGCACCCAGTACTTGTAGGCGTCCTCGGGACCGGCCACGGAGTATTGCGCCGGCGCGAGCTGGATGCGCTCGCGGAAGTTGTCGTCGCTCTCCACGTCGGCCCCGCCGGAGGTGCCGTCCACGTTGGCCACGGAGGCGACGTAGGCCAGGGGGTCAACGAGCCTGGCGATCTGGCCGGCCAGGTAGCCGTTGCCCCCTGCGCCGGCGGTCAGACAGGTGATTCCGACCTCTCCCGAGGTCTCGCCGGCGGCGATGGTCAGCAGCTCGTCCGTGGCGAAGATCAGGCTGCCGTCCGGGGTGACGCGCGTGCCGGTTGGGCAGGTCCAGGCGGTGGCCTGGGCGGCGGACAGTTCGATGCGCAACGTGTCCGTGGCGGCCGCCGCGGGGAGTCGCTGGCAATCCACCAGCGCGCCCAGGTGATCCAGGCTGTCTCCTGTGGCGTAGGCCAAAAGCTGGCTGCGCGCGCTCTCGTCGATGTACACCCGCTGCATGGCGATGAACGCGGCCACGCCTTCGAGGAACAGCCGCTCGGGATTGCCCGGGGCCAGGCTCTTTCCGGTCGCGGCCTCATACCCGGCGAAGAGCGCCTTTTCGACCACGGCCGGATCGGTCTCGCAGAAATGCAGGTCCGGCAGGTAGGACAGGAACGGGAGAAGGCTCAGGTCGCTGCTCACAGGCTCACCCCCTCTCTGAGCGCGAAGCGCACCCGCGGGTACAGCCGGCCTTCGAGGGCGGCGGCGGGCGCGGGCTCGAACTTCACCGACGTCACGCGGACGCGGGGTTCATGCTGTTCAACGGATTGGATGATCTTGCCGATGCGCGCGGCCGTGGCCAGGGGCAGGGGGCTGTCCACGATGTCCGCGGCCACGGCGAAGGCGCGATCCAGGGGACAGGACCACGCCGAGGTGGCCAGGATCATGCGGATGTTCTGCGCGATCTCGGCCAGGCCGGTCGCTCCGAAAACAATGGGGCCGCCCGGGGCGGCGAGCACTTCGTACTGCATCAGGCGTACTCCTTGAAGGTCAGCTCCAGGTCGGCGACCAGGACCACGCCGCCCGGGCCCGCGTGTTTCCAGGTCTCGCGCACGCTCTCCAGCACATGCTGGCCGAGATTGCGGCCGCCCAGGACCAGGAGCTCGACGCGGCCGGTCTTGGCCATTTCGGTCAGGGCTCCCGCATCCTCGGCCGGCGATGCGCCAAGGGCGGCGTCCAGGCGCACCGAAAAGGAGGTCTGTGAGATGTCGGCCGAGAGGAACTCAAGGCGCGGGGCGGCGCCCAAAATCTCGTGCGTGGCGTAGCGTCCCTTGTGCTCGCGCGAGGCGTCCCGCCAGGTCATGACCTTCTCGCTGCTGACCAGGAACGCCACGGGGCCGAAGCTCCCGGTTCCCGACGCGAAAGGCTCATCGGCCTCTTCGTCGAGGACGGACCAGGCCTCCTCATCGGCGGCGTCCTCCGCCGCCTCTTCCTCGGCGGCGGCTTCAGCGGCCGCCTGCAGCAGCTCGCGCACGGCGCCCACGATGGAGGTCAGGGGCGAGCCCGCGAGCGCCTTGGTCGCGATGGACTCGGCCAGATCCCAGGTGAAGTCCTGATTGAGCCAGAGCGTCCAGGACGAGGGGCCGACGCCTTCGCCGCGCAGGGCCATGACGCCGGACACGGCGCGCCGCGCCAGGGCTACGTCAGCGGAGCTCAGGCCATGCTCCTGCCCAAGGCGGCGGGCGAGGCCGCCGGACAGGGCCCCCAGCTCCAGTTCCAGCTTCCGGCCCCAGGGCTGCAACCTGGATTCCGCCAGGGTGTACCCCCGCTCCGCGACCGCCGTTTCAACCGAGGGCAGGATCTCCGACGGGTCCGGCGGCGCGCCGGAGAACAGGCTGGCCAGAAGCTCGGCCTGCACTGCGCTGCGGGTGGCTGCATCCATGATGACCATGCGGTCCTCAGCTATGGCTATGGTGGTTGGTGTTGCCGCCGGCGTCCGTGATCGCCCCGGCCGCCGTGATGTCGCCGCTGATCGTCATGTCGCCCTGCTGGGTCAGGTCGCCGTTCAAGGTAAGGTCGGCCGCGAGCACGGCCGCGCAGCCGCCGCCGGACAGGCCCTGCATGGTCAGAGCCGGGGTGCGCATGACGATGCCCTGGCCGCCTTCCAGGGTGAGCAGCTTGGGCGTTGTCGCGCTGACGCCCTCCTCGGCCGTGACCTCGACAGCCCCCTTCACGTCTGCGCGCAGGAGGTGCGCCTCGCGGTCGTACTCCAGTACGGTGCCGTCCTCGAAGCGGACGTAACGGACGTGCGGGGGCTTGCCCGGGGCGGGGTCGGCCTTGGAGTAGAGGGCGCGGATGACGAAGCCCTGCTCCAGGCCGCCGGCCAGGAACAGGCAGAGCACCTGCTCGCCCAGGTCCGGCATCCACTGGCTCTTGTCGCGCAGGCTCTTGTCCACCAGGACGCGGCACGGATGGCTCACGAGGCCCTGCGCATCCGCGAACCGCACCCGAGCCGTGCCGGACTGTTCATCCACCGCGACCACCTCGCCCACGCGGACAAGGTTGCGGAGGATGGCTTCGAGAGCCCGAACTCTGGCTTCCAGCGCGGCGATCATGGCTATCTCCTAGTAGGACAAGGTCGTCTTGATCTTGGCGGCGGTGGTGTACCCGCCGGAGCCATCGACGCGGTGCGTGGCCTCTTCGACCAGGTACCGGCCGTCAAAGTCTCCGAATCCGCTGGCGGCCACGACGATTCCGGCCACAAGGCCGGGGTGCCCCATGGTCTCCAGCCTGCCCTCGTATTCGCCGCGGTTGCGCTTGCGAAGCTCGGCCTGGGCGAGCTGCATTGCCTCGGCCTGGCTTTCCACGCGGCGGTTGACGCGCAGCACCTGCTCGGACGGCGGCTGGCCGTTCGGCGCGAAGGTGTAGGTGCGCAGATCCCGGGTCTCCGGGTCGAGCCAGGCCACCTCGCAGGCCTTGAAGCCGGTCCCTCCGACGCTCTTGAAGCTGTACTTCGTGGCCGGCAGGGCTCCGCCGCGCTTGGTCACGGTGAGGGCCGCGGACTTGGCGTCCGCCGCCTTGGCCGCAAAGAGCACCAGACGGCCGTCATGGACCTTGAGGTTGACGCCACGCTCCTCGCAGAGCCGCTTGAGGAAGGCGAGATCGGACTCCTCGCGCTGGTCCTGACGCGAAAAGGGGTAGTCCTCCCCGTCATAGTAGAGCGTGAGCTTGTGCCGCGTGGCGATCTCGCCGGCCACCACGCGCAGGCTGGCGGACTCCCACGCCTGGGTGCGCGCCTCCTGGCGCAGCGAGGTGGCCGTGCTGGCGGACACCGCCTTGATCTGCACCTGGTCCGGTGGCCCGGAGAACTCCACCTCGTCGATGGCGAAGCGTCCGAAGTCCAAGCCAAGACGCTTACCCGGGGCGGTCCAGTCCAGGCAAAGGATGGAGGCCGAGATGGGGAGGCCCTTGGTCGGCCGCCAGGCCCCGCTCCAGCGCCCGCCCTCGTCCCGGATGGTCAGGCGCAGGTCGTCGGCCTTGCCGTGGGCGTGGTCCGTCAGCTCGAACGACAAGAGGGCCGGGGACACCGAACTCGTGACGTCGTGCCCGCCGATGGTCACGGAGAGCTTGACCCTGCGCGCGGCGGCGCCGGTGCTCAGGAGGTCATCCACGGCGGCAGCTCCAGGGTTTCGACGGTGGTTTCGATATCGGACGGGACGGCGAGCGTGACGCCGGCGTCGAAGACCACCACGTCCAGGTGCGCGGGGTTGGCGCGCATGAGCTGGTCGAACAGCCGTTCCTGGCCCCACAGGCGGAAGGCGATGGCGTCCCAGGTGTCGCCCTGGCGGGTGGCGTAGGCGCTAGGCATAGGCCAGCCTCGCCTCATCCCGCAGGATGTTTTCGAGCATCTCGCGCAGGCGGGATTCGGAAAGCTGGAGCTGGTCCCCGATCTGCTCGGCCACGCCCGGCCCCCCACCCTGAACGGTGATCGAGGGCGCAAAGTTGATCACGATGCCCGCACCCGCCGCCCCGCCGCCGAGGCCTCGACCGCCGACGTTCAGGTTGCGGTTCAGGGCCTGGCCAAGACCGCCGTCGCCGGCGGCGGCCATGCCCTGCGCCATGGTCGCGGGGATGGCCGCACCCGAGGCCGTGAGCGTGGACAGGGGTCCGCGCTCCGCGTCGGACCCTGGCAGGTATTCGCGCACCTTGGCCACCACGGCGCTCACCGCTTCCACCGGGGCCATCGCCACGGCCTTGATGCCATCGGCGAACGTGGTGAGCAGCTTCACGCCGGCATCGTACAGCGAGACAGACCGTATCCACTCCACGCCCGCCATCACGGCGCTCCAGGCCGCCGACGCGCCTCCGGTCACGCTGGACCACAGGCCGTCGAGCACGCGCCGCACAGGCTCGCAGTAGGTGTACAGCGCCCACACGGCCGCGCCCAGGGCCACGGCCCCGGCGATCGCCAGACCGATGGGGTTGGCGGTCATGGCCACATTGAGCGCCCATTGCGCCACGGCCATGCTCTTGGTGGCCACGGCCGCGCCGATGGCCACGGTGCGGTGCGCGATGAGCGCGGCGCGGGACAACAGCAGGGTGGGATGCAGGCCAGCGATGACGCCGCGCGCAACGAGCCAACCGTCAGACAGGACCGTGGCCGCGAAAGCCGTGGCCATCGCGCCGACCTTGAGGCCCACCAGCGCCACGCCGGCCATCGCCACGACCTTCGTCACCGCGGGGAACTCCTCCGCGAGGCCGATCACGGGAGTGAGCAATGCCCCGGTCGCGTTCAAGGTGTCGGCCACCGCGGGCAGGAGCACCGACCCGAAGGCGATGCCTGCGGATTCCGCCCCGGCCTTTGCCCGTTTCCAGGCGTTCTCGGTGGTGGCCGCCCTGCTCTCGTACTCCTTCCCCATGGACCCGGCGTAGGCCTCGGCCTTGGCCACGTTGCCGAACGCCTTCTTGAGCCCGTCAAGGTTCTGGAGCATGGGGGCGATGGCGCCCAGGCTCTCCGTGCCGAACATCTCGGACAGAAGCGACGCCTGCTCGGCCTCGGGCATGCGCTGGAGGGCCTGGAGCACGCGGAGGACCGCGCCCTCGGCGTCCTTCTGCATGTCCTGCGCGAGCAGCTTGGGGTCAAAGCCGAGGCGTGCGAAGGACTTCTGCTGGTCCTTGGACATGGCCGTGCCCTTGGCTAGGGTGAGCAGGAAGTTCTTCATGCCCGTGGCCGCGATCTCGGGCGAGGGCGAGGCCGCCACAAAGGTCGCAGCCAGGGCGGCGATCTGATTGGTGGCGAGGCCGGCGGTCTTGGCCACCGCGCCGACGCGCTCGATGACCTCCGAGGTCTTGAGCGGGTCGGCGGCCATGTTGTTGCCGAGGTGGTTCACCGCATCGGCCAGGGACACCACTTCCGCTTGCGAGAGGCCCATCTTGGAGCGCCAGGAGGACATCCGCTGGCCGGCGTCCGCCGCGCTCATGCCGAAGGCCACGGCCATCTTTGCGGCCGTTCCGGCGAACTCCCGCAGTTCCTGGCGGCTGCCCGCGATCTTGGCCGCGGCCGCGGCCGCGTAGATGCCGGCGATGTCCGCCGCCGCGAGCCCGGTCTCCTTGGACAGCTTACGGATATCCTTGGGCATCTGGGCGATGTCCTCATCGCGAAAGTCGTCCATGACCTTCTTGGCGTCGGCGAAGGCGGACTCGAAATCCATCGCCAGCTTCACCGGCGCGAAAACCGCCACGGCCGTGGCCGCGACGCCGAGGATCTCGCCCTTGAGCTCCTTGCGCTTGTCGGCGTTGGCCTGGCGCTTGTTCATCCTAGCGAGCGAGGCCTCCGCCCGGGTGATCTCCGAGTCGAGCTTCTTGTACACCGCGGCGCACTGGACCACGGACATGCCATGCTTTTGCGCGGCAGCCGTGGCCCTGTCGTAGCGCGCCTGGACCGTCTTGATTTTGGCGTCGAGCATCGCGTGGTCGGACTTGGGGGCGTCCTTGCGCGCCGCCTTCAGGTCGGACAGGCTGCGGCTCGTCTCGACAACGGCCTTGGCCTTCGAGGCCGTGGCCTTCATGGTCTTGAGGTCGGCATTGAGCGCCTGCGTGCGCGCCTTCACCGTCGAAAAGACGGAGGAAACGGAGGGCCTCAAGACCGCTCCGACGGCGAAGCTTACGCCGATGACCTTGCCGCCTGCCATCACCCCGCCCTCACGTTCGCTACATCCGCGGCCGCCTGCCGCCAAAGCTCCAGTTCCACAAACGTCAAGGCCAGCAGCTCACCCCGCCCCCAGCCCGTCGCCGCCGCAACCTCCACCACCATGCGCCGCAGGGTCGGCCCGTCTACGCCTGGCGCAAAAAACTCTTGTAGACCTCCTGCATGCGTTGGTAGTCCGCCATGTCCAGGGTTTCGAGGTCTTCGGGGTTCACCTTGCACATGCGCCCGAAGAGGCGGACCTCACTGGCCAGGTCGCCGCCGCCGCCCTTTTCGGCCTCGAGGTGATCCTTGACCGTGGGCCGACGCATGGTCAGCTCCGTGAGCTTGCGGTCGGCAAGCGCCACGGGGAAATCCAGGGTCACGACCACTTCCATCTTTTTCGATTCCGGCTTCTCGTTCATCTGTCTGTCCTCCTTACGAGGGGGAGGCCTTGCGGCCTCCCCGGTTGCTGTCTCTAGGTCTCAAGGCCCAGCTGCTCGCGCACGTCGGCCAGGGCGTCCTCGCCGTTCACGACGAACTTGAAGTTCAGCTTGTCGATCTCGATGATCTCCTCGCCGCCGAGCCATACCTTGATGTAGCTCACTTCGAACTCGCTCTCGTTGTCCATGGCCTTGCCCATCTCGAACTTGCCCAGGCCGCCCTTCTTGGGCGTGCCGCGCGCCACGACCTTCATGGCCTGCGACTCGTAGGTGCCCGAGCCGGGGTCGAAGCGCTGGATGGAGCCGCGCAGGTCCAGATGGTGCAGTTTGGGCGCGAGCAGGGCGGCCGCGCTTTCGTTGAACGTGCGCCACTTGAGCTTGAGCGCCAGGCTCTTGGTGTGGCCGATGACCGGGCTCTCCAGCTCGCCGGCCACGCCTGCGCCGGAAACGGTCTCGGACATGAACTCCACGTCCGGAAGCTCCACGTCGGCCAGGCCGAGCATATCCTCGCCCTCGAGGTAGACGCGAAAGGCGATGAGCTTTTCCGGGATGGGATTGGCGGTGGGCAGAGTCATGGCCCCCTCCTAGCTGCTGGCCCCGAACAGGGCGTTGAGGTAGTTCACGTCGTACTCCAGGACGAACTCCATATCGCGGGCCGGCGGCGGCGGCGCCATGTAGACGTGGAAGCGGGCGATGCCGTCCAGCAGATCAATGGAGGGATTCTCGGCGTCGAGGAAGGCCACGCGGCCGCCCAGCAGGTACTCGCGCGAGGTCAAGCCGTTGAACCAGCAGTTGACGGTGTCGCACACGGTCTCGATGGTGCGCCGGCGCAGGGGCCAGTCCACCATCTGCCAGGCCGTGAGGATGATGGTGTTGCCCACCCAGTTGAACATGCGCCGCACCGGAATGAAGCTGTCCTTCACGTCGGTGATGCCGGGGTAGGCGGCGGTGCGGTTGCCCCAGACCTTGAGCCCGCCCACGAAGTTCAGGCCGGTGATCACGCCCTGGCCGTTCAGGTAGGCGGCCTGGGTCGAGTCCAGGTGCAGCTCCTTGCCGGCATGGGACAGGCTGGAGCACAGCAGGCGGTTGTTGCTCGGGCTCCAGAACGGCACGCCGCCGCTCTTGGCGTCGCGCTTGCCGATGGTGCCGGCCAGGAAGCTGGAGCCGTGGTACACCACGTCGTTCAGCACCGGGGAGCCGAAAAAAACCTGCAAGTTGGGGTCGGTCAGGTTCTCGTCGTTGATCCAGGCCGGCACGTCGGTGTACCGGGTCACGGTCGCGGGCACGTCCACGATGCCGGTGCACGTGAAGTGGCCGGAGACCTCCGTGCATTTGGCCCCCATCACCACGGCCACGGAGGGAGTCTGCGAGAAGCCGGGGCAGAGGATCTGGCCGGGCACCAGGCGGAAGCGCGGGAAGACCTCGCTCACGAGCTCCAGGCCGGTGCGGGCGAGCGTGGTCGCGTCGATGCCGCCGATCACGTCCGCGGCCACGACCTTGCTGGGGTCGGGCGTCTCGCCGGTCTTGTGCGTGGCCGGGTCGAACACGTTGATGAAGACCACGGGGGCGACGCCGTAGAGCGACAGGTAGGCCTTGGCCACGCCGCACAGGCCGTAGGTCTGCGGGTCATCGTCCCACCCGAAGGTCTCAACGAACTCCTGGTAGGTGTAGATGAGCTTGGGCTCGTTGACCGGCTTGGCGACGCCGGTGGCCAGCTTGTGCACCGGGGCGATGCCCACGGCCACGGGAAGGGCCACGTCGACGTTCACCGGGGCGACGACGCTCGTGCTCTGCTCGGATGTGTATACGCCATGACGGTAGCTCATGGGCTACTTCCTCCCGAGGTAGCGGTTGGTGACATTGGCCCGGGCCTCGGCCAGGGCCGCGGCGCCGGAACCGCGCAGGGCCTTTCCGGCCTGGTCCACGGGAACGATGCAGGCCCTCACGTCGCCGTCCTTGGCGGCCAGGGCCGCCAGCTCGGCCGGCAGCTCGCCGCGGTACACCGCGTTCGGGACCACGTGCACGGGCTTCAAGAGGCGCGGGCCGAGGTAGATGACCTGGCCGGCGACCTCGACGGTCGCCGCGGCCTCGGCCGAGGCGGTGTCGCTGCTCGCTGACGCTTGGATTTTGGCCATGTGAGTCTCCTTTGTGCTCACCCCGGCAGACGCCAGATCGAGGCGATCCAGCTCTCGGCGTAGGGCTGCGGTTGCTGATCGGGGCGCTCCCACGGCAGGAACTCCCCCTTGCCGTCTGGCTCCAGGTTGTATTTGGACTCCAGCGGCTCCTGGCTGTAGGGGAACAGCAGCCGCCGGATGAAGGTGGCGAGGTTGGAGAGATCGTTTTCCACCGCCTCGCCGTTGTCGCCCGGCTCCCTGTTGTAGACCCCGCAGCGGATGAGCACGCGAGCGACGGCCTCCACTCCGGTGAAGTGGCCGGACTTCGCCTGCAGGAGCACGAAGGGGAACGCCTGGTCCGGGCCGTCACCCTTGGGCGGAAGGTCGCCGATGAAAACGGTGGCAGCGCGTGTGCCCTCAGGGTGGCCGCTGCGCGAGGGGACCGCGAGCGGCAGCTCGATGAGCCTCTCCTCAAGAACCCTTCTGATCGCGCACATGAGGGTGTATTCGTTCATAGTGAGCCTCCGCGCATGGACACTTCCTGGCCTAGTCCGTCGAGGAACTGCTCGATGAGGCTGTGCTCATAGCGGGTGCGCTTCTCGGGTGAGGCCACGTGGAACTGCACCGAGGGGCCCTCCTCCTCGAACAGCGATCCGCCGAACCGCGTGTACACGCCGAGATGGCCGGAGCGGAGCTTGGCGACGAACAGCCGGGAGTGGCCTTCCTGGTCGGAGCTGTTGCCGTATTCCCTGCCTTCGCTGGTCAGCCGGTAGCTGAGGGCGGTCCAGTCCCGGGGGCGCTTGCCCTTCTCGGCAGTCACGCGCAGGGGCGAGATGCCTCGGGCGTACCTGATGAGCGGAAGCCTGCTCGTGGCCACGCGCACCGCGCCCTGGACCTCGGCCATTCTGCGCTTGAAGGTCTTGGTGCGAATGGCCTTGGCGATGACCGGCTTGTCGAGCGTGGTCTCACGAGCAAGATCATCGCGGATTTGTCGGGCGAGCGCGCCGAGCACCTTGCGCTGCACCCTGGCGGCGGCGTCCATGATCTGGTCGGGGATGATCTTGGCCGCGCGTGAAACGGCGAGCTGCACGTCCGTGGCGTCCACGTTGACGGCCACGCCGCCCGCGAAATCCAGTTCACGCAGTCGCTTGTTCATGCCTTCCTCACGACAGGTTGCGACTCAGGTTGATCCTGAGCACGCCGTGCTGGTCTTCCACCGGACCGACCGTCCAGAAGCCGCCTTCGATTTCGAACTCCTGACCGGACACGGGCTTCGCCATGTCCGCGGACAGGGCGAGCAGGACGCGGCGCTCCACGTTGACGCCGTACATGGCCTCATCAAGGCCGCCGGAGTTGCCGACCATGCCCGAGCGCATGGAGTCGTCCCACATGGCCCTGACCCGGCGGCCGTCGATCTCCAGTTCACGCGCGAACTCGGCCGTGTTCAGGAACACGGCCTGCGCGTCGTGCTGAAGCATGGCCTCAAAGCGGCTCATCGCGCCCACCCCAGGACCAGCTCCTGGAGCTTGTCGCGCTGGGCCGTCACGCCCTCGCACCAGGCCACGTAGTCCACGTGGTTGGCGATGCCGTCGGCTATGGATGCATTGTGCTGTATCCCGGAGCCAGAAGCGGCGGCGGGGGCGGCCTGTCCAGCAGCTCCGCCGGGGGCGCCGGCTTGGGGCACACCGGGGGCGGACAGGCGCCGGGCCGCGTTCCACAGCTGCACAGCATCAGCAGGCAGCACGCAAGCAGCAGGGATCTCACGAGTGACATAGACGATCCTCCCGCGCAGGCTCACGCGCTGCGCCTCGATCTCGCGCCGGGTGTTCATAAAATCGACGGCCAGGCCGTTGGCAAAGACTTGCTGGGCATGCTGCCTGGTCATGGCCTCGCGCGTGGCCTCGGCCAGGTTGGTGGCGTACTCGGCCTGCAACTCGTTGCGGGTGCTGGCGCTGCCGTGGCTCCAACCCCACCAGACCCCGCCGAGAGTCCCGGCCAGGGCCAGAATGAGCAGCCAGGGCGTGAGATTCACGCCGCCAAGCCAGGACACGGCCGTGCCGCCCCATTTCCACAGGGCCTTGAGCCAGCTCACGGCCGCACCTCGCTCACGTCCACGCCCGGACCCCAGGAGCGGTAGAGCGCCTGGTGGCGCAGCAGAATGCGGCGCGGGTAGTCGCGGTTCTCGCGGAAAAACTGCGGCGCGCGGCCGGCGTTGACGGTCTCCACCTGGCCGAACCAGCGCTCGGGGTCGAGGCCCTGGGCCTTGGCCTTGGCACGGTCGCGCAGGGTCCAGCCGGGGCCGCCGTTGTAGGCGCTCAAAGCGAAGGCCCAGCGCTCGGCCGGGCTGGCGGCGGCGGGGAACAGGGCGAGCAGGCGCGCGTCGTAGCGGCACATGGCCATGAGCGCCCAGCGCGGATTCGTCGGCATGGCCACCGGACCCAGTTCCTCGGAATAGAGGCGGGTCATGTCCTTTGCCGTGGCCGGCGTGAATTGCGCCAGGCCGGAGGCGAAGGCGCTACGCGCCTCGGGCCGCCAGCCGCTCTCCTGGTGGACCTGGCCGGCGAGCACGGCAACGGGCGCGCTCATGCCGAAAACGTACCGCGCGCTGCGGATCAGCTCGCGGCGGTAGCGTTCGGCATCGCCCGGGAAACCGGCCGCGCTGGCGTCGGTGCAGCGCACGCCGGAGAAGGCGACGAAGGCCAGCGCCAGCGCGAGGCCGAGGGATGCGCGCAGGTCGTGGCGGTTCATATGCCGATCGCTCCGGCCAGGACGATGGCGGCGATGGTGACCGCCCGGCGCATCTCGCGCCAGCGGCGCTCCTCGGGGTCTTTCGCCGCGCCCGGCCGGGAGCGGTAGTTGACCACCATGTCCACCGCGAGCCCGAGGCACACCAGCCAGAGCACGAGCCATGTGCGCCAGTGGGCCTCGACCACCTTCTGCTGCCACCAGGGCAGGGACTCGATCTTGGCCGGCATGTTCGCGAGCAGGGCCAGGCCGACGGCCAGGACCACCGCGATCAAGCCGAAAAGCTGCCAGGGCCGCCAGGAATTGATGCGGGAGAAGATGTTCACTTGCCACCTCTGTCGTTAAGGATTTCTTCTTTCAGCTCGTTGGGCATGGTCGAATGCACCACAAGCGCGCGCACCATGCGCAGGATCAGCTTGTGGTCGGCGACATCCTTTTCATGCTCCGCACGGGTCACGAACTTGGTCCCGAACATCAGGCGGACAGCGACGGCCGAAAACATGGAAAGGAATGCAGCTCCGAGAAAGAGCTCCAGGGGGCTGAGTATGATTTCCATGCGCCGTCCTTTGTGGGTTGCCTGTTGGGCGGGGGCCCGGCCCGGGCCGAGGCCGGACCCCCGCGGCACGAGGGACAGGAAACTACATGGTCGCCTTCACCAGCACGGCCGGGCGCAGGCAGAGGGGCAGCACGTTGGACTCGAACCAGAGGTCCACGCCCTTGTTGAAGTCGCGCAGCTCCTGCCGGGCGTAGAGCTCCATGCCCGGAGTGTTCACCGTCTCCATGAAGTCGCCCGGGGCCAGCGCATTGATGAACGTGGAGACCGTGCCTTCGGGGAAGGCGTGGCCTTCGCCCGAGGCGATGAAGCGCACGGTGTCGCCGTTGGCGTCCGGCGCGTTGCCGCGGAACTCCTCGAAGGTGATGCCGCCGAAGTTGAAGCCCTTGCGGGGGTCCAGGCCGGAGAGCGTCGCCGCCTCGGAGTGGTTCAGGAAGAACTTTACCACGCTGGGGTGGCTCACCAGACCGTTGAAGAACTCGGGGGAGACCATCATGCGCACGCCGCTGGAGATGTCGCTCTTGAGGCTGTCCTCGATGTGGCGCGTGACCTCGAAGCACTTTTCCTGGACCTCGGTGGTCCCGTCACCCAGTGCGAAGCTCACGGTCTTCTGGGTGATTCCGAACTCCGCAAAGAGGTTGTAGAGCTGGGTGGCGCCGTCGCCGTCGATGATCAGGCCCTTGAGCGCGCCCCACTTCAGGTGTTCCCAGGTGATCTCGAACTTGGCCTTGTTTTCGAACAGGTAGCGGGCCATGACGTTGGCGAAGGTCTCGGGCAGGTTCTCGGTGCCGAAGGCGCGCACGCCGGCGTAGTCGCTGGGGCTGATGATGTCCGCGAGCGGGATGTGCGGCACCTTGAAGGTGAGCACATTGCGCTTGCCGTGCTCGCTCTGGCTGCCGGACGAACCCTTGGGCTTGCTGGGCAGCAGCTTAAGCACGAAGTTCTGCATCTCGATGGACACGGTGTCCACCGTGATCTGACGCGGGGCGAACAGGCCCATGCTGTTCAGGCGGCCGTAGCGGTTCGGGATGACGTCGATGGCCTGGGTGAGCGGGAACAGGCCGTAGACCTGCTCGTTGGCGAACGGGTTGAACATGGCTTAGACCCCCTTGCGGTTCAGGATGGCCCTGGCCGCGAGTTGCTTGAGCGCCAGGGCCTTCTCCGGCGCGGTGATGTCGGCGGGCCAGACCAGCTTGTCGGCCTGGACCAGCGCGCCGCTCGTGATGGCCACGGAGCGGGAGGCCGCGCCGGTGGCGTCGCACGCCAAGACGAGGATGCCGAAGGCGATCTGCGTGCCGTCCAGGGCGTCCGGGTCCAGGGCGGAGACCTGACCGTCGCCCTCGGCCACCGCGATGGTGAACTCGTCGCCCACGGCGAAGTCCGTCGCGCCGTCGTTGACCACGAAGCCGATCTGCGGCTGGTCGTATTCCGCCCCCTCGACCGCATCGGCGAGGCGCGCCCCGTCGGGGGCGAAGACCTGGAAGACGCCGCCGTCCGTGGCGGCGGTCGAGCACACCAGGCGGTACGTGCCGAGCTGCACGGCCGGGCCGGGCGTCACCAGCTCCACGGTGCCGTTGCCGGTATTGCCGGCCCTGGCTGTGCCGGTTGTGGGGCACGAGATGGACCTGCGGCCGAGCACTGCGCCCAGGGCCAGGCTCTGCCCCATCTTCACCACGACCTCTTCGCGGCTGAAGCTGGGGTCGGACTCGCGGCGAACGATGTCGCCAAGACGGTTGGGCTCATTGATGATGGCCATGTGCTGCTACCTCCCCCTGCCGGTCTTGGACCGGGATTCGATGGCCGCCAGGAGGGGATTGCCTCCGGCGGGCTTGGCCGCGCCGGGCTTCACGCCGGGGTGGTCCGTGCTCTGCAGGGCGGCGAGCATGTCCTGCTGCGGAGCGTGGGCAGTGGCGGCCTGGGCGGTCAGCCCGAGCTTGGCGGCCTGATCGGCGTTGATGCCGGCCTCGACGGCCGCGGACACCTTGCCCTTGGCCACATCGCCGAGGAGCACGCCAACGAGATCCACGACCCCGCTCACGCACTCGGTGATCTTCACCGTCGCGGCGTCCGCGGCGGCCTTGGCGGCCCCTTCCTCGATGGCCTTCACGGCATCGGGGAACTGGGCGCGCAGTTCGGTTGCGTTCATGTTGACCTCCGTTTTGATGAACGACAGGAATTCGTCACGAGCGCAGGCCCGATCCAAAAGGCCGGCGCTCACCGCTTCGCCGGCCAGGAAGACCCTGCCTTCCGCCCAGTCCTCGTATGCTTCCGCGGACACCCCGCGGGCCCTGACCACGAGATCCCGGAACAGGGCGTACATGCCGTCGAGCTGGGCCTGGTGGACCTCGCGGGCCTTCGCGTCCAGGGGCTCGAACTCGTTGCCCAGGGCCTTGAACTCGCCGGAGCGGAGCACGGTCACAGTGAGGCCGGCCTTCTCGTCCCACTTGCTCCACTCCGAGTGGAACCAGACCACGCCCACGGAGCCGACCTCGGCCATGGGCGAGGCCGCGAAGGCCTTGGCCCCGCAGCCGAGGCCATACGCGCCGCTGCACGCCGTGCCGTCGGTCCAGGCATAGACGGGCTTGCGGCCGCGCGCGGCGAGCACGGCCTCGGCGAGATCCTGAAAGCCGGCCACGGCGCCGCCCGGGCTGTCGATGTCGAGCAGCACGGCCCGCACCTCGGGGTCGGCCAGGGCCGCCTCGAGCTGGTACCGGACCACCACGTAGGAGGTCCAAAACGGCGGGTAGTGGTACTCCTTGAGGAGGCTCCCCTGGATCGGGACCACGGCCAGGCCGTCCTCGAGGCGGTAGGGCCGGCTGGCCGCGCCAGGGCTGGCGACCTGACGGCCCTGCTCCTGGCCGGCGGCGCCGCGCATGGCGGCGGCTTCCGCGGCGACCTTGCGCAGGGTTTCCGGGGCCATCGCCCAGTACGCCGGGAACAGTTCGATCAACGACATGGGCACCTCTCATCGCCCCGGAAGCGGGGCGTCGGGCTGAATTGCCAGGGGATCGGGCTGCGACGTGGATACCGCGCCGACAACCGGCAGCCCGCGACTCTTGCGGTCATCGCGCTCGCGCTGTTGCTGGGAGAATTTCTCTTCCCAGTCCTCGCCCTGCTCGGCGAACAGGCTGGCGTAGTCGAACAGCCCGCCCTCAAGGCCCTTCAGTTGGGCGAGGATCTCCTTGTACGGGTCCACGTAGCCGCGCGGGGGCGGGGTCCAGCGGCAGTTCAGGTACAGGTCCATCGCCCCGTAGAAGTCGGGCGCGCCCTTGGGCAGGGACCACATGCCGCGCAGCAGGGCCTCCTCCAGCACGTGCTCGCGCACGGGCTGACAGAACCGGCGCACCAGCCAGGCCCGGTAGTCCTGGTAGACGCGCCAGGCTTCCTGGAGCGCGGCGCGGGCCGAGCTGTAGTTCGTGTCGGAGAAGTCCTTGAGGACCTGGTTGTACGGAATGCCGGCCACGGCGCTGATGGTGCGCAGAATCAGCTTGAAGAAGCTGTCGAAGTTGTTGCCGGGCCGGTCGCTCTTGATCGGCTTCACCGACTCGCCGGGGTTCGGGTAGACGACCTGGCCGGGATTGACCTGGCGGAACCAGCGCTTCTCGGCGTTTTGATTCGCGCCCGCGCCATAGTCCTTCGGGTTTTCGGTCTCGATGGCGATGGGGAAGCTGGCGGTGATGATCTGGGCGACCACCTCATAGTCGAGGAAGTCGTACTTGTCGCGGAACAGCTTGAGCACAGGGGCGAGCAGGGGAACGCCGCGCACCTGCTCGGGCTCGCGCACGCGGAAGGAGTGGAACACGATCTGGCGGTGCCCCTGGCGCGCGGGGATGTACTGGTATTCGGTCATCTGGCCCAGGGTGTCCGTGTTGGCGAAGAAGTAGCCGAGCGCCTCGCCGTCCTCATCCAGGCTGATCCCGTCGCGCACGGCCAGGTCGAGGGTCCGGTCGGGTGGTGTCTTCATGCGGATGGGGTGCAGATCCTGCAGGGCAAAGGAGAACAGCCGGCCCTTGCGGATGCGGGTCGGCTCATCGAACATGCGCCCCAGCCAAAGGGAATCTCCAAAGGTCACGATGTTGCCGATGGTGAGCTGCTGGCAGTCGGCGAAGTGCATGGTCCGGCCGGCGTGCGCCTCGCGCATCCACATCCTGAAGGCGCGCTCCTGGGCCTTTTCGATGGCCCGGGCGTCCGCCTCGGCGATGCCGAGGGCCTCATGGTCGAGCGCGGATTGCGGGGTGAGGCCGGTGCCCACCGCGTTGGTCACGATGGTTTCGCGGATGGCGCTCGCGTGGCCGTCGTTGGCGATGATGTCCTCGGACCTCAGCTGCATCTTCTCGCGGTCGAGCGGTTCCTGGGCCTGGGACACCCGGTAGGGATTCCAGTTGCCCAGGGTGCCGCCGTGGGAGGCGGCCACGCGGCGGACGGAGCGGACCTGGTTCGGCCTGGGGCGATGACGGAAGGCGGCCGGGGCGATCATCAGAAGACCCTCCCGATGATCGGCTCGCAGACCCGAGGGGTCTCGACGCCGCGCCTGCGGTCGCGCTCGCGCGCCATCTCGGCCAGGGTCTTCTTGATCTCGGGCAGGTCGGCCCGGACCACCTCGCGGCCGGCCACGGTGTAGCTCTTGCCGAGAGAGACGGCGGTCAGCGCTTCCTTCCAGAAGCGAATCTGCTCTTCGAGTTCTTCGTCAGTGTAGGCCGCGAGGTATTCCGACATGGCCGCGAGAATACGCGGCCGCGGTGGGCGAAGTCATTGGACGGGAAAGTACGCTACGGACAGGTGTGGACGGAAAGTGAGAAGTGGGCGGGAATCTCACCCTAGCTCGGCATCCTTTTTCCGGGTGTAGCTGTTGCTCTCCCGGTAGGCGTCAACGTCCGCCTGCGGCACGCGCACCGACCTGCCCACGAAGTAGGCGTTGGGGAACTCGCCCCGGCCCAGCAGCACGTAGAACATCGAGCGCGAGCAGCCGAGGGCGTGGCAGACCTGGCGCGTGTTGCGTCCGGGGCCGAGATTCTCGGAGGCCGCGTTCTTCGTCGCCGTCATGGTTCACCTCGCATTGCGTTCACCGCCAGGAGGGCGGCCGGCGATCCAAGCCGCCCGCGTCCGGGCCGCCAGGGCCGTCGCCGGTTGTCATGCCCGGCACAGGGGGCGGGCCGGAGGCCTCCGCGTTGCGGCGCATGGATTCGGCCATGACCGAAAGCGTGGGCGACCACTGGAAGTGCGTCATGGCCAGGTGCCCCACCAGGCAGTCGAGCCAGTGGTTGTCGTTGCGCACCTTTTTCCAGATCTCCTTGCCTCTTTCCCACTGCTTGCGCTCGGCCAGGAGCTGGCGGAAATACTGCTCGGTGACGCTGCCGTGGAAGCGCAGACTGTCCGCGCCCTCCTCGCCGGAGAGCCGCCACATGGCCTCGCTCTTGAACGCGTCGGTGTCGAGGTGATAGAGGCGCAGACCGCCCTTCATGGCCGTGCCGTCCGGGTATTTTTGAAGCAAAGTCCAATACACGTGCACGCCCGGGCGCTGATAGCTCATGCCCTTGGTCGGCCACACCTTGCCCGGCGGCAGCGACATGACCCATCGGTAGACCTGCATGGTGCGGGAGGGCTCAAGTGGGGCCTCGCGCGTGCCGCCGGAATCGATGCACGCCCGCCAGATGCCCAGGCGCTCGGCGCCGCCCTCGCGCGGGTACCTGGCCTGGAAGATCAACAGGGCCAGCTCCTCGAAGGTTCCGGCCCGGCCAAAGTCCACGAGCCACTCCTCGCGCGGGTTCAGGCCATGCGCATACACCGACCACCAGAAGTGGTCCTGCTGCGTGTCCGCGGCGAAGGTCAGGGCCACGGCGCGGTCCGGCACAACCTGCGCGGCGCGGCCGTGGTCCACCATGCGTTGCAGCGCGTCTTCGTCCGCCGCGGCCGTGACCTGGCAGTAGGGCACGGCCTTGTGGCTGTTGTCGAACCACATCAGGGCCTTCGGCCCTTCGCGCTGCGCCTTGAAATACTGCGCCATGACCTTGGACAGGCTCATGCTCTGCGCGATCCAGGACGGCAGATGGAAGCCCACCACCGTGGCCCCGCGCGCCTCGCGGTCCGCGAGCCAGTGTCCGGCGGCCACGGCCCGGTTTTTCACGTAGTCGTTCCACTGGTACTCGCAATGCGTGCAGACGTAGCGGGCTAGCCGCTTGTCCAGAATCTCCTTGGTGTCGCGCACACCCTCGGGCACGCGGATGCTCTCCAGCTCCATGAGCTGGGCCGTGCCGCAGGCCGGGCACACGGCAGCCCATTCGAAGATCACCTGGGCCTCGGCGCGCATGTCGCGCCAGATGGTCGATTGCTCCTCGGTTCCGCGCGGCTTGGAGAAGCGCATGATCTTGTGCGTGTGCTCAAAGGCGAGCACGCGCTCCTGTAGGGTGCCCACCGCGCCCTTGTCCGCGTAGGCGTCCTCCTCATCGATGAGCAGCGTCTCCAGGGAGTTCGCGGACATGCGCGATTCCGAGCCGGTCCACAGGCCATGCACGATGGAGCCGTTGCGCAAAAGCAGGCTGGACTTCTGCTCGGCGTAGCGGTCGGAAGCCAAAAGGTCGCGCAGCGGGGCGGTGTTGCGGAAGTGCGGGATGATGCGCTCCCGAAAGATGCGCTCAACCGCGTCCTGGTCCGGCATGGCGATGCCCAGGGGGCCGGGCTTGCGGCAGAGGCGCGCGAAGCCGCAGGCATAGGCGATGGTGGTTTTCGTGGAGCCCTGGCTCGGAGCCACGAGGAACAGCTTGCGGACCTCGGGGCGGTCCCAGGCGTCCATGACCCCCTTGGCGTAGGGCGCGGTGTCCGCGTCCCACAGCCTGCCGGCCTGAGGCCCGAGGGCGAGGCGGAAGTTCCGGCGCGCCCACTCGAAGGTGCTCTCCCACTCGCGCAGGCGCAGCACGTCGATCTCGCCGGGAAACCAGATGATCGGGGCCTCGGCGAGCATCACCGGACGGCCCTCCTGCTCACGAGGAACGCGCCGGCCAGGTCGCCGGCCAGCGCCTCATCCACTCCGAGAAGCCGGCAGGCCTCACGGCAGACGTTCTGCTCGGCGAGCTCCCGGAAGTAGGCCCATTCGCGCATGCGCTCGCTCATTTCCGGGGTGAGCCATGCGCCGGTGGCGTAATCGTCCAGGGCCTTGGCCAACTCGTCCACGAAGAGCGCGACGAAGGCGGGCACGCGGGAAAGCTGGTGGGCCACCAGATCGGAGGCCTTGGCCGGGTCGCCGCCGGCCAGCATGACCATCTTGGCCGCCAGCTCCGGGTCAGCGCCGAAGGTCGCGGCCACGGCCTCGCCGATCTTGGAGGCCCAGCCCTCGAGGCCAAGGCGGAAGGCCTGGGCCCTGGCCGCAAGTTCGCGCTCGGCGATCTCGGCCGGGAACAGCGCGCGTTCGGACTTGGCCAGCTCGATGTCCAGCAGCCGGCCGCGCTTCTCCTTGAGCGCGGCGTCGGCGTCCAGCCGGCGCGCCGTGGGGCCCAGGCTCGCCCCGGCCTCGGCCTCCTGCGCCGGGCTGGCGCTCTGCTTCTCCAGCTTCTTCGCCTTGATGTACGCCTTGACCGTGGCCAGCGAAATCTTGCCCTTGCGCCTGGGCAGCATCCCCTTGTCCGCGTACACCGTGGACCGCGCGATCCTGTAGCCCTCGGCTATCAGATGCTTGTGCACGTCGAGGAGGTTCTTGAACGAGAGCCCGCGGCCGCTCTCGTCCAACCCGTGCTTGACCTCGAACTCGGCCAGCATCCGCTCGGCCGTTTGCAGGGCGTCGAGGGTCGGCTTCGTGGACTTGTCCAGAACGGCCCGCTTGGCGTTCTCGCGCGCCTGGGCGAGCACGGCAAGCTGCGTGGCTTCCGAGTCGGACAGGGCCTTGATGAGATCGTCGCGTTTCATCGGCAAAAAAAATTAGCCCAACAGCGTGGGGTTGGCGGTCCACTCGGGGATGAACTCCCCGAGCTCATCCAGGACGAATTTGGCCAGCTCGCGGCGGTGGCACTCCGCGGGGTTTTTCTCGTAGCAGCAGAGGATGGGCTCGGCGACCACGGCCAGCACGCCGTCCAGCGCGGCGCGCAGGGCCTCGGGCGTGGGGAAGCGCTGCGTTAGCTCGCGCCGGTACCTGGCGCGCCAGTCGCCCTTGGCCCAGGGGTCGAGGGGCGCGAACTCCTCGAACTGCGGGCAGCCGCAGTTTCGCGGGCATTTCCTGGCGATGCAGACCTTGCGCGCCTTGGGCGCCGCGCTTGCGAAGTAGGACGTGGTGATCATGGCTCTCCTTGCGGCCGGGGGCCAAAAGGCCCCCGGCCGATGGTTCGGGTTTACTGGATGATCTCGGGCTGGCCGGGCTGCTCGGACGGTTCGGCGTCCTGCGCGTCACCGCCCTCGCTGTCCTCTTCCTCCTCACCGAGGGACTCGCCCTGGTCTTCGGACGGCTCCTCTTCGGCCTGCACAGCGAACTCCTCACCCATCCAGTCCGGCCTGGGGGAGTGGGCCTCCTCGCCGCCGTGCAGGGGCATGGTGATGCCGACGAAGGTGGGGAAGGCCGCGTTGCGCACGACCACCGGGCCTTCGGCCCCGGTGGGATGGAGGCGCAGGCTGTTGCCCGTCACCCCCTGGAAGTTGAACAGGTCCAGGCTCTCGGGCTTGTACAAGGGGGAGAGGGCCGGGCCGTCGCCCGCCTCGGCCGCCTGCACGGCCTTTGCCAGGATGCCGCGCCAGTCGGGGAACACGCCGCCCTGGAGCACCGGCTCGGGTTCGATGTAGTAGGTGCGGCCGGCGTTGCCCTCGACCGTGGCCCGGTCCCCGTCAAGCACAACACGGCGCTGGCCGAAGTCGCCGTACTTGCCCTTGCACTGGCGGGCCAGCTCCTTGGTCACGCGCAGGTTGAACGGCTCCTCGCAGAAGGCCTCGGGGTCGTGGAACACGCCCATCGCGTGCATGCCCATGCCCACGATGAGCACGCCGCCCTGGGGGGCGGGCTCGACGCGCAGGCAGTTGGTGGGCGGCAGGTCGCCGGTGGCGAAGGGGGCCAGAAGCTGCACGAACTCCGCGCGCAGGCTGATGAGCCGCCCGGTGAAGCGGAACTCCTCCTCGGGCAGCATGACGGTGAGCACGGGCTCGCCGTAGTCGCCGCGGCCGCGCACGGCCTTGAGCGCGATCTCGGCCGGCTGGCCGTTGTTGTTCAGGAAGGCGCGGAACACGATGGCCGAGCCGTCCTCATCCTCGGCCGTGGCCAGCGCCGGAAGCTTGCCGCTCTCGCACAGCCGGTAGGCCCAGGCCACGTCGCGCAGGAAGTCCCGGCCGCGGGCATCCCCTTCCTCGATCCCGGCCAGCTTTTCGTCAGCCGTGCTGGAAATGGCCACGGCGCAGGTGATGCCGGCGCGCTCGGCCGCGTCGCTCATGTCCTCAAGCATTCCCTGGCCAAACGCCGCCCGGCGGGTGAAGTTGCTCTGCATGAACATATGGATTCTCCTTGACTTTGTAGGTTGGGCGGGGCTAGGCTCTTTCCACCACGAAGGGGCGCTGCCCCGCTTGTTTCAGGCCTCCGCAAGGGGGCCTTTTTTAATCCTCGTCCGGGAACATGATGGTGATCACGGGCTCGCCCTCATCGCCGGGGCCGCACACGGCCTTGAGCCGCATGGGCTCCTGCCTGCCGTTCATCACCACCAGCAGATCGTAGAGCACCTGTGACGACGGAGCCTTTGCCGCCGCGAAGCGGAACATCCACAGCACGTCCCACAAGCGGCCGGTTTCGTCCTGGCCCTGGGCGCGCGACCGGTCATCGGGCGTCACGACCTCCTTGAACACCTTCTCGGTCAAGGCCACGGGATAGCGGATTCCCGCCTCCCGAGCCGTTCCCGAGACATCCACCAGAACGCCATCCTCGATGGCGTCGCAGCGCGTGTAGACCGAAATCAGCGCCGCGCCTTCAAACGGGTTCAACATTGCGACCTCCTTGGTTTGAATTAAACTGTAACCCTACGTATTTCTTACCATAGTGGCCGCAATAAGCAACTATTTTTCACATAATCTCGTGCGCTTTGCATATTTTTTACGCCAAATTTCATACGACTCGGCCAGCCCATGCCGGCCCAGGCGGGCGAAGTAGTTCAGGGCGTAGCCCTCGCCCTGCTTCTTGCGGGTATGCAGCTCAAAAATCCCGCGGTACTTCATGCTCACCGGCCCGGCGGCGAAGGCCGTGGTGATGACCCACCCGAAATCCTCAAGCCATCGGGCGTCCACCAGCTGCTTGACCTCGCGCGAGAGCAGGCAGAGCAGCACGAGCTTGGACAGGCGAGGCACGCCGCTCAACACGGCCAGGTCGCTCATGAGGTAGATCATAGGCCTGGCCTCCGGGAGCTTCCACAGGTGGGCCGAGGGCGCGAAGTCGGCCTTGCCGATGATCTCGCCGTCCAGGGTGAAGGCCAGGGACAGGCCGACGCCGCCGGTGAAGTAGTCGATGCGGGGCGAGAGGAAGAGCTCATTGAGGCGGATGGTCTGCGCCAGGGTCAGGCCGGCCAGGCCCGGGCGCTCCATGCCGGACAGCGGCTTGTCCGCCGGGCGGATGGGGCCAACGCTCTGGCTCTTGGCCGTCTTGCGCATGACGATGCGGCGCGGGGCGCTGCGGGCGAGGATATAGGTCCGGGTGCCCCGGCCCCTGGGGAGCACAGCCGCCGGCTCGCCCAGGATGGCCCGGGCCTCGGGAAGATCCTTCTCCAGGACCACGAAGTAGGAATCGAATCGCGCCACCAGCTCGTACAGGTCGAGGCTGCCGTCCGTCATCTCGCGGTACTGCGGCGGCGTCCATTCCAGCACGGCCGAGAACAGCGCCTCAAGCTTCTCGTAACCGCGCTTGTACGTGGGCGGGAAGGCGAACACCGCGTGCTCCGGGCCGTGCTCCCGCAGGAAGTCGAAGCCGTCGCGCGGCTCATACTCCACCGGCCCCAGGTGCGCGCGGAAGCGCTCCAGGCGCGCCCGGGTGTCGGCCAAGAGGTCCTCCCATCGGGCGCGGCGCTGCTCGACAAGCCGCTCTTGGAACGGGTTGCGCACGCGCCAGGCCTCGCGCAGGTCGAGCAGCAGGGCCACCGAGGCCGCCAGGTCCAGCGCCGACCCGGTGCGCAAAAGTCCGCGCAGGTGCTCCGGGCAGTCCGCGCGTTCGCGCACCTCAAGGTGACCGCCGGTGAGGAACATCCCCAGGGCCGAGGTGTACAGCGACACGTCGCAGGCCTTGATCCGGCCGGAGTAGCCGCCGGAGCGGAGCACGCTCGGCACCGTGAAATTGCCCGCGCCACAGACGAGTACCGGCTGGGAAATGCTGGCCGCGTAGCTGGCCAGGACCTGCCGCACCGGGGCGGCCACCGCGCCGATGAAGCTCACTGGTCCACCTCCATGCCGCGCTGGGCGAGCCGCACCATGTGCAGCATGGCCAGGGAGGCGTTCTTCACGTTGTCGCGCTTCTTCACCGCCTGGAGGGCTGCGAAGAACGGATCGAAGCGCTCCAGCGCCGCGACGTACACGGCGTCCGAGGCTTTGTATGCCGAGAGTTCCGCCACGATGCGGTCCACCAGCTCGGCCTCCTCGGCCACGAAGGCGAAGGTGAGCACGCGCGTGGCGATGCCCGGCGTGGTGAACTGCACCAGCTTGATCTTCTCCAGGTCCTGCATGACGTCGCTGGAGAGGCCGGCGTAGAGGCGGTCGCGCACGTCATCGATCTTGGCCCACAGCGCGGCCAGGATGCCGGGGTCGTCCTGACCCACCAGGGCGTTGTGCGAGAGCTGGATGGCGAGCTGCCGGCCGGCCTCCAGGGGCTCGACGATGACCATGACCAGGATCCACGGGATGCCCGCCTGCACGCTGCCCTTAACCCTGTGAGTGCCTGAGAGAACCTCGCAGCCGTCGGGCTTGTCCATGCACAACGGCACACTGGACAGGCGGGCATCCGCGCGGATGTTCTCCACGAGCTGCCGAAACACCTCCTTTTTGAAAAAGCGGGCGTTCTCACGGCGCAGCAGAAGCGTCCCGGGATCGACGATCCGCAAGGTGGCCGACTCGCCGAACAGGCTTTGTCCAGTCTCCCGCAACACCACGTTCTGCCTCTCGACTTCCTCAATGGTTAAACTTTTCATCCGACCCTTCCCGTGCTATCCCCACGACGCCTTATCGTGTGAGGGTTGGGGTTTTCCCTGGTCGGATGCCACATCATCCGGTCGCCCTCGGGAGCTGCAACTCCCGGGGGCAACCCTCCCTTTACATCAATGCCTCCTGAAACTGCTTGGACCGGAAAAGCTCCCGCAGGCAGTGCGGATGCCCGGCGCAGTCCGCACAATCCTTCCTGTAGCGCCACCAGAAGCGCGGCCGCGTGCGCGGGCACGGCACCAGGCTGTCTGGCGCGTCGACCGGCTTAAGGCGCATGGCGCGCACAAGCTCACCAACCGAAGGCGCGCCTTCCGGCAGCGCCAGACCGGCCAGGTCCGCTCCCTCGGGAATGGGCCAACGGCTCGACGGCTTGCGCTGTTCGACCGGCCCACCCGGAGGCTGAGGCTGGGAGGCAGCGCCTTCCGGCGTGGCCAGCGTCGCCGGGGCGAGGAGCGCCGGGGCATGACGCCGGATTCCAGCCTCGACCCACAGGCGCACATCCCCGCCGGCGCGGGCGAGGTCGCCGGGGTCCTTGCCCATGTTCTTGGGCACCGGCCAGCGCTTGGCGTTCGGGAACTCCCGCGCCCACCAAGACCAGGCCGCCTTTGCGCCGGCGGCGTCGGCGTCCAGGGAGTTGAGCACGAGGCGCGCGGCGCGCAGCTGGTCGGTCGCGTCCGCGTCAGGCCGGCGCTGGGCCGAGCCGGTGGACATACAGACCGCGATGTCGCCCACGCGCTCCGCCAGCATCATGGCGTCCAGCTCCGTCTCCACAACCACCGCGACATCACGCCCCTGGCCATAGACCGAATAGCGCTGATTGCTGCCCTTGACCTCGCGGTATTTGTCGCCGGAGGCCCACTCCGGCCAGGGCGCGCCTTCGAACTCGCGTATCTTGAGTTTGTGCAGCACGCCCGCGGCGTCGAAATTCGGGATGACCAGGCCCGGCAGCAGTGCGAAGCAAGACTCGCGGCCGTCCTCTTTGCGAGGGCCGTCGAGCCCCCAGGCCGAGAGCGGCCGGTAGGCCACGCCGCCCCTGCCCACGACGTGAAAGCCGAGCCGGTACTTGCGCGCCGCCAAGGCCGGAATGCCGCGCGCGGACAGCCACTCCAGCGCGGCCGGCCGCCTGGCCAGCTCGGCCTCGCAGTGCGCCACGAAGGCCGTCCCTTTCGCGCGCCACAGATCGGGCGGCGCCACGGCCGGGGCGGCAGGGCGCGCAGGCGAGCCGCCGGGTCGGCGCAGAGGCGTCGGCGCATCGGCCAAGCCCAGGTATTCCTTGGCCTCGCCGAAGCTCATGCCGCGAACGTCACGCAGATACTGCACGGCGTCGCCCTTCCAGTCACAGCCCTTGCCACCCTCAGATCCGCCACGACACCAACCACGGCCGCCCCCCAAGGCGGTCTCGGCAAGGGGCCAACAGGCGAAACGGTCGCGGCCGCTGCACAGAGGACACGGCGAGTGGAACTCGCCGCCGTGCTGCCCCCCCACGCGCCGGGGCTTTATGCCGTCCTCCTGCAGGAGGTCCAGGATCGTCCTCATCCGCTCCTCGCCGATTCGCCCTCTTTCGCCCTTTCCCGAGAAACTTTTCTGTGAGCCCTAGTGAAGTTCTCTCTTTGAAGAGAGTTTTGGTAAAATTATCTAAATGGTCTAATTCCTCTCTTGGGCCTTGGTCCTGGCCGCATCCTTCGACAGCCTGACCAACTAGTCTCTCTTGCCCCCCTTCTTGCGGCGCTCCTTCTCCTGCTCCACCAGGCCGGCCGGGCCGCCGTCGCTCAGGTCGTCGGGGATCTTCCACTCGATGTCCTCGTACCAGACCACGTTGCTTTCCTTGACCGGCAGGCGCTTGCGCATGTCCTTGCCGAATCGCACGCCGCTGATGGGCTTGATGCGGTTCAGCGCGCACCACAGCTCGTAGCCGATGTAGAGGTCCCCGGCCTGGATGCGGCTGCCGGGCACGCGCTCGGTCCAGGCCGAAAGGAACATGCCCGGCAGGTCCGAGTCGGTGAGATATGCGGCCGTGGCGTCCGTGACCTTGGCCGGCGGCGTCAGGCCGCCCGGCTTCTGCGCCTCGATGCAGGCCTTGACCAGGGAGCACAGGATGGCCGGGTACTCCGCGGCCAGGGCCTTCTCCAGCTCGTCCTTGTCGCGGGCGCGACGCTGCTTCCGCCCGGGGGCCGGCTCACCCTGCACGAACTCCACCCCGAAGGGGACCACGCGCATGCGCCGCCAGAACCCGCGGTCATTCGTCGGCGGGATGGGCAGCTTGTTAGTCAAGAGAATCAGCGTGTGCGACTGCGGGAACTCCATCTGCCGCTTCTCGTGCGGCGCCCGGGCCGTGATCTTGTCGCCGCCGGACAGGTTTTTGATGACCTGCGTGTCGAAGGCCTCGCCCTGTTTTGACTCGCTGGCGCAGGCGATGCGCAGGCCGCGCAGCAGCATCATGGTGGCCGAGGGCTTGTCCGCGTCAGCCGCGAACTTGCCCCTGTCCATGAGCATGGCCGGCGGAATGGGCTTGGCCAGGGGACCAAGCACCTTGTAAATGGTCTCGATCATGACCGTTTTGCCGTTGCCGCCCTCGCCATAAAAGACGAAGAAGTGCTCGAACAGCGACTTGCCGATGAGCGCGTGGCCAAGCACGCGGAGAACGTAGTCGATCATCGCCGGGTCGGAGTCGAACACATCCTCGAGCAGGGCCTGCCAGGTGGGGGCCGAGGTCGAAGCGTTGGCGTAGGCCACCGGCGCGAACAGGCGGATGTAGTCTTCGGCCTTGGCCTGGAGGTGCTCGCCCGAGCGGAGATTGATCGCGCCGTCGAGCACGCCGAGCTTCCAGGGGTCGGTGTCCCACTGCTCGCCGGACACGGCCAGGTGCTTCTCGCCCGACGCCGCCAGCGCCAAAACGTTTAACTTCCTGGCCCGTTTTTTGAGGGAATTGACCCGTCCGTTTAAAGCCTCCCGGCGGGCCTCGAAGACCTTCTGCTCTTCCTTGTCGCCTGACTCCTGGGCCAACTTGAAGTGCCGCGCAGCCTCGCGACGATAAAGTTCAACGATGCCATCTATGTACGTCAGCACGTTATTGTGCTTGTCGAGCCGCCAGTTGCCGCCCTCATCGCGCTCGTACCAGGCCTGCTCCAGGTGGTCATAGCAGAGCCGGCCGCGATACAGGCGGCAGAACAGCTCGCAGTCACCGTCTTCCTGGTCCCACAGTCCGCGCAAGATATCCTCCGAGCGGATCTCTTGCGGCACCGGTGCCGCCGACGGAGCGAACTTTTCCTTCTCTGCCGCCACATCGGCTTCCACCATCTGCTGCATGGCGTCCAAGCTGAGATCATCGGGCATATGCGGACCTCGTGGCACACCGGGAACAGTGCGTGGCACGGTTGGCGCATGGTCGATAAGTTTCTATTTTTCCGGTGGATTTTTTTAAAATTGAGCGCAGGCCGCCCGAGGTCACGACCGCCCGTGTCCAAGAAGCCCCAGGAAGGACCCGCGAAGGAGCAGATCGCCCAATTCGCCCTCTGCGTTGTTTCCCCCAAAGGAAGGGGGGAAGGGGGGCTACGAGGTTGCCCTCCAGGGCATGGCAAGATGGAGGCGTGGCCCCGGCTCCCTGCTCAAAACCGCCGAGCAGTACGCCGATCAGCGTTGGGCCCGTGTTGGGCCTTTGGGGTGTGGTGAGGCGCAGACAGATAGAGTGATCTGGCAAAAAGCTCAATGAAACGGCGGGGTCAATGTCGTTCCTGTGTCCTGTCACGTCGGAGGCCGCGGGTTCAAGTCCCGTCCGCTCCGCCAGCCCGCACCAGGGGATCGGACTTAGTCCGGTCCCCTGTTTCGTTTGTGATGAAAGCCTCTTAGGCATGGTTTCCTGTCCCT
>Ga0209467_1000507_pt1 | contig 53857 bp, 67 predicted proteins | sample Higcelwee11metaG_FD_187175 | JGI IMG/M metagenome (GOLD analysis project Ga0209467, IMG submission 187175) | Freshwater pond sediment microbial communities from the University of Edinburgh, under environmental carbon perturbations - High... | ecosystem: Environmental > Aquatic > Freshwater >... | reverse complement strand
ATGTTTTTGCATACCTTGAAGCTCAAGGATATGATATTTCATTATTAGTTAAATGCAACGATAACTAATGATATTTTCTTTTCATCAATACTTTTAAAAAGGGGTTTTATGGACTCTTAGTTAAAGTCGCCCTAAAATTCACATTATTTTTCACTCTTATTCCCTCCAAAATTAATATTATTTAGTACCGGATACGGTTATCGCTCACGGAACAATACCAATCTGGCTGAGTTTCCGACTACAAAAACTGACCCCGCGTTATGTACCAGGGCACCTGCAACCGGTCCCAACAGCCCGAATGCTGCCATCAATACAGCCGTCAAGTTTATTATTAAAGAAATTATTAAATTAATATTAATGGTTCTGACTGTCTTTTTGCTAAGGGAAAAAAGATATGGAAGCTTCCTTAAATCATCCTTAAGCAGAGCAACATTTGCAGCTTCAATAGCAATATCAATACCCTTCTGCCCCATGGCGACACCTACATCAGCACTTACTAAAGCCGGTGCATCGTTTATCCCATCCCCAACCATAAGAATATTATTACCGCTCTGCTTTAACTCATCAATCTTATTCAACTTTTGATCCGGAAGAAGTTCACCATAGAAATTCCGAATACCTACTTTAGATGCGACACTTGCAGCAGTTTCCCTATTGTCTCCTGTCAAAACCAGTATCTGCTTAACATGCTTGTAAAGCCCTTCAACTGTCTTTTCTGCATTTTCCCTTACCACATCTGATACCTGTATAATTCCTATGATTTCACCTTTAAAATATACATAACTATTATTTGCCGATTCCAGTTCAGGCAGATCAAAGTTATGCTTTCCTGATACTTGCCTTATAAAGTTCAAATTGCCTACATAAGCTTTATCCATATTAATCAGCCCTTCAGCCCCAAGTCCTCGATGGTATGAAAACCCGCTTATCTCAAGCAATGGAATTTTTTCATTCTGCGCTTTTTTCACAATTGCGCAGGACACCGGGTGAGATGAATGTATTTCAAGACTTGCAGCCATTTGTAATACTTCTTCAACCTTGTGATTGCCTAATACAAATATATTTTCAACCTGCAAGGTTCCTTTCGTAATAGTACCGGTCTTATCAAAAGCAATAGTATCGACTATATTAATCTTCTCAAAAACATCCGCATCCTTGATAAGAATACCTTGCTTCGCAGCATTGCCTATAGCTGCAACTATCGCTGTAGGTGTCGCCAATACAAGTGCACAAGGACAGAATACAATCAGTATGGTTACTGCTCTTAATATATCTCCGGTAACAAGATATGTTAGCACAGCAAAAGATAAACTGCTTGGTACAAGTAAATTGGCCCATCTGTCTGTTATCCTGACAATCGGGGACTTATTTGTTTCAGCCTTCTGTACCAGGTGTATGATCTTTGAAATAAGAGTATCTCCGGAAGTCTTTGTTACTTTTATCTCCAAAGAGCCATTCTGGTTCATAGTACTGGTATATACCTCGTCTCCATTTCCCTTTTCTGCAGGCATAGACTCCCCTGTTATAGCAGATTGATCCACCGATGAGCTGCCATAAACTACTATTCCGTCAACCGGAATACTTTCCCCCGGTCTTACAAGGACAATATCCCCTACAGCTATCTCCCCTAAAGGCTTGATTATATAAGTATCCTCTACTTTAACCGCTGCGGTATCAGGTACAAGTTTTCTGAGCTTAGCCACTGCATTTCTCGATTTTGCCACTGTCCAGTTTTCCAGGAGTTCGCCTAACATCATTATAAAAACAACTTCACCGGCTGCAAAATACTCCCCGATTGCCATGGAAGCAATTAATGCAATACTTACAAGAAAGCCTACCTTCATATCTCTCCGTTTGATAAAAGCAATCAATGCATTTTTTACAATAGGATATCCCCCAAGCAGTGCTGCGATAATTGCCACATCAAAGCTTACTATTCCCTTGAGCCAGCCAAACCAGCTTGCAAAAACAAAAAAACCGCAAACTGCCGTCAAGTAATAATCCTTATACTTCCTCAAATATTTCATTATAATCCCCCCCTATTTTAAAAAACTATCCAATGCTTTCTTGAAGCTGACTAATTGGCTTTCTACCTGCTCATCATTAATGTTTTCCAGGATACAGTGGTCAAAATGGTCTTCCAGAACAATTTTACTGGTTTTTGATATAGCCGCCTGGACGGCAGAAAGCTGCAGGAGCACCTCATCACAGGGCTTGCCCTCCTCAATCATTCTCATTATTCCGCGTATGTGTCCCTCTACTCTTGCAAGGCGGTTCAGCACATTCTTTGTATTCTTATGTTCTCCCATTACCTCACCTCCACATCCCCCCCAGGGGGATAATCTAATAATATATCATCATTATACATAAAGCAATACAATAAAAAATATAGCTACATTTCTGTAACTATATCCTAAATTTCATAATTGGTGACCCATAGGGGATTCGAACCCCTGTAACCGCCGTGAGAGGGCGGTGTCTTGACCGCTTGACCAATGGGCCTTATTGGTTATCAACCACGAATACTATTATATTATTTTTTTGTCTAAAAGTAAATCAAAAAAATCAAAATGTTTCTATGTCGCTTTTTGAACCGATAACTACCAATATGTCTTCACTGTTAAAAACGTAATCTGCTGTAGGTGCGACATTTATCTTCGATCCATTTTTTACTGCAATTATATTAAAGCCGTGTTTTGCTCTGACATTTAAATTTTTTAATGTTTTACCCTCCCAGTTTTTGGGTGAGTTTAACTCAACAATTGTATAATCAGGTGATAACTCAATATAGTCAATTATATTTGTAGAAACCAGGTTTTGCGCAACCCTTACACCCATATCCTTTTCAGGGAATACTACCTTATCTGCTCCCAGCTTGGTTAATACTCTTGCATGCAGTTCATCTTGAGCTTTAGCGATTATATACTTTATCCCCATCTCTTTTAATATTTGTGTCACAAGGATACTGGACTCCAGGTTTTTGCCCGTGGAAACGATTGCAACATCAAAGTTCTTTATTCCTGCCTCTTTTAAAACATTTTCATCAGTCACATTTCCAATTAAAGCATACGTAATATGGTTCGATATGCTCTGTACCAGACTCTCGTTCTCATCGATAACCAGTACTTCCTGTCCCAGGCTATAAAGTGTTTTTGCAACGCTTTGTCCAAACCTACCAAGGCCTAATATTACAAATGATCGCATAAAAATCCTCCTACTTGCTTCTCTCAGTTATTTAGATTAAGTGCAATAAGCCCACTGCTGAAGGCAACATCTATGCCTACTTGCTCAAACTTCTTTGTATATTTAGGATTATTGACCTTTGTTATAGTTTTTTTGTTAACAAAATTGTTCTTAATATATAAACATGCTTCAAGGTTATCAAGGTCACTATCCATAAGAGCTATGAATACATCTGATTCTGAGACACAAGGCTGTGAAAGAACATCCGTATCCAAACCTGCACCCAAGACGATATTAACTCCGAGTTCTTTAAAACTACTCAAGTCAGCTTTACTTTCTTTCCTGATGATATTTACGTTGTTATTAAATAGCAGGAGAATTCTTGCCAGTGTAAGGCTTAGTTCACCGCCTTCAATAATTGTTACTACCATCTGCAATCCCTCCCACCGCTTAATTACTAAATATAAGATAGGTTTTATAAAATCTATCTGCGTTTTCCTTATTACCTAAACCTTGATATGCCTTGCTTATCAGAAAGTAAACCTCAGGATTGTCAGTTTCCTTTGCAATAATAGTTTTAAGCATTCCAAGAGCATCAGTAAATTCACCTGTGCTTATCAATTCTCTTGATTGCTTCAATATTTGCTCTGTTTGACCTAATAAAGTATTATCCTCATCACTGCTCATCAGTTCTCCTAGAACTGCCTTTATTTTCTCAGCAGTAAACGGTTTTTGAAGGTAAGTTACGGCTCCGAGTTTTGTGCATTCTACAGCATTCTTAACAGTTGCATATGCAGTTATAATTATAACAGGTGTCAGTATTCCCATACCTCTTATGCTTTTCAAAACCTCCGTACCGCTTAGTCTTGACATCTTTATATCCAAAAAAGCAAGGTCATACTTATTCTTGCCAAACATATCCAGGGCTTCCTGTCCGTCGCTGGCGGTCTCCACCTGGTAGCCTTCATGCTCCAGACACTTCGTTAATAACATCCTTATATTTTTTGTATCATCAATAACTAAAATTTTCTTCATTTGATACCTCCGGAGAACTTAAGGGAAGGGGAAGGGTAAATGTAAATGTACTGCCGGTATCCAGTTCACTCTCACACCATATTTCCCCTCCATGAGTATTAATAATTCCTTTTACAACAGCCAGTCCCAGTCCTGTCCCACGGGCTTCCAGTTCCTGCCCCTTTACCTGCACATACTTATCAAAAATTTTCTCGTGAAACTCTTCTGGAATTCCAATCCCAGTATCTTCTACCATGACATACAGCTTTTCATCTTTTACAAAAGCATTAATAAATATTTCATCGCCGGGGTCTGTATATTTCAGTGCATTATTTATAAGATTATTGAAAACCCAGGTAATCTTCTCATTATCTGCAACAACCTTTGGAATATTTTCTTCTACCCGAGTATTAATACTCACATTTTTATGTGCTGCCTGCATTGCAAACTGCTTTACAGAATTATCAATAACAGTTCCGATAGAGCAGAGCTCCAGGTTAAGAACCGAGCTGCCTGACTCAAGTCTTGACAACTCAAGAAGATCATTGACAAGCTTTGTAAGCCGTTCACCATCTTCTTTTATAGTATCCAGTACGTCTTGCTGCTCCTCGTTTAGGGCACCCAAACCCTCATCAAGAACCATGCTTGTGCCCATCATAATTGATGTCAGGGGCGTTTTAAATTCGTGGGATATAGTTGAAATAAAGTCAGTTCTGGCATTTTCAAGCTGCTTTAATTGTGTTACATCCTTCAGTAATATAATAAGGCCGGTAACCTTGGACTCCATATCCTTTATCATAGTCACTATTATATTAAAGTAGAAATCATCCTCCTGTTTTATTTTAATGATCTTGTCATTCATTTCAGCATTGTCCTCGAAGGCATTTGATATTATCTCGAAAATTTCCTCATTCCTTATAGCTTCAAGAAAATGTTTTTTGATCACCTTCTCTTCTTCAATCCCGAAGAACCTTTCACATGCATCGTTTAATAGCGAAATCCTATAAGTAGTATCAAGTACAATTAATGGATCAGGTATACTTTTTACTATTGCCAATGATTTATTCTTTTCTGTCATTAGTGTTCCTAATGCACTCTGCTCATATTGATAGAGTCTTTTTGTCATTTCGTTGAACTCTAAGGAAAGATCCCCTATCTCATCTTTTGTGACAATATTAATTTGTTGGTTCCAATTGCCTGCCTTTACTGCTTTTACTGTCTTAGTCAATGTATCCAATGGTTTCATAAATCTATTGGTAAAGTGTATTGCCAGTATAAGCCCTCCCATAACAGCCAAGACTGAAATTATGAGTATTACATACATTGATTCGTATGTGCTTTTCGTAGCATCATCCTTAGCACTAAACATGCTTACTTCATTTAAATGTGAAATTTCGCGCAGCTCATTTTTAATTTTTTCAAACTTCGGCATCATTTCAGAATCATAAAAGTATGCTGACTGATTCTCACCTTCTGCGTTCCTGATCTCCTGAAGTTTGGAAAAAAGCATTGAATAATCCACGTAATCCTTGTTAACCTTGTCCAATAACTCTTTTTCCCCCAGCTCGGTGATATTATTACTTGCTGTAACATACCATTTCATAAATTCATTGCTGTTTTGTGCAAATAGCTTAATACCTTTTTCAATATCAATGTTTATATATATAAGAGCAGCACTGTCTTGGCGTTCAAAAGCCTCCAACATATAGGATATTGCATTTATACTTTTGTAATTGTCCCCCATCAATCCGTCAATTGCCTTACTCAGGCTATATAAGTTCAATGCAGATGCTGACCCAATCACAGCTATCATTATTACAAGGCAAATATAAACCAATGTAATTTTTCCTTTAAGTGTTTTTACCATAGGCATTCTCCCGCTTATTATAAATAGGCTTTTATTACAGTATTTTAGCAATTGAGTATATTTATACTTTACTATGCATTATAGCAAACGAACCCATATTAAGTATAGGCTAAAAAGCTGTTTAAATCAAAGAATTTTACTGATGGAAAGGAATAATAACAGCAGATAATCATGCAAGAATAAAAGATAATCCATGCTTATGCTTTCTGGTATACCCGCTAATGGTCTATACTCAAATTTGGATTAAATCTTTCCCTATATGTTTTGCAATAAATGAGATACTGCAAATGTAAAGTTTTACATATAAGTGCAAAACATATACATAATGGTAAGATCTCTACATATATTTTTAATGAACGAAAGGAGGTGTATTATGCTCATTCATGTAGTAAAGCCAAGAGAAGCATTATGGCAAATTGCAGGCTACTATCGTGTTTCCGTTGCAGCAATAGTAGAAATCAATGAACTTCCTAATCCAAATCAGCTTGTGATCGGCCAGGCATTAGTTATACCGACAGAAGATATTTTTCATATTATAGTACCGGGGGAATCATTATGGAGAATAGCAAAACTATATGGAACCACCGTTCAAACAATTATCCGGAATAACCAAATTGTCAATCCTGCCAATATATATCCCGGGCAGTTATTATATATTCCTGCTCCCAGACACCGTGTCCAATCCGGGGAGACATTATGGGCAATAGCCCGGAGATATGGAGTTTCTCTGAATGACCTCATAAAGGTTAATAATATTGAAAATGTAAACCTGGTTTACCCTGGTACTGTATTGGTAATTCCGCTAAGGCCAAGACCTGCCATAGATGTAAACGGATATATTTATATTTTAGGTGAAGCTGCTGTTCCGATTGTTGAAAAGGATGGTGAGCATCTCACATATCTAAGTCCGTTTGCTTACTTAATTAAAGAAAATGGAAATCTTCAGCCTATAAATGACATTCCGGCAATTCAAGCTGCCAAAGCTCTTAATGTCACACCGATGATGGCAATTACTAACTTTACTTCAACTGCTAAAGGTGAAAACCTTGCACATATTGTATTAAACAGTCCCCAGATCGTAGAAGTACTGCTTACTAACATTACCAGCACTATGAAAGAGAAAGGATACCTGGGATTAAATATTGATTTTGAGAATGTGCTTCCGGCTGATCGTGAAGCTTATAATCGTTTTCTTCAGGATACTGTAACCCGTTTACATCCGGAGGGCTTTTTTGTATCTACGGCAGTAGCTCCAAAAGTAAGCGGCATTCAAGCGGGATTGCTGTATGAAGCACATGACTATGAGGCCCATGGAAGAATTGCTGATTTTGTTATACTAATGACTTATGAATGGGGTTATAGAAAGGGCCCTCCTCAGGCAATTTCACCTTTAAATCAAATTAAACGTGTCCTTGACTATGCTGTTTCAGTCATTCCCAGGGAAAAGATCTTCTTCGGTTTTCAAATATATGCCAGGGATTGGCTTATCCCGCACGTTCCAGGACAGGAAGCGGAAACATTCAGTGCTCAGGAGGCTATAGTAAGAGCTGTAAGATATGGCACTACCATACAATATGATTCAGTGACACAATCACCTTTCTACCGGTATACTGATACACAGGGGAAAGCGCATGAAGTATGGTTTGAAGATGCACGCAGTGCTCAAGCAAAATTTGATACAGTTAAAGCTTATAATCTGAAAGGAATAAGCTATTGGGCTCTGGGATATCCCTTCCCACAAAACTGGGTTCTGCTTGAGGATAACTTTACTATCCGCTGAAAATATTTACCGGATACAGATTATAAGTATCTACTACTTATATACCTATATCCGGTACATTAATGCCAAGGAGGGTTGAAACTGAATCAAGCTGCAGCTCCTGCTTTTACTGATTTCCCCTTTTTAGCTATTGCTAATAATAGTCCCAATGCTACTGATAAGAATGCCGAGACAAGAACCCTGTATTGTCCTGGGAGCAAGAAAACTATCGTATGAGCGGGTATCCAGAAATAGGGGCAGGTTTTTAGCCAGCTGAATTCGACTAGGGAATGCCAATCAATTTTATCTACAAGTTTGCTTATAGTGACTTTCCCTCTGTTATTTTCATACCCGGCATCAATATACATGTCTGTGAATCTGTGAAATGCCATCATCATAGGTCCGAAAGTAACATTCATTATAGCGCTTCCGAAAAATGCCTGAGCAATATCAGATCCTTTAAACGGAAGCTTTCCCGATGCCTGCGCAGCCGCCGCACCACCCATGTATACTGTAAATACCAATGTAACCATAAGACCGATAATTCCCCAGATAATAGCCCTGTAAAAAAGTCCTTTGGGGATTAACCATTCACCTTTTAAGACTCTTATTCCCAACAGGTCTCCCATGGTCGCCAGTATGAAAAACTTAATGAATCCTCCTATATAGGGATGTGCTTCGGTAGCCGATATAAATGCCGTCCGCGAAGCCGGTATTACCAATATTGCCACCCATATCATCAGGGCAAATCCCCATAAATAATCACCTTTTTTCATTCCATCACTCCTTTAAATCAAGTTCATCCCAATTCCTATAGTCTTCAGGTTTAAGTCAACAAATCGAGGCTTGCCATTATCCTTATTTATCCTTATTTATTATTGTACCATTTATTTCAATATAATTTAAAGACGTATTATTGGAAAACTTTTTTAATCTATTTTGCTTTTCAATTTTTCTAGAACATCATAAGTATTATTTCTGATATCCCCCATTTTCACCTTGGGTTTGAACTTCCCATGAAAGTCACTGCCGCAGGTTAAAATTAACCCCTTCCGACGGCAATAATTGAAGTAGTATTCTTCTTGTTTCTGGCTGTGATGGCTGGTATATACCTCCAACCCCTCCACCCCGCAGCCTATCAGTTCATCAATTATTGGGGTCTCTTCTTCCTTTAGTCCAGCTCCGGGATGAGCCAGCACCGGAATTCCTCCCCCCCTTTTTATAATCTGTATAACATCGACAGCCTCTGGAATAAACTGTGAAATATAATATGGCTTCCCTTCAATAAGATAATCAAAAATGAACTGCATTAAATAATCTGGCTTTCTCAGGTATTCCTGTATAATTGGATTATCCTTATTTTGGGGATTAGCAAAAATTACATTTGTGTAAGTACCAGGATAGGGTATGGTATAATTGCAATTTTCCATGACTTTGTCTTTATCAATAAAAAAGCCGCCTGACCTGAGCTTTTCAATCTGTCTGTCAACTATCTCCTGCCGGTCTTCTTCTACCTTTTTGTTAAGCTCCTGCATTTCCGGATTATACAAATCCAAATAATAACCCAGTATATGCAGCATTACCCCATTATAGTAGGAGCTAAATTCACAAGCTGGAATAACTTCCACCCCGTGTTTCTCACCCCAGAACAATCCTTCCTCTACAGACCCTACCGTATCATGGTCAGCTATTGCTATAGCTTCCAGCCTCATCTCTTTTGCCATTTTTACTAATTCTTCTGCGGTGAACTCCCCATCTCCGCTGGCATTTGAATGGATATGCAAGTCTATTCCCATTTTAATTCCTCCTATTGTTACTTATATAAAAAGCATTAATTCAGGCATCAGACTGAATTTATAATCTGCATAATGGCTCCAGGAGATTTTGCAAGCTTTATCTTTTTTATAGCTTCCTGATTCTTTATAATTTTGTATAGCTTTTGGAATTCATTGGCTGACTTTTCATTGACAGCCAGCATGAATATCATGGAAATACTGCATCCCTCATACCATTCAACAGGATTTTTCAGTGTCATAATTCCTATTGCAGGGCTTATTATTTCCTCCCCATAACCGTGAGGTATGGCCAGGGAGGTACCAATAGCTGTTGTACCAAATTTTTCTCTTTCCAAGACTTCATTGATAAAGTTTTTGGTAACGCGCCCTTTTTGAACCAGTTGATTTGCCAATATGTTTAAAGCTTCCGTTTTATCACGTACTTTTCTATTAATCAGAATCAGTTCTTTGTCAAAAACCATATTCCCTAATTCAGGTTCAATCCGATTATTTCCAAGCCTGTTTCGTACAACTTCAGCAAATCTGTCAATACCACCTTGTTTTAAGACCTCAGCGGCAGAAACAAAAGGTACTTCAGGGTACCTGGGATCCACAGTCCCTACAATAACCAGCAACTTCATGTTTTTATGAACTTTATCTATTTGTTTGACGATGTCCTCTTCATCAATAGCTCCCATTGTAATTATCTTTATGTCTTTATTAATCTCTGAAAGCTTGTCCCTAATCATGGTCTCAATACGTACAGCCGTACCTTCTCCGGTAAGACACAGACTGATTATTGCAAATTTATCGGGAGAATGGTAAAGGGTATCTTCACAAGCTAGTACCTTTATTTCCTTCCCCTTAATCAGTGAATCAGCAACATCATTAAGGTCTGCTTCAGGTAATAAAACCTTCCTTATAGCATCCATAACCATTATCGTGTCAACTCTGGTTACGGTTCTTGTATTTATTCCAGTCATTTGGGTGATTTGGCTGCCAAAACCTATAAGTGAACCCATATCCGCCAGAAGCAGAACCCCTCTCCCATGATCAACATTGATTACTGCCTCTAAGGTTCTTTTATAAGCCTCTTCAGGCATTTCGTCAAGGGACATCTCTACAGCTTTTACCAAATCAACTCCCAAGAGATGGTTAGCTACGTCAGACATGCCTTCTGCCACATGTCCGTGACTCAGCACCACAATGCCTATGGTTTCCTTGGGATTTACCCTCATACTAACCAGCGTTCTAAGATACATTGCAATAAATCCCACTTCTTCTTCCGGAAGTTCAAAGCCTAAATAACCATTAGTCAGGGAAGCCATGCTTTTTGCAGTTTCATATTCCTTTGGATAATCTTTCTTTACATTGTCCAAATGAGGATTGTTAATATGTCTTCCGCTCTCAATCCTTTCTACAGATGCATTCAGGTGGGTAGTCAGGCAGTAAAAAAGAGTATCATTAATTTCACCAAGCCCTACTTTGGCTACTTTTATCATCTCCAATACCAAATCCACAATTTCCGGGCGCACAATAGTTTTTATGTCCCTGGTGATAAGCTTGTGTTTGTTTTTTTCCATCTGTCTGATTACTTTCTTTACTTTGGTGTCCAAATAATCTCCGATAATCCTATTAATTACTTCGTCTGACAACCCTTGTCTTTGGAGTTTTGTATACTCTTCTTCGATGTTTTTGTATATTTCGTTGGGCAATGTATAAAAGCTGTCCCTAATCTCTTCAATATCGAAGACATCAGGGAAAAAAGTAAGGTCGTCAGAGATATACTTTTCAATCTCCTCCCTATTCCACTTGGTACTCATCAAACCATTAGTGACATGAGCCGGCAGCGTGCTAAAATCTATCATAATACTTTTAGTTTCGTTTCCTTTAGTAACATAATTCAAGAAACCTCTGGCACAGGCAACCTGAATATCTGATCTTAACTGCCCGATGTTTCCAATACAGTTGTATACAAGCAGCGTTCTTAGGGTGCTATGATCAACCTCAATTTTTTTGTTAATCCTGGCTGCTTCCTGATTAAAAAACATTTTGATGATTTCAAGCCTTTCTTCTACCGGGCGTACGGAAAGGGGTAACAGTTCAATAACCATGGGTATTCTTCTTCTAAAAGTTGCTAAAAGATTTTTCTCGATATCCTCAGAGGTAGCCGCAATAATCATTACTTTGGCTTCATGGACGGTGTTGGTCTCACCTAATTTTCTGTACTTGCCTTTATCAATCAATTGAAATAAAATCTCTTGCCCATCTGGCGGCAGGCGGTGAACTTCATCCAAAAACAAAATACCACCATTAGCACTTGCTACCAATCCGTCTTTATCGGTATCTGCACCTGTAAAAGCTCCCTTACGGTAACCGAAAAGTTGAGCAAGAAGCAATTGCGGGTTTTCCGCATAATCGGCGCAGTCAAAAACGATAAATGGGAATTCTTTTGGATCTAATTTTTTTGCTTGTTGAGCAAACTTGTACATGCATTCAGCCAATTCGCTTTTTCCTACACCTGTAGCACCTTGAATAAGAGTATGCAAACCATTTGGCGGATAGAGAATAGCAGCTTTTGCCTGTTCAACCTTAACCCTCATACTTTTATCCCAGCCAATCATATTTGAAAATGAATCCTGTATATAATCATGATGCGTATTAAGCAATTCATCCTTTTGATGATTCTTTGGATTCATGCTATCCTTTGGAATGTTTAACTCTCTTAGCATGTTTGACACACTAAAACGTGATATTTCAAAACCTCGGTTCTTAAGCTCATCTGTTAGACGACGTTCCGATATTTCCGGTGAATTATCCAATATTTTTTTGATATCTGCCGATAGTACGGATTTTCTTCTCTCCCATGAGTCAGGTATTCCCAAGGACTTCCTTATCCGGGTTACTTCTGTCCGGCTCGACATAAGTTGCTTTGCACATTCTTCATCAGTCAGGGGATTTTTTTTATCTTCTTTGAGTATCAGCTTCTTAAGTTTCTCCTTCATAGGATCCTCCTTGTAACATACTTTCCATCATACAATGCACTTGTCCGCGAACTGATAAAATTCCAATTTATATTATTCGACATTTTTCTTAATTTTACATCAAATTAAAGTAATACAATACTGGTAATTCCAAACAATTAAAAATCGCACAGCGCTAGTCTAGATGAACTAACGCTGTGCTTTCTTATGGGGGTGATTGTTATACTCGAATTTAACTATTTCTTTAAATCAAATATACTGCTGACATCCTCTTGGCCCCAGGTATCTACAATAGCAGCAAGCTCTTTATGATCCTTTGAATACTCTTTCAGTGAGACTCCCTTCAGGCAAGCATCTATTGCCTGTCTCATAGACATCGCTCCTGCACATGCTCCCATTGGATGACCGTGTATAGCTCCGCCTGCTGCCATACATACATCATTTCCACAGTCTTTCATAATCATCGGGATACTGCCCTGTGTCGTGCCGCCTGAGATCAAAGGCAACATTTTCTTTATATCGAAAAGCGGCATGCGGGCATTATTAACTTGCATCTGGTACTTGCTCTTCACAACAGGGAATTTTCCATATGGGCTTGTAATGATGGCCATATCAGCACCGGCAAGACGAGCAAGTTTTCCCATCAAAAGGGCTGAACTGAGTCCGTGCCAAGGTGATCCGAACATAGCACCGGAAAAGTCAACATGAGCCAGAACAGGAACATTTATATCCGGATCTTGGGTAATAGCCTGCGCAGCAGAGAAACCTGCAGTATAGAAGTTTATCATTAAAGCATTTGCTCCGGCTTCAATCGCACGCATTGCATGATCTTTCATTCTCCAAACGTCATCTGTAATATTAACTGCATACAGAGTGCCTTCACCTGTCTCTTCTTCTGCCTTCTTTAATTGCGGCATGATAGCCTTAACCCTGTCAACCAATGGACAGAATGACTCATCGGCTGCAAGAAGCTCATCGTCCTTTATAATATCTACACCACCACGTGCTACATTATAGCACATAGCTGCGCCTTCCTCCGGAGTCCAGCCGGTGCAAGGCTTAATCATATTGTTTACGAAAGGTCTGTCAGAAATATTGAGGAGCTTACGCAATCCTTCTATTCCGAACTTCGGGCCCTTGAAACCCTCCACGAATTTACGGGGGAAGTTAATGTCTAAGAGCTTCAATTTGCCGGCATTAGCTATATTTCCTATAGCTGTTGTTAAGAGCATCGGGATCTGAGGATGATAGCTAACTATAGGGTAAGCAATCTGGATGATGAATTTTCTTTCATCCACATCCTTAGGCACTTCAAACTCATAATCAGGTACCTCAAAAATACCTACTACCTTGCCGCCAAATTTGAGCTTAACCCTGTTTGTTTCACCCGGTACTTCAATCCAAGTGCCTGTAGTCTGTTCATCTGCTATTGCAACTGAATATTTAACTATATCCTTAGTATTTGATTCTACAAAATACGTACATATCATGTAATCCTCTTCCAGGCAAACTTCTGGGAAACCAAATGCATATTCTTTCATTTCTTCAAACCTCCAATTATTAATCATCAAACTCATCTAACAGTTTAAGAAGTTCATCAATTGCTGCTTCTTCATCCTCACCGTCAGTGACAATAGTTATTGTGCTGCCATTACTAACCCCAAGGCTTAGCAGGGAGATTATACTTTTAGCATCAATTACCTGATTATCTTTTTTTAGCTTTATAGAACACTTGAAACTACCGGCCTTTTTTACAAAAAGTGAAGCCGGACGGGCATGCAGCCCTGATCTATTTTTAATTGTGGAAGTTCTTTCAAGCATCTTGTTCACCTCCGGTTAAGCCTTTTGTAAGTTTCCTGATTTCCTCAGGCGTTTCGCAAATTAACGCTCTGTCTGCAATTTCCTCTGCCTGATTAATGGTTAGCGAACGAATGACTTTCTTGACTCCGGGAATGGAGATTGAGCTCATGGAAAACTCGTCCAAGCCCATCCCTAGAAGTATAGGAGCTACGGCCATATCTCCAGCCATTTCCCCACACATACCCGTCCATTTTCCCGCACGATGCGATGCATCAATGACATTTTTTATCAGCCTTAAAACAGCCGGATGCAAGGGTTCGTACAGGTAGGAAATCCGTTCGTTCATACGGTCCACCGCAATAGTATACTGGATAAGATCATTTGTACCTATGCTGAAAAAATCAACTTCCTTAACCAAAATATCTGCAATAATAGCCGCGGATGGAATTTCCACCATGATTCCCACTTCCAGGTTCATATCATATGGAATGCACTCCTCGTCCAGCTCAGATCTTGCTTCCGCCAGAACTGCATTAGCACGCCGTATCTCAAATGCATTGGAAATCATCGGATACATTATTCTTAGCTTGCCATAATGACTAGCCCTTAAAATAGCCCTTAGCTGCGTTTTTAGGATATCTGTCCTATCCAGGCATAATCTGATGGCACGCCAGCCCAGGAAGGGGTTCAGTTCCTCAGGCATGTCAAGATATGGAAGCTTCTTATCCCCCCCGATGTCCAATGTTCTTATGATGACCGGTCGAGGAGCCATGGCTTCCGCAACGGCTTTATATGCCGTAAATTGCTCCTCTTCGTTTGGAAGAGTTGTTCTGTCCATGTACAGGAATTCTGTACGGTACAGTCCGATACCTTCAGCTCCATTAGCAAGTGCCCCCTTGCAGTCCTTAGGTGTACCTATGTTGGCAGATATCTCTATCTGGCGTTTCCCGCACCTTGTTTCACAGGGTTTATCCTTAAGTTCTGCCAACTCATCAAGCAAACGAAGGTATTCCTCCTGCTTCTTCCTGTATTCTTCTACAATACGCTCATCCGGATTCAGATATACCATGCCCCGGTTTCCATCAACAATCACCGTATCGCCCTCCGAAGCTTTCGATGAAATCTGTCCAAGTCCTACAACTGCCGGAATTTCCAGTGACCTGGCCATAATTGCAGTATGGGAAGTCCTTCCGCCCATATCAGTGGCAAAAGCTTTCACAAATTTCCTGTTCATCTGCGCGGTATCGGAAGGAGTAAGATCCTTGGCAATCACTACAACTTCACAGTCGATGCCAGCCAATGATTGAATCTCCACACCCAGAAGGTTCTTTACAAGCCTATCGCCGATATCTCTTATATCAGCAGCTCTTTCTTTCAAGTATTCATCTTCCATATCTGTAAACATAGATACGAATTTTTCTACAACCTGGGTTGTGGCATATTCGGCAGTTATCAACTCGTTTTTTATCTTTTCCTTGATCTCATCGAGGAAAACCATATCTTCTAAAACCATAAGATGGGCTGTAAAGATCTCAGCCTTTTCGTGCCCAAGTTCTTTTTCTGCCTTATCACGGATTTTTTCCAACTGGCAGCAGGCTTTAGCTACTGCCTCATTAAAACAATTGATTTCAGTTTCCACCCGTTCTGTAGTGATTTCGCTTTTATTGATAACAGCAGCTTTTTCCTTCAGCATAAATGCTTTCCCTATTACTATGCCGGGAGATGCTGCAATTCCTTTGAGCATGGTAATTCTCCTCCTATTAAAAGTAGTTATCTATCCGTTAACTTGTTCTACCGCCTGTGACCATAACCGTCTCCCCATTTACGTAACTGCTAAGATCGGATGCCAGAAACAGCACGACCTTCGCAACTTCATCGGGTTGACCCATACGCCCCAACGGAACATTGGCCAAACGCTGCTGTAAAAGCTCCGGTTTATCTTCATAACTTTTTTTAACCATAGGAGTTTCTATATACCCCGGCGCCAAAGAGTTAACTCTGATCCCATATTTGCCTAATGTCTTGCAGCCAAACTTCGTAAGTGCTATAACCCCTGCTTTGGAAGCGCCATAATCAGGTCCGGTATTTCCTCCTGTCACCCCGGATATGGAAGACATATTGATAATGCTTCCACCTCCGTGTTCCTTCATATATTCGGCTGAATGCTTCATACCGAGGAATACTGAGCGTAAATTGACATTCATAATAAGATCCCATTGTTCCGGTGTTGTGGTAAAGAGGTCAGTCATTCTTGCCATTCCGGCGTTATTGACAAAAACATCAAGCCGTCCCCATTTTTTAACGGTTTCACTTATTACATTTTTCATATCCTCGTCTTTGCTTACATCTGCCTTGATAAATATAGACTCTGGACCGAACTTTTCCACATCTTCAGTAATTTTTTTAGCTTCATCATCATCCCTGATATCAACTACGGCTATGCCCTTGCATCCGGCTTCAGCAAGCTTCAGCGTAATTGCGCGCCCTATGCCTTGACAACCGCCTGTTACTATGATTACTTTGTTCTCCAGACATACATTAATCATATTCCCGTCTTCTCCTTTATAAATCCATGGCTCAACTTGCGTTTCGTATATCTGCTCTGCTAATAATTCGCTCTTCTATCAAAATAAATATTCTTACCGGCAGCCGAGACAGGTATTCCTAATACAAGCTGACCGGACACAAGCCCAATCTTTTTTGCTGCAACACCGGCACGGTACATTATCCGGTTATCTATATTAAATAAACTTGCTGTTTTGACAGCAGATCCAATAGCAACACCCAGGTCAACAATCCTCCAAGCGCATAACGGACCATCAAACTCAGGACCTTTGAGAGTTTCCAGATTACAGCAACGAGCTTGTCCGCAGGCTCCGCAATTCAATCCGAGAGGCTGTGGATTATCCAGTGAGATAAGAAGTACCGCCGCTGAATTTCTCACATTTTCACCATCCCGGTCGAAATTGGTTTTCTTATTTTCCTTACCATACTCGATCATGGCATCTGCTAATCGTTCAATATCCTGGCCGGCAATGATTTTAATTCCTACAAAATCCTCACCCTTTGCTTTTGGTGCGGTTTTAGCCGATACTGCCATATATTGCACACATCTTTTAATACTGTCTCTCAGCATATCCTCAACTGTATCGTTAAGCTCCTCCTTACCCACCATTCAATCACTTCCTTAAACTCATTCTTTGCTAAGACAAAATCCGCATGTTTTCCGTAATCAAACGCCCGCAAACACAAGCTCTTGCACGGAGGCTCAGCGTATGGTATACTTATATTGGTTTTTTTTAGTAACTAAGCACGGTTGAGTTTATCAACGTTTTAATTCAAACATCTTGTTTTCGGTAGTACTTCCGGTTCCCCAAGCTTTCAAAGCTACGTCCAATTCAGGACTGCTCTTTGCTGCTTCTTCAAGGCTGACGCCTTCCATAATAGCGTCGATTCCATCGCGGAGAGCCTTTGTGCCGGCGGTTGCTCCTTGCGGATGTCCGTGCATTGCAGCTCCTGCAGCAATAATAACATCGCTGCCGTGCTCATTTACAATAGTAGACATCAAACCTGTGTACATACCTGCTGCTGGAGCCGGCCATACCGGTTTCAAATGGTGGAAATCGGATTTTAATGTCTGCGAAACTCGAATGTATCTTTCTTTGAGAATATTAGTTTTTCCATAGCTGCATGGATAAACTACTATATCCGCACCAGCCAGACGTGGGAGCTTTGCAAGTACCAAATGGCTGGACATACCGGAATAGTGAGATTCATAGGATACTCCTGCACCGCAAGGATGTGATACAATTGGTACATTGATTTCGGGGTCTTCAGCTAAGTCCTGCATCGCGGAAGGTCCAGTTCCGTGGTTGTTAACCATAATACAATTAGCCCCGTTCTCAATGCACCATTTTGCTTTTTTATGCATTATTTCCGGTCTATCCGTTATGTTAATAGCATAAAGTACTTTTTTCCCAGTTCTCTCGTATACTTCTTTGCATGCTTTAAGTCCTTGTGGAAGACGATCCTTTACGCTGCAGAAATATGGATCTCCTAAAAGCTCATCATCCTTTACAATGTCAACTCCACCCATTCCCAGTTCAACTATCAGTTCGTAAACGTCATTAGGAGTTACGCCTGTGCAGGGCTTAATCATACTTAAAAGCAAAGGTCTCTTTGGAACATCCAATAGTTTACGAATACCGTCAATTCCGAATTTCGGGCCTTTAAAGCCTTCTGTGAATCTTTTCGGGAATTCTATATCAATAAGTTTCAGTTTGCCAGCCATAGAAATATTACCAATTACTGTTGATATCAATTCAGCGATGTTAGAACCTATATTGTGATATGGGAACGCTATTTGAAAAACAAACGTTCTTTCCTTAGCTTCGGCCATTTCAGGCATCTCAAATTCGTAAGCCGGTATTTCGTGAACAGCTATAACCCTGCCGACGCAACGATTCCTTACTTCTGGGGTTTCTCTCGGTACAGGAAGCCATGTACCTGTGGTCTGTTCTACTGCGATAGAACTTGCTTTTACCAGAAGATCCGCTGTTGCACCCTGTGCAAAATATGTGCAAATAATGAAATCATCTTTACTGACACTTTCCGGAATAGTAAATATCATTGGATCGTACTTCATGAATAATTTCCCTCCATTCTGTTGATAAAAGTTTTTAAAAGAATACTTATCCTGTTAAAACCTATGCTTGTGCTGTATTGCAGCCTCCTTTCTTATTATATTTTTCCGACAGTACCGCTCACTTCTGCACTAGTTATTTTGCTCTATCATCTTTAAAACATTTTCAGCAGTATTGCTGTCAGTCACTAGTGCGTTAATGAGGCCTGATCTGGCGGCTCCGATTATAGCCATAGTTCTATCTATTCCTCCGGCAACGGCAATGACAAAGCCTATTTTTCGAGCTGTTTCCACATCTATTGACATAATCCTGCCCTCCAGCGGTCCGTCAACAATATCCCCGTTTATATCGACAAAGTGTGAAAAGATATCGGCGACTACCTCTTTGCTCTTAAGCACTTCTATGTCCGCTTTACTCAGATTGCCAACCTCAGGCAGGCTGCTTGTCAGCTCGGGGTACCAACTGCCTATACCTGTCAAAGCTACATTTATATTTTTAAACAGCTTATGAGTCATGCTGATGCCATTGTCTTGAAGCAATACCATTTTAGCTTCCGGAGTCTGTACAAGTATAGGTGTGAGCAACAAGGAGCATTGTGCATTCAACTTCGTAGCCATATTGCCTACCAGTTTTACTCCGTCAATAGTGCTCATCTGCCCCATACCACCGGTAATCTGCACTATTTTCAAATTCTTAAGACTACTTTGATGCGGTATCGCGCGTTCGACTTCCGACAATGTTGCACCCCAGGAGATACCAATTACATCATTGTCTTGGACAGTCTCCAGAAAGAGCTTCGCTGCACCCTGTCCAAGCAAGCTTTTTAATTCTGCATTGGACGTGTTTTTGTGTGCCTGCATAATAATAACTACATCCAACTTCAGCTTCTTTTCCAGTTCTTCTTCCATTGCCGACAAATCCTGTTCATCATCAATAATATCTATCCTGACTATCCCTTTATTCCTGGCCATATCAAGAAGCCTGGCTACCTTAAATCTTGAAATATGCAGCTTCTGGGCGATTTCAACCTTTGACATTTGCATTTGGAAATATAGTTTACTTACTTTAATCATTAGTTTATGATCCATATTACCGCTCATTTGAGCACCATCCCTCATTTGTTATCTTTTACTTTATTATACTCACTCATATTACAATTGTCAACAATCGCTGAGTCAGTTTTTTATTATATATGGTTTTCCTTCAGATATTCATCTGAAAGTACCAATCTTAATGATAACAATGAAAGCAGGCAGAATAAAACTTTATCTTGCTGTTAATTCCCACTAAACATGAAAAGACTGCAAAACATCAGGATTCAAAATAAAAGTTGGTTTTTCGCCTTTTAATAGCTTTTCTAAGTCTTCCACCACGATCCTGCTATGGTTTTCAATAACTTCATAGGTCGTGCCACCCAGATGAGGTGTGGCAAATACATTGTCCAGTGATAAAAGCGGTTCATTGTCTACGTTAACGGGTTCTTTGTGGAATACGTCTATAGCAGCACCGGCAATTTTCTTTTCCGACAGGAAACGATAGAGTGCATCGTGGTCTACACAAGCTGCACGGGCGCTGTTAATCAGGTACGCAGTTGGTTTCATCAATGACAATTCCTCTTCCCCTATCATACTCTTTGTTTCACTGGTCACATTCATATGAAGTGATACAATATCGGAAGTTTTTAGCAAAGTCTCAAGGTCCACCTTTTCCACGTCATACTTTTTATAAACAGTAAGATCATTAACATAGGGATCATACGCAATAACCTTAGCTCCAAAAGCCTGAAAAAGTGATGAAACCCTTTTCCCGATATTACCAAAACCTACTAGACCTACTGTTCTTCCTCCTAACTCACAAGTACGGAAAGTAGTATAGAAATCCAACCAGTTCTGCCACTTGCCACTATAGAGCCAATCGGTTGCCGGATGAACTTTCCTGATCACAGCCAAAGTCAGGAGAATTGTCATTTCAGCTACCGAATTGAAATTCCGTCCTGGGGCAAATAAAACAGGAATGTTACGATTATTGCATGCTGGAATATCGATAGTAGGATCATCCCCACGCAGACCGCGGCAGCACCCGATTATTTTCAGATTCTTGTTAGCTTCAATCACTTCATTGTGAACCTCGCAGGTTTCCACAATAAGAATGTCCTTATCCTTCACCATTTCGTTCAATTCTGCCTGAGTGTATGGACGTCCCTGCTCCAACCAATTGTGGTATTCAACATCCATAATTTTTTGTAATTCTTTCAGTCCGCTTTCACTGAAAGCAGCTGTAATTAATGCCTTTAATTCCTTCATAATCATTTTCTCCTTTAGTTTCAGAAGGCCATGTCAAAGCATGGCCTTCTGAAAAAATTAGCTGTTTTATTTAAAATTTGCCTGCTTTATGCGGAAGCTCCTGAGTTAGCCGCTGCTCTTTCATCAAGGAACTCAGGGCTGGCACCTGCGGCAAGCCACCAAGCACGGCGATGTTTCTTGAACATGAACAAAAGTACCGCATATATTGCAATAGTTGCACCAATGCCAATTATCTGGTTGATACCAGTAGCAGTCCAAGCTTTATAAACAGCCCAGAGAATAGGATTGCTGCCTATACAGAAGGAAGATACCATTGCTCCACCATCAGGAATCTGGACGCCGACAGATTTTGCAGCCTCAGTAAATACCGGTGCAATATCTGAGTTACACCATAAAGCTATTGGATACCATAGGGTTCCTACAATAACTGAATTGAAAATATTACCTCTCATTACCGTAACGATACCAATAACCATGAAGGGCATAGCAGGCAGATCAGCCAGAGGCAGCATCAAGTTGCCAGGCAGAATGATGGAAATTGCAAGTACTATAGGAATAAGTATCAATCCGGTGGTAAGGTTGGCTTCTTCACCAAAGAAAACAGCAGGGTCGATGCCGATATTAAAGTTTGCCCTCTTCATCTCACCGCTTCGTAAACGTGCATTAAGTGTCTGGCTGATAGGAATCAAGCCTTTGACAAATAACCCTGATACCGCAGGATATATAGCCATAATAGCGCCGGTTAAGACAGCTGTTTTCAGAATATCAGCCCACGTTGCAATAGCACCCAGCTTGCTAAACTTAGCGACTATGGCAATAGCTAGGCCTATGATAAGCCCCATACTGACAGGTTCACCCCAGAACCCGAATTTTTCTCTTAACGTTTCAGGATCCAATTTAATTTCACGTACCTTCAGCTTGAGCAGAATCCATCTCACCAGTATAGCCATAGGAGCGCATTGAACACAACCGAAAGCAGTACAGGTTACACCTTCATAACCATAATGTTCCTGCAGCGAGGGAGCCAAAATATCTGCGAGCAGAAGCTGCAGTAAATTCATGAACATGCAGGATGCAACACCCATCCAGAAGCTTTTGGTTACCAGCATGACGATAGTGGCAAAAAAGAGAAATTGGTAATAGTTAAAAATATCTGTGGGTTCAAAAGTGTCTGTCCACTTTGTAAGGAAAAGAAATAGATTCCAACCAAGTCCAAAAATTAAGTAAAAGAGTCCCAATTGATTTGCAAAAACAATCATAGCGGCAGCCGGCCAGCCTACATCTATGACCGGCAGATTGATACCGGTATTCTGTACCATTTCCACAACAACCGGTGCCAGTGTACCCATCAAACCTCCAAGAATAATATTGAATGCCGTTAAACCGATACCCATGAAAATGGCACCTTGGAATGCTTTTTTTGCCTGAACCTTTAAGCATAGACATAGAATAAAAACTACAATCGGAACAAGAATAGTTGAACCAAAAAGATCAAGAACCGTTTTAAGCATTTGCATTTGACTTTGCCTCCTCAATTTCTTTAACTTTTTGTAGGAATTCCTTAATAAATTTCTCTGACCCTACTCCGGTAACCAGTGAAATCCCAAGCATGATGGGGATTTTATCCGCATTCATTACACTGGTTTTTCCTGTCACAACTATCAGGTCTGCATCCTGAATATTGGCTATCTGGGTTATTTTTGCCGGTGTAACTGTGTGCGGAATCTTTTCCTTCCTTAGAATTTCTTTGAGCTGGTCTGTTACAATGGTGGTAGTAACTATGCCGCCACCGCATGCAACCGTCAATTTCAACATATTCAACACCTCCTTTTTTGATGGTATGCTACGAGTAAAAGTATCCGGTCAAACCGATATGTCCAAACAGTTATCCAGCAGCATATTAAGTATATTAAGAGCTTGGACTGGATCTTTGGCTTCCTTAAGTTTCTTAAGATTTTCTGGTTTTCTAAAAGCAAAGATAAATTTCTTAAGAGTCTCTACCTGGTCATCAGGATTAGTAATGCCAAACATAACTACAATATCCACCGGTAGTTCTTTCCCTGAACAATCCATAGAGTTAAAAACAACCGGAGACTTCAGAGTTGCCAATGCAATAAACGAACGGTTACAGTAAACTCCAATATGAGGAATAGCTACAGGAACTTCAAATTCTAATCCTGTCGGGAACTCTTCTTCCCTGTCCAAAACATTTTGGATAAATTCTTCAGTAATAAACCCCTTTTTAAGTACCATACTGCCTAATTCTTTAATAATCTGCTGCCTGCTGACCGCCTCACGGCTCACAATTATACAATCAGTACTTGCGCATAGTGTTTGTGATATTGCCATCTTTTTCTCCTTCCCATAATTCTTATAATTATTGCAAAACATATGGGTATACTGCATCCCTTTATGAATAGAATTATTTCTATTTATATAAAATGTCTTATATACAAGCACTCTATATTACAGCAACAAATATGCCAAACTGTGGTTGAAATTGACATGTTTTCTTAAGGCACCTGGGAAAAGGCATTCAGAGATTCGTAATTACAATTTCAACCGCATATATTATTTTTAGTCTATTCCTGCCACTTATTTTTAACTTTTTTATTCTTTTCTGAATTTTACAAAAACGATTGGGTTGCTTAAGAATTGTACACGATAGTAGAAAGAAGATTTGCAACCTAATATGCTGCACACATAATTAAAAAAGAGCTCTGAATAAAGAGCTCAATAAATGAGATACAATTAAAGATTGCAATTTGAAAGGAATTAACTATTGGGTTCTACTTGGGGATAACTTTATTATCCGCAAAATACATACCGGATACAGATTATAAGTGTGTACTCCAAGTACTTTTTAACACAGCCATTTCTTGTATTAAAGTGTTAAAAATGCACTTCATCTGTTTAGTTCCTCGCTTGCTCCAGAAGTGATATACTTTACGAGGCACCAGCTTGGATACAACAACTTATTTACCTATATCCGGTACATTTCATTATCCTTTATGTAATTTATTCCCCTTTTAAATTTTTAAGTTCTTCACTTAATCCATTTATCTGATCCATCAATTCTGTTATTTTTACAATTCTATTGTTTTGATCCTCCATTGAAGCTGTAACCTCTTGTGTTGTTGCAGCATGTTCCTCAGATATCGCAGCGATATTTTCCATTTGGTCTTGAACGCCATGAAAGAGCCCGGTTATATTTGCAATCATCTCATTTTCCTTTAAAATGCCTATACTCATATCTTCAATATAACCCTGCATGTGTTTAAAATCTTCAAATACGTTTTTAACTATTTCGTTACCGCTATCCACTGCTATATTACCTGCCTGAGCCTTTTCCAACGCCTTTTTAGACTTTTCCTGTATCCTGCCTATTATCTCATAAATATCCTGTACAGTTTTTGCGCTCTGCTCAGCGAGTTTTCTAACTTCATCCGCTACCACGGCGAACCCTTTCCCCGATTCTCCTGCTCTTGCCGCTTCAATTGCAGCGTTTAGAGCTAAAAGGTTAGTCTGCTCTGCAATCTTTGTTATCCCCAATAAAAAACTGTTTATGCTTTCCATATCTTTTTCAAGTTCTTCCACAGTTGTAAGCGCAGCTGATACAGAATCATCTATAATAATCATTTGTCCATTCATTCTTGACATTTCCTCAGTATTTTTAACCACACTCTGGTTCACTTTTTCGGAATTACTTTTTACTTCTTCAGAAGTTCTATTGGTCTGCTCCACTATCTTTCCTACATCTGACATCGAATCCACAATACTGCTGATATTATTTGCTTCTTCATCAACACCCTTTGCTATTTCATTAATCGCATTAGTAATATGCTCACTGGATTCTCTGGTATTCTGCAGATTCTCATTAACTTTGACAATATTACCGGTAAGTGATGTTGTGCTATCACCAATGGTAGCCATTGTGTTCCTGATCGTTTCAAGAAGCTCTCCTGTTTGCTGCTCCTTTTTAATTGCAGCTTGTATGTACTCATTTCCCCATTTTGTGAGGAAGTATAGTGTTATAATCATGATATCCATAATAAATAATCTGCTTATGAATTCCGGTGTGTTTGGGCTTTGTCCCAGTAATAATGACGGTGCAATAGAATAGTAGGCTATGTTCAGTATATTGAGAATTATCCCATATACTATTAATATACTCTTCCTGAAATATAAGGCAGCAAGACAAGTACATATGCAAAATATGAGCATTATTCTTGTGGAAGCTGCACCATTTTGAAGATACAGTAATACCATGCCTGTAATAACAGGTGAAATACATATTATAACCCCTGTTATTGTTTCGTTTATAAGCTTAATCTTATTCAATGCATATGCCATAAAACACAATGCTACAGCACCCATTGTTACAACCAAGACATTTTTCCCATACACTGCGCCTTTAGCAGCAAATGCCTGTATAGCTAAAAGTATTGAAAAAACAGTTATAAAAGAAACATTAAACCTATTCACTCTCCCGATGTCATATTGGTTCAGTGAATTGTTATCCATAGTTTATTCCCCCTAAGCAAAACTGCAAAAATTAAGTTTTTGTTACTATAGAAACTATTTGCAAATACTTCTGTCAGTACAATTATTCCATATAATTGTAAATAATCCAACAAAATATTATCGACAATATATGACTTCAACCTACGTAAGCCAGCAATACAGCCTTTCAATTATCCCTATTCGACTGCTTTCTTCTCCTGCTCCATATACCTCACAATACCAACAAATATGCTCCATGCTACCTTTTCCTGATAATGCTCATCATTAAGCAGCCTCTCTTCTTCATGATTTGATAGAAAGCCGCATTCTATCAACGCTCCCGGCATATTGTTATTTTTCAATATATATACAGAGTCAGTAGCTTTTGCCTCTCTGTCATTTCCTCTGTCCAGAACCTTTATAAGCTCATTCTGGATGCTCTCTGCCAGCTTACTTGATTTCGCATCATTCTTCATGTAGAAGGTCTGTGCTCCATAATACCGGGACTGTGAAAAGCTGTTCAGATGTATGCTTATGAAAATATCAGCCCCGCAACTGTTGATAAGGGTGTGTCTGTTCCTGAGGTCCTCGGTCTTCCTGGTTTCCTTTCCATTTCCTCCTTCTGTATATAGTCCTGAATCATCTTCCCTTATCATGATAGCTGTGCCCCCGCACTGGTCTATTAATCTTCGGAGCTTCAATGCAATCTTAAGGTTAATTTCCTCTTCGGTTATGCCGCTGTCCCCTGATGCACCCGGGTCCCTTCCTCCATGGCCTGCATCTATTACCACAACAGTACTTCTTACAGGAAGGGAAAACACTGCGGTGGTACTTTTACTTATAAAGCCTATGCTAATCAGCAGTACCAGTACCCAAGTAAATTTGAACATATATCTTAAAGCCTTGTTTCTATCAATTATGTAAAGTCTCAAACCACACACCTCCGTATATGCTAGCTAAGCTACGAAAAACCGCCACCTGTTTTATGATATTCACCTGATTTTTTATAAAGAACTTAGATTATTACTAATCTTTTTATGTGTTATAATATCCCTATATAGGTAAAATTTAAATTGTGGAGGCTATTTGTTTTGGTTGATGGAAGACTTAGTAAAATGGCAATTGTGCTGGTGGATTATTCCCTTTCAATAAAAGAGGGGGATAGCTTACTTATCCAAGGGAACGAGATAACGCTGCCCCTTATTAAAGAGGTATATAAAGAGGCGCTGATAAGAGGCGCTAATCCTGATGTAAGGGTACTTGCAGAAGATCTTCAAGAGATATTATACAAGTACGGAAGCGATGAGCAGATAAAATATGTATCTCCCGTAGTGCAGTGCAGTGCAGAGAAGTATAATGCAGTTTTAAAAGTCGGCGGCAGCTATCACAGCAAGCCACTTCTCAATGTAGACTCCGGCAAAATAAGCAGACTCGAAATCTCCCGAAAAAAGGTAAGGGCAGCAGAGCAGCGAAGGACACTGGAAGGCAATATGCGCTGGAGTATTACATATTTTCCTACCGCATCAGGTGCAATGGAAGCAAATATGTCGCTTACCGAATACGAAGATTTTGTATTTTCGGCATGTTTTGTAGATAAGGAAGATCCTATAGAAGAATGGAAAAAGCTCAAAGAGAATCAGCAGAGAATTGTGGATTTTCTGATGAAAAAGGATAATATAAGAATTATAGCTAACGATACCGATCTTTCTTTAAAAGTTGGAGGCAGAACCTGGGTAAATAGCTGTGGCACCACAAACATGCCCAGCGGAGAAGTTTTTACCGGTCCTGTTGAAAATTCATTGAACGGGCAAATACGCTATACCTTTCCTGCAATAAGATCAGGTACACAAGTGGAGGATATCCGGCTTACCTTTGAAAACGGCAGGGTGGTAAAAGCTGAAGCAAAGCAGGGGCTAGATTACCTCAATGCACTGATAAGCATGGATGAAGGTTCATGTTATGCCGGAGAGTTTGCCTTTGGTACAAACTATGGCATAGGGTGCTTCACTAACAACATGCTTTATGATGAGAAAATCGGCGGAACTATTCATATAGCCCTTGGTGCTGCATATCCTTCCACAGGCTCAAAAAATGAATCTGGACTTCATTGGGATATGCTGTGCGATATGAGAGAGGGCGGAGAGGTTTACGCCGATTCTGAACTCATATATAAAAACGGAAAATTTATTTTTTAGAGGGGAGACGATAGCGTGGTAGATGCGAGATTAACAAAGCTTGCCAAGGTACTGGTAAATTACAGTCTTAAACTTAAGAAAGGAGAACTGTTCATAATAGAGGGCTATACTATATGCGAACCTCTTGCTATGGAGGTTTATAAGGAAGCTCTTGCAGCAGGAGCCAACCCGGTCCTGATGCCAATTTTTGAAACATACAAGGAAATACTGCTTAAAAACGGCAGTGAAGAGCAAATACTATATTCCAACCCACTTAATTTAGAAATGACAAAAATGGCTGATGCCAAGCTCAGCATATTATCGGAAACTAACACAAGATCCCTTACCTCTATTGACCCAGCCAAGCTTAATCTTATGTTAAAGGGCAGAAAGCAGATGAGTGAGATATTCCATGAGCGTTTGGAAAAAGGTGAAATGCGCTGGTGCGGAACCCAGTACCCGACCTATGCATCAGCTATGGATGCAAACATGTCCTTATCTGAATATGAAGACTTTATATTCAGCTCCTGTTATATAGACTCTGCTGAACCAAATAAGGAGTGGGAGAAAATACATAATGAACAGCAAAGACTTGTTGATTATTTGAATAGTAAAAGTAAAATAGAGGTAAGATCCAATGATACAGAGCTTACCTTCAGTTCAGAAGGCAGAAAATGGGTAAACTGTGACGGCACAATAAATTTGCCTGATGGTGAGGTATTCACAAGCCCTGTAGAAGATTCAATGAACGGGCATGTAAGATTCTCTTACCCTGCAATTTTCATGAACAGAGAAGTGGAAGCTGTAGAGCTTACCTTTCTGAATGGAAGGGTTGTAGCAGCCAAAGCCAATAAAGGTGAAGCCTTCCTGAATAAAATATTGAACACGGACGAAGGTGCTAAAGCTGTTGGCGAATTCGCCATAGGCACCAACTATAATATAAAGCAGTTTACTAAAAACACCCTATTTGATGAAAAAATAGGCGGAACCATACATATTGCAGTTGGAGCCAGTGTCGGGAAAACAGGGGGTAAAAACAAGTCCACTATACACTGGGATATGATATGCGACATGCATGACGGCGAAATATTCGCCGATGGCGAACTCTTCTACAAGAACGGCAAGTGGATAATATAAATATTTAGGTTGAAGTCAAAAACACCTTACGGTTATTTTCCAGTAAGGTGTTTTCGTATTATAACGATATTTCTGTCATAAATTGTTCTATCAGCGCATGAACATTAGTATAAGGATTCATCTCCTCAATATTAGAATTGATAACTTTACCCTCACCCTTATACTTTTCAGCAAGCATATAAGCGTTTTTTATTGCCTCTTCAACACTTCCTTGTTGAATGATTTCTCGAATAATCCCATTGTTTGCTTTCTCGTAGCCATTCACAAGATAGCTTTCTAAGCGCTGATAGACCATCTTCTTTGACAATTTTTCATCTACCAGTTCAAAATGCATTAGCAACCACGTTTCAAAGAGAAAGTTGGAAATTAGTAAAGAATAATCTTTATCTGCGGACAGCATGTCCATAATTACCTGTTGAATATTTGGCGGGTCGTCACAATCAAATACAAGATACTTTTGATAATTACTGTACTTTTGACTGTTTTCTTCCTGTCCCAAATAATTCTCTGCGAAATTAAGCACAGTTCTTGCATTACCATCTGCTGATTCAATTTCTACATGAATGTCTGTGAATTTATTCTTCTTTATAATATCAGCAAAATAATCAAAATATAATTTTTCAGTCATACCTTCACAAAATATTAACACATGACCGATATATACTTGTTTAACCTTAGTTAATCGTTGTGGCGAAAGTTTAGTTTTCCCCATTCTGACCACCACCCAAGATTTCATCATAGTTGAAAATCGGAATAGCACCGTACTTACCATTTAAGTAGTCTTTATTAAAAGTAGCATCTTCACGTACTTTTAAATCAGAAAGCGCATATAATTTTGATTCACCCTTGTAATCTTTGTCTACAAACACAACTTCATCACGGCGGAATTGTTCTTTATTTAGCAGAGAGATATCATGTGTAGTAAAAATAAGCTGTGCCTTTTTATTATAACTAGATTGGAAAATATCTACAATTAACTTAGTAAGCAAGGGATGAAGCCGTGCAGACATTTCATCCACAATAAACACGCCCCCTTTTTCCGTCATATCAACCACATTTTGAATGTAGGATAAAAAGCGTAAAGTTCCTGTGGATTCCTGAGGCAAATCAAAATACTTCTGCCCTACAATGTTACCATTACTATCAAATACATCATGAACTGTTCTTACTACTTTCTTTTTCTTTTCCTTGCCTGTTTTTTCATCCATGACTAATTTAGTCTGAATATCAAGACCCCGAATACCAACATCTATCTGCTTCAGATAATTCTCTACCTTAGAACGATAACTTTTATTAGTAGTCAGCTTGTCACGCAGTCTAATTAGCCCAGCAACTTTTTTTACACTAGACTCAAACAAAATCTCAAAATAAACATTGTATTCATTGGAAAAAAACTCAATAAAATCATTGAGTATTACTCTTTTATCTTCTCTATCTAAAAAGTATTCCAGCACAGAAATATACAAGCGTTCCATTGGTACTTTGGTATATGCTTTCAAAATTTTTTGATAGTCATGACCAAAGGTTACGAAGTCACCCTCACGCTCGAATACCTTTTTATCATCAATGTAGTACCATTCATTTATTACTTCTTTGGTAGTACATTCAAAACCATACTGAATTTGCTTCCCATTATGGCAGAAAATGATGTCAAATTCAGATACTTCATTTACATTATTTGTCAACAGAAAAGGCTCCAACTTAGTTTCAAGCTTCTGTTCGGAAAAATCAATATCTTCATTCTCTCTTTTAGAAATAAACTGCTCAAAAATATACTGTTCAAAAAAAAACATAGCAGATATTAAATTTGATTTCCCGGATGCATTAGCACCATATATAGCAGTTGTTTTTAAAAGTCTTAAATCATCGGATATATCTGAAACATGCATGGGATGCTGTTTGTATGCAGTTGCCCGTAGATCTATTATTACTTCATCCTTAAACGAGGTATAATTTTTCACTTTAAACATAATAAGCATGTTAACGCCTCCTAAATGATTCTTCTCTATTTATAGTATATCCAGTAAATTGAAAAAAGTCAAAAAAATTACGAAAATTTCGTAATTTTTTTGACTTTTGCATCTCAATCTATTAATAAACCCTATTTATGTACTTAAATATCGATAATATGTAGGTGATTTTAAACTTAATAAAGCAACTAAAAACTATATCTATTAAGCTTAAAGAAATTTTTGTTGAGTTCATGTATGCATTTGTAATCTTCATCTTCTGACTCAGGTACACAGCCTTCTGCAAAATCTCTTATATATCCGGCATTATCATGGATTAGCTGTTTTCCCTCCAAACCTATATGCCCACCAGTTACAACATCGAAATCCAATTCCAGATAACTTTGGAGAGTTTTGAGATATGTTTCAAGGCTTCTTGCCATGAGATAAGGTATCAGTCTTTCCAGGTTATCCCCGGCTTCCTACTTGCCTTATATTCATTTCTAACCTCCTATGAATCTATTGTATATAGTAATTAACCCTTTATATATCCTTTCCTTGCCAGCTTCTCAATATGACTGTTGACCTTCTCCTGGATATCTATCGAGTAGTTTTCCTCAAGAACATACATCATTGAAATCGCTACCTGTGCTACATCCAGCAATTCTTCGGCTATTCTGTCAACTACCTGTGTTTCTTCCATTTTGCAGCTTTCACCATTAAGTCCCCTGTACTTTCCAATAAGCTGTGCTAATTCTCCTGCTTCCTCCATCAGCTTAATCGCTGTTGACTCAATATTTGGCTTAAGGTTGTTAAGTCTTGGCAAACTGATGCTTTTAAACTCCGTGCTTCCGGACTTATCCATTTATAATTCCTCCATCAAATATATTTGACCTATGCTTTTTAAAACCTTCGAAGCCATTCGGGTGAACACTGTTCACTCCTCTTAACGTCGTGCCTGTTCTATTTAAACAGACTCTCATAAAGTTCTTTTCTTCTCTTCTTGATACGCTCCTTAAAGGTAAACAACGATATAGTCTTGATATTTTCCTCACTCATGTTGATAAACTCACAACCCATTTCATACTTTTTCTCATTAGGTACTTCATTAACTCTTCTCACTCTGGCAACGCAGTCAATGAAAAAATTGACCTTGAGCTTGAAACTGAATACTGTGCCCTTCGGAAGGCATAGGTTTGTCTCTGCTAATATTCCCCCTGCGCTAATATTTTTTATTGTCCCTAAAAACGATTTACCTGACTTTTGCACCGAGATATTATTTATTAGCAGTGGTCTAGCTACAAATCCAATTTCACAGTCTACCCTGCTGAATCTTCTTTTCTCTATTAAGTTTAACCCACCTTCAACAGGTTTTTCTACTATAACATTGTTTCCTTCCAGGAACTTCACCTTACTGTAAAACTCAAATATATCAGTATCATCAATAATGATACATAAAATATCCCAACCTTCTTTTAAAAGACCGGAAATCTTTATAGTCATAGTCAGTGAATCAGCAGCAGTATATTTAATATTTCCATATAATTCTACATCGTTGTATACTGATAGGATAACGACAAACTGTCCAGGCTTAAACTCCATAATTCATTTTCCTTCCTGTCGCAATGTTTCTGTGATAAATATCTGCTACTATTATACCAAAAATTGATAATAACAAAAAGAGAAGGAATAATACCTTCTCTTGAATTCTGTATAATAAATCCTATCTTTTTGAGAACTGAGGAGCTCTTCTTGCTTTTTTGAGTCCGTACTTCTTTCTTTCCTTCATTCTTGGATCTCTTGTGAGGAAACCAGCTTTTTTAAGCGCAGGTCTAAGTTCCCTATCGGCTTCCAGAAGTGCCCTGGAAATACCATGCCTTATAGCGCCTGCTTGACCAGTAAAGCCACCCCCGACAACATTAACCAAAACATCAAACCTTGAAAGTGTTTCTGTAAGAACCAGGGGCTGTCTAACGATAAGCTTCAATGTTTCCAAGCCAAAATAGTTATCTATCTCTCTATTATTTATTACAATCTTACCATCTCCAGGAACTAGTCTAACTCTCGCAACGGAGTGTTTTCTTCTTCCTGTTCCAAAATACTGAACCTTCTTCGCCACAGTTAATTCCTCCTTTCAAACCTATATGTCCAGTTCAAGAGCTTCCGGCATCTGAGCTGCGTTTTCGTGTTCAGCGCCTTTGTAAACCCTTAACTTTTTCAGCATTTTTCTACCTAAACTGTTTTTAGGAAGCATACCTTTAACTGCTTCATACACGGCCTTGTCAGCCCGTTCAGCCATGAACTTTCTGTATGGAGTCTCCTTCATGCTGCCAGGACGAGTTGTTACTGTCCTGTACATCTTCTGATCAAGCTTTTTGCCGGTGAGCATAACCTTGTCGCAATTTATAATTATTACATGATCACCTGTATCAATATGAGGTGTATATATCGGTTTGTTCTTACCTCTTAATATCTTTGCAACTTCGCTTGCAAGCCGTCCGAGAACCTTACCGGTTCCGTCAACTACATACCATTTTCTCTCTATCGTTTCGGCATTTGGTATATAAGACTTCATTTTCTTCACTCCTTGTCTGGTATTAGATAATAAAACTTTGCGCTACATACTCTAACTGCTGCCTTTGCTGCATATGTATCTGTGTCCCACAATCACAAAACAGGCAGTATCGCAGCCAAAAAGAAGTATGCTATATATTATTCTTGTCTATTTTATCCATATGAACATGCCACAAGTGATTCGGGGCTATGAATCACATTTCGCAACATATAATATTTTAATACATTGTACCACGTGTGTCAAGACAAATAATACACTTCTTCCAAATACAGACCACATGCTGGAGCAGTTATTCCTGCTCTGCTCCTGTCTTTTGAGAGTATTATTTCCTTTATGTCCTCCGGGTTGATTTTTCCTATTCCTGCATATAAAAGGGTGCCTGTAATTATACGAACCATATTATATAAAAAGCCGCTGCCCTTATAATTAAAACAAAGCAATTCCTTTTCCTTAAGAACCGAAAGGTCGTATATTGTACGTACTGTATCAGAAACCTTGCTTCCTGCTGACATAAATCCCGAAAAGTCATAAGTCCCGATAAAGGCCTCCGCAGCTTTCTCTATCCTGCTTATATCTAAGCTTTCACAATAGTTTATATGATATGCATAATTTCTAAGTAATGCAGAAGGAAATCTGCTGTTATTTATAAAGTAGCTGTACTTTTTACCAACAGCACTAAATCTTGCATGAAAATCAAGGGGTACATCTCTTGAATCCTTTATCACAATATCTCTTGGCAGCATATTATTCAATGCATATGCAAACTTATCCCCCGGTATTCTGCTGTCTGTCATAAAGCTTGCTGCCTGTCCTCTGGCATGAACTCCGGCATCAGTCCTACCGGAACCGTTTATTTTGATTTTCTCCCCTGTTATTGCATTTAATGCCTTTTCCACTGACCCCTGTATTGAAGGTCCATTCTCCTGCACCTGCCACCCACAGTAATTCGTCCCGTCATATTCGATTATAAGCTTTATGTTTCTCATGCGCCTACCTGCTCCATATCACTAAAAAACAGAATGCTGCAGTGACAAGCATTGCACTGTAATCTCTGAACTCCAGCTTCAACTGTTTCATTCTGGTTCTTTTTTCTCCGCCCCTGTAACATCTGGCCTCCATCGCAAGTGCCAGTTCATCGGCTCTTCTGAAAGCACTTATAAATAAAGGAACCAAAAGTGGCACCATTGCCTTGGCTCGATTTATCAGATTCCCTGTTTCAAAATCAGCACCTCTTGCCATTTGTGCCTTCATAATCTTGTCAGTTTCTTCAAGCAAGGTTGGAATAAACCGCAATGCTATAGTCATCATCATTGCCAGTTCATGTGCCGGCATACCGATTTTCTTAAAAGGATTCAGAAGCTTCTCTATACCATCAGTCAAGGATATTGGCGATGTTGTCAGTGTTAAAAGTGATGCTCCTGTTATCAGAAATATCAGTCTTAATCCCATGAAACCCGCTTGATACAAACCCTCACGGGTAATTTTAAGACCCCATATTCTATAAAGCACTTCACCTTGCGTCATAAAAACGTTTAGTATTACTGTCAATGCAATGATTATAATCAAAGGCTTCAAACCCTTGAATATGAATTTCAGAGATATTTTTGAAAGTGCAAGCACCAGTCCCATAAATACAATAATGTAAAGATATGAAAAATAATTTCCAACCAAAAACAACAATGTTATAAAAACAAAGGTTATAATTATCTTAATTCTGGGATCCAGATTATGTACCGGGGTGTCACCTGGAATATACTGTCCAATGGTAATATCCTTAATCATATTCATTACCTCTTAAATAGCTTTAATAGCTCGAATTTTGCTTCATCTATATTTATGCAGTCAGCAATGGAAAATCCTTTTTTTCTTAGCTCCATTACAAGATGAGTTACCTGAGGCACACCAAGTCCAATCTTTTCGAGAGTTTCAGCTTCCTTGAAAATATTTCTTGGAGTATCAAAAAATGCAATTTTGCCTTTGTTCATAACAAGTACTCTATCCACCAGGTTAGCTATGTCCTCCATACTGTGTGATACCAGTATTACTGTAATTTTCTCCTTTTCATGGAGTGTTTTTATTCCGCCAAGGATTTCATCTCTTCCTTTGGGATCCAATCCTGCCGCAGGCTCATCCAATATCAGCACTTTAGGTTCCATAGCAAGCACTCCGGCAATAGCTACTCTTCTTTTTTGCCCGCCGCTGAGTTCAAATGGCGAAGTTTCACTTATCTTATCAAATTCCAGACCTACAAGCTCAATAGCTTTACGAACTCTCTTACCGATTTCATTCTCATTAAGTCCCAGGTTCTGGGGTCCAAAAGCAATGTCTTTATACACTGTTTCTTCAAAAAGTTGATATTCGGGATATTGGAAAACCAGACCCACCTTTTGTCTGATTTTTTTCATCTGAACTTCTTTAGAGTTCAACTCTGCCCCATCGACGAATATCTTTCCGCTGCCGGGCTTTAAAAGTCCATTCAAATGTTGTATGAGAGTCGACTTTCCCGAACCAGTATGCCCAATAAGTCCAATAAATTCTCCATCTTTAATCTCAAAGCTGATATTATCTATAGCTACATGCTCAAAGACTGTGTCCTTCATATATATATGTGTCAGATTTTCTACTTTAATCGGCATAGCTCTACCACCATTTCTTCGACAGTCAGAATATCCGGAGGAAGTTTTATACCCTCCATACTCAACCTGTAGCTCAATTCTGTAACCTGAGGAACATCAAGTCCTGCACTTTTTACCTTTTCTACTTCCTTAAATATATCCTTAGGCTTTCCTTCCATTATAATCTTACCGCTCTTCATGACACATATCCTATCTGCTTTTATCGCTTCATCCATATAGTGAGTTATAAGTACTATGGTTATTCCCTCTTCTTTATTCAGCTTTACTATAGTATCAATTACTTCTTTTCTTCCTGATGGATCAAGAAGCGCAGTAGGCTCATCAAATATGATACATTCCGGTTTCATAGCAATTATGCCTGCTATAGCCACCCTCTGCTTTTGACCTCCTGAAAGAAGGTGCGGGCTGTGTACAGTATATTCAGTCATTCCTACTGTTTTTAAAGACTCATCTACTCTTTCTCTTATCAAAGAAGGTGGAATTCCGAGGTTCTCTGGTCCAAAGGCCACATCTTCTTCAACTATAGTAGCTACAATCTGGTTATCAGGGTTTTGAAACACCATACCGGCAGTCTGTCTTATATTCCACATAAGCTTTTCTTCCTTAGTGTTCATTCCCTTAACATATACAGTACCGCAACTAGGAAGCAGCAGTGCATTAAAGTGCTTCGCAAGTGTTGACTTTCCGGACCCATTATGCCCAAGTACCGCTACAAACTCACCCTTCTCTATTTTGATGTTTATATCGTCCAAAGCTAAGTTGACACCGCCACTGTGTGTGCTGTATTCAAATTTTACATTTTCTGTTGCAATCATATTTGCCATATTAATTCCTTCTTTAAAATTTTGGTTACGGGTTACAAGTTGCGAGTTTCGTAACTTATAACCCGCAACTGTTTTTCACCCATAGCAAAATGGGACTAAGTAGTTACTTAATCCCTAATAACCCGGTATGATTTATGCTTTCTACACTAGTTCCAATACAACTATTTCTGCTGCGTCGCCACGTCTTGGAGCAACTTTTGCTATTCTTGTATAGCCTCCGTTTCTCTCCTTGTACTTAGGCGCTATCTCATCAAACAGCTTTTTAACTACATCTTCTTTTGTTATAAATTCTAAGGCTTGACGTTTTGCATGCAGGTCGCCGCGCTTGCCGAGAGTTATCATCTTTTCGGCAATGCTCTGGGTTTCTTTAGCCCTAGTCACAGTGGTCATCATTCTTCCATGCTCAAGAAATGAAGTAACTAAATTTCTAAGCATAGCTTTCCTCTGATCAGTAGGACGTCCCAGCTTTCTATATCCAGCCATTGCAATACCTCCTCTTGTTTAAATAAATATCGCAAATGAGGTTTAGAAATTACTCCTCACTCATTTTTAGCCCTAACCCTAGGGCTTCAAGCTTCTGCTGTACTTCCTCCAGTGATTTCTTACCCAGGTTTCTTACTTTCATCATATCTTCTTCTGTCCTCTGGGTGAGCTCTTCAACTGTGTTTATACCAGCTCTCTTCAGGCAGTTAAAGGATCTGACTGAAAGATCCAGCTCTTCAATAGTCATTTCAAGAACCTTTTCCTTCTTGTCCTCTTCCTTCTCTACCATTATTTCAACACTACCAACATGTTCAGTCAGTGTAATGAAAAGCTTCAAATGTTCACTGAGAATCTTGGCACCAAAGCTTATTGCTTCATCCGGCTTTATTGTACCATTTGTCCAAACTTCAAGCACCAGCTTGTCATAGTCAGTAACCTGACCTACTCGTGTGTTCTCAATTTTGTAATTAAATTTTTTCACTGGTGTGAATATTGAATCTATCGCAATTATTCCAATCGGCTGTCCTGGCTGTTTATTCTTCTCCGATGTCTGATACCCTCTACCCTTTTCTACAGTCATTTCCATATAAAATCTGTGACCTTCACCCAGTGTTGCAATATGAAGATCAGGATTTACAATTTCTATATCAGCATCGCAGATGATATCAGAAGCTTTTATTTCCTTTTCGCCCTGAACATCTATCTTGATTATCTTGGTGTTGTCCCCATACATTTTAAGCGCAAGATTCTTAATGTTCAAAATAATTTCTATTACATCTTCCGCTACGCCTGGAATTGTAGAAAATTCATGGAGTACACCGTCGATTTTTATTGAAGTGACAGCAGCTCCGGGAAGAGATGAAAGCAATATCCTTCTCAATGAATTTCCAAGTGTAATGCCATAACCCCTCTCCAAAGGCTCCACAACAAACTTGCCAAATGTAAAATCATCCGACATCTCAATGCATTCTATTTTGGGCTTCTCTATTTCAATCATTCAACTAAACCCTCCTTTTATCAATCGCTTTCGAAACATTCTGAGGGTAACTAATTCATTTAATTTATTAATAAACTGTGCTTTTGCTTATATAGCTTGCACTAATTCACTATTTAGAATACAACTCGACGATAAGATGCTCTTCTATCGGCAGGTCAATATCTTCTCTTACAGGAAGAGCTATTATTCTTGCTTCCATCATTTCTGCATTTATTGACAACCATTGTGGAGCAGTCTTACCTGCTGCGTTTTCAGCAAGCATCTTAAACTTGTCTGTACTCTTGCTGCTAGGCTTTACAGCTACAAGATCATTAAGTCCTACTTGATAGGATGGTATGTCTACCTTCTTCCCGTTCACTGTAAAATGTCCATGTCCAACAAGCTGTCTTGCTTCAGCTCTTGATTCACCAAAGCCCATTCTATATACTACATTATCGAGTCTGAGTTCCAGAAGCCTTAACATGTTTTCACCTGTAACGCCCTTCTGTCTTTCAGCTTCTCCAAAGTAATCCCTGAACTGTTTCTCAAGTATACCGTATATTCTTCTTACTTTCTGCTTTTCTCTAAGCTGTATCCCATATTCAGACATTTTCTTTCTACTCTGTCCGTGCTGACCAGGAGCATATGCCCTTCTAGTAATAGCACATTTATCTGTATAGCAGCGGTCACCCTTTAGATAAAGCTTAGTTCCTTCTCTCCTGCAGAGCCTACACTTAGCATCCGTATATCTTGCCATTATTACACCTCCTCAATCACTAAACTCTTCTACGTTTTGGCGGTCTACAACCATTGTGAGGTATTGGAGTAACATCTTTTATAAGGCTGACTTCGAGCCCTGCAGCCTGAAGTGATCTTATTGCTGCTTCTCTGCCTGCACCAGGCCCCTTTACAAATACCTCTATTGTCTTAAGGCCCTGTTCCATTGCACCTTTTGCGGCAACTTCTGCTGCCATTTGCGCAGCAAAGGGTGTGCTCTTCTTTGATCCCCTAAAGCCAAGTGAACCGGCACTGGACCAAGACAATGCATTTCCTATGCTGTCTGTTAAGGTAACTATGGTATTATTAAAAGTGGACTGAATATGTGCAGCTCCTCTTTCAACATGTTTTCTTTCTTTTCTTTTTCTGGTTTTCTTAGCCTTTGGCTTTGCTACCATTCAAGCAAACCTCCTTTAACTACTTTCTTCTTACACCAACAGTCTTTTTAGGACCCTTCCTTGTTCTTGCGTTTGTCTTCGTCCTCTGCCCTCTTACCGGAAGGCCTCTTCTGTGACGTAATCCCCTGTAGCACCCTATTTCTATTAATCTTTTTATATTTAAAGCTATGTCCCTTTTAAGGTCACCTTCAACCTTATAATCTCTGTCTATTATTGTCTTTAATTTACCTATCTCAGCTTCGGTTAAATCCTTTACTCTTGTATCAGGACTTACACCTGCCTCTGCCAAAATCTTATTTGATGTTGCTCTTCCAATACCAAATATATATGTGAGACCAATTTCTACTCTTTTGTCTCGCGGTAAGTCAACACCGGAAATTCTCGCCATTAGTACTTGCACCTCCTAATTGGATATTAGTTTATACTAAAATCAACCGGGAACACCCATACTTTACATGGGTCAGCCGCATTCCCTAAATTGGTTTTAACCCTGTGTTTGTTTGTGTTTAGGATTTTCGCAGATAACCATTACTTTGCCTTTTCTTCTGATTATCTTGCATTTTTCACATATAGGCTTTACTGATGGTCTAACTTTCATCTTAAACCCTCCCTGTATCATTTACCTCGCCATGTGATCCTGCCTCTGGTAAGATCATAAGGTGATAACTCAATTGTTACTTTATCTCCAGGTAAAATCTTAATGAAATTCATTCTAAGTTTACCGGATATATGCGCTAAAATTTTATGTCCGTTTTCAAGTTCGACCTGAAACATTGCGTTTGGTAAAGCTTCAACGACTTTTCCTTCTACTTCTATTACGTCCTGTTTTGACATAAGGTAATCAAACCTCCTGTTCCCGATATCAATCAATAGATTTTAACAGTTTCCTGATTTCGTTGTTTTTTATCTTCTCACCAGATTCCAATTTGTCCTTTATAGTCTTAGAAATATAATCCAGCTTTCTCAGATGTTTTATTTTCTTTCTCTTAGGCTTCTCAGACTTCCTAATATCCCCATCTGAAATATAGACATACTGGTCACTAATTATACATAGAACAACGAATTTGTAATCTTTATCACGTCCGGCAGTCGATATTACTATCTGCCCTATACTTAAATCCTGCATATATTCACCTTACAATGGATTACAAAAGAGTCAATATCTCAGGCTCGCCATTTGTAATAACAATTGTGTTCTCATAATGTGCCGATGGCTTTCCATCAGTCGTTACAACTGTCCAATCGTTGTCTAATATCTTTACTGCATATCTGCCTTGGTTTACCATAGGCTCAATAGCTAGTGTCATACCGGCTACAAGTCGGGGCCCCCTATGTGGTAATCCATAATTTGGTATTTGAGGTTCTTCATGCATACTGCTTCCTATTCCGTGGCCCACAAAATCCCGGACTACAGAAAAACCATTAGCCTCTACATGCTTTTGTATCGCATTCGAGATATCCGACAGCCTATTGCCATGAAGTGCATATCCGATTCCTTTAAAGAAGCTTTCTTCAGTTACCTTTAAAAGCTTTTTCTTTTCATCGTCTATATTCCCTACCCCGTAGGTTCGGGCTGCATCTCCAACATAGCCTTCATATACAGCCCCAATATCAATACCTATTATGTCCCCTTCTTTTAATGCTGTGGAATCCGGTATACCATGAACGACCTGCTCATTTATTGATGAACATATGCTGGCAGGAAACCCATTATAACCTTTAAATGCAGGTATTGCCGAGTTTTTTCTTATATATGCTTCGGCAATTGTATCGAGTTCCAATGTAGTAATGCCCGGTCTGATTGCCTCTTTTAAAAGTTCAAGGGTCTCGCCAACTATTCTGCCTGCGATTCGCATCAATTCAATTTCTCTAGGAGATTTAATACTTATCATTCAAATATCTCCAATGCATTAATTATATCCTCAAGCACTTTATCGGCAGGCTGCCCGCCATTTACAGAAACTAGAATGCCTTTACTCTTGTAATATTCTATAAGAGGAAATGTCTGGTTATTATATACATTCAAACGATTCTTGACTGTTTCTAACTTGTCATCTTCCCTAGTATAAAGTTTTCCACCGCACTTGTCACAAATTCCATCTTCTGCAGGTTTTAAAAAGCATACATTATAGCTCTCGCCGCAATCACTGCATATTCTTCTGCCAGCCATTCTTTCAATAATTGCTTCGTCAGATACCTCCAGGTTCACAACTGCACTAAGTTCTTTAGCCATTTTTATAAGATCTTTGTCTAAGGCTTCAGCCTGTGCTAAATTCCTTGGGAACCCATCCAGCATAAATCCTTCTCTGCAATCATCTTCCAGGAGTCTGTTCTTTACTATATTGAGAGTTACACTGTCGGGAACCAGCAATCCCTTCTCGATGTACTTTTTTGCTTCTACACCTATCGGAGTATTTCTGCTAATATTGTCTCTGAAAATATCCCCGGTGGATATGTGCGGTATTCCAAACTTTTTTTCTATGCGGCTCGCCTGGGTACCTTTGCCGGATCCTGGCGAACCCAACAACACTATCCTCATTTTTACTCTCCAATCCAGCGTTATGCGAAAACACTGATATTCTCAGTTTAAAGATCACATAACGTTTACTTATTCCATTCTATTTGCGCGCAGGAATTCAATAATCTATTTCAAAAATCCCTGGTAATTCCTCATAACCATCTGCGCTTCAATCTGCTTCATTAAGTCCATTGCAACACCCACAACTATAAGCAGTGAAGTGCTTCCAAAGTATACCTTAATACCGGTGAAGTTCATAAGGAATATTGGAACTATAGCGATAATAGCGAGGAAAAATGCACCTACCAATGTTATTCTGTTTAATGATTTTGTTATGAAATCGGAGGTTGGTTTTCCCGGTCTTATACCTGGTATAAACCCACCATATTTTTTAATATTATTTGAAACTTCTATTGGGTTGAATGTAATTGCTGTATAGAAATATGTGAATCCAATAATAAGTAATGCATATAGTATACTGTGAATCCAAGATCCCCAACTTAAATATTTGTTGAAGAAATTATATACTCCAGAGTTCGGGAAAAATTGTGCAATCTGCGACGGAAACGCAATAAGTGACATTGCGAATATAACAGGTATTACTCCGGCCTGGTTTACTCTGAGCGGAATATGAGTACTCTGTCCGCCGTACATTTTTCTCCCGACAACCCTCTTTGCATACTGTACTGGTATTCTTCTCTGGCCTTCCTGTATAAATATAACAGCCATGATTATCAGTATTGCAAACACTACAAACAAAACCATCTCTATAAGGTTTGTTGATTTTGCCTTGTAGAGCTCCACAATCTTCGTAACTCCGCTAGGAATCCTTGAGACTATACCTGCAAAGATTAAAAGAGATATACCGTTTCCGATACCCCTTTCATTTATCTGTTCACCCAACCACATCAAGAACGCTGTTCCGGCTGTAAGCGAAAGTGCAACCAGTATGATAGACGCAGCATCTTTTCTATTGAGATACCCTTTAAGTCCATAAGATAAAGCAATAGCTTGGATAAGTCCCAGTATAACTGTCAAATACCTTGAGTACTGGGCAATCTTCCTTCTCCCATCTTCCCCTTCTTTAGCAAGGGCTTCAAGACTAGGAATTGCTATGGTAAGAAGCTGCATTATAATAGTTGCGTTGATATAAGGTGTTATGCTCATTGCAAATATTGCGAAGTTATCAAATGCTCCACCTGAAATAGTGTTAAAGAACCCGAGCAAACCGCCGCTCTGAACAAGCTGTTTCAAAGCTGTGGTATTCATACCAGGTACAGGAATGAAGCTTCCTAGTCTAAATATTACAAGCATTGCAAGAGTGAAAAGCATTTTTTGTCTCAGATCAGGAATCTTCCAAGCATTTCTAATTGTATTTAACACCTTATATCACCTCTACCTTTCCTCCTGCTGCTGCAATTTTCTCTGCAGCCGTTTTGCTGAATTTATGAGCTTGAACTGTCAAATTCTTTGTAAGGTCACCGTTTCCTAATATCTTAATGCCGCCAAGCATAGCTTTTACTAAGCCTGCTTCTTTTAATACGTCCGGATTTATAACTGTTCCGTTATCAAATCTTTCAAGATCACTGAGGTTAACAACCGCATATTCTTTTCTGAATATATTTGTAAAACCAATCTTCGGTAGTCTTCTATACAAAGGCATCTGTCCGCCTTCAAAACCAAGTCTTGTGCCGCCGCCCGATCTTGATTTCTGTCCGTTCATGCCTCTGCCTGCTGTCTTACCCTGACCGGTAGCTGTACCTCTGCCAAGTCTCTTTCTCGACTTGTTTGTACCTTCTGCAGGTTTAAGCTCGTGTAATTTCATATTTACACCTCCTTGTTTACATTTCCTTTACTTCAACCAAATGCACAACCTTCTGAATCATACCTCTTATCTGAGGTGTATCCTCATGTTCAACTTCACTATTCAGTTTCTTGAGTCCCAGAGCCTTTACTGTGCTTACTTGGTCCTCTTTTCTTCCTATTATACTCTTAACCAGTTTGACTTTTAGTTTAGCCAAGGTACTCCCCTCCTAGCCTAATATCTCTTCAACGGTTTTGCCTCTGAGTTTTGCTACATCTTCAACTGTCTTAAGTGAAGCTAGACCTTCTATTGTAGCATTTACCATGTTTCTTGGATTATTTGATCTTAAGGATTTTGTTCTGATATCCTTTATCCCTGCCAATTCAAGAACCGCTCTGGCAGGACCGCCTGCAAGAACTCCGGTACCTTCTTTTGCAGGCATCAGAAGCACCTTGCCTGAGCCAGACACTCCAACAACCTCATGTGGTATTGTAGTCCCTACCAAAGCCACTTTTACAAGATTCTTCTTTGCATCTTCTATGCCTTTTCTAATTGCTTCAGGTATTTCTACTGATTTTCCGGTGCCAACTCCGACATAGCCATTTAAGTCTCCAACAACAACTATGGCACTAAATCTGAAGTTTCTACCGCCTTTAACAACCTTAGCAACTCTATTTATTGCAACAACCTTTTCCTTAAGGTCAAGTTTACTTGCATCTATCAGCTGCATTTATTTCCCTCCCTCATCCTAGAATTCCAAACCGGCTTCTCTAGCTGCATCAGCCAGTTCCTTGACTCTACCGTGATATATATATCCGCCTCTGTCGAAAACAACCTGCTTTATACCAACTTCAAGGGCTTTTTTTGCTATTAATGCACCAACCCCTTTGGCTGATTCTTTGTTTCCACTACTACCTGGATTATCCTTTAACTCTTTATCCAGAGTTGAGGCTGATACTAAAGTAACACCCTTAGTGTCATCAATTATCTGTGCATATATATTATTGAGGCTTCTAAAAACGTTTAGTCTTGGTCTCTCGACTGTTCCAACAACTTTCTTCCTCATTCTTAAATGTCTCTTAAGCCTTGTGCTGTTCTTACTGGCTTTAGTTATCACCCTTTGTCACCCCTTTGTTAATTATTTCTTACCTGTTTTACCTTCTTTACGTTTGATTACCTCATCAGAATACTTGATACCTTTTCCTAGATAAGGCTCAGGTTTTCTTACCGCTCTGATATTAGCAGCATGTATTCCAACCTTCTCCTTGTCTGTTCCCCTTACAATTACTCTGTTTGGAGCAGGAACCTCAGTTGTTATCCCTTCTGGGTCATCCATTTCAACAGGGTGCGAGTAACCCATTGTAAGTGTAAGTTTCTTGCCTGACTTTGCAGCTCTATATCCAACACCATTTATATCAAGTGTTTTTTCAAATCCCTTAGAAACACCTTCGACCATATTGTTTACAAGAGCTCTTGTAAGTCCGTGCAGCGCCCTATGCATTTTTTGGTCTGAAGGTCTTGTTACCACTATCTTGCCTTCATTTATAGCTATATTTATATCATCATTCATCTTCTTAACAAGCTGGCCCTTTGGCCCATTAACTGAAACTGTATTGTCTTCAGCTATTTTTATCTCAACTCCCTGAGGAATTGCGATAGGTAATCTTCCTATACGTGACATGCTTGCACCTCCTCTATACGTAAGATTTTACCAAACGTAGCAAAGCACTTCTCCTCCAACGCCCTGGAGTCTCGCACTTTTGTCTGTCATTATGCCTTTGGATGTTGAAATGATTGCTATGCCTATTCCACCAAGAACCTTTGGTATATCTTCATTTTTTGCATATACCTTAAGTCCTGGTTTGCTTATTCTCTTTAAACCTGTTATAACCTTCTGCTTATTTGATCCATATTTGAGGCTTATTTTGATTACGCTCATGTTGCCATTTTCTATAATCTCGTAACCCTTTATATATCCTTCATCAAGCAGTATCTGCGAAATAGCCTTCTTCATGTTTGAAACAGGAACATCTACCGTATCGTGTTTAACTGTATTGGCATTCCTGATTCTGGTTAGCATATCAGCAATTGGATCAGTTGTAACCATTAATCTTAACCTCCCTTTTTCGGATGTCTGCTCTCAGAGATCGGAAGTTCTAATTTCCCTCCGGTCCTGAGACCTACCATAGACTTCTTTACTTGAACTTTATATATATGTCTTCTGCCTGAAGCGACCCGTATTCCGGCATCTTTCTTCCGGCTTCTGAATTACCAGCTAGCCTTCTTAACACCTGGTATTTGCCCTTTATACGCCAGTTCCCTGAAGCAAATACGGCAGATACCATACTTTCTCAGAACAGCGTGTGGTCTTCCGCATATCCTGCATCTGGTATATGCTCTGGTCTTATACTTTGGTACCGCCTGCTGCTTTAATATCATTGACTTCTTAGCCACAATTCTACCTCCTTCGCAAAGTTTATATATTAGCTTGCATAAGGCATTCCGAGGAGTCTCAAGAGCTCCCTTGCTTCCTCGTCAGTCTCGGCTGTGGTTACGACTATAATATCCATACCCCTCACCTTGTCAACTTTATCATATTCTATTTCCGGGAATATGAGCTGTTCTTTTATACCTAACGAGTAGTTCCCTCTTCCGTCAAATGCTTTAGCAGATACCCCTCTAAAGTCTCTTACTCTTGGAAGAGCTACATTCAGCAACTTGTCAAGGAATTCATACATCTGTTCGCCGCGAAGTGTAACCTTTGCGCCGACTGACATTCCCTGTCTAACCTTAAATGATGCTACTGACTTTCTTGCCTTTGTAACAACAGGCTTCTGTCCTGTTATTGTTCCAAGCTCAGATACTGCGGCATCAAGCCCTTTGGCATTGTCTTTAGTATCTCCCAAACCCATATTTACTACTACCTTCTCTACTTTTGGTATCTGCATTACACTTTTATATTGAAACTTCTGCATCATTGCAGGAGCAACTTCTTTCAGGTACTTCTCTTTTAGTCTGGCCATTTCTTTTTACCTCCCTTCAGAGACTATTTATCTAATACTTCACCGCAGCTTTTGCAGTATCTGACCTTTGTTTTATCATCAAGCACTCTATGTCCCAATCTTACGCCTTTTTTGCATTTTTCACACCAAAGCATAACCTTAGAACTGAATATTGGTGATTCCTGATGTATTATACCGCCCTGCTGCATGTTTTTGCCGGCTTTCTTGTGCTTTACGCTTATATTGACACCTTCAACAAGCACCTTATCCTCTTGTGGTAAAGCTACAAGTACTTTAGCCTTTTTGCCTTTATCCTTGCCGTTAATAACTACTACTGTATCTCCCTTTTTAACGTGCAATTTCTTTTCTTCAACCTTTGCCATTCAATACACCTCCCTTATAGCACTTCAGGTGCGAGGGAAATTATTTTCATAAAATCCTTTTCACGAAGTTCTCTCGCAACAGGCCCGAATATGCGGGTTCCTCTTGGCTGTTTGTCATCTTTAATGATTACTGCTGCATTGTCATCAAACCTTATATAGCTTCCATCAGGACGTCTTAAACCCTTTACCGATCTAACGATAACAGCTTTTACAACTTCTCCCTTTTTAACAACACCGCCTGGCGTTGCATCTTTAACGGTAGCAACTATTATATCTCCAATGTTTCCATACTTTCTTATGGAACCACCCATTACACGTATACACAGAAGTTCCTTGGCTCCGGAATTATCTGCAACGTTTAACCGTGTTTCTTGTTGAATCATTCAAAACCCTCCTTTCGGAATTTTACTTAGCCTTCTCAACTATTTCAACAAGTCTCCATCTCTTATCTTTGCTCAAAGGTCTTGTTTCCATAATTTTTACTCTATCGCCTATTTGGCACTCGTTGTTTTCATCGTGCGCCTTGAATTTTGTTGTTCTCTTTATTGATTTACCGTAAAGCGGATGACGAACCAATGTTTCAATAGCTACAACTATTGTTTTATCCATCTTATCGCTTACAACCTTACCTGTTCTGGTTTTCCTATTATTTCTATCCAAAGTCTAAACCTCCTTCTTCCTACTTTGCCTCTACAGACTTAAGTTCTTGCTCTCTAAGGATGGTTTTTATTCTAGCAATAGATTTCCTTACATCTCTTACCCTTATCGGGTTTTCAAGCTGTCCTGTAGCCATCTGAAATCTAAGATTAAAAAGCTCTCCTTTTAATTCAACCAGCTTCTGCTCTAATTCATTTACTGACATATCTCGAACTTTGTTAGCTTTCATTTGCATCACCAACCATTTCATCAGTTTCCTGTCGGGTCACAAACTTACACCTGATAGGAAGCTTGTTCATTGCAAGTCTAAGAGCCTCTTTAGCAACTTCTTCCTCAATACCCGCCATTTCAAACAATACTCTGCCCGGCTTTACAACTGCTACCCAGAATTCAGGAGCACCTTTACCGGAACCCATACGAGTTTCAGCAGGTTTCTGTGTTACTGGCTTATCCGGGAATATTTTTATCCAGATCTTACCGCCTCTTTTTGTATATCTTGTCATTGCCTGTCTGGCTGCTTCTATCTGGTTACTTGTGACCCAACCTGGTTCTGTAGCCTGAAGTCCAAATTCACCATACGCAATAAAGTTGCCTCTTGTTGCCTTGCCCCTCATGTTGCCTCTCATCTGCTTACGGTGTTTTACTCTTTTTGGCATTAACATTATGCTTCTCCTCCTTCCGCAACAGCCGCATTCAGCTTAGCCGGCTCGTTTTTACGAGTTTTGGCTTGTGGAAGAACCTCCCCCTTATATATCCAGACCTTAACACCTATTCTTCCATAGGTAGTATGTGCCTCTGCGAATCCATAATCTATATCGGCTCTCAAAGTCTGTAGAGGAATTGTTCCTTCACGGTACCATTCGCTTCTTGCAATTTCAGCGCCGCCGAGACGACCCGCACACATTGTCTTTATACCCTTTGCTCCGGATCTCATAGTTCTCTGCATTGACTGTTTCATTGCTCTTCTGAATGATGTTCTCTTCTCCAACTGTGCAGCTATGTTTTCAGCCACAAGCTGAGCATCCATCTCTGTTACTTTAATTTCTGTTATGTTTACTGAAACGCCTTTATTGTTTGTAAGCTTTTCCAAGTCTCTTTTCAGCTCTTCTATTCCTGCTCCGCCTTTTCCTATTACCATACCTGGTTTTGCAACATGTATGTTAATCTTTATTTTTCCTGCGGTTCTCTCTATTTCAATTCTTGAAACTCCTGAAGCATAAAGCTTGGACTTCAAGAATTTTCTTATCTTATCGTCTTCTACTAAAAAATCAGCGAAGTTCTTATCTTCTGCATACCACTTTGTGTCCCAATCCTTTATTATGCCAACTCTAAGTCCGTGTGGATTTACCTTTTGGCCCACTTAAATCCCTCCTTCTTCACTCTTTTTCCTTAACTGCCAATGTTATATGGCTCGTTCTCTTGAGTATACTTACGCCTCTGCCCTGTGCTCTTGCCATAAATCTCTTCAGTGTAGGCCCCTGAGTGGCATAAACCTCTGAGATATACAATTTATCAACATCCATGTTGAAGTTGTTCTCGGCATTAGCCACTGCAGATTTCAAAAGCTTCTCCAATATTATTGATGCAGCTTTTGGTGTGTGCCTTAAAACAGCAACAGCTTCTCCAACTTTCTTGCCCCTGATTAAATTTATAACTATGTTAACCTTTCTAGAGGAAATTCTAACATGTTTAACTAAAGCTTTTGCTTCCACAGGAAATACCTCCTTCCATATAATCGATTGTGCCTCGTAACGCAATTTACTTCTTGGACATGCGAGGCACTAAACAGATGAAGTACATTTTTAACACCTTAACACTAGAAATAAGTTGTGTTAAAAAGTACTAGGTACTGCTTAATTCTCTTACTGCTATTTATTTCAGAGCTGAAGACCTCTCTGTGTGATGCCCATGCCCTCTGAAAGTTCTGGTGGGAGCAAATTCACCCAGCTTGTGACCAACCATATCCTCTGTAATATATACAGGAACATGCTTCCTGCCTTCATATACTGCAATAGTATGGCCTACCATTTCAGGGAATATTGTTGAACTCCTTGACCAGGTCTTAAGCACAACCTTTTTGTTTGCCTTATTCAAATCTATAATTCTCTGCAATAACTTCCCTTCTACAAAAGGTCCTTTTTTTGTTGAACGGCTCATTGATTTGCCTCCTTTCGAGTGCTACTTTGCATTTCTTCTCTTTACGATAAACTTATTTGAAGTCTTCTTTTTATTTCTGGTCTTATAACCAAGTGTTGGCTTACCCCATGGAGTAACAGGTCCCGGTCTTCCTATCGGTGATCTGCCTTCGCCACCGCCGTGAGGATGGTCACAAGGGTTCATTACAGAACCTCTTACTGTTGGTCTCCAACCCAAGTGTCTATTTCTACCGGCACTACCCATTGATATATTTTCATGATCCAGGTTTCCTACCTGACCGATTGTAGCTTTACATTCGATTCTTATCATTCTGACTTCACCGGATGGAAGTCTTACCTGCGCATAATCCCCTTCTTTAGCCATAAGCTGTGCGGAGTTTCCCGCTGCTCTTACAAGCTGTGCTCCCTTGCCCGCTTTAAGCTCAATATTGTGGATTATTGTACCTACCGGTATGTTCCTAAGCGGTAAAGTGTTTCCAACTTTTATATCTGCACTTTCTGATGATATAATTGTGTCGCCTACATTAAGTCCGTTAGGGGCTATAATATATGCTTTTTCACCGTCAGCATAATGAAGTAGTGCTATATTGGCTGATCTGTTAGGATCATATTCTATTGCTGCAACTGTCGCCGGTATATCAATCTTGTTTCTCTTGAAATCAATTATCCTGTATTGTCTCTTATGTCCTCCACCCTGATGCCTGACTGTTATCTTGCCATAGTTGTTTCTTCCAGCTTTACTTTTTAATATTTCAACCAGGGATTTCTCCGGTTCGGTTTTTGTAATTTCTTCAAAGGTTGAAACCGTCATATTACGTCTAGCTGGAGAAGTCGGATTATACTTCTTAATTGCCATTTTTTCTCCTCCTTTACAGTCCTTCGAAGAACTCGATGCCCTTGCTATCTTTTGTAAGCTTTACAATTGCTTTCTTATAGCTGGGTCTTCTTCCTTCATATTTTCCCATTCTCTTCATCTTGCCCATTACTCTTACTGTATTGACCTTGTCAACCTTTACCTTGAATATCTCTTCAATAGCATCCTTTATTTCTGTTTTGTTTGCATTGACATCAACTATGAAGGTGTATTTCTTGTCTGTCATTTCGCTCATGCTTTTCTCAGTTATTACCGGTCTTCTTACTATATCGTAAGCATTCATTATGCATACACCTCCTCGACTTTTTTAACAGCATCCTTTGTTATTATGAACTTTTCATAATTTAAAATGTCGTATACGTTCAACGTGTTTACAAAGGTTGCCTTTATACCTTCTATGTTCCTTGCTGATTTAACAACATTTTCATTGTTGTCAGCCAGAACTATGAGTGTCTTGGAGTTAACCTTGAGGTTTTCAAGTAAACTAACAACCTGCTTTGTCTTCGGTGCGTCAAAGTTCAATTCCTCGATAACAACTATATCATTGTCATTGACCTTTGAACTTAGTGCCGACTTCAGTGCTATTCTCTTTATCTTCTTAGGTACCGAGTACCTGTATGATCTTGGCTTTGGAGCAAATACAGTACCACCATGCTTCCATTGCGGAGATCTGGTGCTTCCTTGTCTTGCTCTGCCCGTCCCTTTTTGTCTCCAAGGCTTTATTCCTCCGCCGCTTACCTCAGCTCTCGTTAGTGCTGACTGAGTTCCTTGCCTTTGATTTGCCAGATACATCTTAACTACTTGGTGCATCGCTTCAACATTTACATTTGCACCGAATATATTTTCACTTAATTCAATTTCTCCAACCTGATTGCCACTTATATTGTAAAGTGCTACGTTAGGCATTTTACATCCTCCTTTCTACCCCGAATGTTCTATTAAGCTTTCACTGTGTCTTTTATCATTACCAGTGAACCTCTTATTCCTGGAACTCCACCTCTTACAAGGATAACATTCTTTTCCAGATCAACCTTTACTACTTCGAGGTTTACCACTGTTGTGCTTTCTGCGCCCATATGTCCCGGAAGCTTCTTCCCAGGGATTGTTCTTGACGGATCAGATGATGCACCCATTGAACCTGACTGCCTGTGATACTTGGAACCATGTCCCATAGGCCCTCTGTGGAAGTTATGCCTCTTTATGGAACCTGCAAATCCTTTACCCTTTGATACGCCGCTTATATCTACTTTGTCGCCTTCTTTAAAGACATCCGCCTTTATTTCCTGGCCGACTTCATAAGCTGCTGCATCTTCAAGCCTGAATTCTCTAAGATATCTCTTAGTTGCAACCTTAGCTTTAGCAAAATGCCCTTTTATAGGCTTTGTAACTTTTCTCTCGGCTTTATCGTCAAAACCTACCTGTATTGCTGAATATCCTTCATTCTCGACAGTCTTTTTCTGCACTACTATATTCGGATTCGCAGCTATTACAGTTACAGGAACTGCTTTGCCTGATTTATCAAATATCTGAGTCATTCCTACTTTTAAACCCAATATCGCTTTTTTCATTTCTTTACACCTCCAAAATTTACAGCGGACCGCTTGGCGGTCATACTAAATTAATTTTGCCCCATGCTTCGTACCTCGTGCTTTAAGCAAAGGCTACAAAGTCTTTTTGTAATATCCGTAACGCAAAACTCGTAACTAAATATTACAATTTTATTTCGATGTCAACACCAGCCGGCAAATCTAGTCTCATAAGAGAGTCAACGGTTTTTGGTGTTGGGTTTAATATATCGATTAGTCTTTTATGAGTTCTTGTTTCAAATTGCTCTCTTGAATCCTTATACTTGTGCACTGCACGAAGTACTGTAATTATCTCTTTTTCAGTCGGCAGCGGCACCGGACCCGACACCTTTGCGCCTGTCCTTTTTGCAGTTTCAACTATTTTTTCCGCTGACTGATCAATCAATATGTGATCATATGCCTTCAACCTGATTCTAATTTTCTGTTTTGCCATTTTTCAATTCCCTCCTTTTCATCGCACGCTTTATTTTACTTACGTGCAACCGCATACTGTTATACACTCACCCGGGTGTGTTCTATTTTTTTATTAGTGTCCTCTATAAACCAGGACACTACACTTTCCACCCATAGTAGCAAAATAATCAGTAGAGTCGCCCGAATTCCAGAAACGGACAATACTCGGTAAGAATTCGCCAGCCGCATAAATTTCCGGCTTTTGCTTTCCAGAATACGCCTCTTTCAAGGTTTAATCTGCAACCTCTTACTTCATCGCATGCTAAATTCCACAACCTTAAATATTTTATAACATTTCAGGACAAATTACAATACTTTTGTAGTCTTTTACAAAAAATATTTACAAAATAGTCCTAAAGGACTAGGAATTCTAATCCTAGTCCTTTAAGACTGAAATTTTTGCTTGACATCCATTGTAGGGGCGAACACTGTTCGCCTCTACGGTGGAACGACACAGGGGTCGTTCCCTATTCTATTATTGATGCAACAGCGCCTGATCCTACTGTTCTTCCGCCTTCACGTATTGCGAATCTCAATCCTTCTTCTATTGCTATCGGTGTGATTAGCTTTATTGTCATTTCTATATGGTCACCAGGCATGCACATTTCTACTCCTGCAGGAAGATCAATTACTCCTGTTACGTCTGTTGTTCTGAAGTAGAACT
>Ga0209467_1000506_pt1 | contig 54228 bp, 40 predicted proteins | sample Higcelwee11metaG_FD_187175 | JGI IMG/M metagenome (GOLD analysis project Ga0209467, IMG submission 187175) | Freshwater pond sediment microbial communities from the University of Edinburgh, under environmental carbon perturbations - High... | ecosystem: Environmental > Aquatic > Freshwater >... | reverse complement strand
CCTGGCCAAAGGGCCGATCGCCATTCGATAGGAATCTCACCATGCGAACCCTCCAGCAGATTGAAGAACATATCACCCAACTTGATCAGTCCACGGCGGATGAACTGGAAGATCAGGACCTGGACTTTAAGCAGTGGGACATCTCCAGCCGGGACAAGTCCGTTCAAATGGTGGTTCGCATGGCGGTTTGCATGGCAAACGGCGGGGGCGGCACGGTGGTGTTCGGGGTCGCGGACCAGATCAAAGGACGTGATCAGGCGCTGATGGGCGTACCTCTGGAAATCGACATCAATATCCTGAAAAAAGCAGTGTATGATCAGACAGATCCCAAAATCACGCCTGTTTTTGAGGAATTGCGAATTGCGGAAGGCACGGGCCGCCTTCTGGTGATGCAGATTTATCCGGGCATGCCGCCTTATACCGATACATCTGGCCGAGGCACCATTCGCGTGGGCAAAGATTGTCAGCCACTCACCGGCACCCTGCGCCGCAAGATCGCTGTTGAAACCGGGGAAACCGATTATACGGCGGAACCCGTGGCACCCGCCGACCCCTCCATTTTATCCGCAGTGGTCCTGGAGTCTTTGCGGAATTTGGCAAAAGCCGAGCGCGCGCCCGATGATTTGTTGAAACTGGGGGATTTGGATCTGCTGGCCACTCTGGGCCTGATCAAAAACCGGCAACTGACCCGGGCCGCGATCTTGTTAGCTGGAAATGAAAATGCCCTGCGCGCCTATTTGCCCGGTCATAACTGGACCTTTCTTCAAATGAAGTCCGACACCCAGTACGGTATTCGCGAAGACCGAATCAGCGGCCTGCCGGTTTCCGTTCAGCGGATCGAGGAACTGCTGCTTCCGTTCAATCCCATCACGACCCTGGAACAAGGGTTGTTTCATTTCGAATATCGCACCTGGCCGGCCGTGGCGGTTCGGGAAGCCTTGATGAATGCCTTCTGTCATGCCGATTTTCGCATCGCCGGTCCGGTGATTGTCAAACTCTATGATAATCGTCTGGAAATCGGCAATAACGGCGGCTTTATCGGCGGCATCAACGAGCGCAATATTCTCCACCACCCGCCCGCCGCCCGCAATCCCCTGCTGGTGGAAGCCCTGACCCGCCTGCGCCTGGTCAACCGGAGCAATTTGGGTATCAGCCGCATGTTTTCCGCATTGCTGATGGAAGGAAAAGAGCCGCCGGTGATTCAGGAAGTCGGTGAATCCGTTGTCGTGACATTCATGAAGCGGGAACTTTCCGGGGCGTTTCGTCTGTTTGTGGCGGAAGAAAGCCGAACGGGTCGGGATCTGGGCGTCGACAGCCTTCTGGTGCTCCAATACCTCCTCCATCACCTGGAAATCGAAACCGCTGCGGCTGCCACCCTGTGCCAACGCAAGGAAACACAAATGCGCGAAGTCCTGTCTTCCATGGAAAAGGCCGGGTATATCGAGCACGGCGGGACCGGACGCGGGGCATACTGGATCATGAGGCCGGAACTCCACCAGCGTTTGGCTGAACCCGGCCAGGCGGAAAGAGATCGCCGAATCACTTGGGAAGCCGCCAAAACCCGGGTGTTGAGTATCCTTATGGAACGCGCTCGTCGGGAGGGAAATGGGTTAAGCAACAAAGAGATTCGGCAGATTACGCATTATGATCGGTTTCAAGTCATCCGGCTGATGAAGGAACTGATACGTGAAAATCATCTTATCCGACCGCCAGGACGGGGGAAACAGGCAGTTTATCAATACAAAGAGCCGGAATAAAAGATATGAATTTTTAGCTGAATGTGAATGCACATTCCCGATCACATTAAAATTGGTTTAATGTGACATTTAATGTGAATCCATCATTAAACGGCCATTTTAATGCTCACGCGCATTACATCTTGAAATAAATACGGAAATTCAAATGCAGCCTTTAGATAAAACCCTCCGAAACAAACTGGAACGCACGGTAAAAGACGCCCGGGACATCGCAGAAGATGCCGCCAAAGCCTCCCTGGATCAGATCGGCGTGGGGGAAGCATCCCCGTTTTCCCATTTAAGCGAAGCCGACCGGGAATTGCGCCGGCGGCTTCGGATTCATGGCCGCCAACTGGGAGACACTTTAAATGGCGGCAAAATCCAGACCATGGACCGTCTGATTGAGGAAGTCGCCTACGAGCACTGGCACCGCATGCTGTTTGCCCGGTTTTTAGCAGAAAACAATCTGCTCATGTATCCCGATCCGCTTGAACCGGTCCCCGTGACCCTGGAAGAATGTGAAGATCTGGCGGCGGATGAAGGAGTAAAAAACGGATGGGAATTGGCGGCCCGGTTTGCGGCTCGCATGTTGCCCCAGATATTTCGGACCGATTCCCCGGTGTTTCAACTGACCTTGCCGCCGGAGCATCAGCAGAAACTCGAAAAACTGTTGGCGGATCTTCCCGCTGATGTTTTTACGGCTTCCGATTCCCTGGGCTGGGTGTATCAGTTCTGGCAGTCCAAGCGAAAAGACGCGGTCAACGCTTCGGAGGTCAAGATCGGCGCGCGGGAACTCCCGGCAGTCACCCAGCTTTTTACCGAGCCCTATATGGTGTCGTTTCTGCTGGATAATTCCCTGGGGGCCTGGTGGGTGGCCCATTTGTCCGGCCTGCATGACGGCATTGAACGAAAACCAGGGGCGAAAAAAATGCTCGAAACCGCCGCCACGGAAGCGGAACTGAGAGAATTTTTCGCCCTGCCCGGAGTGCCGCTGGAATATCTGCGCTTCGTTAAGATTTCCTCTCCCTTGGCGGGAGAGGGTCGGGGTGAGGGGGAAATCTGGACCCCTGCCGCCGGTAAGTTCGACGGCTGGCCGGATCAATTAAGCGAACTCAAAACCCTGGACCCTTGCTGCGGTTCCGGTCATTTTCTGGTGGCGGCGTTTCTGATGCTCACGCCCATGCGCATGGTACAGGAAGGGCTTTCCGCTCGGGAAGCCGTGGACGCGGTGTTGCGGGAAAATATTCACGGCCTGGAAATAGATCCTCGCTGCGTGGAACTGGCCGCATTCGCACTGGCCCTGGCTGCCTGGAAATATCCGGGTGCGGGCGGTTATCGGCCCTTGCCGGAACTTCATCTCGCATGTTCCGGCTTGTCGGTCAGCGTGGCCAAGGAGGAATGGAAACAACTTGGCCTGGGCAAAAAGAATCTTACCATTGCCCTCGACTGGATGCACGACACCTTCAAGGATGCGCCGGTGCTGGGTAGTCTCCTTGATCCCGCCAAGACCAATGCCGCGAAGATTGTGCAGTGGGATGAGCTTTCGGTTGCGTTGGAACAGGCCTTGAAGCAGGAGCAAAGCCCAGATGAAGATAATGCGGCACAACAGGAAGTTGCTGTCGTTGCTCAAGGCTTAGCAAAAGCCGCAACCCTGCTTGCCGGTCGGTATCAATGGGTCATCACCAATGTGCCGTATCTGGCCCGTGGCAAACAGAATGAGCGGCTAAGAGATTTCTGCGAAAGGCACTATTCAGCCGCAAAAAATGATCTGGCGACTGTGTTTCTCGACCGCTGTTTGGAACTCTGTGTTCAGGGTGGCACTTCCAGCATTGTGCTGCCGCAGAACTGGCTTTTTCTGACCAGCTATAAGAAATTCCGCGAAAAGTTGCTTAAGAACGACACCTGGCATTTGATTGCACGGTTGGGACCACAGGCGTTTCAAACCCCGATGTGGGATTTTAATGTCCAGTTGATCACCATAAGCCATGGAAATTCAACAAAAGAATCGGGCGGGCTGTTTGCCGATGCCGATGACGGCAACTTGATTCGCGGCGTGGATGTTTCCGAACCCCGCACCGCCGAAGAAAAAGCCGCCGGACTGCTGACAGCGGAAATCAAAAGCGTCGAGCAGGCCAAGCAGTTGGAGAATCCGGATGCGGTTATTGTATTTCAGGAGGTGGACAGATCCTCTCTACTTTCTCAAGTGGCTGCCATAAATTATGGATCAAAACCTGGGCAAACCGACAGAGTAGTCAAATATCACTGGGAATTTTGCGGAGTTCTATCTAAATGGCAATTATTAGAGTCAACACCGACAAATGTCAGACACTATTCTGGGAAGGTTAAAGTTTGTCTAACTCTTGAAGAGATTGAGGAACAAGAGATAAAAGAATTTGGGGTTCGAAGTCAAGATGTATGGGGTAAAAAAGGTATCATTCAATCTCAAATGAGTGAAATGCCTTTTTCGATCTACTGCTCCAACATTTTTGATAATAACACTTCTGTTATGACTCAGAATGGAAATGGATATTTGCCTTCCATTTTCAGTTTTATCGAATCCGGTGAATACTTATCTGAGATAAGAAAACTGAATCAAAAACTGGATGTTGCTGCTCACACTATGGTCAAAGTCCCATTCGACCTCGACCACTGGACCCAAGTCGCCGCCGAAAAATACCCCAACGGCCTGCCCAAACCCTACACCGACGACCCCACCCAATGGATTTTTCACGGCCATCCCTGCGGTTCGGTGGTGTGGGATGAGGAGAAAAAATGGACCGCCCACGGCCCCCTTCGCACCGACGACACCGTGCTGCAAGTGGCTGTGGCCCGGCTTCTCGGCTACCGCTGGCCCGCCGAGCTGGATGCTAACATGGAACTGGCAGATGAGCAGCGCGAATGGGTAAATCGCTGTCAAGCATTGCTCCCTTGCGCTGATGAAGACGGCATCGTCTGTATCCCGCCGGTGCGGGGCGAGGCGTCGGCATCGGACCGCCTGTTAAACCTTCTTGCCGCAGCCTATGGAGATGCCTGGAGGGGCGACATCCTGGCCGCGCTGCTTTCGAGCGCCGATCACGCGGGCAAAACCCTGGAGACCTGGCTCCGGGAGAAATTCTTCACCCAACACTGCAAACTGTTCCAGCACCGGCCCTTTATCTGGCATATCTGGGACGGTCTGCGGGACGGGTTCGCGGCCCTGGTCAATTACCACAAACTGGACCGCAAAAAACTCGAAACCCTCATCTATACCTACCTGGGCGACTGGATCACCCGCCAGAAACAGGACATCGCCAATCACATCGACGGCGCGGAAGAAAAACTGGCCGCGGCCCTTTCCCTCAAGAAAAATCTGGAACTGATCTTAGAGGGCGAAGGCCACCCCGATCAAGGCTATGGATATGACATCTTTGTCCGCTGGAAACCCCTTTCGATGCAACCCATCGGCTGGAACCCGGACGTAAACGACGGCGTGCGCCTAAACATCCGCCCCTTCCTCTCCGTCCCAGACGTGGGCAAACGCGGCGCAGGCGTCCTGCGCGACAAACCCAATATCAAATGGGAAAAAGACCGCGGCAAAGACGTGGCCTCCGCCCCCTGGTATCATCTTTTCAACGGCGACCGTATTAACAATCATCACCTGACCCTGTCGGAAAAACGAAATGCAAAGGAAGGTTTGAAATGAGTATATCTTATAAAGCTGTACCTTTAAAATTGGCCTCGTTAATCAATGAATCAACACAAGATGCGATCTATCTGATACCGGATTTGCAACGATCATATGTGTGGAATCCTTCTCAAGTAAAATTACTGATTGATTCACTTTTTCGAGGATGGCCTTTTGGCTCCTTGCTGACATGGGAAATTAAGCCGGATTGCTATGAGGATGGCGATGGAATCCCACATAGGCGATTTTGGCAAGTTGTTGATCGCACATTCGAAAAAGATGGGTCTCAAAACCCGCAAATGGGGCAACCCTCTACCTATTACATGGTTCTTGATGGACAGCAGAGAATACAAAGTTTGGTTCTGGCCTTGGGTGGGGATGATTTTGGATTTAAACTTTATGACCATGATTGGATAGCCGATACCAAAGGGTTAAAACCCAAACAAACCGATCACTGGTCACATGGATCGTTGTGCCTGGATATCGATGCTTTCAACCAAGCAATGGATGCGATGGATGATGATGTAAATAAAATCGTCATTGAGAATATTTTAGCATGGGTTGTTACAAGCCCTTACAAACAGTCAAAAAAAAGCAAGCCGGCATCATATATTGAACCTCTTCCTCGTTTATGGGAACATCCAGGAAAATATATTCGTTTTTCAAGATTATGGAAAATCGCTGAGGGCGGAGTTTCCGAGTTGAAGTATCAAACGATCCTTCCTGATTTTCTGGAGAAGCAAGGGCTTAAAGTTGAAAAGGGGGACCTGCTCCTGCCTCGAATGGCGGCACTTATGCGGACTGTTGGCGAAATTAAACAAAACGCACATGTACAAGCTCTACAAATCAACTCATTAGAAATTACCTCCCAATGGACAAGAGATGATTATAATGATGCGATTGTAAATATATTTACCCGGCTGAATACGGCAGGCAGAACCCTTACGAGAGAAGAAATTACACTTGCATGGATGAAGGTTAATTGGAAGCCGCAATTTATTGAAGGGCAAAAATCAGCAGGAGAATGTTTGAATGAAATTATTAACTTGCTTGAGGAAGGAGGAATGACGATCAGCCCTGATGAGGCTGTGAGGTTATTATCCTTCTTCTGGATTGTCTTGAAACGGGATGGGGAACTTTTAAATGACCGTGATCTGTTAAAATCTAATGTAATAAAGCCCATGGCTGAGGACATATCTCAGGAATGGAATAATATTATTTTCACAATAGAATATTCGGTAAAAGTATCTAAAGATAGAGATTTATTCGAAAATTCAGGATCATTTAATGCCTTATTGGTGGCATGGTGCTGGCTGTTCTTGGCGGACCGTTGGGGCCGCATGCATAATAGACAAATGAGAGTAAGGGATGATGATGATTATTGCATGAAAGTGGTTACCCAATTTGAAAAATTTTTAGACCGTTGGGTTTTCGCCTCTCAATGGGCGAATGTCTGGGCGGTAAGAGCGACTAAAAATTTGCAAGACTTTGCCAAAGAATTGTCTCGTTGTGATGAGGATTTAAAAACAGTCGCGAATCCTGATGAAGCTTTTTCTAAGTTAGAATATGCTATCGATGGTTTAATGACGAAGATAACCGACGCTGCAGTGAGTAATATCAGAAATATTCTTGTCAAAGATCGAAGCAAGGTATCCAACTACAAAACAGCCCTTTGGGTTTGGCATCGTTTGGATGCGTCGCGTTGGGAAAAATCGCAAATTGTTATGCGGCGTGGACGAGAAAGGGCGGATTTCAAGCCTGAAGTAGATCATACAATTGCCGATGCATACTGGAAGAGAAGGGTTGAGGATGAACTCGCTCGAATGGCAAGTTCAGGGGTCGATTTATCCGTTCCGGATGGGTATCCAGAGAGAGGACCTGGCGATTTTGAAACCCGACAAGAAGCGGAAGCGTTTATCAATACTTTAGGCAATTGCTCGTTGTTAAAAAAGAAATTCAATATTTCAAAGAACGCTAAGTCTATGAAATTTTTTCTCGACGGGGTTCATGAAATTAAGGGAGGGGTTTTTACCATCGATGAATGGGAGGCAGCATTAAGCATGTCGCGAATTTTTACTGAACCAGAAAAAGCCTCATTTAATGAAATGATCAAAGCAATTAAAGACCGGGATCAGCAGATTCGAAACGAATTAATTGAATTTATAAATGGGAGGCTTGAAAGACAGGATGTTTAGATGCTTGTCTTCCCGTTATATATATTTTAACCATAAGAATATATTGCTATTTTAGCTGACCATCTAAGTTGTTTTTAACAACTAGTAACATATTTTTTGCACAGTAACATTGATTGTGTTACTGTGCAAAAAATGAGTTACCATTATAGAGGATGGGGCAAATGAAAAATCTTATCCAACGCTGCAAAAAGTATTTGAAGGACACACTGGGAATAGAGGTTGACTTATCCGCGCTGAAAAAAACCAAGTCGCTGCCTTTTTTTCTTCTGGATCAATATGCGTTTTATTCTTTAAGGCTACTTGATAAAGATTTTGTGGTCCTGATTGCAAACAATGAAGAGGAATCAACGCCGGCAAAGATCCGGAAACATTTTGATGTTGTAAATGATAAAATAGGGACAACAGCGGTTTTCCTGTGCTCTGCGTTGACCACTTTTAACCGAAAACGCCTGATTGAATATAAAGTGCCGTTTATTGTCCCGGAAAACCAGATGTATCTGCCGGATCTGGCCATCGACTTAAGGGAACATTTTATCCAAGCAAGATCAACTCCCACCCTATTGAGCCCCGTTACCCAGGCGGTTGTGATTTATGCCATTACCAGAGGCCTATCTGAGCCCATAACCCCAAAAGCATTGACCGAAAAATTGGGATATACAAAAATGAGTATGTCCCGGGCCATTGACGAAATTGAAGAATCGGGTTTAGCCGAGGTAAAAATCAGGGGCAAGAACCGGTTGGTGCATTTTAACTTGGACAGACAGAAATTGTGGGAAAAGTCGAAGCCATTTTTGCAGTCGCCTGTAAAAAAAATGGTATGGCTGAAGTCTAATAAAAAAACTTCTTCCTTTCATGAAGCTGGATTAACCGCCTTGGCCGGATATTCGATGTTATCACCTCCTAAAATACCAGTATATGCAATCGGCATGGGATACTGGAAGGAACTGCTTGGAAATATAGAAAAATCAAAATTTGAAGATGAAGCGGAATGCTGTTTGGAAATTTGGAGATATGCACCGGGATTAATAACTAAAGCAGATGACCGCAAGGTTGATCCCTTTTCCCTGTTTTTAAGTTTAAAGGATGAAAATGATGAACGGGTTCAATCTGCTTTAGACGAAATGATGGGGGCGATAGAATGGTAAGGGGGATCGATATCTTTCAGGATTTTTTCAAAGATCATGCGGATAAATATATTCTTATTGGCGGTACCGCATGCGATATTGCTATGAGTCAAATGGATATGAATTTCAGGCCAACGAAAGATCTTGATATTGTATTAATTGTTGAAGCTCTGAATGCTGATTTTGGAGGATTAATTTGGGAATTTATTAAAAAAGGACAGTATCAGAATAAACAAAAAAGTACCGGGAAAACAGAGTTTTATCGATTTTATGAGCCTGCGGAACCCGCCTTTCCTTACACGCTGGAATTTTTTGCACGTAAGCCTGATGTGCTGAAATTAAATCAAGGTAGCCATCTGACGCCAATCCCCATAGAAGAGGAAATTTCCAGCCTATCTGCTATTTTGCTGGATGATGAATATTATCAATTCATTTTAAAGGGAAAAACAATCCTTGATGGGGTTCCATTAATTACCCAGGAATACTTGATCCCCCTAAAAGCAAGAGCCTATATGGATTTATCCCAGCTTAAAAAATCAGGGGAGCGTGTAGATAGAAAAAAAGTGAATAAACATAAACTAGATGTGCTTCGTCTTTATCAAATCTTATCGTCTGAAACAAGAATCGGGCTGCCAGTCTCAATCGCTGATGATATGAGTTTATTTTTGAGTGCGCTTACTGAAGAACCGCCGGATTTAAAAAGCCTTGGGTTGAGAAATACTTCTTTAGAAGAAATAATTTCAAATATTAAAGCAATTTATGGGTTATGAGAGATAGCAAAGGCTCTATGAACCATGCGCATTCTTGACAAATTAAAAGAAAACCTCCGGTCTGCCGCCGTCTACAATCCCGAAGTCCAGTCAGCCCCGGCCTGTATCCTTTGGCCGGACCATGACCGCCAGTGGGAGGCCGCTGTTCCCCGGCTCCAGAATGAAATGCCGGAACTCTATGTTCTTGGAAATTATGCGCCGGAAAAACGCATCGGTCCGGGTATCTGGTTGCGGTGCGTCCTTGCGGAATGGGGAAATGCAGATGATTCCCCTGTCTCCGACTCTTCCCATCTTCCCATCATCTACCTCCCCGGCGTCAGCCGTCAGGACCTGCGGGCTGTGGAGACCTGTCCTGAGCATTTAAAACCCATTGCCGAACTGCAATATCGTGGCGTGATCTGGTCCCAGGTCAATGCCCGGGACTGGACCCTTATGGCGTTTCTCAAGTCCGATCAGGGGGGGCTGGGAATGGATGTGGCCCAGGACAATGACACCAAAAACGCCATGCAACTGGCCCTTTATCATTTGCTGGGTGAAAATGTTGCGCTGCTTAAAGAAAAACACCTGGACAAGGTGTATTTCAATACGCTTTTGACCGGTGGAGACACGGTAAAAGAGGTGCTTTGCTGGATCGACCAAGGGGATGCCTTCCGGGCCGGGCGCAGTGAAAATGAGTGGCGGGCCTTTGTGGCGCTCTGCAAGTCCCAACTGGCCTATGATCCGGAAAATGCGGGCGTGTTGGCGGGGGCGGCCAAACTGGCCGGCCATGAAGGGCCGTGGTCTCCGGTTTGGATGCGGTTTTGCGAAGCCCCGACGCTTTATCCCAATATTCCCAACCAGATGCGCAAATGCAAAATGCCGCCGGTGGACCTGTTTTCAGATGCCGCCTCCCACGGAACCTGGCCCCAATGGAATGATGCAGCGGAAGGCATGCTGCGGAAAGATCTGCTCCGGTTAAGCCAGTTCCCGCCCCATAAGGCCCGAGCGGAAATCGCCAGCCTGGAAAAAAAGCATGGAAGCAGAAGAGATCTGGTGTGGGCGGCGATGGGTCAAGCGCCCCTATCCATGGCGATGAAACCTTTGGCCGTGCTTGCGGAAATCACGGCATTGGCCCTGACTGCGGGCACGATTAACGATGTAATGGATGGCTACAGCCATTCCGGCTGGCAGGCTGATGAAGCCCTGATCAGCGCGTTGTTCCTGGTGGATCGACCGGAAGATGTTGAGGCCGTATCCAAAGCCATTGTGGCGGTATATAAGCTCTGGGCCGAAGAATCTGCCCGGTATCTTCAAAAACGGGCGGAAGAATCCGGTTATCCGGGCGGCACGATCGAAGACGCCCCAATGGCCACATATCAGAAGGAAGAATGCATCCTTTTCAGCGACGGGCTTCGGTTTGACACGGCAAAGCAATTGTCGGCACTGATCCGGAATGATGGGTTCCAGGTGGATGAAAAACGGACCTGGGCCGCGCTGCCCAGCGTTACGGCAACCGGCAAGCCGACGGTGACCCCTGTCCGAAAAAAGATATATGGCAAGGACGCCAACACGGATTTTGAACCGGATGTTGCGGAGACGGGAAAATCCGTAAAAGGCGGCTATCATCTATATAAGTTGTTAAATGAAGATGGCTGGACGGTGATGGATGCGCAAAATACCGACGCCATCCATGGCCGGGTATGGTGTGAGTTCGGAAATATAGATCATGAAGGCCATCAAAAGGGCTCGAAGCTGGCAAAACAGATTCCTTTCTTATTAAAGGAGATTCGGGAACAGGTGCGGCAGCTATTCAGGGCCGGAGCCAATCGTATCCGGATTGTTACGGACCACGGCTGGCTGCTGCTGCCCGGGGGGCTGCCCAAGGTTGAACTTCCCAGTGTATTGGCTGATAATAAATGGGGTCGATGCGCAGTTATCAAACCCGGCGCCGTGACCCAGGAAAGGTTGTATCCCTGGTTCTGGAATCCGCATATTCAATTCGCCCTGGCTGACGGCATCAGTTGCTTTCGGGAAGGGCTGGAATATTCCCACGGGGGGCTGAGCCTTCAGGAATGCCTGACCCTGGAGCTGACGGTGACGCCCGGTCAATCGAAATCATCCGCTGTTTCAGTAGAATTTACAGATGTGGTGTGGAAGGGAATGCGCTGCACGGTAGCGGTGGATGGGGATTTTTCAGAACTGTCCCTTGATATTCGAAAGCACCCGGGCAACAGGGACACCAGCGTTATTTTGAGCGTTAAGCCCTTAAAAGAAAATGGGGCGGCCTCTGTGGTTGTGGAAAAGGATGAGTTGGAGGGTTCCGAGGCGGTGATTGTCCTGATGGATTCAAACAATGAACTGGTGGCCCAGGTTGCCACGATCATCGGTGGAGAAAACAAATGATGGAATTGGATCATATCGACAAATTGGTGGCATCCGCCCTGGAAGGATACCTGGTGCGCAAGGATCTTGTTCGGACCTTCAGCCGTCAGTTTCCGGTTCCCACCTATGTGGTCGAGTTCATGCTGGGACGTTATTGCGCCAGCATCGACCCGGATGAAATTGCGGAAGGTCTGGAAATCGTCCAGCGCCAGCTTAAATCCAAGACTGTAAAAGCCGGCGAGGAAGAACTTTTCAAGTCCCGGGCGCGGGAGCAGGGAGAAATCAAAATCATCGATTTGATCACCGCCCGCCTGGATGCGCACACGGATTCCTATGTCGCCACGCTGCCCAGTCTTCAGTTGAATAATATCCGGATCACCAGTGAACTGGTGAATCGCCATGAACGCATGCTGACCGGCGGATTTTATGCGGAGATCACACTTACCTATGATGCTGCCATTTCCCAGGAGAGCAAGGGACGGCCCTTTGGGATTGAGGGGCTTCGGGAAATTCAGCTTTCCAAAAGGGATGTGCTGGATGTCATGGCATCGGCCAGAAAAAAATTTACCACGGATGAATGGAAAACCCTGCTGCTTCGAAGCATCGGGATCGAATCGGCTTCCTTGTCGGAGCGGGCCATAAACGCCTTTTTTCTGCGCATGGTCCCTTTTGTGGAGCGCAATTACAACCTGGTGGAACTGGGACCTCGGGGAACCGGCAAAAGTCATCTGTTTCAGCAGGTCTCACCCTATGCGCATCTGATCTCCGGCGGCAAGGCCACCGTGGCCCGGATGTTTGTCCATATGGGAACGGGCCAGCGCGGCCTGGTCTGCCAGTATGACGTGGTCTGTTTTGATGAAATTTCCGGCATTTCCTTTGACCAGAAAGACGGCGTCAATATCATGAAAGGGTATATGGAATCCGGCGAGTTCAGCCGGGGCCGGGAGAGCATAAGAGCGGACGGGAGCATTGTGCTGGTGGGAAATTTTGAAGTGGATGTGGAGCATCAGCAGCGGGTGGGACATCTATTTGGTCCCATGCCAGCGGAAATGAAGAATGACACGGCCTTCATGGACCGGATTCACGGATATCTGCCCGGATGGGATGTGCCCAAAATAGACAAAGCAAACCTGACGGACCATTTCGGACTGGTCAGCGATTTTTTGTCTGAATGCTGGAGCCAACTTCGCAATCAGAGCCGGGTGTCCCGGTTGCAGAATCGGGTTTTATTTGGCGGCGCTTTGTCCGGCAGGGATGTCAATGCGGTGAATAAAACCATCAGTGGGTTGCTGAAACTGCTTTTTCCGGGGGATGAAGCGGAAATTTCTGATGATGAACTGGAATGGGCAGTCCGCATCGCTCTTGAGGCCCGGCGGCGGGTTAAGGAACAGCAAAAACGCATTGGTGCGGCGGAATTTCGCAATACCCATTTCAGCTATGTCATGGGCGCGGATGGTGTGGAAAAATTTGTCGCCACGCCGGAGCTGCACAGCGAAAACAGCATCGGCGGGGACCCGATGGAGCCGGGGCAGGTGTGGACCATCAGCCCGGGCGGTGGGGATGAACATCCGGGACTTTACCGAATTGAGATCAATGAGGGGCCGGGTTCCGGTGTGAAAATTCTCAATAAACCGGTGCCGCCGGCCTTCAAGGAAAGCATGGGCTTTGCTGAGCAGAATTTATATGCCCGGGCCACGCACCTGGTCGGCGACAAAGACCCGCGCCATCATGAATTCACGGCCCAGCTTCGCGCCTTTGACGCCTCAAAAGGCGGGGCCAAGTTGGGCGCCGCCGCTCTGGTGGCCCTGTGTACGGCCCTTTTGAAAAAGAGCGTGCGGGGCGGACTGGTGATTGTCGGCGAAATCAATTTGGGCGGCTCCATCGAACCGGTTCATAACCCGGTCAATATCGCTGAAATTGCCGTGGAAAAAGGCGCAACCGTTCTGCTGATGCCGGTTGCCTGCCGCCGCCAGTTGTTTGACCTATCTGATGATATGGCTACCAAAATTGATATTCAGTTTTATTCAGATGCACGGGATGCTTTGCTGAAGGCGATGGTGGAGTGAGGTTGAAAAGAAAGGAATATGTAATATGACGGGTAAAGTTCCAAAGCTTTTTTCGGATTTAGATATCGAGGCTCTTAAGGAAATAGCGAAGGGGTGGGTCGAAAAGTATCTAACAATTAAAAGAATTACCCTTTACCCATATCCAAAGACGTGGCAGCGAAGCAGAGATGAGCAGTATGTCATTATCTTTGAAGTAACCGATCCAAGGGACGCGGAAAAATGGGGTTGGGAATTTGCACAAGCGTTGGCCAATAATGAATTCTATGGCCCTGAATTTTTAAAAGTATATAAAGAATACAGCAGTATAAAGAATAAAGAAGAATTGGCTGATTCTTTGAACATCCCCTGGCGCTTTTCAGATCAATGGCATATTTCTGTTCTGGAGAGTGGTAATAAAAAATCAATGAAAATATCATCGCATATTTCTGTCCAGCTTTATCCAGGCACATACCAGGAACAAAAAGAGGACAGCGAAAAAAAGCTACTGGATTGTATTGAAAACGCATTGATTCCCGTGGAAAAATTATGGGAGGCAATTTTAGAAAAACTGCATAATTCCGGTGAATTATTAAAAAGTATCACCCCAACACAATTATCGCAATCGGCCACAGAAATATTCAATGAGAAAGAACACGAGCCCATAAAACTTGAATATTTGGATCGCAAACTTTTTTCCTTCAGTCAAACGAGACGGACCAAAGAAAAAGAAGATTATGAAAAACGGCTGATGCGAAAAATTGTAAAAGATAAATTGAAAATGTCAGTAACAGAAAATAAATGTTATCAGCTTATTAAAGAAATTAGAGAACCTATGACTCCCGAAAAGTAAATTAACGATCCCAAACGAACTCCGGTTTTCTTAGCCATGTGGTCTCCGCCGCACCCTCCCCCCTATATTATCGTTATTTCAATATGTTCTGATGTTCAACACAGTTATTTCCCTACCGCCTGTGTATCAATCCTTACCATCCATATTTTTTTAATGATCTTTTAAAGAATCTTTTTTGCCAATGCCTACGGAAAATTTGGGAGCTGATTCCGTATATTCATTCGGTGAAAGTAAGATTCTTGAAAGAAACTTTATCGAACGACTAAAATTATAATAGTAATTTTGTGTATTTTATCATCTTTTTAAATATATAAATATCTAATATAATTTGTTTTTATTTTAAAATTTATCGACTCTTTGTCGGGCGTTTGTCGTACTATAATTATAATTTTTAATTGTTATGAGCGGCGATAAGAAGTAAAATTGGCTTAGAATTTGTCAAGCTATATGAATGTAAAATAAACGAGGAGAAGAGAATATGAATCTTATCGAGATCCGTTTCAGAAAAAAAATCACACAATGGGACCTGTCTCTGAAAACAGGCATCAGCCAGAGCAAGCTCAGCCTAATGGAGCGAGGGTATATCGCTCCCAGCGACCGGGAAAAAGCTTTAATAGGAGAAGCTATGGAGTGCAATGCGCAGGCTATTAAATGGCCTTCCAAAATAAAAGCGGGAACAATAAGTAAGTAAAAATCCCCGCACCCCCGAGAATTTAAGCAAATTCTTAAATGTGGTCGAAAACCGGAATTTTTTAAGAGCAATCAAAAAATGAAAACCTGAGGGACAGGTGAACGGAGGATAAAAAAATAAGGAGGAAAATATGAGCATGGCATTCTAAGTGCGCAAAATGCACATTCCCATAAGGAATCTGGAAACAATTTGATCATTTATTCAGTAAATCAGTTCATTATCGGTTCTGGAAACGAAAAGCAAAACTGGAAAAGAGGAGAAAGACTATGGGAAATGAATTACTCGGATATTCTATGGTTTATTTTCGAGAGAAACAGCTAAAGAAGGAATGTTATTTGGGTTGCTTCAGACCCACGGAATTAAAACATGTTATTGATATAATCTCACGTTATCATCTCGATATCCTGCTGGATAAGGGTAGTGAAAAATATAAGGTACAAAAATTTGAGTGGCATTTGTTTACAGACCCGAAGCGGTTGGATTTAATTTTAACAAGGAAATAAACAAGTTGTTCATTGAAATTAAAAAACACGTAATGCTTCGTGAACATCTCGTTAATATTACAGATTCTTCAATCACGAAGGCCGGTGAAGGCGCATATCGGGCAAATCCCTGCCCGATATGCGGCCACCGCGATTGTTTCACAATATATGATAGCAACCAGACGTTTCATTGTTTCAGTTGCGGCAAGTCCGGCGACATTATCCATCTGGAAAAATATATGAACGGGCTGGGCAGTAACCTGGAAGCGGCCCGGTCCCTGGCCCGGAAATACCAGATAACAAATCAGGAGCGTTATACGAGAATGAATGAATTACACGCAGAGAAAAATGTTGGGGATACGGTGACTATACCGCACTCTCACAATAAAAGGCTGCTGGCGTTGCGGAATCATTCGGCGGATTATTTTCATACACAGCTTCTGGATAATCAAAAGGCCCTGGATTACCTCCTGAATGTCCGGAAACACAGCCTTGATGTTGTCAAGACTTTCAGAATCGGGGTGTCCGGCGGAAATCTGATCGCTCATGCAACTGAAAACGGCTATACCGCGACTGACCTTGAGGAGATTGGGCTAATCCGGAAAAATAATCGCGGCTACAGCCAGACCATCCCAGATGGGCTTTATGTCTTTCCACATACGAGAGATTGGGACGTTCTATTTTATACCATCAAGGACCCCGCCAAAAAGCACAGGTTTCAGATAAAGAAACAATTTGCCGCACCCGGCTGGCTCTGCATGAACCAGGATGCACTGAACCAGAGCACCATCATTATCGTTGAAGGTGAAAACGACCTGCTGTCAGTTTATGGTAAAGCCAAGCAGCCCAACGTGATCGCCACCATCGGAAATTTCAATACATCGAAGATCCTTGCCCATCTGAAAAGTCATTCAGAGGGAAAATCCTTTTATCTGGCTTTCGATAATGACGAAGCCGGCCGAGGATATACAAAAAAATATACAGCCGCAATACTTGAAGGAGGGGGGAAAGTCCATGTCGTTTCATTGTAAGGATGTTGATGATTTATTAAGGGGCTGTGATGATCCGGCTGCGGCATTCAGTGAAAAATTGGAATCCGCTGTTCAGGTCAAATCCGATGCGGTAGCAGATAAAAATGTGGGGAGTGTCGATCTATCTCCGGATAACTGCAAAATCTCTTCCATCCAGATATTAGGCGAATTGCCAACGGGCGCTCTGGTCATGTATTCAGTACCCTATAGGAGGATTTATATTTACCAGCCACCGGACATAACAATCGAACGGGCCATCCAGATCGGCGGGGAAGAGGTGTTTCATCGTGTGTCACGCAAGATAACACCTGGAAAAATCCCCTATGATCATTTGAAACATCTTTGGATAATAGAGGCATCACAGCATCAGCTTCCTGACGCGCAGTTTCTTGGACAGGGAATACACCTTGTCCATGATGGCCGCCTGCTGATTGTGAATGGCGGATTCGCTTACCTGTGGGATGGAAATGAATTCGTTCTCCAATCAAAGCCAATTTTAGACGACTGGCTTTTAGATCTGCAATCAGGGCGTCAATGGATAGATTTTGAGGAATTGGCCGGGGCGATCCGGGCGATGACTCCCAGCAGGGCCGAACAAATCAAGAATAGGCTCGTCTCCCTGTTTTTTCAGTGGAAGTTCAAAGGGGCGCTCGATCATTTTTTGATGGCTGGGTTTGTGCTTGCCCAAATATTGCAAGCGCAATGGGAATGGCGTCCCCACCTGTGGATTTCTGGGTCTGCTGGCTCTGGAAAAAGCATTCTAATCAGACTGATGAAAACGATGGGGGGAAAGCTGTCATTGTCACTGGAGGGCGGCGTCCTGAGTGAGCCAGGATTGCGCCAAAGCATAAAATCGGATTCATCGTTGGTGACCATCGACGAGTTGGAATCGTCCCCAGCCCGTGATGCTATCATCCAGTTATTGCGATCAGCAGGCCGGGGAGGGACCGGCGCACGAGGCTCTGTCAACCAGCAGGCAATCAAAACCGAAATTCGGCATAGCGTCGCGGTCGCGAGTATCGAAGTCGGTATTCATCGGGCCGCAGAGGCATCCCGTTTCCTATGTGTATCTACTGTCAAATTGAAAGATATCAAAAAGCCTCGGATACCTGATGGCGAAGATCTTCACTCCCTTCGGATAGACTTATTTGCGGCTGCGATCTGGGCAAGCACACGCGCAAAGACACTTATCCGGCAAATGGATTCCATCAAGGGGTATGACCAAAGGTTTGTGGAAAGCCTCGCCGTACCATTCAGTATGCTGGCTGCCTGCTCTGCTGCTCCCCCTGAAAAAGAATTAAGCATCCTGCTTCATGATTATCTGAAGGAATGGAAGGAACAAGCAGGGGCTTTAGAGGACGATGAAACTATTCTCCGTGACCAGATATTTTTGGCTCGCATCAGGGTATACCTGACAACAACAGATGAGCGGACAGGGTACAATGAATCACGATACGCTGACCGCAGTGTTGGCCAGATCCTAGAATTTCTAACTCCTGAAGGACACCAGACATTACAGGCTTATGGCATTAAAAAGCACTTAATAAAAGGCACCCGAAAGGAAGGGCTCTTCCTGCATCCGACCAAGGTCCGTCAACTGCTGAAAGATACGGTATGGCGCGATCTGAATATCGCGGATATCCTGCTTCGCCTACCTGGAGCATATAAGGACCGGGCGACTCTGGCGGGAACACAAGTTCGAGGGGTGATTATCCCGTTGCCGGAGGATGAGGGCCGTGAAATGTCTGATGGGGGGGTTCTGTAAAGGCATATCGCCTGTGATGGCGCTGAGGGCAAGACAGTTAGGGGTGGGGTGTCTTCCAAATGTCTTCCTCGTGTCTGCTTACTTTATTGGCTATCCCCGTATATCCTATCTATCTATCTATATCTATTAATTATAGATATAGATAGATTGGGGGAATAAGCAGGAAATCCAGAATAGGCGATCAAGACAATTAGACAGTAAAAAAAGATAAAGCCTTATGGACTGCGGAACACAAAACATTAAAAAAGAAATTATGAATGAAACAATAATCTCAACCTTTTTTTCCCGGGGTTGTCTTGTCTAATGGCTATATGAAATAGGGGATAAAATGAAAACAGAGCAATATAAGAGAGTTGTTGAGAATAGCGAGGTTTCGAAAATATTGAAACCAACTGTTTTGCTGTCTAATGCCGCGGCGCAGCCGTCTGGAAAGATCCGGATAAGCATCCATCATGAAATCCTTATCCGGAAACAGGATTTACCAGGAGAAATGATTGCAGCATTAAAAAACCGCCTGATATTTGAAAATCCCAGGTATTTGAAAAATCTCCAGTTTGGGAGAAAGGAGTCGGGCATTCCTCCCAAATTATGCTGTATCCGGGAAGAGGGGGAGAATCTCCTGCTTGCCAGAGGGTTTGCCGCTGAGCTGATTAAAATTTTCCATCAGTTTCGGGTTGGGTTTGAGATTTTTATTGAAGCCACAGAGAAGGAAACGGTTCCTTTCCGGTTTACAGGCGCTCTGGATGAGGAACAGCAACGGGCCTTCGAAGAGGTGTCCCATCGTCGGTATGGGGTGGTGATTGGGCCTGGCCTCGAAACAATGGTTCTGGCGCTGTATCTCATCAGTCAGAGGCAACTCCCGGCACTGATCATCCTGAAACGCCGCGACCGGTTTTATCATTGGCGTGACTTGGTTTGCCGATTTCTGCGGTTGAATCATGGTGATGTGGGCCTGATCGGTGATGGGCACAAAGAACTTAATCACGGCATTACGATAGCTATCGACCGTTCCCTATACCGGCACATTGCAGGATTGAAAAACCGTATCGGGTTTGTGGTGGTGGATCAGTGCGATTCAGCAAATTTGAAAATTTTTTTCCAGGCAGTGAAGCAATTTACCCCTCGTAATGTCCTGGGCCTTGCCCGGTCCAACAAAAGGGATGATGGTTTGGTGGAATTAATGCATGCATACCTGGGGCCGCTGTTGTTTACCTTCAGTCCTCAGAAAACTATCTGTGATTCCGGGCCTGCTGGCCGGATTTTCCATATCCGGAAATCGGTTTTCCATTTTGATTATCAGGAAAATTATTCACAAATGATTTCAGCACTGTGCGCGGACGGCCTCCGGAATGAAATGATTGTGGAGGATCTTCTTTATTCGGCATCGCAGCAGAATTGTCGGGTTCTGGTTCTGTCGGAGCGCATTGATCACCTTCAAAAGCTAAGGGAGCGGCTGGCCTCCGCCTATATGGCCTCGGTGGAAATCATCACCGGGACGACTGGCGACAAGAAGCGGGAGGGGATTGTCTCTCAAATCAATCGGGGAAAAATCAAGATTTTGATGACCACGTTGAAGAGTGTGGACACTTTCAACTGCAAAGGTTTCAGCTCGCTGATTATCGCCTGTCCGGTAAAGGCCAGCGACCCTTTGACACAGGCCGTTGGAAGGCTTTTGCCCGGCAGTGAACAGCAGCCCTCGGTGATCTATGATTACCGGGATGAACCCAATATCCTGAAGGCGTCTTTAAGTGGCCGTATGAAGGCTTACCGGGCTTTGGGATTTCGCCCCAGGGAAACCCCGGCAACGGCTTCAGCCGATTTCATTCAATAGAATGCCTTCCAGCTCTTTGTCCTGGATGCCAAGGTATCGCATCGTAATGGCCGGTGAACTGTGGTTATAGCGTTTGCAGAGAATCTCAAAACCCACGCCGTGAACGGTGCGCTGGATATAACCAAAGGTTTTGCGAAGGGTGTGGGCGCCATAATTGCCCTGAAGATTGATGGCCTGGGTCCACGTCTTGACCAGCTTGCTGACTGCCTGGGATTGAAGGGGACCGTCGCCCTTCCGACTTTTAAACAAAAAGTCGTCATCTCCGGGATTCACCCTGGACAGATACTCCTGAAGGCTCTTGAAAACCGCTTTGTTTACCATGAGAATGTTGGTTTTGCCGGTTTTGGATTCCTTGATGCTGATGAATTGACCGGGTTTCAGGTGCTTCAGATCCTTGACGGTCAAGCGCAGAATGTCCACGGCGCGAAGGCCGTTGTTGATGCCGAGAGTGAAGAGCAGGTGGTCCCTGGGCGAATCGGAAAGCATTTTGGATATGGCCTGGATGTCTTCAATCCGTCGGATAGGGTCCACGGCAATGCGGTCGTTTTTTTTGGGGTGGTTGTTGGGTCTCATGGTGCCTCCTTTGTGAATGAATGTTTAGTTTATGTTTTAAAAATAAATAAACTCAATATTCAAAGTCAAGGCAAAAAAATTGGCCCAAGGGAATTTCATCAGGAAGCATTGATTTTAAAGGGTTTATTGAAAAATCAGAATATGAATGTTGAGTTTTGGTTAAAAGTCAACATTCGCAAACAAAGAAAATTTTTTGGGAGAGAGACATTCTTTTCCCGGCGTCCAATGGTCAGCGCTGAAAAATTTGTCTGGCGTGTACCGATCCGCCTTTTTTTTACCGGCAGCGGAAAGCAGTCCAGAGCGGTGCAAAAGTGGCCGGATGAATCCGGCGTTATCGGTAGGCAGATTCAATTGAACCAAAAATGAAAACCGACTGATTGCCACCCTCCCCCCGTCTATATTTGTATGCATGGGATTTTTTGAACTTTTTGGGTGGGATAAATGGGGTTTGGCGGTACGGGGGCCGGGGAAAAATGCTCCAACAAATACGCATTAAAGCGACTTGATGATTATATGGAAGAATATTTAACAACAGATGAACTCAGTCAGCGGATTAAAATGGCCCCTGGTTCCATCCGGAACCTTGTCAGCAATGGCCGTCTGATTTTAAATGTTCATTATGTAAAACCCTCCAGAAAAAAAATTCTGTTTATGTGGTCAGCCGTTGAAAACTGGCTGTATCACCCAACTCCTGAAAAAAATATAAAAATGCGGCTATCGGGGATTAAACCCCGCGGCGCGTGCCTGATTGATATTTAATTGACAGGAAAGGGGATATTATCCAGTATAAACGAAATGACAAAAGGCAGAAAGGAGGTGCGATACAGGGAGGAAACTATGAAAGAAGCTCGGGTATTTCAGATATCTGATTTTAAAAAAGGCAACTCAAGGAAAAGGGAAAAGCTTAACACAGGTAAAAATGGCTCTGTCTATGCCAGGGGCGGCAAATCGTGGGTGTACTTCCGGTATATGAATCAGCGTGTAAGGGAAAGCGTCGGCTTGATGGATACCCCTGAAAACAGAAAGCTGGTGAGGCAAAAACTGGACTTGGTGATAGCAGAAATTCAAAACAATACTTTTGAGTTTGCCAAGCGCTTTCCATACAGCAAGAAAAAGGATTCTTATACATTGCTGGAAACCGGGAGCGTCCAGAAAAATCCCGCTGACATCACTTTCGGCGAATATTATCAAAAGTGGTATAATGAAATGAAATCCGGAATGACCGACAGTAAAATCCGAGATTATGACTGCATCGCCCGTTGCCATCTGCTGCCATATTTTCAGGATGTTCCTTTTGTGGCATTTAAACCGATCAAGATGAAAAAATTTCAGGCTTACCTGAAAAGTAAAAAGACCCCCTCCGGCAGCCCCCTTTCCAATAAACGAATCCGTAATATCTTCATTCCGCTAAGAATTGTTGTGATGGACGCCATTGATGAGTACGGGTTTGATCTGATCAATCCGTTTTCAAACCTGAAACTGCCGAATTCAAAACGATTTCGGGTAATGCCCTTCAGCTATCAAGAATGGCATACATTAATGGAGCATATACCGGAGTGGTACAAGCCGTATTTCGAGTTTGCGGTCAATACGGGGCTTCGACCTTCTGAACAGGTGGCACTGAAATGGAGTGCGGTGGATAAGGATTATTTCAGCGTGGAGTGCAGCCGGGTTCGGAACAAAGAAAAACATGACCTCAAAACTGAAAGCAGCAATCGTCTTGTGGTTATCACGAAAACCATTCGAGAGATTTTGGACCGCCAAAAGGCTGTGACAGAAAAATTTAACAGCCCGTATGTGTTTATTAACACGGAAGGGCGACCAATTCTTCAGGACAAGATGAGGGAGCTTTGGCTGCGGGTTATTAAAAAGACGGACTTAGCGCATCGCCGTTTTTATGAGACGCGGCATACATTTGCATCCTGGGCACTTGCTTCAGGTGAATCTCCGGAATGGGTCGCCAGGACGTTGGGGCATGTGGATACAGCCATGGTTTATAAAACTTATGGCCGCTACATTCCGAACCTGACCCGGCAGGATGGTTCTGCTTTTGAGAGGCAGTTTTTGGCAAACAAGAATCAGGAAAAATGTGGCAATGAAATATCCACAAAATAGCCACAAATGGATTTTGGGCACTTCTGGAAATTGCCAATATATCGGATTTATTAATAATTTGATGGTGGAGGCGGCGGGAGTTGAACCCGCGTCCGAAAACATTCCACAAGGGCATCTACATACATATCCTGAATTTTGATTTTCGCGGCTTAAGACTCCTTCAGGCAGGATGCTTCCGTCACTATCCTGTAAAATTTAACCTCACCCTATACAGGCATTCGGGTTTGGCTTTCCTGCTAGTCGACGCCCATACCGGACCCGCAGGCATTGTCCGGCTGGACGGCGGTAGCCTAAGCGGCTACTGCGTAGTTATAATCGTCTGCGATTATGTTTTTTCCGCCTTTTTTACGAGTCGGCAGAAAACTCGGTATGCAGCCATTGCTTCTTTATCCCCGTCGAAGCCGTTTCGCCCCCTTATTTTGTCTGTGTTGTTGGGTGGATGGTTGAAAATCTTTTTTGTATCTCATTATGCACAAATATAATGTCTCGCCCGTGTATTGTCAACCGGCGAATACGGCTAATAATTCCTTTTTTTAATCCGGTCCATTTCCCGGTCCATTTCCCTGGATTTAATGGCTTCCCGCTTGTCGTATTTGTGCTTCCCCCTGCAAAGGCCGATGGACAATTTGGCCTTGCCGTGTTTGAAGTATACCTTCAGGGGAATCACCGAAAGGCCTTTGTTTTTCATTTTCGCTTCCAGCCGTTTGAGCTCCGACTGATGGAGAAGAAGTTTGCGGGTGCGCAAGGGGTCATGATTGCCATAATAGGCGAAGGGATAGGGACTGATGTGCATCTGGTAGACGAACAGTTCGCCGTTATTGATTTTTCCGTATGAATCCTTCAGGTTGGCGGCCCCTGAACGCAGGGACTTGACCTCCGTGCCCAAAAGCACCATGCCGGCTTCCATTTCCTCCTCAATGGTATAATCGTGCCGGGCCTTGCGGTTCTGGGCCACGATTTTGATATGCTCCTGGTCTTTAGCCATTTTTTTATACCCCGTTTTTCAACATTTTACCGTATGTGTCTTCAATTAATCGCATGGTGCATGCGGCCGAAGTCTGTTTGAGCACCTCTTTCAGGAACAGCCGGGATTCCGAGACGCTGATTTTCCGGATCATGTTCTTGATGGAAGGGATGGACTGGGGTGCCATGCTGAGGGCGTCAATGCCGATGCCCATGAGGATGGGCAGGCTGATGACTTCCGATGCCATCTCGCCGCACATGAAGGTTTTGATATGTTTCTTTTTTCCGGCATCCACGACAAACTTGATCATCCGGATAACCGCCGGATGCAGGGTATTGTATAAATACGCCACTTGGCGGTTGCCCCGGTCAATGGCCAGGGTGTACTGCACCAGATCATTGGTGCCGATACTGAAAAAATCCACCAGATCCGCCAGTTGATCCGCGATGACGGCGGCGGAAGGCACTTCGATCATGATGCCGATTTTAATATCCCGGTTATGGGGCAATTGGTCTTTTCTCAGAGAGTTGGCCACCTGGTCGATGAGCTGGATCGTTTCCCTTATCTCTTCACATCCCGAAATCATGGGCAGCAGCAGTCTGACGTTGCCGAAAGCGGCTGCCCGCAAAATCGCCCGGAGCTGTGTTTTAAAGATACCGGGTTTTTGCAGGCAGAAACGAATGGCACGGAGGCCCAACGCCGGGTTCACTTCATCCGGCGTCTCCATGCCGAGAATGGCCTTGTCCCCATTGACGTCAAGGGTCCGGATCGTCACCGGCTGGGGATACATCAGCTCCGCCACTTCTTTATACTGAAGAAAAAGCTCCTGCTCGTCTGGAAAAGTGTCCCTGTTCATATAGAGGAATTCCGTCCGGTAGAGGCCGATACCGTCACCGCCATGGTCTTTGACCGCCACCACCTCCTCGGGCAGCTCGATATTCCCCATGATGCTGAAAGCCTGGCCATCCGCGCTTTTTGCGGGCTGGGCGCTGGTTCGGAGAATATCCGCTTTTCGCAGGGCGTATTTTTTGGCCAGCTCATCGTACCGGATAAGGGTCTCTTCCTCCGGGTTGATGATAACGATGCCCGCGGCGCCGTCTACTATAATGATGGCATCATTTTTAATAATGCTGGTGGCATTATCAAGGCCCAGAACCGCCGGTATTTCAAGGGTCCGGGCGATAATGGCGGTATGGGACGCCCGGCCGCCCCGGTCGGTAATGAAGCCCATGACTTTTTCAAGCTGAATCTGGCTGGTCTGGGCTGGTGAAAGATTATGAGCCACCAGAATAACGCGTTTGTCGATGCCCGCGATATTGACGGCCTTTCTCCCCACAAGGTTTCTCATGATGCGCTCGGACACATGCTCAATGTCTGCGGCCCTGGATTTCAGATAGGGGTCGGGAATATCATTAAACATGGCCTTTGCCTGGGCTGTTGTTTCCTTGAGAGCCCATTCCGCATTGATGTGCTCGGTTTTGATCAGGTCAATGGCTTTGCCGTAAAACATCTTGTCTTTATGAAGCAGCAGATGGGTTTCCAGAATGGCGGCATGGTGGCGCAGCTCTTCCGGGACGTTTTTAATCGTATCTTCAAGTTCGTTTCTGGCTTTGGTGACCGCGGTTTTAAACCGATCAGTCTCTTTTCGGACAGATTCCGGATTGATTTTATATTTTTCAATAACATCAACACCTTCTCTGTCCACCAGATAGGCTTTCCCAATACAGATGCCCGGAGAACCGCTAATCCCTCTCAGAATGATTTCGTTTGCGTCAACTGGCATGAATCTGACCTACTCCCCGAAGCCTTGTTCAAAAAGGCCGATAATTTTATTTAAAACAGGCATATCCGCCGGATCGCTTATTTCAAGTGTAACGGTGGTTCCCTTAAAACAAGCCAGGGAAATGATATCAATGATGCTGGTGGCGTCCGCCTGCTCACCGTTTTTTAAAATCCATATATCGGACCGGGCTTCACCGGCCATCGCTGCAATCCGGGCCGCTGGCCGGGCATGCAGCCCCAGTTCGTTGATCACGGTGGCGGTTCGGGTTAAATCGTTTTTTAACATATTCATATCTTTATCAATTTCATAGAATTAAATGGATGATAGGTATCATGGGGGGCTCTTTATTGTCAAACTAAATGATTGACAAAAACAGGGACGGCTGATAATTTCCGTACACTTTTTATTTATACAAATATTTGAATTTATAATTTTTTCTTAAATCAATCAGCTTAAAAGCAATACCAAAGCACTTTTTGGAGGCCAATGAACAAGGGAAGGAGCACAATGGGAAAACAATACCTGATCGATGAAATGGGGCTCACGGAATCCTGGCGCCTGTTCCGGATTCTCGGTGAATTTGTGGAAGGCATCGAAGAGCTGCGTGACCTGGGGCCGGCGGTCAGCATTTTCGGCTCAGCCCGGATCAAGCCCACGGACCCGTATTACCAGAAAACCGTTGAAATCGCGTCGTTGCTCGCGGAAAACGGATTCGCCATCATCACCGGCGGCGGCAGCGGGGTCATGGAAGCCGCCAATAAAGGCGCGGCGGAAAAAAACGGGCAGTCGGTGGGTTTGAACATCACGCTTCCCATGGAGCAAACGCCCAATAACTATTCAAACACAAAGATTGAGTTCAAGTATTTTTTTGTCCGCAAGTTCATGTTTGTCAAATACGCCATGGCCTATATCATCATGCCCGGCGGGTTCGGCACCCTGGACGAGATGTTTGAGGCGATTACCCTGATTCAAACCAAGCGCGTCAAACCGTTTCCGGTGATCCTTTTCGGGTCGGAATACTGGAGCGGGTTGGTGGAATGGGTGCGGGCCCGGCTTCTGGAGCATCAAATGATATCGCCTCACGACCTCGACATTTTAAAGGTTACGGACGATCCGCAGGAAATCTTGAAGGCCGTGAAAAACGTCGCGGCCCTGGTTGACTGATGCGGCTTCAGGAAACCATTATAAAGACCGTGCATCAGGTATTTTTTCAAAACGCCCGGCGGATGGAGCAACTTAAGACCGAATCAGTCGAACTGGTGGTCACGTCGCCGCCCTACCCCATGATCGAAATGTGGGACGAGGTATTTTCAGCCATGTCGCCGGGCATCCAGTCCGCCTTAGATAAAAATGACGGGGCCGGGGCGTTTGAACTCATGCACCGGGAACTGGACCAGGTATGGGATGAGGTGGTGCGGGTGCTCAAAAACGGCGGATTTGCGTGCATCAATATCGGCGACGCCACCCGGACCATTAATGACAATTTTATGCTCTACCCCAATCATGCCCGCATTCTATCGGCCCTGCACCAGCGAGGGCTCTCGCCCCTGCCCGCCGTGATCTGGCGCAAACAGACCAATGCCCCCAACAAATTCATGGGGTCCGGTGTGCTGCCCGCCGGGGCCTACGTGACTCTGGAACACGAATATGTCCTGATCCTGAGAAAAGGCGGGAAACGGGATTTTGATCACGGGAACGGAAAAGAACGCCGCCAATTGAGCGCCCTGTTCTGGGAAGAGCGAAACCAGTGGTTTTCCGATGTGTGGTTTGACCTCAAGGGCGCGCGGCAGGATCTGCTGGAAAAAGATGTCCGGAAGCGCAGCGGGGCGTTTCCGTTTGAACTCCCGTACCGGCTCATCAATATGTATTCGGCTCAAGGGGATATGGTGCTGGACCCGTTTATGGGCACCGGCACCACCATGCTGGCCGCCATGGCTTCGTGCCGCGACAGCGCGGGGTTTGAGCTGGATCCAGAATTTTGCGACATCATGGAGCGGCAGGTCGGCGGCATTGTGGATTATGCCAACACGGTCATCGAGGATCGGCTGGCCCGGCATGAGGCGTTTGCGGAAGCCCGGATAAAAGAAAAAGGGCCCCTCAAGCATGTCAATGGGCCTTATGGATTTCCGGTGGTCATGAATCAGGAAAGGCAGCTGCGGTTTCCCTTGTTGACCCATGCCACAAAAATAGACAGCGGAAAATTTGATGTTGAATATACTGAAAATATTAAAAAAAGACTTTTTCCGCCAGTGGAAGCGCCAGAAAAGCCCAAACCTGACGGCCCCAAAACGGAAAGCCCAAGGGCTAAAAAATCAAACCCCGACAAATTTCAGCAACTGGAACTTAAATTATAACCCACCCCATCATATCCAATCACAGGGCTGGTCATTATGAATCTGGTTTTCTTTTTTATCGTTCTAATTTCCTTTGTGTTCGCCGGGTGGCATGAAATCATGAGCGTCCCTGTGGAAGGGACAGCGCCGCCCATTGAAGCCTTGTCCACCGCCATGATCGAGTCCGCCAAGGGCGCGGTGGATCTGGCCATCGGGCTGGTGGGGGTCATGACCCTGTTTCTGGGGCTCATGAAAATCGCGGAAGCGGGCGGGCTCCTGAAAGTGATTTCCCGGCTTCTCCGGCCTTTGATGACGCGTCTGTTCCCGGATGTGCCGGCGGACCACCCGGCCATGGGGGCCATGATTTTAAATCTGTCCGCCAATGTGCTGGGCCTGGGAAACGCGGCCACGCCCTTCGGCATCCGGGCCATGCAGGAGCTGGACCGGCTCAATCCGGGAAAAGGCACGGCCACGGACGCCATGGTTCTGTTTCTGGCCATCAATACCTCCAGCGTCACCCTGCTGCCCACCGGCGTCATCGCGCTTCGGGCCGCCGCAGGTTCCGCAGACCCCGCAGGCATCCTGCCCACCACCCTGTTCGCCACCATGGGCTCCACGGCAATCGCCATTATCGCCGCCAAATTGTACGGCCGGTTTTCAAACCGTAAAACCGCCGCAAACGCCATTCATCCCCAAACCGCCGGCAATCGGGAAACGGAAACCCCGTTATCCGGCGAAGCCGACGTGGAAATTAACGAAGCCGCGGCGGCCTATCCCCTCTGGGTCAGTTATATCGCGCTATTTTTTCTTTTATCCTTTATTCCCCTCACCGTGGTATATGGCAAGGCGATTTCACCCTGGGTGATTCCGTCCCTCATGATGGGATTTCTGACTTTTGGCGTTATCCGGAAGGTCCGGATTTATGAAGCGTTTGTGGATGGGGCAAAAGAAGGCTTTCAGGTGGCCATTAAGATCATTCCTTATCTGGTGGCCATCCTGGCGGCGGTAGGCATGTTCCGGGCCAGCGGAGCTTTGGATGTGATGGTGAATTTTCTGGGGGCCTTTACCGGAAAAATCGGCCTGCCCGCCGAAGCCCTGCCCATGGCGCTCCTGCGCCCGCTTTCCGGATCCGGGGCTTACGGCATTCTGGCGTCGGTCATCAATGATCCGGCCATTGGCCCGGACAGTTATGTGGGATATCTGGTGAGCACCATTCAAGGGTCCACGGAAACGACATTTTACGTGCTGGCCGTGTATTTCGGCGCGGTGCAGGTAAAACGGGTACGCCACGCCCTGGCCGCGGCCCTTACCGCGGATGCGGCGGGGGTGATTTTTTCAGTGATCGGGTGCTGGTATTTATTCGGGTAAAAGGGAAAATGATCGCGGGCATGGCCCGGTCTACTGCCATTTATCATTTCGTTTGTTAAGATCAATGGCGCCTGATTTTCCGTCTGGCCTGCCGTTTCGGGGGCCCGGAGTATCTGAATACGTGTACATCCGTTTTTCACCGATCAAAAGCGTCAATATCCAGTTAATGATGCTGATGAGAAACGCGCCGAACACCGCCGCCCAGAACCCGGTCACGGTAAAACCCGGAATCAGGCCGGAAGCTATTTTCAGCATGAAGGCATTGATGACAAAGGTGAACAGGCCCAGGGACAGAACGTTAATGGGCAGGGTCAGGATCAGAAGAATGGGCCGGAAAACCATGTTTAAAAGCCCCAGGGCCGCCGCAGCAAACAAGGCGCTGCCAAATCCGGTGGTGGAAATGCCGTCCAGCGCGTAATCGGCGAACAGCACCGCAACGGCGAGACACAGCCATTTGATGAAAAGACGGACCATCATGCCTTGCCCGAATGGGGTTTGGCCATTGTCATATCGGGTGATTCGGAAATATCGCATGGATTTTTTCCCCGTTAATGATAAAATAAAATTTGCCGTCGGTTCCAGCGGAGAGGAAAACTTCACCCTTCCCGCCGCCGCGCAGTTCCGGATATACAGCCCGAAGCCACCCGAAATCCAGGGACTCCAGGGCGGCTTTCAATAACGCGATCCGCTTTTCCGTCTGAAGGATTTCTTCAGGTTCAGTTAATTTAAAATATTTTGAAATCAATTGGTTATATTGCCGTTTGATCTCTGTCCCCACACAATGACGGGTTATGTTTAAGGAAATATGCATAGAATTCACCGTTATAATCTTACTGGCAGCCTAACAGGTCCGGCTTGCTGCTTTCAAGGAAATTCGCTTTTCCCTTCAGCCTTCGGTTTTTTTCCCCATGACTGATTTCACCCTATCACCCCATCCTGAAAACTGGGAGCGCCATGACCGGGAACATATCTGGCATCCCTACACTTCCATGACCCGGCCGCAGCCGGTATATCCGGTGACCGGGGCTTCCGGGGTGATGATCCATCTTGCCGACGGACGGAAACTCATCGACGGCATGTCGTCCTGGTGGGCTGCCATTCACGGGTACAACCATCCGCGTCTCAATGGAGCCATCGAGCGCCAGCTCCGGTCCATGTCCCATGTGATGTTCGGGGGCCTGACCCACGGCCCGGCCGTTGCGCTGTCCGAGCGGCTGATGGCCTTGACCGCCGAGCCCCTCCAGCATGTTTTTTATTGCGATTCCGGGTCTGTTTCCGTGGAAGTGGCCATCAAAATGGCCATTCAATACTGGTTTGCCCAAGGCCGTCCGGAAAAACACCGCCTGATTACCGCAAACGGCGGATATCACGGGGACACCTTCGGGGCCATGGGGGTTTGCGATCCGGTAAGCGGCATGCACCAGATGTTTACCGGCATTCTGCCCCGGCATCTGTTCGCGCCAAAGCCCCGGCCTGCTTCCTGCCCCTGGGATAGGTCCGAAATGGACGCGCTTGTGCAACTATTGCAAAATCACCGGGATGAGATTGCTGCCCTCATCATCGAGCCGCTGGTCCAGGGGGCCGGGGGCATGAATATCTATCATCCGGCCTATGTCCGGGACTTGCGGCGATTATGCGATGAGAATAACGTGCTGCTGATTTTTGATGAAATCGCCACTGGATTCGGCAGAACGGGCCGGATGTTCGCCTATGAACACGCGGGCGTGGTCCCGGATATCCTGTGCCTGGGCAAGGCTCTGACCGGCGGCACCATGACCCTGGCCGCAACCCTGACCACCACGGAGGTGGCCCGGGGAATTTCTGCGGACGGCTCCGGGGTGCTGATGCACGGCCCCACGTTTATGGCAAATCCCCTGGCCTGCGCGGTGGCTGCGGAAAGCATTGATTTACTTTTGGAAACCCCGTGGCAGGAGCGGGTGATGAAAATTGAGACGCAAATGCAAAAAGAATTGGAGCCCTGCCGGGATCTTTCAGCGGTGGCGGATGTCCGATGCATCGGGGCCATCGGTGTGGTGGAGACCCGCGAGCCGGTAGAAATGCCCTGGATGCAGCAGCAGTTTGTGGAGCGAGGGGTCTGGATCCGGCCTTTCGGCAAACTGGTCTATATCATGCCGCCGTATATCATTAAACCTTCCCATCTTTCAAAACTGACCGCCGCCATTTATGGCGTGCTGAAGGCCTGGGGTAAAAAGTAAGCCGGATTAGCGAGACAACCGGAACACTCAACAATAGCGTGTATTTTCACAGCGCGTAATCCGGCAGATGCCTCTTTTTGCCTTTCTTATCGTGAATGCGTCACCGTTTTTCATCTCAATTGCTTTTTGACCGATTTAATAAACCGGCCAAAATCCTTGTCTTTTTTGCGTTTGTCCAGATAGGACATCTCGTGGAATTCCGACTCCTTCTTGAGTTTCATATAGCTGGCGAAACGGTCTTCATCCAAATCGCCCTTTTCAATGGCGTCTCGCACAGCGCATCCGGGCTCATGCTGGTGGGTGCAGTCGGCATACCGGCATTTTGCGGAAAGCGCGGCCAGTTCCGAAAAACCCATGTCGACCCCGTCGCCCGCGCCGATAATGCCCAATTCCCGCATGCCGGGGGTGTCGATCAGCATGGCGCCCCGGTCAAGAACGATGAGCTGCCGGCGCGTGGTGGTGTGGGTGCCTTCTCCCGTGCCGCTGACAGCCTTGGTGTCAAAGGCTTCCCTGCCCATGAGGCGGTTGATGAGGGTGGTCTTCCCCACACCCGATGAACCCAGCAGGCAATAGGTCTTTCCGGTCAAAAGCGTCTGCGCAAATTCATCAAACCCGGCTCCGGTGACATTGCTGAGGGCAATGACCCTCGCTTTGGTGAGGGAATGAATAACGGCAATCTTTTCTTCCAGCTCATCCCGTGGGATCAGGTCCGTTTTGGTGAGGATAACCATTGGTTCCACATGTCCGTCCGCCGCCATGATGAGGTACCGCTCCAGCCGGTTCGGATTAAAGTCAAACCGGCAGGACTGGACAATGAAGGCGGTATCGATATTGGCGGCAATCATCTGGAAATCGATGGTTTCGCCGGGGGTCTTGCGCCGCAGGAAGGTTTTTCGCGGAAACACCCGGTGGATGATGGCGGCGGTGTGGTTGTCGTAATACTGGGCCGTCACCCAGTCCCCGACACAGGGCAGGTCCGCAGGGCTGTCGATCTGAAAACCAAGCTTTCCGGACAATTCCGCCGGGACATCCGTTGATTCATCCTTGATGAGGCAGGAACCCCGGTCAACGGCGGATACGCGGGCAAAACCGCAACCATCCAGGTTTAAATTTTGGGCATGGGCTTCAAACCAGGGATCGAAGCCTAAATTTTTCAATTTCATATAGTTATGCCAGCGAACGCCACAGGCTTGTTCAACCACCGGATAAGATCGTGGTTCGCTTCGCTCTCACGTTCTATCCTTATTCCTTATGCATCATCGCTTGCATATGTTCTGTAACCAAAATATGCACCTACGCAAGTTGCTATTGCCATTCCCCACTGAATTACTTGCTCTCCAAGCGAGTAGTCGAATTTCTCGCCATGAAAAATGATAATGTAGAGGGAAAAGCCAACGTAAAACAAAACCAGAGGGGTGCAAAAAAGGATGGAGACCCATTTCAAGTTTGCAGCTGGCAAGTATTTGTTTACTATGAAGACTGCGACATAACCACCGACTCCGGGCGTAAACCACTCTCTAAATAATTTCTGCAGCCCATCATCGGCTATCCCTCGCGTCGAGTCCAGAAGATAAAGAGCTACATGGGCAGCGGTGTATATCAAAGCCCATGCAAGTAACGCAAAGGGCACACCCAGTGCGGTCTTGATTAAACTTGTTGAGTTAGTGGTTTCCACGGGTACTCCTTGATGCATAACGCCAACATAACCGGACCGCAGCTAAGTAACCACGGCGCTTTGAATTTAAGATAGTACTATTTGAAACCATATTTCTGGTGGACCGGTAGTCCTGCGGGTCCGCGTTTATATTTTTGTTAGCGATTTTGAATTCTCGTAATTGAATCTGGCCCCTCAACATTTACTCGTTTTATTTCTGGATCACCAGGACTCAAGGCTTTAAATACTAATGTTGCACTTGGAGGATGACGGCCTAACGCACCCTCGCGGGCATCCATTGATACGGGTACCATTATAAGTCCGCGTTCTTCACAAAATTTATTGGCCAAAAGATAAACTTCTGCTCGAACATTTGCGCTGGAAAAACCAGCACTCGTACCAGAAGTTACAGTAAAAGTGTCGGGGCCAGCGGGTATTACACCGGGCGATGCGCAACCCGTGATTAATAGTATTAAACTAAATAAAGTAATGGCTTGTTTACTATAATTCATTACCAGTTCTCCATTAAATAATATCGCTAACAGTGAATATACAGTCTGTATAAATCCGTAAACGCAGACGGCTTACAGTCTGTATAAAAAATGTTCTAAATTTTTATTTGTTGGAATAAATACAATAATATCAATTTGATAAATAGATTCTGATCACGCTGTCGCCCGGTTTATACAGAGTGTATAAACCGGTCACATCAGATCATCGACTGGGCTTCTCACGCCCTGCCCGCCCTTGTTCAAAACATGGGGATAAATCATGGTCGTGCTGACATCCTTATGGCCCAACAATCCCCGAATGGTTCGAATGTCGTAACCCCGGACTCGATTAAATGTGTCGCAAAAGAATGACGAAATGTGTGGCACCCGCTATGTTTGACGATTCCGGCTTTACGGACAGCCTCTTTAACAGCGCGCTGAATAATCGTTTCATGAACATGGTGACGCCCTTGTTCACTCGTCTTTGTGTTTTTCCATCTGTTTTCCTGGGGGAATACTCATTGCCATTCAGCAGGTGCGTTCGGGTATTTCCGATCAAGGGCGTCAGGCATCGCCACCAACCATTTATCGCCGGATGGCGCACATGGTGAAAAAGATATACCGCTTCGCCCAATGGCAATACGTTTGCTCTGTCCGGCGGCTGTAATGGCGGTCACACAATGCTTCCCGGAATTGATCAAAAAGTTTTGGTTTGCCGGTCATAAAAATCTGAGACCTCAACCATTTGCCGGTAAATTTCCATGTCCGACGTTTCAATAAGAAGAGACACTTTTTTTGAAACTGATTTTTAGCATTGTTTCTATCAAAAAACCACTATTTTTTCAGTGGATTTAAAATATTATCATCCAGAATGACCGAATCCTTCTTGTGTCCGGCGTCATCTATTAGAATTTTCCGGCAAGCAACTGTTCTTTCACAGCCGTCGTTTCATCCACCCCTCACCCTATATAATAAGGATACGCCCATGACCGGAGCACTACCTCCGGAAATTGTTATGAACGACGCCGAGATCGATGAAGCCGTTGCCTTTATCAACGGAAAAAGGCGGCTCATGTCCATATTCCTGGACTTATTTTGATATAACACATTAATTTTAAATGATAAAAGCCCGGCAGGTTTCCCTGCCGGGCTTTTATCATTTAACGCTCTATGTTCTTTTTAAAATCTAGAACAAACCGGATACCTTGCCGGTGGCCGGGTCAACATCAATGCGGCGGAAGGCCGGATTGGATGCGGTTCCGGGCATCAGGGAGATGGTTCCCGCGCACGGGCAAAGGAATTTCGCGCCGGAATAAATGAGCACGTCGCGAATGGGCAGCCGCCATCCCTTGGGAACGCCTTTTTTGACCGGGTCATGAGTCAGGGAAAGGTGGGTTTTCACCATCATGGTGGCAAAATCCGCATATTTCGGATCTTTTTCCAGCATTTCAGCCTTGGCGGTTGCTTCCGGTGACCAGTCCACGCCGTCCGCGCCATAAATTTCCTTGGCGATGGTTTCCACGCGGTCGCGTAATTTCATTTCCAGCGGGTACAGGAATTTGAAATCATTGCCGGCTTCACAGGCGTCAATAACGGCATCGGCGAATTCCAGAGCGCCTTCGCCGCCCTTGAGCCAGTGGTTGGATTCCGCGCAACGGGCGCCGGCGGCTTCGGCGATCTTTTTCACCAATGCCACTTCCGCGTTGGTGTCAGTGTAGAAACGGTTGATGCAGACCACCGGGTTGATGCCGGATTTACGGATCACGCCGATGAGGTGAACCATGTTTTCGCAGCCTTTTTCCACCAGAGCCAGGTTTTCCTTGGTATAGGCTTCGTCCAATGCCTTGCCGGCCACGACTTTGGGTCCTCCGCCATGCATTTTCAGGGCGCGGACCGTGGCGGTAAGAACAGACACATGGGGTTTGAGGCCGGAGAAACGGCATTTCACGTTCCAGAATTTTTCAAATCCGATGTCAGCGGCAAAGCCGGACTCGGTGACATGATAATCCCAGAGTTTCAAGCCCACGCGGTCGGCGATGATGGAGCTCTGACCCACGGCGATATTGGCGAACGGACCGGCATGAACCAGGCAGGGCTGATATTCGGCAGTGCTCATGAGGGTGGGGTTGATGGTATTTCTCATAAAGGCGGCCATGGCGTTGCCCACTTCGAGGTCGCCGCAGGTAACGGGCTTGCCGCTCTTGTCAAACGCCACGGTGATATTGTTGATGCGTGCCTTCAGGTCCGCCAGATCGGTGGCCACGGCCAGAATGGCCATGAGCTCGGAACCCACGGCGATGCCGAATTTGGACTGCATGGTGTAGCCGTCGGTGCGTCCGCCAAGGCCGATGATGATGTTGCGGAGCGCCTGGGCGCAGAAGTCAATAATCCAGCCCATTTCAACGCGGGTGGGGTCGATGTCGAGCCGCCGCATCTGGGTCAGGCGGGCGAGCTGTTCGTCGTTATAGTTCCGTTCATGCTGCATACGGGCGGTCATGGCCACCATGCCCAGGTTGTGGGCGTTCATGATGTCGTTGATGTCGCCGGTAAGGCCCAGGGAGAACTCGGTCATGGGGATCAGCAGGGAGTTGCCGCCGCCGGCCGCCGTGCCTTTAACGTTCATGGTGGGTCCGCCGGAGGGCTGGCGAAGCGCGCCGCCGGATTTTTTGCCGCGAGCGCCAAGACCTTCGATGAGGCCCAGGGAGGTGGTGCTTTTGCCTTCGCCCAGGGGGGTCGGGGTGATGGCGGTCACTTCAATGTATTTGCCGTCGGGCTTGTCTTTCAGCCGTTTAATGATCTTCAAAAAATCCAGCTTGGACAGGCGGCCCATTGCCAGCATTTCGTCTTTTTCAAGACCCAGTTTTACCCGCCAGTCTTCCGGCATGGGCATGTTTTTTTCCGCTTCTTCGGAAATCTGCCAGTCGGCCATTTTTGTTGCATCATAAGCCATGTTTCTTTTCTCCTTTGGTTGATGGTTAATACACTAAGTTCCAATATTATTCAATGGTTACATATTTCTATAACGAAATTTAACTTTCTATCACTTAAAAACCTGTTTGACAAGGGCAATCATCAAAGCGCCACAAAAAGTGGTATGGGAACACTGAACAACGGCCTTCCTCCTTTCTCCCTACCCTTCTATCCCTGGAACTGATGCAAATGGTAATAAAACCCCTTCCGGTCCATCAAGGCTTCATGAGCGCCGGTTTCAATAATTTTCCCGCCGGACATCACCACAATCCGGTCAGCGGTTCTGGCTGTGCTGAGACGGTGGGCGATGATGACGGATGTCCGGTTTTTTGTCAAATTCCCCAGGGCGTTCTGGATTTTCATTTCCGTCTCGGAATCCACATAAGACGTGGCTTCGTCAAAAATAATGAGATCCGGGCGATGGGCAAGGGCCCGGGCGATGGATAGAAGCTGGCGCTCACCGCTTGACAGAGACGCCCCGCCTTCCGTCATGAGGGTATCAAGTCCCTCGGCCAAGCGGTCGATAAAATGCCGACAATAGGCGGCGTCCAGAATTTCGCCCACTTCCCGGTCCGTGAATGGAGTGGTTTCCGGAAAAATATTGTTCCGGATGGTAGCTGAAAAAATATATGGGTCCTGGGTGACGATGCTGATTCGGGAACGCAGGTCCGAGAGGGTAAATTGCCGGATATCCGTTCCGTTAATGCGGATAACGCCGGCATCGGGATCATAAAACCGCATCATCAGGTTCACCAGGGATGTTTTTCCGGCCCCGGTTTCTCCCACAATGGAAATGGTTTCACCGGCAGGTATGGACAGGGATATGCCGTCCAGCACTTTTTCGCCGGGCACATAGGAAAAAGACACATTCTCAAAGGAAAACGAGAGGGAATGATCGGGCATCCGGGCCGCGATATGCGCCGGAGGCTCGGGAATCATGGTCTTGTCATCCAGTATCAGAAACATCCGCTCCATGGAGGACAGCGCATTTAAGGTGATATTGTATTTTTCAGCAATATCCCGGATGGGCCTGAAAAACATCCGGATATAGGATATAAACACCACCAGGGTGCCCAGAGAAATGCGCCCGTCCATGAGGCTACCGCCGCCGTAAAAAATAACCACCGCCAGGGCCACGGAACTCATCATTTCCATGAGCGGCATAAACAGGGCGAACACGTTGATCTGCTGCATGCCGGCATCATAATGTTCCCGGTTGATCTTTTGAAATGAGCGGAAACTGGCATCCTCCTGCCTGAAAAGCTGGATCACCTGCATGCCCCCGATGGTTTCCGAGAATTTGGTGTTGATTTCGGCGATTTTGACGCGAAGGGTCCGGAAGGCCTGCCGGGCGGAGGCGGTAAATTTCCAGGCCGCATAAAAGACAAACGGGAACACGGCATAGACCACGAGCGACAGCCGCCAGTCAATGGAAAACAGCACCGCCGTGATGGCCCCCAGCATGAACAAATCCTTGATGGCAAAAACCAGCACGGAGGTGAACATTTCGTGCATGTTCTGGGCGTCGCTGGTCACCCGGGTCACGAGCCGCCTCACGGGATTGCGGGTGAAAAACCCGACGGACAACCGCTGAATATGAGAAAACAAAGCCATCCGAAGGTCATGCATCATCATCTGGCCCGCGTATTCCATAACAAACGTATTGATAAAATTTAAGAAAAAACTGATAACGACAATGCTCAGGAGCCAGACCGTAGCCCAGGCGACGCCGGAGAGATCGGTTTTGCGAAGATGCCGCCTTTCATTTTCCGGCAGCTCGGAAAATTTATCATAGGGGATGATGGCCTGATGGTTTTGAACCATAAACCATTGGGGACGGGACGATGCGATTTCCGCCGTCCGGGCATCCGAAAGATCAAATTTCAAAAACCGGGTGGCGTGACCGTCGGCGCCGTCCGCAGTCGGGCTCCCGGACTCTTCGGGGACGATATACCGGTCAATGACGATTTTGGTAATATAGGGGATGCTCATCTCCGTACCCGTGATGAGAATGATGAGTACCAGGGTCCAGGCGAATAATTTCCGGTAAGGTTTCAGGAAAGGAACCAGTTTTTTGAACTGGCTGACGTCCCCCGCAGCCCCAAGTTTTTTTTCTTCAAACAGATTTTGGGCCGGGTTCATGACGCCTCCATGGGTTGCTGGGCCTGCTGCATGGCATGGGCGGCGGCATAATAGGCGTTAGCGGCCATGAGCTCAGCATGGGTTCCGGATTCCGAAACCCGCCCGTCTTCCAGCACCAGTATTTGATCGGCAAAGGACAAGGCGGAAATCCGGTGGGAAACGATGATGGTGGTCCGGTCTTTTGCAAGAGACCGGATGGTATCGATAATGGCTGATGCTGTCTGGGCGTCCACTTGGCCCACGGGATCATCCAAAAGCAGCATGGACGGATCCTGGATCAGTGCCCGGGCCAGCACCATGCGCTGTTTCTGCCCGCCCGAAAGCACCACGCCCTTTTCTCCCACAAGGGTGTCCAGCCCGTGAGGGAACTGGGAGATGGTGTCATAAAGAGACGCAGCTTTGGCCGCCTGGATGATTTTTTCTTCAGGAATAATTTCGCCAAAGGTCAGGTTGTCCCGGATGGAGCCGGAAAACAAAAACGGTTCCTGGGAAACAAACCCGATGCTTTTACGAAGATCACTGAGCCGCAACCGCCGAATATCCACGCCATCTATCATGATAGCGCCGGAAGTGACATCATAGATCCGGGGAATGAGTTGCAGCAGGGTGGTTTTGCCGCTGCCCTGGGGCCCGGCGATGCCCAGCACCGTGCCGGGAGCCACCGCAAAACTGATGTCCGTTAATACCTCCGATTTTTTGGCAATATCTGAGGGCGGACTTTCGGAAAAGCCGAAAGAAACCTGTTTAAATTCAATTTGTCCCGGCACGGCGCATCGGGCTTCAGGGCTCGGGGCTTCCACGATTTCCGGACGAGTGGCAAAGATCACCGCCAGCCGGTCCAGGGAGGCGGCCCCCCGCTGAATCAGGTTGGTGAGCCAGCCCATGGCCATCATGGGCCAGGTGAGGAGATTGAGATAACTGATAAACGCCACCAGGTCGCCGGGAGAGATTTCCGCGACAATGGCCTGCCTGCCCCCCACAAACAGGACAATGGCCTGGCTCAGGTTGGTGAACAGCACCATGAGCGGGAAAAAAGCCCCGGTAATCCGCACCAGCCTCAGGTTCTCCCGGACGTATATTTCTGAAACATCCCTCACCCGGTCGGCTTCCCGCTGCTCGCGGTTAAAGGCCTTGACAATCCGGATGCCGGCGAAACTTTCCCGCACAGACTCGGTGATGTCGGAAAAAATGCCCTGGACTTTGGTATAGCGCCGGTGCATTTTTCTGCCGAAATTCCGGGTCATCCACACGATCAGCGGCATGGGAATCAGCGCGAACAGGGTCAGCCGGATATTGATATAGGCCATAAATCCGATGGCCATGCTTCCCAGAAACACGGCGTCGGTCAAAGCCACCATGCCCATGCCCACGGACATGCGGATATTATTGATATCATTGGTGGCGTGGGCCATCAGATCCCCGGTTTTGGTGCGGTCGAAATAACTGGCTGAAAGTGTCTGGATATGAAAAAATAGCCGGTTCCGCAATTTTTTTTCAACAACCCGGGATGTGCCGATAAGAAGTCTGCGCCATACAAACCGAAGGGCGGTCATGGCCCCGGCAATGGCAAGTATCTGGCAGGCGTAAATCCCAAGCCGGAGAGCGTCCACGCGCAAAAGGGTCAAATCATCCACGGCCCATTTGACGATTCGGGGAATAAACAACTGAAGGGTATCCACCACCATGAGGCAGAGGATGCCGCAGATAATCAGATGACGGCGTTCATAAAAATAGGGTTTAATTAAATGTAAAGATTTCATCCGTTTTTTCTGCTATGGTAATAATTTTTTGCTTAATCATCTTTTCGGCCATAGCCATCGGGTTTGGCAATGCGAGCAATGTTGATCAAGCCCAAAACATCTTTTTTCAAAAAAAATGTCAATGGCTTTTATTTGCCCATTGTTATCAATCCGCTGATGTTTTAAAGTGTTTGATGCAATTCGGCTATTTTTGTCCAAAATAAATAATTAATTATATAAATTCAAATAAATACGTGTTTTATCGCGCAGGAGCAACTGAATAGATGATCGGGGAATTAATTTTATTGCTGGTATTTTTAATATTGTCAGCCTTTTTTTCAGCGTCCGAGACCGCCCTTTTTTCCATCGGCAGGGCCAAGGCCAAATATCTGGCGAAAGAGTCGGGCCGGGCAATGCAACTGGTGCTCGAAATGAAGGAAGACCCACACAAGCTCCTCACCACGGTGTTAATCGGCAACAATCTGGTCAATATCGGCGCGTCATCTCTGGCCACGGCCATTTCCATCAATTATTTCTCAATCCATTCCATCGGCAATGAAATTAGCAATGCCGTAGGGATCGCCACCGGCGTGATGACCCTGGTCATTCTGGTGTTTGGGGAAATTTTTCCCAAATCCATCGCCGCCCGGAACAATGTCATGATCGCACGCTTGGTGATATTTCCGATTTACTGGCTGACCTTTATATTCTATCCGGTCATTTTGCTTTTAAATTTTATCCCGAAACTGGCGGGCCAGATGTCGTCCACGCCGGGGGTGACCGAAGAGGAATTGATGTCCTTTGTGGAAGTGGTCCACGATGAGGGCCAGATCAACCCGGAAGAAAAGGAACTCATCAACAATATCATCAAGCTGGACGACATCAATGTGTCCTATATCATGACCCCCAGCGCCGACATGTTTGTCATCGACAAGTCCGAGGAACCGCATCCGGACAAGATCATCGAATCGGGATTCACGCGCATTCCGGTGATTGACGGCGACATTGACCATATTGTGGGCATGGTGCATATCAAGGATTTGTTCCGGCAGATCACCAGCGAAGGCGGCGTGATACAGCTCGAAAAAATCATGCGGGAGCCCTATTTTGTGCCGGAAAACAAAAAACTGGATCAGGTTCTGAACCAGTTCCGGACCCGCAAGGATCATGCGGCGGTTGTGGTGAACGAATACGGCGAGGTCACGGGCATTGTCACCCTGGAGGACGTGCTGGAGGTCATTGTGGGGGATATTAATGATGAAACCGATATTATCCAGCAGCCGGTGGTCCAGATCCGGAACAAGGAGTGGCTGGTGCTGGGCGCGGCGGACATCGAAACCATCAATGCCACCATTCACATGGATATCCCCGAATCCAATGAATATGAAACATTTTCCGGCTATGTGCTGGAGCAAACCGGCAAAATTCCCGTGGAAAAAGAGCAGATCGTCATCGACCGTTACCTCATCACCGTTAATGAAATGGACGGCAACCGCATCAAAACCTTTATTGTAAAGCGCAGATAATGGAAATCGGAACAGTTGTGGAATATATCGATCAGCAGCGGGTGTTTTGCGCGGTCATCATCGAAAACAGCGATCAGCGGGTGCGTCTTTTAAACGAAGAGGGCTGGGAACTGACCCAGAAGGCCGCCCGGTTGTCCCATATTTCCAGAACCACGTTAAATATAAACAAGGGCCGGGACAATATTTCGGCGTTCTTAAAAGAAATTTCCGTTTTACGAAAAAATCTGAGCGAGTCTATTGATATCAAAGAATTGTGGGAAGTGCTGAGTCCCATGGGGGAGTGGGTGGATCTGGCCACCATGACGGGGCTGTGCTTTCCGAATCATGCGGACAGCGATCACGAATCCGCCGTGATTCGGGCCTGTTTTGAAAACCGGATTTATTTTAAATTTAATCAGGACTCTTTTTTTCCCCATGATGACATTCAGGTCCGGAAAAATATCGAAAACGAACGGGAAAAGGAGCGTCTCAGGCTGATTATCGAAAACGGGGGGAAGTGGCTGAAAACCGTGATGGAAGGCCCGGCCTGCGATTTGCCGGAAGATCAAAAACCCGTTGCGGAGATTTTAAAATCCTATTATCTCTTCGGCAAGGACAGCCCTGAAGCAGCCGCCGCCCGCACCCTTCTTGCAAAAGCCGGCATTGAAAACACGGAAAAAATTTTCGCCCTTCTGGTAAAAATCGGCGAGTGGGACGCCAACTATCATGTGGACCTCCAGCGTTATGGGATACCCCTTGATTTTTCCGAAGCGGTTTTAAGGCAAGCGGGCGCCATGTCCGAGAGTGTTGATTTCGGGTCTCTGGAACCCAGCCGGAGAAATTTGACCGATCTGCCCATGATGACCATTGACGGCCAGGGAACCCTTGATTTTGACGACGCCATCAGCATTGAGATCGAAAACGGCTATTACCGCGTGGGCGTCCATATCGCGGATGTTGGAGAATATGTGAAAAAAGGCGGCGAACTCGATCGGGAGGTGGTGGGCCGGGGGACGTCCATTTATATGCCGGATTTGAAGATTTCCATGCTCCCGCCCCGGATGGCGGAAAACATTTGCAGCCTGAAGGTGGGTGAAATCCGTCCAGCCATCAGCATTTTCTGCAAAATCAGCCGGTTTGCGGAAATTTTCGAGTTTGAGGTGACGCCGTCCATCATTAAAGTGGGCCGGCAGCTCTCTTATAATGATGTGGACATGATGGTGGATTCGGATGAATCCATCTGGCTGCTGCATGAAATCGCCTGTAATTTCAGAAATAAACGCCTGTCCAACGGCGCCATTCACATCGCGATTCCCGAAGTCAGCGTCCGGGTGTTTGACAGCGGGGAGATCAGCGTCCGAAAATCCGACCGGGAGAGTCCCGGCCGCATGTTTGTCTCGGAAATGATGATTCTGGCCAACTGGCTCATGGCGCGGTTTCTGGCGGAGAAAAACATGCCGGCCATTTTCCGGGCCCAGCCCGACCCAAAGGCCCGGCTGTTCAGCCAGAAAAAAGAAGGCACCTTGTTTCAAAACTGGATGCAGCGCAGAATGCTCAACCGGGTGATTATTTCCCCGAAGCCTGAGCCCCATTCCGGCCTGGGGTTGGATAAATACCTCACCGCCACATCCCCCATCCGGAAATACACGGATCTCGTGACCCAGCGCCAGATTCGGGGGTGTTTCGGCCTGGAGCAGCCCTATTCCACTGAAGAAATAGAAAACCTGATTCTGATTCTCAAGGAACCCCTGGCCAACGCCGCCCTGGTGCAGCGCAGACGGCATTATTACTGGCTTTTGAAATATCTTGAAAAAAAGATCGGCGATACGGAAGAAGCCATTGTGCTGGACAAGCGGCGGGACCATTATGTGATTCTGCTGACATCCTATCTTGCGGAATGCCAGCTTTTCTCATCCAGCGCCTGGAGCCTGAAACCCCAGGAAATCGTGCGCGTGACCATCAGTCATGTGGACGCCCGGCGGGATGTGCTGACGGTGAGCCTGTGAGGGGGTGGCAAGGCCGGAATTCAGCATTGGCGGTCGGGAGTAAAAGTTTCTTTTGTTACTTTTCCTTTAATTCATAGGAAAGAGGTGTTGGATTCAGGACGTTATCACACATGGGACACCGTGAGGAGATTTCCTCTATAAATTTTTTCTTATCCGTCGATGACATTTCCGCGTCAATCTTAACAACGATTTTAAATCCCGTAAATCCGGCTCTTTTTTCCTGACCTGTTCCCAGAGCCTTTGCAAAATCAAGTTCACTTTCAACCACGGCTTCAATGGCTCGCAGGCTTATATTTCTCTGCATGGCTATCAGACGGCCTGTTGATACAACACAGCTTCCCAGAGCAAAAGCAAGCGTCTCAGGCGGAGTAGGAGCTGTATTGTCACCCCCGAACGCTTTAGGCTGGTCAATATAGAGGGTGTGATTGCGAACACGCCCCTCAACTCTCCTGTTTTTTGCCTCTTTGACTTCAACTCTGACCTTGTACGTTGTATCCCCTTTTTTTACATCAGACCTTGCGCCTGTTTCACTGACCGCTTCACCCATTGTCAACGGCATGATCATGATAAGGAATAAAACACTCAACATTACCTGTTTCATCAGCTTACGCCTTTCTTTTCATTGCTTTCTTTTACCATATCAACCCCCCTCATTTATAAACATTCGCCCACTTTTAATGCTTAAAACTCCGCTGGCCGGTGAACACCATTGTCGCATTCCGTTCGTTACACGCCTCAATGGACTGGTAATCATTCATGGCCCCGCCGGGCTGCACCACCGCCGCCACCCCTTCCCGGAGCCCCACGTCAATCCCGTCCCGGAAGGGGAAAAACGCATCGCTCACCATCGTTGAGCCGATGAGGCCGCCGTTTTCATCCGCCACACGCTGATCAACCTGCGCTTTCTTGTCGGCATCCGTCAGTTCATTATACGCCACGCCGAACGCCTCAAAACAATACCGGTCCGCCAGTTTCCGGTAAGCCTTGTCCCGGGCAATTTCCGCCACGCCCACCCGGTCCTGCTCGCCAGTGCCGATGCCCACGGACACCCCGTCTTTGACGTAAATCACCGAATTGGAGGTGATGCCGGATTCGAGCAGCCAGCCGAAACGGATGTCCGCATATTCCCGGTCCGTGGGGGTTCGGTTGACGGTGTAGGTTTTGCCTTTGTAGTCGCATTGGGCCAGCACATAATCCTCGCGCTTTAGGGCTTCCGGCGCAAACGACCACTGGGCCACGATGCCGCAGTCCATGAGGTTCTTGAATTCCACCACCCGCTGGCCCACAAATTGCTGAAGTTTATCAATATTTTTAATCCTTATGACCCGCAGGTTCTTGCGCTGCCCAAGAATGTCCAGGGTTCCGTCTTCAAAATCCGGAGCCACCACCACCTCGGCGTACTGCCGGGCAATAGCCTCGGCCGTGGGCCGGTCAATGGCCCGGTTCACCGCAATACACCCGCCAAACGCCGCCACCCGGTCTGCCATATAGGCCTTGTGGTAGGCGGTTTCAAGGGACTGGTCAATGGCGGCCCCGCAGGGATTGTTGTGCTTGACGATGACCACGGCAGGCGTTTCTGAAAAATACCGCAGGATATTGAGGGCGTTATCCGCGTCCGTGAGGTTGGTTTTTCCCGGATGCTTGCCGGATTGCAGCAACTCGATGTCAGACACCAGATACTGGCCGGGCCGGATGGTTTCAAACTCCGCCAGAATGAGGTTGCCATTCATAAGTTTATACAGGGCCGCCTCCTGGCCGGGGTTCTCCCCGTACCGAAGCCCCTTGCGGACATTGTCAATGGTCCACGCTACTTTCTCAAAAAACAGGGTCTGGCGGCTTCGGCCGTCCACGAAACTGATTTCCATATTGGGCGGGAAATGGTCATCCATGATGGTTTTATACATTTGTTTCAGATCGCTTGTCATTGATTGCTCCTTCTCTATAATCCATAGCACGACGCAACATCCGCCATGGTCTGTTTTCCCAGATAATCCGCAATGGCCCGGTCGTAATCGGCAGTATGGGCGAATGCTTTCTGGGCCAGCCGGAACCGGGTCTCAAGGGAGGTCTGGCCGCTGTTTGATTCCAGTTCCCGGAGAACAGCCGAATAATCGGCCGGGTCCACCACGGACGCCACCCGCAGATAATTCTTGGCCGAGGCCCGCACCATGCACGGCCCGCCAATATCGATATTGCCCCTGGCCATTTCAACGGTAACACTCGATTTTGCGATGGTTTCCCGGAAGGGATAAAGGTTCACCACCACCATGTCAATGGCCCGGGCGGCCGTGCGCGCAAGATCCGCCTGGTGGGAGGAATTGTACGTTTCCGTCAGAATCCCCAGATATATTTTAAAATCAAGGGTTTTCACAAGCCCGCCCTGGGTTTCCGGCTGGCCGGTATAATCGGACACCTGCATGAGCATGCCCTTGGCCCGGTCCCCGAGAATTTCCCGGATGGTGTTAAAGGTGCCGCCGGTGGACAGGATGCGGAGTTCCGGGTTAATGGCCGCAAGCCTCGGAATGAATGCGTCCAGCCCGGATTTGTCCGATACGCTGATCAAAACGGTTTTGACCGGCACGAGATTGTCAATTTTTTCAACAGTATTGATTCCCATAAGCGTTATAACGACCGTGTCGCCCCCCAACGGCGGCGGCACAAGGCCTTTTCTCCTATTTTTAGTGATTAATGGCGTTGCTATCCAATATTGCCTGTTTTAAGGTGTGTTTTAAGGTTGTAATTTATATATCAAAGTGCAAAAAATAAAGGTGAAATTTTATTTTTGGAAATATTCCGAACTATACAAAATTACCACAATAAATATCATTGCACCTCTTATAAGAAAGGAGAGCCTTTTGAGAGTAACATTCTACGGCGCGGTAAGAGAAGTGACTGGCTCCATGCATCTGTTAACCATGAATCAGGACAATGTGCTTCTGGACTGCGGCATGTATCAGGGCCACAGAAAAGAGGCGGAGCAGAAAAACCGGGTAATGCACGTGGACCCAACCATCCTGACCAATATGGTGCTGTCCCATGCCCATATTGACCATTCCGGACGAATTCCCCTCCTGACCAAGGAAGGCTTCACGGGCCGCGTTATCAGCACCCGGGCCACGGCAGACGCCTGCGGGTATCTTCTCCCGGACAGCGCCCATATCCAGGAATCAGACGCCAATTATGTCAATTACAGGGTCGTGCGTGAATTATTGGCCGAAATCAAATACGGCTCGCAGCCGGAAAAAAACCGGCAGGCAGCCATCAAAGAAGTTCAGAATATTTTAAAAAAGGACCAAAGCCATTTAAATATTGAAGTTATTAATGAGCTTACCCGGAAACACCATCTGGAAACAGTGGAGCCGCTTTATACCACGGCGGACGCCGAGCACGCCCTGTCTTTTTTTGACGGCATTCCCTACGGCGAGACGGTTCCCATCGGCAAAAACATGGAATGCACCCTCTATGATGCCGGGCATATCCTGGGTTCGGCCATCACCATCGTGAAAGCCCATAACCATAACAACAATAAAAAGTTTACCGTATGTTTCTCAGGGGATATCGGACGGTTTGACAAGCCCATCCTCCAGAACCCGACCTTAAATTTTGCCGAAGGAGACCGGGACATTGACCTGCTCATCATGGAAAGCACCTATGGCGACCGGGTGCATGAGCCGGTTACGGACATGGCCCCGCATTTTAAAAAAGTGTTTAAGGACACGATTGAACGGGGCGGCGTCCTGCTGATTCCGTCGTTTGCCTTCGGGCGCACCCAGGAACTGCTGTATGTGATTCATGAGATGTATGATCAGGGAGACGTGCCGAAAGTGCCGGTCTATGTGGACAGCCCGCTGGCATCCAATATTACCCGAGTGTTTGCGGAACATCCGGAAATGTATGACGCGGAAACCCATTCGGATTTCTTAAACAATGGGGATAATCCCTTTATGTTCAAGCAATTGCATTTCACCCAGTCGGTTGAGGAATCCATGGCCCTGATGCGGGAACAACAGCCCCATGTGGTGATCTCCGCTTCCGGCATGTGTGAAGCAGGCCGCATCCTTCACCATCTGCGTTACAAAATGCACAATCCGAAAAATACCATTCTCATTGTGGGTTTCATGGCCCAGAACACCTTGGGAAGGCGAATTCTGGAGGAAGGCGAAAAATATGCCGCAGGCGGCAGAAAAGGTGCGCCCCCGAAGCTACGGCTCATGAACAAGGAATATCAGCTTAAGGCCCAGGTTGAGAAAATCGGCGGTTTCAGCGCCCACGGGGACCAGAATGAAATGATGCGGTTTATTGAAAAATCCAATTTAAACATCAAAAAAATCGCCCTGGTCCACGGTGAAGAAGAACAATGTCTGGCGTTTGCCGATACATTGCGAAAAAAAGGACGGGATGCCGTTGTTCCAAAAATGGGCGAATGTATTGATTTGCATTGACTATGCAGGTTGTTCAGGCTGAAGAAATCATTTTTTGGCATTGATCATTCTTTCGGGTGGGGATAAACCCCACCCCTACGGGTGCATTTGGCCGAAACAATATTTAATGCTCATTTTTAAAAGGAGGCGGTATCATGATCGTCGTAGCAAAAATAAAAGCAGCGCCGGGTAAGGAAGCAGAAATGGAAAAGGCGTTGCTGGATATCATTCCAAAGGTCAAGGAAGAGCCGGGCACCCTGACGTATACCCTGCACCGAGCCCAGAATGATCCGGCCGCTTTTTTATTTTATGAAAAATACAAAGACATGGATGCCCTGGTGGCCCACAGTTCAACTCCCCATTTCAAGACGCTGTTTAAAACCATCCAGCCCCTTATGGAAGGAAAGCCTGAAATCCTCATGTATCATGAGCTGGCAGGAATTTAACCATGACCCTGCAAGAAAAAGAAACCATCAGACACTGGGCCGGGCGAATGACCGGCCCGGTCGTCATCGGTCTGCGGCTGACGGAGGATGGGCGAAGCGCCGCCCTGGAGTCGTTTTGCCGCAAACTGGCGGATATCGCTCCCGTGGTGCGTGTCAAAAAGCAGAACCACCATGACCCGCTGCCGAGCTTTCGGATTGCGGACAATATCGCTTATCAGGCGATCCCTCTGGGTCTTGAGCTTCCGCCGTTTCTGGATTTTCTGGAAGGCGTTATTAATGAAGCGGCCGCATTCGGTTTGCCGGAACCCGATATTCTGGACCGGATACGGGTGCCGGCCGCTCTCACGGTGTTTGTTTCTCCCCATTGCCCGAACTGCCCGAAAACCGTCACGGCCATGCTGCTCTTGGCCGCGCGGTGCCCGAAAATTTCAGTGACCGTGGTGGACGGCGTATTGTTTTCCGAACTCGCCAGCGCCGCCAATGTCCGGTCCGTGCCCACCGTCATCCTGGACGACCAGTTTCGCTGGATCGGCGCCGTTGAGCTCATGGAAATCGTCCGGGTGATTGAAAGCCGCGATCCTTCCCAACTGGGCATCCAGGCCTTGCAGCAGATGATTGAAACAGGCAATGCCGAAGCCCTGGCAGATATGATGATCCAAAGCGACGCCCCGTTCCCGGCGTTTATTGATCTTCTGATCCATCCCACATGGCCGGTGCGGCTGGGAGCCATGGTCAGCTTTGAATTTCTGACGGAGGCCCGCCCGGACCTGGCGGTTCAAATTCTGGAAACGATATGGGGCCGGTTTGAGGGTTCGAGCGATGATGTCAAGGGTGATATTCTCTATCTTCTGGGAGAATCCAAACAGACCGAAATGGCTGACCGGCTGCGGGCGGTCCACGTCGGCGACTATGCGGAAAAGGTCCGGGAGGCGGCTGGCGATGCGCTGGAGGCTCTTGAAGGCTAATTCCAATTCGCATTCAAGCGGCATCTTCGTTGGCTGCGTCGTCGGCTCCTCAACTTACAGACAGTAAGCCTGCGTCGCCTCCTCCTTGCCGCCTTGATTGTCATCTTGAATGCAAAATGGAATAAGATTCCATTATTCCACGATTTCAACCGATTGAACGTAAGGTAAGGTTTCCACATTGACCTCTTTCACGCCCTCGACAGTTTGACCTAATTCCTTTATTATTCCGGCCGCTTCGGATTCCAGCAACATTGGCGCCGGGATGATTACGGTTACAATGCCGTTTTCAGCCGTAACCTCTTTTGGAATAATAGTCTCCAACAAAACAGCTTTCACCTCGGCTGCTATCGCCAGATCCTCCATGGCCTGCTGGGATTCTGGTGTTGTCCTGAACTTATCCGATTGAATGGCGTTACATATTATGTCTGCGGCATCATTGACTGAAAATTTTTGAATATTAACGACAAGGTCATACAGGGCTGGATCAGATATGTCGATCCCGTAGAAATAGTGCCCCCATTTTTTCCGATCATCATCAAGTTTTTTAAGCATATCAAGTGCTTTTGCTTCCGAAACTTTTTCAGACCGCATACAGTATTGCACCCGGTCTTTGATATCGACAATGATTCGGACCGAAAGGGCATGTGAAATATTTTTTACAAAAAAATGACCGGCAAGACCATGGTAAACGATATTGTCTTCTCTTAAGCGTTTCAGGAGGGCGGATTGAACATAGGCGACATATTTTTCCTTTTCAAATCCAAGCCGTTCAAAGAATCCGGGAGGTCTTTCCATGGATTTTTTCAGCTTAATCTCCGGTACGTTGAACCGGTCTGACGCCTGTAAAATAATGTCGCGGGAAATGCAGGTATAGCCAAGTTTTTGAGCAATTTTTTCAGCTACTTCTTCTCCTTTATGATGCGCACCCCTTGAAATAACAATGATAGACATGAGAACCTCCTTAATATTTAAGGTTATCGGCTGGGTAGCGTCTAAAAAAAACACCGCCCATATATATCGTTTGAGCAATTAACCGATCGATGACAAGGTTCTTTCATAAAAAGATTAATCATTTATTTAGTTTTGTCATCATTTTTTGGATAACCCTGTCATGCTTTTCAAGAATTTTCTAAAATACTGACCTTTCAGCGCTTGCCAATAACGCCGCATTGCAGTTTCTATCTTTCGATTCCCTTGCGCGCCATGACCCCATTCTTGTAATAATGCCGGATTTCCCGCATCTCGGTGACCAGATCCGCCATCGCCAGCACGGGTTCGGACACGCCCCGGCCGGTGATCACCAGCTCAACGGCTTCGGGCTTTTTGCGGATGATATCCAGCATGTCATCAGTTGAAACAACGCCGAATTTTTCCGCCACCCCCGCCTCTTCCATAACCACCATATCATACACGCCGGATGAAAGCGCCTCCCGGACAGCCGCCAGACCCTTTGCACAGGCACTGATATCAGCGGCGGAAGGCATCCCCCGAATGAATTGCCCGGTTCCGAATTGCCGAATGGTGATGCAATCCGCGAACCGTTCCAGGGCTTTTATTTCACTGTAAGTCCCCTGCTTTAAAAATTGGGCGATATACACCCTTAAGCCCGCGCCCGCAGCCCGGATCGACAACCCCAGGGCAGCGGTGGTTTTTCCCTTGCCATCCCCCGTATATACCTGCACATATCCTTTTTCCATGTCTCTTCTCCGTGACAAACTATTTAAATCAGCTTTTAGCCTGTTGTACCGCCCTTCATGCGAGCGAAACAATGAATAAACATAACACTTTTTTCTTGACAGGGGCAACTGGTTAAGTGATTTTTTGACTATCTTTTCCATTTGATCATACCACCATTATACATAAGGGGATTAAAAATGAGAGACCCGCTGTTTCAACCCATCAAAATCAATACCCTGGATATCAAAAACCGGATTTATCTGCCGGCCATGCATCTGGGAATGGCGAACAATTATAAAGTCACGGACCAGATCATCGAATTTTACGCGGAACGGGCCAGGGGCGGTGCCGGCATGATCTGCGTGGGGTACGCCACGGTGGATGAATTGTCGGGCAATACCTTAAATATCGGGGCTCACAAGGATGAATTCATTACCGGGCTTTCCCGCCTGTCAAAAGCGATAAAGGACAACGGGGCCCGGTCCTGTGTGCAGATCAATCATGCCGGGCGCTATAACCTGTCATTTTTTTTAAACGGCAAGCAGCCGGTGGCCCCTTCCCCCATTGCGTCGCGCATGACCCGGGAAGTTCCCAAAGAGATGGACAAGGACGACATCCGCCAGACCATCGACAACTTCGCCCAGGCGGCCCTGCGGGTAAAAAAGGCCGGGTATGACGCGGTGGAAGTATTGAGCGGCACGGGATATCTCATTTCCGAATTCCTGTCCCCGCTCACCAACAAACGCACGGATGAATACGGCGGATCTTTGGAAAACCGGATGCGATTCGGCCTTGACATTATCCGGGCCATCCGAAAGCTGGTGGGCAAGGATTTTCCGGTTATGGTGCGCATGAACGGCAATGACTTCATGCCCGGCGGCCAGGGGAGCGCGGAACTCAAACTTTACGCCAAAGCCCTGGTGGAAGAGGCGGGCGTGGACGCCCTGTGCATCAATGTGGGATGGCATGAAGCCCGGGTGCCCCAGATCACGGCCGCCGTTCCCAGGGGCGCCTTCGCCTATCTTTCCCGGGGAATCAAGGAAATCGTGAATGTGCCGGTGATCGCCAGCCATCGCATCAATGATCCGGACATCGCCAGAGAAATGATCGCCGACGGCATGTGCGATATGGTGGCCATGGGCCGGGCGCTCATCGCCGACCCCTATCTGCCGGAAAAGGCCGAGGACGGCCGGGAAGAAGAAATTCTCCATTGCATTGCCTGCGCCCAGGGATGTTTTGACAATCTGTTTAAATTAAAACATGTGGAATGCCTGTGCAATCCCAAGGCGGGCTATGAATGTGAAGGGGCCTGCACTTTAACCGCAATCCCCAAAAAAGTCATGGTCATCGGCGGCGGGGCCGCCGGCATGAACGCGGCCATCGCGGCATCCGACCGGGGGCATCAGGTGACCCTCTACGAAAAAAGCGATGAACTGGGCGGCCAGCTTTATCTTGCGGGGTCACCTCCGGGAAGAGAGGAGTTCGCGGAACTGGCCTATGACCTGGAAACCCAGGTATACACCCGGGACATTGACATCTGTCTTGGACAGACGGTGGACGCAGACCTGATTAAACGGGAAAAGCCCGATCACATCATTCTGGCCACCGGCGCGACCCCTTTGATGCTTCCCATTCCGGGCGTGGAACTGCCCCATGTGGTCCAGGCGTGGGACGTGCTGGCCGACAAGGTATACACCGGAAAACGCATTGTCATCATCGGCGGCGGGGCTGTGGGCGTTGAAACCGCGCTTCTGCTGGCGGAAAAAGGCACGCTTTCCGGCGATATCGTCAAATTTCTGCTGGTCAACAAGGCCGAACCCCCGGAAGTGCTTTACGAACTGGCCACCAAAGGAACCAAGCAGATCACCATTATTGAGATGATCGGCCAGATCGGCAAGGATTTCGGCAAAAGCACCCGGTGGGGCATGCTCCAGGATGTGGACCGTCACGGGATACACTCCCGGCTGGCGGCCAAAGCCCTGGAAATCACGCCCACGGGGGTCAAGGTGGAAACACCGGAAGGCATTTCGGAAATTCCGGCGGACACCGTGGTGCTGGCGGCCGGCTCCCGTTCCGACAGCAGCCTTGCAGCGGTCATCAAGGAAACCGGCATTCCCTTTGATGTCATCGGAGACGCCAAATCCATCGGCATGGCCTTTGACGCCATTCATCAGGGGTATCGGGCGGGGATGGGGATTTAGATGCAATGATGAATGATTAAGGGTTTCTCTAAAAATTGATCATTAACCATGTTCTACTAAGGCATCATGTGATATACTCCTTCTCAATAACCAAAGGCGTTAAGGAGGAATAAA
>Ga0209467_1000505_pt1 | contig 54264 bp, 53 predicted proteins | sample Higcelwee11metaG_FD_187175 | JGI IMG/M metagenome (GOLD analysis project Ga0209467, IMG submission 187175) | Freshwater pond sediment microbial communities from the University of Edinburgh, under environmental carbon perturbations - High... | ecosystem: Environmental > Aquatic > Freshwater >... | reverse complement strand
TTTTGAACGAATTGAAAGAAATCATTTTGGAATTAAAAATATTGATCGTTTTTGTAAGAGACTTTTGTTTTGTTTGATGCCAATGGCGATCTTTACCGATTTGCTTGCCCAAAGATGTTAAAGAACCCTTTTTTATTGACAGTTTATTTTTTAGTAGTAAAATATTAGTATTAAATTTAAAATAAAATTTTTGTTTAGTTCTTTTCATAAAAATAATAAAAAATTGGGGGGATTTATGGAAGAGAAAATTTTTGCTCTTTTGTTTGATGTTGATGGATCTGTAATGCCACAAGGTGGACCGATTGATCCAAAAATTTCAGAATTTTTTCAGTATTTAAAAAGAGAAGGTCTTTTGATCGGACCTGCAAGTGGTAAAAATATTGATTATTGTAGAGGTTTAGCCTGTGGAATTGGTGTTAGCTGGGATTTTATCTCAGCAGAAGGCGGAGCTAATTTTAGTCTTCTAATAAATAAAAATCCTTTAATTTACAAATTCTGTCAAAATGAAGAATTAAATGAAGGAATGCTTGATCTTTTGGAATTTCTTTTAATAATAAAATTCAATAAATTGAATTACACCTTCAGAATTAATAGCAAAGAGGAAAAAGTTAGACAAGAATTAAAAGAAAGTATAGTCACTTTTTTCCCTTATGACAGTGATATTAAGTCATCTGCACATTGGGGTGAATATTTCAAAGAAGTTATAGAAAAATATAATTTAAAACTTCAAGTTTTTTATCATGAAAGTGATGGTTATTATGACATAGTTCCTGAAAACGTTTCAAAAGTATTTGCCATTGATAGTATTTTAAAATGTTTTCACTTTAAAGAAGAAAATATTTTAACTGTTGTTGATGGATCTAATGATCATGGTCTTGTAAAAAAAGGCGTTAAGACTATTGCAGTAGCAAATGCTATCCCTTCAATTAAAGAAGCTGTTAAAGAAAATTTTGGCTATATATCCAAAAAAGAAAATGGAGATGGCTTCATTGATGGGTTGAAATATTATGCTGATAAAAATTTTTTTTGTCCTAGTCTAAATAAAATGATAGAAAAATTTTAAATTTTGTTTTGACTAAGTTTTAAGGCGTTTGGTTATAAAGATCAAACGCCTTTTTTCTTACTATTAATATAAGCCAAAGCCCCATAAAGGCCAGATTCATCACCAAGAGATGCTTGTTCTATTAAAGGACTTTCTTTGTAAATACAAAGCATATTTTTTACATTTTGACGAATTTCTTCAATTACTAAACTTTTCATTAATGATCCTCCAAGTACAATTATATCAGGATACCAATGAACTATTGTATTATGAATCGCCAAAGCAATATGCAAAGATGCTTGTTTCCAGACTGTTTCATCTGTAATTTGCTCTCCTCTTTTTCCGTAAATTTTTTCCATAGCTTTTCCTGAAACTAGCGTTTCTACATATCCAAAAGGTTCTTCTGGTTTAATAATTTGCCAACCAGGCTCAGCCATTTGTGTTGTCTTATCAACTCTACCATTAATTATACGAGATCCTCCAAACCCAGTGCTGATAGTTAGATAAGCTACTATTTTTTTATTTTTTGCTACTCCATAAGTTGCTTCCCCTAAGCCAGCTGCATGAACATCTTTTAAAATTTTAACAGGACATTGTAAAATTTTTTCTAAACTTTTTTTTAAAGGCTTATTGTTCCAATTTGGTAAGTTGGGAGCATTAATTATTTTTGTAAATTTTTCATCAAGAGGTCCTGGGGTTCCTCCAGCTGAATATTCGCAAGTTTTATTTGATAATAATTCTTTAGATATTTTTTCAAAAGCCCATATTGCTTGAGAAAAATCTTGAGGTGTTGCTATTGTTTTTGATTTGATAATTTGATTTTTATCACAAGAAGCAATTCTCATATTAGTTCCTCCAATATCAAAAATAATATACATAAGATTTAAATTTTATAATTTTAATGTTAAGATGATTTTTTATATTATATTACATTTTTTTAAAAAATAAAAATTTTTTATTGTGGATAAGTTTTTTTATTTTAAATAATAAAATATAGTTTAAGAAAATTAGCACTCTTGACAGGTGAGTGCTAATAATTTAAAATGTAATTATGGATGAGAGAAAATTATTAATACTTAATACAATTATTAAAGAATATATAAAAAGTGGTAATCCAGTTGGTTCTTTGATATTGGTGGATAAGTACAAACTAGATATTTCTCCAGCAACTGTTCGTAATGAAATGGCTTGGCTAGAACAAGAGGGTTATATTATCCAGCCATATACTTCAGCAGGAAGAATACCAACGGAAAATGCGTATAGAATGTTTATTGAAGAAAATGCTAATAAAAAAATAAAATTAAAAAACGGAGAAGAAATTGATGCTAGACTTCTAGACAAATCTGAAAAAAGTTTTAAAGAAACAGCCAAGTTTATTTCTGAAATTACAAATTCTAGTTTTTTTTGGGCATTTCACAAAAATAGTTTGTATTATACTGGTATATCTCATCTTTTTAATCAAAAAGAATTTAAACAAATAGATATAGTGCAAGATATTTCAATTGTTATAGACAGGATGGAGGACATTATAAATGATATTTTTGACAAATTGCCAATAGGTGTTAAAGTATTAATTGGTGAAGAAAATCCTTTTGGATCTTTTTGTAGCACAATATTTTTGAAATACAAACAAGATAATATTACAGGTCTTTGCGGAGTTTTAGGTCCGCTTAGAATGGATTATGAAAATAATCTTGCTATTATGAAATATTTAGAAAATAAAATAATTAATTTATGACAAAAAATAAAAAAATTTTTGAAGAAAAAAAAGATTTAGAAGAAGAACAAATAAATAATGATAATGAAAAACAAGAGCAAATAATTATTGAAAAAAAAGAAGAAAATATTGACTACAAAGATAGATATTTAAGAGCTTTGGCTGATTATCAAAACTTAGTTAAAAGGAGTGGTCAAGAAAAACAAGATTTTGTGAAATATGCAAATGAACAATTAATTGTTGATATTTTGCCAATTTATGATAATTTAAAAATATCATTGTCGCATATTGATGAAGAAGCACAAAAGCAAGGCTGGGCACAAGGGATTAAATATGTTGTAAAACAATTTAAAGAAATGCTTGAAAATAATGGAGTTTTTGAAATAAAAACACTTGGTGAGAAATTTGATCCATATACAATGGAAGCATTAGAAGGTGATGGAGAAATCGTTTTAAGTGAAGTAAAAACTGGATATAAGTTAGGTGGAAAAGTTATAGTGCCAGCAAAGGTGAAGTTATAGAGTTAATTACGAATTTTCAATTACAAATTTATGGTTTTTTAAAATTTTTAAGTTAGAAACCGTAAAATATGAAATAATATATTTTTTTAAAATAAAACGCAATGCGAATCCGACGCGAAGGGACGATTTTATTTTAAAAAAATATATTATTTCATATTTTACTACTTATGTAGTATAAGTTATAAATTTAAAATTAATTTATATTTTGTTATTCAGTGAAATTGCTTTTAATTTTACTTTTTAGCAAAATATTTATAAAATTTATGTCTTTAATAAAATGGTCTCCTTTTTTTGATTCTTTTGATGAATTTGAGAATATTTTTAATTATCCTACAACTGTTAAGAATTCAAAAAATTCTTTTGTGCCAGCGATTGATATGTATGAGGATAATGATAAAGTAGTAGTTGAGACACAATTAGCAGGGATTGATCCTGAAAAGGTAAGTGTATCTATTGAGCATGATGTTTTGTGTATTAGAGGAGAGGGAGAGAAAAAAAGTGAAGTTGAGGATAAAAATTATTACAGAAAGGAAATCCGAAGAGGAAGTTTTTATCGTAGCATTCAGTTACCTGCTCATGTTGATGGAGATAAGGCAACGGCCAAAGCAGTGGATGGAGTTTTGAAAATTTCTATTCCTAAAGCACAAGAGCTTAAACCAAAAACTATAAAAATAGAAACTAAATAATTTTTAATATTTAATTTTTTGTTAAATTTTGTTTGCAAAAAATTATACAAATTAGATATGAGTTCACAAGATGAAATCAATGTTTCTGTAAATTCTGATCAAGAAGAAAAAACAGAAGCAAAAAAAATTAGAAGAGTGAGAAAAGTTCTTAAAAAAAATGTAGAAAAAGAACCTTTACGAGAAGAGAAAGTAGAAAAAGAGCAAGAAAAACCTAAAAAATCTAAAAAAGGTTCAAATGCTTTGTCTCATTTTGTAGTTTTTGTTTTTACGGCTTTAGTTATTGGTGGAGCTGTATATTATTGGCAGAACAAAATGAGTGAAGAGCAGAAAGAAAATTTAAGCAAAGAAGCAAGGAACACAAGGCTTGATTTTGAAAAAAGATTAGAAGGTATGACAGACAAATTAAAAGGTCAAGAAACAGAGTTTAATCAATTAAAAGAAAAAGCTGAGCAATTAGAAGGTAAAGCAAGTCTTTTGGACGGTGCTTTGATTAAATTTAAGAATAAAGATTTAGGAATAACTTTTAATTATCCAGCTAGTTTTGGAGAAGTGAAGTTTGAAATAACAGAAGATCAATCAGGTAAAAGATTTAGAGGGACTTTTGCTGATAATGATAGTTTGGTTTTTGGTGGAGTAAGTATGAATTATGCTAGTGCTAGTTCTTCTATAAATAATGATTTTCTTGATGTAAAATCATATGTAAAAAAAGGTGATGGAGATAAGGCTGAGTATTTTTATCATACTGTGCATGGAGCTGAAACTGATTATAAGATAGAACCAATGCGAGTGGTAAAATCTTTTGGAGAGGATGTGTTGATGGTTAATAAAGATAGTTTTGTTGCAAAAAATAAAGAAGATAATGTTTGGGATTTTGGACTTGGAGCTGATATTGGAGCTTTAGTAAAGTTATCTGGAGAAGAGTTTAAAGGTATTGCTTTTATTAATAAAAGCACAGCCAAATTTCCTTTAGCAGATTTTGAAGAAACGCTTAAATCTATTAAATAAATAAATAATTAATTAATTATAAATTTTAATTAAATAAATTAAAATTCGTTTTGTACACATTAAGAGGATATATAAATTTTGGCATTTTATTTTTTTTAAAAATTAAGCCATTAAACTCTAAAACACGGCAAAATATTATTGAATAAAAAAGATTTAATTTTTTGTGATGAAATATTGAGTTTTAAATAAAGAGCGTAATGGCGAGTAATTTTTAAAAAAAATAAAATGCCAAAATTTATAATAAAATGAATGTGTAACAAAGGTTAAAAAATAAAAATATGTCTAAAATATTAGGAATTGATCTTGGTACTACTAATTGTGCCATGGCCATTATTGAAGGTGGCAAAGTAAAAATATTAGAAAATGCTGAAGGACGAAGAACTACTCCGTCTATGGTGGCTATTTCTAAGAGCGGAGAAAGATTAGTTGGTCAAACAGCTAAAAGGCAAGCTGTCACTAATGCTGAGTCTACTGTGTTTGCAGTTAAAAGATTGATTGGTAGAAAATTTGAGTCTAGTGAGGTGCAAAGAGATATTAATACAGTGCCATACAAAATTGTAAAAGCAGGTGAGGCTGTAAAAGTTAAAATGGGAGACAAAGAATATTCTCCTGAAGAAGTTTCAGCTATGATTTTGTCAAAATTAAAAGCTGATGCTGAAGCAAAAATCGGAGAAAAAATAACAGAAGCAGTGATTACTGTGCCTGCTTATTTTGATGATTCACAGCGACAAGCGACTAAAGATGCAGGAAAAATTGCTGGGTTGGAAGTTAAAAGAATTATTAACGAACCAACTGCAGCTGCTCTTGCTTATGGGTTTGAAAAAAGAAAAGGTCAACAAATAGCAGTTTATGATCTTGGTGGAGGAACTTTTGATGTATCTATTCTTGATGTAGCAGAAGATACAGTGGAAGTGAAATCAACTAATGGAGATACTCATTTGGGTGGAGAAGATTTTGATCAGGCAATTATAAAATGGATTATTCAAGAATTTAAGAATGAAAATGGTATTGATTTGTCAAAAGATACTTTGGCTTTGCAAAGAATAAAAGAAGCGGCTGAAAAAGCAAAAATAGAATTATCTTCAGCTACAGATACTGAGATTAATCAACCATTTATAACTACAGATGAAAATGGTCCTAAACATTTAGTAATAAAATTAACTAGAGCAAAACTTGAAGATTTGGTTGGAGATCTAGTTGAAAAAACACTAGAACCTTGCCGAAAAGCTTTGGCTGATGCTGGTTTTGATAAAAAAGATATTGAAGAAGTTATTTTAGTTGGAGGTATGACTAGAATGCCTTTAGTGCAAAAAAAAGTTGAAGAATTTTTTGGGAAGAAACCAAACCTTGAAGTAAATCCTGATGAAGTTGTTGCTAATGGGGCTGCTGTGCAAGCAGGTGTCTTACAAGGAGATGTAAAAGATGTGCTATTGCTTGATGTCACTCCATTAACTCTTGGGATTGAGACACTGGGGGGAGTGGCTACTCCATTGATTGAGAGAAATTCAACTATTCCAACAAGCAAGAGTCAGATTTTTTCAACTGCGGCTGATAATCAACCAAGTGTTGAGATTCATATTGTGCAAGGTGAAAGACCAATGGCGACTGACAATAAAACGTTAGGAAGATTTATGCTTGATGGATTACCACCAGCGCCAAGAGGAATTCCTCAAATTGAAGTTTCTTTTGATATTGACGCTAATGGTATTTTGAATGTAAAAGCAGTTGATAAAGCAAGTGGTAAAGAGCAAAAAATAACAATTACCTCATCTTCTTCATTATCTAAGGAAGAAATTGAAAAAATGAAAAAAGAAGCAGAAGCTCATGCTGAAGAAGACAAAAAGAAAAAAGAAATGATTGATCTTAAAAATCAAGCTGATTCAGTGATTTTTCAAACAGAAAAATTAATTAAAGATTCAGGAGACAAAATAAAAGAAGAAGATAAAAAAGAATTGGAAGGAAAAATTGAAGAATTAAAAAAAGTTAAAGATACTGATAATATTGAAGAAATAAAAAAGAAAATGGAAGAAATGAATGAAGTAGCGCAAAGAATAGGAACAGCTATGTATCAACAACAAGCACAAGCTAATCAATCTGCAGGAGCACAAGATGCAAATTCGCAAGATAAGAAAGATGAGGTTGTGGAAGGGGAAGTTGAAGATAATAAATAAGTAAATAATTTTGAATTTCGAATTTCGAATTTTGAATAAAATTTTAATAAATTAATGTTTAAAACATTAAGTGTTTATAGTTTTATTTGAAATTCAAAATTCGAAATTCTTAAATTAAAATGTCTAAAGATTATTATAAAATATTAGGGGTTTCAAAAAGTGCTAGTGAGGAGGAGATAAAAAAAGCTTTTCGTAAAAAAGCACATGAGTATCATCCTGACAAAAAAACAGGTGATGAAGCTAAGTTTAAGGAGATAAATGAAGCTTATCAAGTTTTGAGTAATAAAGAAAAAAGAACGCAATATGATCAGTTTGGTTCTGATTTTGTGAATAATGCTGGTGCTCGGGGTGCTGGTGGTTTTGAAGGATTTAATCAGGGTGGTTTTAATATTAATATGGATGATTTGGGTGATATGTTTGGTGATATTGGTGATATGTTTTTTGGTGGTCGTTCAAATAGATCTAGCAATTCAAGATCCCAAGGATCTGATATGCAACTAGAACTTTCTATAAGTTTTAGTGAGGCTGTTTTTGGTGTTGAAAAAGAAATTAGTTTTCGCAAAAAAGTAAAGTGTGATCATTGTAATGGTAATGGAGCTGAACCTGGTACAAAAATAGAAACTTGTTCAACTTGTAAAGGAACAGGTAGAATTAACCGTGTGCAAAGAACTATTCTAGGAAATATGCAAGTGCAAACAGTTTGTAATAATTGTCAAGGTGAAGGTAAAACATATAATAAAAAATGTGTTAAATGCGGAGGTAATGGTTTGCTTATGGATACAGTGAATTTGAAAGTCAAAATTCCAGCAGGAATTGATAATAGTGAAGTGATTAGATTAAGTGGTTATGGAGAAGCAGGTTTAAAAGGTGCTCCAAATGGTGATTTGTTTTTAAAAATTAGAGTTGAGAAAGATGTTAGATTTACAAGAGATGGCTATGATGTTTACAGTGAAGCAAAAATAAATTTTGTTCAAGCAAGTTTGGGAGATAAAATAAATATAGAGACAGTTGAAGGGGAAGTAAAGTTAAAAATTCCAGAAGGAACTCAGTCTGGAACAGTTTTTAAAATAAAAGGTAAAGGGATTACTAAGCTTCGTGGATATGGGAAAGGCGATCATTTTGTAAAGGTGATTGTGTTAACTCCTGTTAATTTGAATCGTGAACAAAGAAATTTGTTGAAGAAAATTAATTTGTAAATTTTTTAAAATAATATTAATTTTTATTCTATCTTTGAAATTTTTTTGACAAAAAAAATCATAATGTTATAATCTTTTTAGATTATTTTAAATTTTAAGTTCTAAAAAATATGATTGAAATTAAAAATCTTAGTAAAAAAATTGGTAGTACTGTGATTTTGGATAAGATTAATTTATCTATTAAAGGAGGGGAAATTATGGGGTTTTTGGGACCGAATGGTGCTGGTAAAACAACTACAATGAAAATTATTACTTCTTTTTGGACGCCAAGTTCTGGTAGTGTGGAAGTAGGAGGAATTGATGTAGTCAAAAATCCGTTAGAAGCAAGAAGGAAGATTGGTTATTTGCCAGAGAATGTTCCTCTTTATGATGAAATGAGAGTGTATGAATATTTGAAGTTTGTAGCTGAAGTGCGAGGTATTCCAAAAGATGAGATAAAAGATAAAATGAAAAAAGCGATTGATGCTTGTGGTTTGCAAAAAGTAGTGAAAAAACCGATTGAAGAGTTGTCAAAAGGTTATAAGCAGAGAGTTGGCTTAGCTCAAGCAATTATTCATGAGCCTGATATTTTGATCTTGGATGAGCCAACTACAGGGCTTGATCCTAATCAGATTTTGGAAATTAGAGAATTGATTAAAAAAATAGGAAAAGAAAAAACTGTTATTTTTTCTACTCATATTTTGAGTGAAGTAAGTGCGACTTGTGATCGGACTATTATTATAAATAATGGAAAAATCATTGCAGAAGGTAGACCAGAAGAATTAATTCAACGAGTGGGAGGTGAAGATATTATTTATGTTAAGATTAAGGGGCCTTACGAAGAAGTTTTGCGAGTGTTGAATAATATGACTAATGTTGAAAAAGCAGAACGAGTTGATCAAGAAGACGATCGTATTTTTGGTTATAATATTATTCCAAAAGCAGGTTTTGATTTACGAGAAGAGCTGTCAATGGCAGTGATGAGAGCTGGTTGGAGTATCTTAGAGTTTTCAAAAAAGAAAATTTCTCTGGAAGACGCTTTTCACAAATTAACTAAATAATTGAAATAATTGCGAATTACGAATTAAGAATTACGAATTATTGATTTTAAAATATTTGATACAAAATAATTTGTAATTTGTAATTTATTAAATCTTATGAATAAACAAGAATATTTTAAAACAATTTATGCATTGTTTAAAAAGGAATTGATGTCTTATTTTAATTCTCCGATAGCTTATATTTTTATTGGAGTTTTTTTGGTGGTTGTTAATTGGCTTTTTTTTAAGACATTTTTTATTATTGGGCAATCCAGTATGCGTGGTTTTTTTGATTTTCTGCCTTGGATGTTTCTTTTTTTAGCGCCAGCCTTAACAATGAGATCTTGGGCTGAAGAAAAAAAGAGTGGGACGATTGAGTTTCTTTTGACTTTGCCAGTCACTGATTGGCAAGTTGTGTTGGCTAAGTTTTTTGCTAGTTTGATTTTTCTATTTACTTCTTTGTTATTGACGATTTCTGTGCCAATTTCTATTATGTATTTAGGTGATATGGATTTAGGTCCAGTGATTGGAGGTTACTTAGGAGCTTTATTTTTAGGTGGCGCTTATTTGGCACTTGGCTTGTTTATTTCTGCTTTAACTAAAAACCAAATTATAGCTTTTGTGCTTGGAATTGTTGCTTGTTTTTCTGTGTTTATTATTGGAGCTGATTTTTCCTTGATGGGAGTTCCTTCTTTTCTTGCACCGATTTTAAAATTTATTGGACTAGGAAGTCATTTTTTTAATATTTCTAAAGGAGTGATTGATTCTAAGGATATAATTTATTATTGTTCTTTTATTTTTGTTTTTTTGTGGCTTAATGCTAGAATTATTGAAGCAAGAGGCTGGAAATAAGTTTTCTAATTATGAATTTTAAGTTATAAATTATAAACCCCCAAAGGGGCCCCGTTGTGGGTTTAAAAGTTAATAAAATATATGAGTTCAGATAAAAAAATACAAAAAGTGAAAAAAAGTGATTTGTCTATTACAATTTTGTTAATAATCGGTATAGCAGTTGTCTTTAATTATTTTTCTTATCAAATTTTTTATCGTTGGGATTTGACAGAAAATAAGATTTATTCAATTTCAAAAGTAAGCCGTGATACAGTAGCTAATCTTGATGACATAGTAAATATAAAAGTTTATTTTAGTAAAAATTTACCACAACAATTTATTTCTCTAAAACAAGAAATTGCAGATATTTTGGGAGAATATGAAAATTATGCTAATGGAAACCTAAAAGTTGAATTTATTGATCCAGGGGATGATGAAAGTTTGAAAAGTGATCTTTATGCAAAAGGCATTCCTCCGCTGACTTTTCAAGTTTACGAAAAAGATAAGGCTCAAGTGGTTAATGGCTATATGGGAATAGAAATTAATTTTGCAGACAATATAGAAGTTATTCCAACAATTGAACAAGATACAAGTAATTTTGAATATCAGATTACTAAAGCTTTAAAAAAAGTGACAAGTGATAACGATACAGTAATTGGATATTTAACAAGTAATAATACTTTGAAATTAAATGAAGAAATTCAAAATGCAAACAAAGTATTGTCTGAGCTTTATACAATTAAAGAAATAAAGCTAGATGCTGAAAACAAAAAAATACCGGATGGCATTAATACTTTGATTATAGCAGGGCCAAGAGCAGAGTTTAGTGAAGATAGTTTAAAAGCAATTAATAGTTTTTTGGTAAACGGAGGTTCTGCTTTGTTTATGATTGATGGAGTGATTGTTGATGCTGAGGCTGGATTAAGTGCGACTGCTAATAAGACTGGTTTAGAAAAATTGTTAAATAGTTATGGTGTGAAAATAAATAATAATTTAGTTTTGGATAAAAAAGCTGGTACAATAACATTTAGACAAGGAAACTTTCCTATTCCTGTTTCTGTTCGCTATTCTTATTGGCCTATGTTATCTAAAGATGAAATATCTAGTGAATATTCGGCTGTTGCAGGTCTTCGAGAATTAGTTTTTCCATGGATAAGTAGCATTGATTTGGATGAAGGGAAGTTAGCTAACATAAATTCTCAAGCAATTTTATCAACTAGTAAAAATTCTTGGGTTGTAAGTGATAATTTTAATTTAAATCCAACAATTGATATTCCTCAAGGTGCAACAAAAGAATCTAAGAAAATAGCAGTTTTTATCAATGGAAAATTAAATAATGCTTATCCTAATGAAAAGGAAAAAATTGAAGTAAAAGATTCTAAATTGATAGTAATGGGAGATAGTGAATTTATTGTTGATAATTTTTTGCAATCAAGTCCTGATAATTTGAAGTTATTTCAAAATTTAGTTGATAGTATTAGCTTAGATGATGATTTGATAAAAATAAGAGCGAAAAATATTTCTATAGCCCCGCTTAATAATGGCGAAGAAATTGATGATCAAAAAAGAAATTTTATAAGATATTTTAATATTTTTGGAGTGACAGTGATTGTCTTATTGTTTGGAATTGGAAGATATTTTATAAGAAAAAAAAGTAGCTTTGCTGATGAGCTTTAATTATATTATATTGACGCATAATTGTTTTTGTTTTACTATTTTAATATAATATTTAAAATAAATTTTAAAAATATGGCTATATCAAAAAATATAAGTCAAGTTCAAGTCAAGATTGATTCTGAAACAAAAGAAAAGGTTAGAGTTATACGTCCATATAAAGAAAAAGAATTACAAGATTCAGTTAATGATCTTGGTAATAATAAAAATTACACAAATACAAAAGAATTAATAAATGATTTATTAAATTAATTTTTTTATGTATGGTGGTATTATTTAAAATTTAGCTTTTTTGTCATTCCCGGCGAACGAAGTGAGGGAAGGGAATCTAGGCGAGCGTAGTAAAAATATTGTTTTTAAAAATGATCTTAAAGCGTAATATTAAGTGTTGAAGTAGTTTATTTTAATTAAAAAAATTATTACTTTATACTCCTAGATTCCCGCTTTTGCGAGAATGACAGAATAAAAAAATTAAAGAATTTGAAACAATTAAGAATAGGAAGTCATTCTGAATTATTTTAATTATATTAATATAAAAAATATATGAAAGTATTAAAATTTGGAGCAGTTTGGTGTGCGGATTGCTTGGTTATGAAACCAATGTGGGTGCGTATTGAAGCTAAATTGCCAGAATTAAAAACTGAATTTTATGATGCTGATGAGCATCCTGAAGTTCTAGAAAAATATAATGTTAAAGATATTCCTGCTTTTATTTTTTTAGATAAAGATGAGCAAGAATTTGCAAGGAAGAAAGGAATTCAAAATGAGAATGAATTGTTGGAATTTGTAAAAAATAACCTTGATAAATAGTTAATTAGTATATAGCATTAAGTATATAGTATTAAGCAATTTATAAAATGTTACGCATTTTAAACCTTAATACGTAATACTTAATACTAAATACTTAGTATATATTTAATAAAATTATGAATAAAAAAAATTTAATTCTTGGAGGGATTTTATTATTTTTAGTAGGTCTTGCATATCTCTTTCAAGGTCCTTTTAAAGATTTTGAAAAAAAGAAAGAAGAGCCTAAAAATTTTTTAGCTTCATTGAAATTTGATGATGTTGAAAAAATTGAAATTGTAAAAGGTAATACTAAATCAAATATTGAAAGAAAAGATGATAAGTGGATTGTTTCAGGGACCAAATCTTTTTTTGTAAAAGATGATTTGATTAATAAAATCAAAACTTCATTGGAAGAAGTTAATAAAGCTGATTTAGAATTGATTAGTAAAAATAGTGCAAAAAAAAGTGAGTTTGAAGTAGATTCAGATAAAGGCTTACAAATAAAAATGACTAAAGGTGAAAATGTTCTAGCTTATTTTTTGCTTGGTAAAATGACAGGAGATTTTCAAGGGACTTATTTGGCAGAGCCAGACAAGGATGAGACTTATATTATTAAAGCAAATTTAAAAAATGCTTTTGATAGAGATGATTGGTATGACAAAACAATTTTTGCAACAGATCAAGAAAAAATAAATAAAGTTCGTTTTCAATATAAAGATGAAGGGTTTACTGTGCAAAAAAACGAGCAAGGAAAATGGGAGGGCTTAGTTCCTTTTAAGTTTCCTGTTAGTGATGAAAAGATTAAAAAAATAGTTGAAATTATGGCAAATTTATCAGCTATAGAAATTCCAAAACAAACTTTTGAAGGAACTGGTCTTGAAAAGAATTCAATTATTGTTCAAGCTACAGGAGAGAATGGATCAATTGATAATACTATTATGATTGGAAATGCTGATAAAAATGGAAATTTTTATGCTAAATCGGCGACTAGTGATAATATTTATTTAATTTCAAAAGAAAATAAAGAATCTTTAAAAATAAAAGCATCTCAATTAAAATAGTTTTGTTTATAATATATATTTAATCTTGTTTTGTTAAAATAAAAATAAAAAAGGAGGGATTATGGAAAATTGTGAGATAGACAAAATTGTTGAAGGACTTGTTCATCATCCATTGTTTATATCAAAAATGATGAGTGGTATTAATGAAGAGATTATTTATGATAAGATTAATGATGAGATTGAACATAGAATTCCTGAAACATTCAAGTTTGAATCTTTAAAAAAACTTGTTTATCCAACTTTGGTTGGTGAAATTTCGCAAACAAAAAGAGCAGTTGAAAAATTAAATAGATCTTTTGAGAAACAACAAGGAGAAATTAATAGTTTAAAAGGAAGTGTAAGTAAATTACAAACAGATGTAAGTAAGCTTCAAACAGATGTAAGTAAGCTTCAGATAGATGTAAGCAAATTACAGGTAGATGTTGAAAAGATAAAAGATGAAATGGTTACTAAAAGTGATCTGAAAAAAAATAGTGAAGATTTATTGAAAAAAATTGTTGAAGCTTTCAAGAAAAGAGAATAATCTTTTTTTCTTGATAAAAATATAAAAGGTAACAAAAAATGTTACCTTTTTATATTTAAAATTTTCCACTACTACCAAAGCTTTTTTCTCCTCGCTGAGTCTCATCATCAACACTAGCTTCAATTAGATCTGGTGATTCTATTTTTTGAATTAAAATTTGGGCAATTTTTTGTCCTGGGGCAATATGATAAATATCAGAGCTTAAATTAATTAAGTTAACTTTTATTTCTCCTCTGTAATCAGAATCAATTACTCCACCTGAAGTTTTTATTCCTTGACTAGCTATGCCACTTTTATCCCAGATTAAACCAACAAAACCATCTGGAATTTTAAATTTTATTCCTGTCTTTATTAATACTTTTGCATTAGGAGAAATAGAATAATAGTCAGAAGAATAAAGATCAAAGCCAGCATCATACTCGTAGGCTTTACTTGGTTTTTTTGCTTGTGGATTTATTTTTTCAAAGTAAAGTTTAAGTTTTTCTTCTGATTTAGAATTTTTTTCTTCAAATTTAAGTGATTGTAAGGTTGAAGCAAATATTGATTTGTTTAAAATTTTTGAAATTAATTGTGGTTCTTTTTTTTGAAAATTAACAAAAATTTTGTCCCAAAGTATTTCACTAATATATTCAATAGACATAAGTTCATTATTTCTTGTGCAATCAATCAGAGTCATATCATCATAAATTTCTGTCATTTCTTTATAAACGATAGAGGCTTGTTTGAGATGATCTAAGTTGTCTTCATGAATATCTTTTGTTTTATTCTTCCAATCTTGTCTTTGTCTTTTTTTTGTTAATTTCTGAGATATTTCAGCTGGAACATAAAGAATTGCTGTTAAATCTGGTCTTGGTATTTTAAAAATATTATATTCAAGATTATAAAGCCAATTAAAAAATTTTTTTCGTTCTTCTTGATTTTTTATTTTAGTTCCTTGATGTCCCATATTAGAAGAAACATAACGATTAGACAAAACAACTTTTCCTTCTTCTAACCATTTTTTAATTTTAAAACTAGCATCATAGCGATCAGATGCATAAAAAATAGAAGCAATAAATGGTCCAACATCTGTTGCTTCTCCATATTTACCACTTAAATATTCTTCTACTAAGCCTGCTGATTTTTTATTGTATTGAGGAAAATCAATTATTTCAACTTCATAATTATTTTCTATTAACCTTTCTTTTAAAATATTAAATTGAGTAGTTTTGCCTGAGCCATCAATTCCGTCAATCACAATAAATTTTCCTTTAATATTTTGATTCATAAGAAATATTTAAATTTTGTTCATTATTTGAAGAACCTTTTCTTCTAATTCTTGAGCTGCGCCATTATTTTCAATCTTGAATTGAGCTTTCTTGGCTACTTTTTCAATATCTTTTTCTGTGGCTGCTTTTTCTTTTTCGGCAAAATCTTCAAAACTAGCTTCATTTTCTCCAACTTTTTCACCTCTTGTTTTGCTTCGTTCATATCTTAATTTTTGATCAGCAGTTACATAAATCAAATGAAAATCTGAGCCATACTCACGAATAAAAGGATCAATATCTCCTGGCATTCTAATCCCGTCAACAATTACTAAATCAGTATCAACTTTTTCAATGTCAGCGAGCATTGCTTCCATTAAAACTGCTTTGCCAAATCCTTTTTTAAGAGTTAGGGCTAAGTTAATTAAATTTCCTCTATTAAATTCAATATGCAAACTATCTAGGGTTCTTTTTAGAATATTAGAAGTTGTAAGTCTTGTGCCACCATATCTTTTTATAATAATATTAGCTACAGCTCCTTTGCCACCAGCTTGTTGTCCAATGATTCCAATAATAATCTTTTTTTTCATAACAAAAATAAAAAACCATTTCATTTTTTAGAAAAGAAATAATCTTTATAAATTAATTTTTACATACAAATTAAGTGTATATTTTTTTTATAATTTTGTCAATTTCATTATGTAGTTTTTTAATTCCTGTTTCATTGACTATTGTAAAATCAGCCATAGCGATTGGTGCTCCTTTTGCTAGATTTTCAAGCTCTGAATAATCTCTTGTTTTAAACTCTTCATAACTTCTAATAGGCCTTTCATTAATTCTTTTAGTTAATCTTTTAAATCGACTAGTAGGAGAAGCATAAATAGCAATAGTTTTAAAAGAATCATTATATTTTTCTTTGATTATTTTGTATTCATCCCAGCTATAAAGACTTTCCAAAATGACTACATCATTATCTTTTAGAAAATTTTCAATTTTTGGTAAAGCCAAGATTGCATAAGCACTCATTCCAAGTTCTTGTCTTATTTTTTCACGAGCAATTCGTTCATTTGCATAATTAATTTCTAGACTATCAGCACGAAGGCGATCAAAAGTAGCTTCTCCAAAATAAACTTTTGGCCAATTATATTTGGCTTGTAAATATTTAACAAGTTCTGACTTACCTGAACCTGCCATACCGATTGAAGCGATTAATAATTTTGTCATATTTTTTCGAACTCTACAAATTTATATTTAATACTATTATTTTCTTGTGTATCACTTGTTTTTATTATTTTAAAATTTTTGTAATCAGGAAAATAAGTATCAGCTAAAGGTGAGTCATCAACAAGTGTTAAATAAAGTTTTTGTGAGTGTTCTATAAATTGTTTATAAATACTAGCTCCGCCAATGATAAATATTTCTTCATTTGTATTTTTATATTTTTTAATCACTTCATCTAAATTGTAATAAACATCACAATCATCTAATTTAAAATCAAGTTCTTGTGCAATTACAATATTTTTTCTATTTTTTAATGCCTTACCTATTGATAAAAAAGTTTTTTTACCCATAACAACAGTATGATGAAGTGTTTTTTTTTGAAAAAATTTCATATCACCAGGCAGGTTCCAAAGTAATTTATTTTTGTATCCTATTTCATTATTTTTGCCAATGGCGCAGATTATTGAAAACATAGTTTTTTAAAATTTAATTTTAAATAGCTATTGGTGCTCTAATCCCTGGATCTGGGTTATATCCTTCTAGTGTAAAATCTTCATATTGAAAGGAAAAAATATCTTTCACTTGTGGATTGATAATCATTTTAGGTAATTCCTTTGGAGATCTTTCTAGCTGTGTTTTAACTTGTTCAAAATGATTTTTATAAATATGCAAATCTCCAAAAGTGTGAACAAAATCTCCTAATTCTAAATCACAAACCTGTGCAATCATCATTGTAAGTAGTGCATAAGACGCTATATTAAAAGGAACTCCTAAAAAAACATCAGCACTTCGTTGATAAAGTTGACAAGATAATTTTTTATTAGCAACATAAAATTGAAATAAAGTGTGACATGGAGGTGGCGCTGTTTTTTTGCCACCAATTAATTCTTGTAAATCAGCTACATTCCAGCCACTAACAATAATTCTTCTTGAATCAGGATTAGTTTTGATTCTATTTATAATATCTTTAATTTGATTAATTTCTTCTCCATTATATCCTTGCCAACGAATCCATTGTTTTCCATAAATCGGTCCAAGGTCACCATTTTCATCTGCCCATTCGTTCCAAATGCTTACGCCATTATCATTTAGATATTTTATATTGGTATTTCCTTGTAAAAACCAAAGTAATTCATAAATAATTGATTTTAAATGTATTTTTTTAGTTGTCATTAATGGAAAACCTTTTTGTAAATCAAATCTTATTTGTCTTCCAAAAACGCTTTTTGTACCTGTACCTGTTCTATCTTCTTTATCAATTCCATTATCCAAAATGTCTTGTAATAAATCAAGATAAATTTTCATAAAATATTAAATTAATAATTAAGTGATTAAAAATTTTTATACATTTTTGAAGCTTTTGGCTCTTGATCTTTATAATATTTACTATTAAGTCCAGCAGATCCATAAGGTCTTTCACAAGCAGAAGATAAATATTCAAAAGCCATTTGTCCAATTGGCATTCCTGAATAAAGCTTGATAGGAAGTTTTCCAGCATTAAATAATTCTAGCGTCATTTTAAGACAATTTCCAGGATCTAGATAGCCAGCGGTGGTGTGAATTATGAGACCAAGCCGTCCTAATGAGCTTTTACCTTCCAGCCTTCCGACTAATCTTTCTGATACTCCAGTTTCTTCGGCAATAACACCAAGAGCAAATTCACCAGGATGTAAAATAAAAGGAGTATCTTTATTTATTTTTTTCTTTTTCATCAAACCTTCTGTTGGATTTTTAACATCAATTACAAAATTAGAAGAAGTATCAAATGTTAAAAATTCTTCACCAAGATGAAGGTCTACACTTGCTGGTTGTAGATTTTTTTCATCAAATGGTTTAATAATAATTCCTCCTAATTTAAGTTCTTTTTTAATATCAAAATCAGACAAAATCATTTTTTTAGATATTTAACCACAATGGGGCCCTTTTGGGATTTTTAATTGTTTAATTTTAAATTATCATTATTTTAACAAAAGATAAAATATAAAGCAAATTTGAATCTTTTGCAATTAAATAAAATGAAGATTAATAAAAAATAATCTAAATTTAAAAATTTGCTATCTTTTTTTTATTGATATATTATAATAGTATTAAAACATATTAAAAATATTTTTAAAATGAAAAATATTAATATTTTAGGCATTAAGCTTAGTAATATAGACAAAAAAAGTCTTTTGCAAAAAATAGAAAGTTTTTTAGAAAGTGATGAAAAACATTATATTGTGACGCCTAATCCTGAAATAATTTTGGAAGCAATTGATAAAGACGAAGAGTTTTTTTATATTTTGAACAAAGCATCAATCGCTATTGCTGATGGTTTTGGCTTGAAATTAAGTGCTTTTTTGCAGTTTAGGAATTTGCAAAGAATTACAGGAGCTGATTTGCTAATTGATTTATTAAAATTAGCAGAGCTTAAAAAGAAAAAAGTTTTAATTGTTAATTGGCATAAATCATTATCATCTAATTTTGAAATAAGTGAAAAAATAAAAAAAGAATATCCTAGATTAAATTTTTCAATAATAAACTCAAAAAAGGATGCTAGTGATTTTCATTTTCAAGATAAGGCTGATATTTTGCTTGTTAATTTTGGCGCTCCTTGGCAAGAAAAGTTTATCTATCATAATTTAAAAAAAATTAATGGCTTGAAATTAGCTATTGGTATTGGTGGAGCTTTTGATTTTTTTACAGGAAAGATTAAGAGAGCACCAAAAATATTTCGTTTGTTAGGATTTGAATGGTTGTGGAGATTAGTGCTAGAACCAAAAAGAAGATTTAGGCGAATATATAGAGCAACTTTTGTTTTCTCTTACAAATTTTTTAAATGGCAATTTATAAAACCTTTTTTATACAGACGAAATGTTGTTTGTTTATTATATAAAAAAGTTGATAATCGTTATAAAATATTATTAGTAGAAAGATCTCATGAAAAAGGGCATTGGCAATTACCACAAGGAGGAACTGATGGAGAAGATACAGAAATAGCAGGAGCAAGAGAGCTAAGAGAAGAGTTGAATTGTGATAAATTTGAAATCAAAAAAAGTTATAAAAATTTATACAAATATGATTTTGATGATAGATTGAGTAAATTTTTAATACCAGTAAAAAAAGTAATGGGTTATCGTGGTCAGAAACAAGGTCTTATTTTGGCTGAATTTACAGGATCTGATACTGATATAAAAATAAATTTTTATGATCATAGTGATTGGAAGTGGGTTGATAGTAATCAATTAGTTGATGAAGTTTTTGAGATTAGAAAAAAGTCTGCTATAATATTTTTAGATAAGTTTAATAAATTTATTAACTAAAAATTAAATTAAATATATGTTTAATTCTTTACCAAAATATGGAAAGATTGAGTTAGAAAATACTTTTAGAAATAAAGAAGTTCCTCTCAAACTTAGAACAAAACTTATAAATTATTTAATTAAAGAAAAAAGATATACACCTGATCAAGCTAGAAGAGAAACTGATGGCCAAATAAAACTAAAAAAACAATTTGTAGAAGTTTTTAAAGATAAAAGTAAAAGTTATTATGTAAAGTTAAAAGAATATAAAAGATTAGGTTTTGATTATCGTCAAATAAAAGAATTTGAAGATAAGTTTTTTAAAAAATCAGATAATATTCCAAATCATCAAAAAAGTCTAAGCCAGCTTGAACAAGAAAGAAAAGAAATAAAAAGAAAAATCAATCTTAATTTATTAGAAGATAGAAGAAAAAGAGAAAAGGAAGGTGATATAGGTGGATATGGATTTTGGAGAGAAAAGTATAATCCAAATAAGGGAAAAAGTTTTGCTTCACAAATAGGAAAAGTTGGACAGATAAGTAGTTCATCAAATAATTATGGTAAAAATAATAATTTAAATAATTTAAAAAACACAGATATGAATATTTCTGGAAAAGGAATTAAACCAATTGGATTTTAAGAGAATTTTTAAGTAAATTTAAAATTTAATAAATAAATTGAAAAAGTATTAAAAAAATTCAATAAAAATTTTAAATTTTAAATTTTAAATTAACTTAATATGTTTAGTAAATTATTTTTATATTTAAAAAATCTTGATTGGATAATGTTTTTTTCTTTCTTTTTGTTGATTTGTTTTGGTCTAGCAGAAATTTATAGTGTAGCATTAGGAAAAGATTCTGGAATGGGTATTTTTAATAAACAATTGATTTTTTTTGGAATTGGTATCTTTTTATTCTTTGTTTTTTCTTTAATAGATTTTCGTAATTTTCGTAATTTTGGTAATTATTTATATATATTAGGTGTCTTGCTCTTGATTTTTGTTTTGTTTTTTGGTAGAACTATAAAAGGTACAAAAGGATGGTTTGATATTGCTGGATTTGGTATTCAGCCTGTGGAAATAATTAAGTTTATTTTGATTGTTTTTTTGGCTAGATATTTTTCTTTAGTAAATATAAAAGCTAATCAATTAAAACATTTAATAGTGACTGGAATTAGCGTTGTTTTACTTATAGCACTTGTTTTTATTCAACCTGATTTTGGTTCAGCAATGATTTTATTTTTCCTTTGGTCACTAATGTTCTTTTTAATAGGTTTGAATAAAAAGTATATTGTAATTTTATCTTTATTATTAGTGTCTATTTTTATTACTGGATGGTTTTTTTATTTTGATGAATATCAAAAAGATAGAATAGTTACTTTATTTAAGCCTAGTGATAATGTATTAGAAGAAGGATATAATGCACGTCAAGCAATGATTGCTATTGGAGCAGGAGGTATTATGGGGAGAGGCATTGGTTTTGGTTCACAATCACAATTAAAATTTTTACCAGAAGCACAAACAGATTTTATTTTTGCTGTTGTAGCTGAAGAACTTGGTTTTATTGGTGTTTCTTTGGTTTTGCTTTTTTTTGCAGTATTTTTTTATCGCATTATAAAAAGTTTAACAGAGATAAAAAGTGATTTTGGTATTTATTATTTATTGGGTTTAACGTCTTTAATATTTATTCAAATGTTTATTAATATAGGAATGAATATAGGGATTTTACCAATTGTTGGTATTTCTTTGCCATTTATGAGTTATGGAGGATCATCTTTAATTTCTACATTAATAATGGTAGGAGTAGCTCAAAATATTATTATTAAATCTAAAATAAGATATTAAGTTAATTTTGAATTTCTAATTTCTAATTTTGAAATTGTTAATTAATTATATAAAAATATGGAATTTAAATTAAATGTTACAAAAAAGGATGGAAAAAATAATCCTTTAAGAAAAAAAGGTTTTGTGCCTGCTGTTTTATACGGTTTTACTAAAGAAAATCAAAACTTGCAAGTTGCAAAAAATGAATTTGAAAAAATTTATGAAAAAGGAGGAAAATCAACTATTATAAATTTGACAATTGAAAAAGGGAAAGAAATTCCTGTTATTGTACGTGATGTACAAAAAGATTATTTAAAAAATAATGAAATTATTCATATTGATTTTTATCAAGTTGATATGAATAAAAAAGTTATTGTAGAAGTTCCTTTGGTTTTTGTTGGCAAATCTGAAGCTGTGAAGAATGGAGGAATTTTGGTAAATAATATTGAAAAAATAAAAATAAAAGTTTTACCAGCTGATTTGATGTCAACTATTGAAATAGATTTGGCAAAGTTAAAATTATTCACTGACAAAATAAAAGTTAGTGATTTAAATTTATCAGACAAGGTAAGTATTTTAACTGATTTAAATACTTTAATTGTTGGAGTTTTACCTGTAAAAGAAAAAGGTAAACCAGAAAAAGCAGCTGGAGCTGATGCTAAGAAAAAGAAAAAATAAAAAATTAAGAATGTTTAATTTTAATAAAAAAACAATTTATTTAATTGTTATTTTAGTTTCTTTGGTAATAATTTTTTTGTTGCTTTATTCTTTTGTATTTTCTAAAACTAAAAATTCTTCAGATAATCAAGATTTGGATAATAAGCAAGTAATAGATAATAAAGTTGATCAAAAAGATAATTCTGATAAATCTAATAAAAATTTAACTAGAAGATTAATTGATGGTGTTTTGGTTGAAGAAGCAAATAAGGATTCTCAAGCGATTGCTGTAATGATTAATAATCATGTTGAAGCTAGACCAACGATTGCTTTAGCTCAAGCTAATTTTGTTATAGAAGCCGAGGTTGAAGGTGGAATTACGCGTTATATGGCTATTTATGCTGATGGCACTGAAATTAATGAAATAGGGTCTGTACGAAGTGCAAGACCTTATTTTATTGAATGGGCTCAAGAATTTGGTGCTTTGTATGTTCATTGTGGTGGAAGTCCTGATGCTTTAGTAAAAATTATACAAGAAGGTGTTAATAATATGAATGAGTTTTATGCTGGATCTTATTTTTGGCGAGATAATGATAGAGTTGCTCCTCATAATGTTTTGACTTCTTCTGAAAAGATTAAAAATTATATTGAGGATAAAAAATTTAAAAAAAGTGATTATTTTTCTTGGGAATACAAAGATGATTTAGAATTAGACAAAAGACCTCTTAATTCAGAAATAGAAATAAAGTATCATTCAAAAGATTTTTATGTTAAATGGAAGTATGATAAAACAAATAATGAATATCTCCGTTATTTAGGAGGCGAATTACATACTGATAAAGACGGAGAGATAGTTAGTGCAAAGAATGTAATTATTCAATATATAAAAGCTCAAGTACTTGATGATAAGTTAAGATTAGATATGGAAACTAAAGGTAGTGGTAAGGCAAAAGTTTGTTTTGATGGAGTTTGTCAAGATGCTATTTGGAAAAAAAATAGTAAAAAGACAAGAACTAGATTTTATAAAGGTGATGAAGAATTCAAATTTAATGCAGGAACTACTTGGGTAGAAGTAGTAAGACCAGAAAAAGAAGTAAACATAAGTTCTTAAAAATTTAAAAATAAAAATCTACTTTTTTCACTTAAATCTTTGATAAATTGAAATTTATATTTATTTTTTACTAATTTTGTGAGATTTTCAATTTGTTTGGGGTCAATTTCAAAAATTAATTTTAAATTATAATTTTTATTGAATTTAGAAATTTCTATTTGTTTAAGAAGTTTTTTGTAATATCCTAATCCATAATCAGAAGCATATAGAGCCAAATATGGCTCTTTTTGGATACTAGGGGAGTTTTTAATTTGTTCTTTAGTTAAATAAGGTAAGTTAGCAATGATTAAAATATTGCTTGATAATAAAGATTTATTTTTTAAGTAAGGACTTAATAAATCTCCTTGAAAAAATTTTATTTTTTCTTTTACTTTTTGAATATTAGAATTTTTTTTAGCAACATACAAAGCTTTACTAGAAATATCTGAGGCAAAAAACTTTGTTTTTGGATTATTAATTTTTTTAGCTAGACTGATAATAATACAGCCAGAACCAGTGCCAATATCAATGATTGTTTCAAAATTATTTTCTAGTTTTAGGGCCTTATCAATGATTAATTCTGTTTCTGGTCTTGGGATAAGCACATTTTTATTAACAAAAAAATCAAAACCATAAAAAGATTTATTTTTACACAAAAGAGCGATTGATTTGTTGTTTAATCTTTCTTTGATTAGTGTTTGATATTTTAAATTTTTTTTTGAAGAAATTTTTTCTTTCTCATTAATTATTAAATATTCGCAAGATTTTTTTAAGACAAAGGCCAAGAGTAGTTCAGCTTCTCTGAAAGGATTATCAATATTTTTGTTTGATTTTAACTTTTCAGAATTTTTTATTAAAGTTTCTTTAATTGTCATTTTGTTGTTTGTCTTCTTTTAAAGAGTTGATTAAAGCATCAAGATTACCATCTAGAATTACTGGTATATTATTCCATGATTGTTTAATGCGATGATCAGTGATGCGATCCTGAGGGAAATTGTAAGTTCTTATTTTTTCACTTCGTTCGCCAGATCCGATTTGTTCGTTTCTTTCGCTTGATTCTTTGGCTCTTCTTTGGTCTTCTATTTGTTTAAAAAGACGAGAACGCAAGATTTGCATAGCTTTTTCTTTGTTTTGATGTTGAGATTTTTGATCTTGACATTGCACTACTAGTCCAGTTGGGATATAGGTTAGACGAACAGCAGAATCAGTGGTATTGACACTTTGTCCGCCAGGACCAGAAGAGCGATAAACATCAACTTTTATATCTTCGTTTTTTATTTCAATATCCACTTCCTCAGCCTCAGGCAAGACTGCCACAGTAACGGTTGAAGTATGCACTCTTCCTTGCTTTTCAGTTTCAGGCACTCTTTGTACACGATGAGTTCCAGCTTCATATTTTAAGTGACCATAAACATTATTGCCTAGCACTTCACAAATTATTTCTTTGTAGCCACCAATGCCGATTTGATTAGAAGTAAGGATTTTTATTTTCCAATTTTGTCGCTCTGCATATCTTGAATACATTCTAAACAATTCAGCAGAAAACAAAGCTGATTCATCTCCTCCTGTTCCTGCTCTTATTTCTAGAATAACATTTTTTTTGTCATTAGGATCATTTGGATTTAGCTCTTGTTTGATTTTTTCTTTTAATTCATTTTCTTTTATTTCTAAATCAATTAATTCTAGCTCAGCCATTTCTTTTAGTTCATTTTCAGTTTCAATTTTGATTAATTCTTTGTTATCAGAAATAGCTTTAGTTATTTTTTCTAATTCTAATATCAAATCAAGCACGATTTTTAACTCGGCGTGTTTTTTGGAAATAGTAATTAATTTTTTTTGATCATTAATTATTTCAGGACTAATTAATTCTTTTTCCAAATCTTTTACTTCTTGTTTTATTTCTTCATACATAAAATAAATTAAAAACTGTTGTATCTTGGAATTTGTAAAAAAATATTTACAAACAAAATACAACAGTTTTTAGAAAATAAAAAAGCTATTTTTCTTCTTTTTCAGTCTTTTTTTCTTTTCTTGCTTGTTTTTTTTCTTTTTGAGCTTTTATTAAATTTTTAGCTTCTTCTGCAATTTTTGTTTTTTTCAAAAATTTATCAACTCTTTGTGCTGAATCTACAAGTTTTTGTTTACCTGTAAAAAACGGGTGACATTTGGAACAAAGCTCAGTTTTTATTTCTTTTTTAACAGAACCTGTTACTAATTCAAACCCACATACGCACTTTGCTGTGATATTTTGATTGTAATTTGGGTGAATATCTTTTTTCATAAGCAATTTTTATTATGATAATTATAATTATGTTCTAAATACTATCATAAATGTTTGATTTTGGCAATACTTGACAAGATTTAATATATATTGTAGTGTATAATTATCTTTGTCAATGGTTTTTAACATAAAAAACTAAAAATTAATGGAGGTAAGTATGGAAATTTTATTAGTTGTTTTTAGCGTTTTATTTTTAATTGTTGGCATTTTTTTTGTTATAAAAGAAGAGAAAGAAATATATGAGATATTTATTGAAGATCAATATATATTTCATAAAAAGAAGTTTTTAAAAAAAAGGCTAGAAAATAGCCTTAATACATAATTTAAAAGTAAAGCCGTGATCAATAAGTTCACGGCTTTCATTTTTTTTAAAAAAATAGATATAGTTTTAAAAGTTTGCTATAATTTATTTAAATTAATTTAAAATAAAAACAAATGAATTTTTTTTATCTTCTTAAAACTTCAATTATTTCATTATCTGTAAATAAGTTTCGCACAGCTCTGACTGTTTTGGGAGTGGTGATTGGTATTGCTTCAGTGATCGTAGTTTTTTCTGCTGGAGCGGGGATAGAAGCTTTGATTACAGGACAAGTTGAATCTTTTGGAACAGATATTATTTCTTCAGAAGTTAGAGTTCCTAGTAGTAAGAAGGGGAGTAATAATGATCAGAGTAGTGCAACTGCTATAGCTCAAGGTGTTAAAATTACAAGTATGGTTTTGGATGATATGAAAGAAATTAATAAACTAGATAATGTGATTGATAGCTATGGAGCTGAAATGTCTCAAATGAAAGTTAATTATAAAAATGAATCAACTAAGACTTTTATTTATGGAGTAAGTGCATCCTATATTAATATTGATCAAAGCGAAATAGAATTTGGAAGATTTTTTAGTCAAGAAGAAGATAATTCTTTAACAAAAGTCATAGTTTTGGGATCAAAAATAAAACAAAAACTTTTTGGTGACAATGAGGCACTTGGTGAATATGTAAAGCTTGATAAATTAAAATATAGAGTTGTGGGGATTATGAAAAGCAGAGGGGCAGTGATGATGATGGATTATGATGATTTTATTTATATGCCAATTCAAACTATGCAAAAAAAAGTTTTAGGAATAGAACATATTAGTTATATGATTCATCAAATTAAGAATTTAGATATTGCAGAAGATACAGCAGAAGAAATTAGAGTTATTTTAAGAAATAATCATAATATTGAAGCAAAATTTCTAGAAAACGGAACTTATGATATTGCCAAAGATGATTTTCGGGTAACTACAATGTCTGAAATGATGGATATGTTAACAGTTATAACCGATGCGATTACTTGGCTTTTGTTAGCGATAGTAGCTATTTCTCTTTTAGTTGGAGGTGTGGGAATTATGAATATTATGTATGTTGTAGTAAGTGAACGAACTTCAGAAATTGGTTTACGTAAAGCTGTTGGTGCTCGTTATCGTGATATTTTAAATCAATTTTTAATTGAATCTATTATTGTAACTTTATTAGGTGGGATTTTTGGAATTATATTAGGAATAACTTTTTCTTATTTATTAGCAATTATTGCCAATTACTATAAACTTGATTGGGATTTTCAGATTCCATTAATTTCTTATTTTGTTGCTATAATTTTTTCATTTTTCTTTGGAATTTTCTTTGGAATTTATCCAGCTAAAAAAGCAGCTAAGATGGACCCTGTATTTGCTTTAAGAAATGAATAAACAATTCTTATTGACTTTTTTTATTATAAATATATAATTTTAATATGTTAATTAAATTGTTCTTAAACTTAATAATAAAATAAAGGAGGATTTTATTATGTATCAATCAACTGTTAGTTTTATAGATGATTTTTCTGATAGTGTTATGCCTGAAAATAGTGATAAGGGATTAAGAGTTATAAAAAAAAATTCTTTTATTTTAAACACTGTTGAGAGCAGTCAGGAAGCTATTTTGTCTTTTTCTGTAGAAGATTTTTATGCAAATAAAAAAAGGCAAGATAAATTAGTAAAAGAAATAGAAAAACAAAAGGAATATCTTTCATCTATTTTGGATGAATTAGAAACAGAAATAAAAAATTTAAAACCACAAGAATTAATTCAGCTTTTAGCTGAAAAAAGATTAGTTGAAAAATTAATAGATAATTTAAAGAAAGAACTATTTAAAATTTTTTCAAAAAATATAGAAAATAAAAATATTTTTTACTATATTTTGATTTCTTTATAAAAAATCAAAAAACGAGGATGCAAAAAATCGCATCCTCTTATTTTTTTTAAATTTTTATACTTTTTGGTGTAATTTTATTTTTTTTGTTATATTCAATTTGTTTTTTTCTTCTTTTTTTTGTTTCATTAATTACATATTCCATTGCAGGAGTGATTTTGTCAGCATACATAATTACTCTACCTTCTAGGTGTCTGGCTACTCTACCAACTGTTTGCATAAGAGCTGTTTCGTGTCGCAAAAATCCTCCGATATCAGCATCAATAATAATCATTAAAGAAGCTTGTGGAAGATCTATGCCTTCGCGAAGTAGATTAATACCAACTAAACAATCATATTTTCCAGATCTTAAATCATTCAAAATATCAATTCGTTCCAGTGTGTCAATTTCTGAGTGTAGATATTGCACTTTTATTTTTTGATCAGCTAAATATTCACTTAATTCTTCAGCCATTCTTTTAGTTAAAACAGTAATTAAAGTTCTTTGGTTTTTAGCAGTATTGTTTTTCACTTCTTTGATTAAGTCTTTTATTTGTTCTTTATTTTTTCTAACCATAATTTCAGGATCAAGTAATCCTGTGGGACGAATGATTTGTTCGGCTATTTGTTTTGATTTTTTTAGTTCAAGTTCTTGAGGAGTAGCACTTACATAAATAACTTGATTAATCTTTTCATCAAATTCATCAAACATCAAAGGACGATTATCACGAGCAGAAGGAAGACGAAAGCCAAAGTCAATTAAATTATCTTTTCTTGCTTTATCACCACCATACATTCCTCTAATCTGGGGGAGTGTTACATGAGATTCATCAATAAACATTAAGAAATCTTTAGGAAAAAAATCAATTAAAGTAGCAGGTGGAGATCCTATCTCTCTTTTTGATAAATGAAGAGAGTAGTTTTCTATGCCATTGCAATAACCAATTTCTTGCATCATTTCTAAATCATAGTTAGTTTTTTTATCTAATCTATAAGCCTCAACAAGCTTGTTTTGTTCGTTTAATACTTTTAATCGTTCTTCTAGTTCTTTTCTTATTTTAACAAAAGCATTTTGCATAGCATCATCTTCAACCATAAAATGCTTGGCTGGTAAAATATTTACTTTTTCTAAATCTTGTGCTTTTTTGTTAGTTAAATCAGCAGTCCAAATAGCTTTGCTAGCATCTGCTTTGATATTAAATATTTTAATTTTTTCAATCTCATCTCCCCACATAACAATCCTAATAACATGCTCTCCTGTTGCCAAGGCAATGTCAATATTTTCTCCACGTACCCGAAATTGTCCGCGGTAAAAAGCAGTTTCATTTCGCTCATATTGAATTTTAATTAATTGTCTTAAAATCTCATTTCTTTGAATTTTTTGACCAATTGAAAAATTAACTCCTAATTCTTCATAATATTTTCTTTCTCCGATTCCATAAATACAAGAAACAGAAGATACAATGATTACATCATCACGATTAATTAGTGATTGTGTGCTGGCGTGCCTTAGTCTATCTATTTCTTCGTTAATAGTTGCTTCTTTTTCAATATAAGTATCACTTTGGGGGATATAAGCTTCAGGTTGATAATAATCATAGTAAGAAACAAAATAATGAACAGCATTATAAGGGAAAAATTTTTTAAATTCTTCATATAGTTGGGCGGCCAATGTTTTGTTGTGAGAAATAACTAGAGTTGGTTTTTGGACTTGCTCTATGATATTAGCCATTGTGAAAGTTTTTCCTGATCCTGTTACTCCTAATAAAGTTTGATCACGAAAACTATTCTTCAGACCATTAACAAGTTTTTCAATCGCTTGCGGTTGATCTCCTGTAGGTTTATATTCACTTTGTAGTTTAAATTTATTCATATTTTAGATAATTATAGCATAAATTAGATAAGTATAACATAAAATAGTAGAAGTCAAAAAAATCAAAAGGGATTTTTCTTAGATTATCTAGAAAAATCCCTAATAAAAACTTAAAATACTCTTTTTAATTTACAAGAATGAAAAATTGGGGTTAAACATCCTTGCAGTCTTAAATTAAAGAATATTTTAAATCTTATGCTTGTATTTTAATTTATATTTATTAAAATAAAATTAAAATTTTGCTTATTGAAGTTTTGAAATAATATGCTAAAATATAATTATGAAGACAATAAAAATATTTTTGTTGATTATTTTATCTTTATCTATAACAGCTTGTTCTAATTTTTTTGAAAAGTCTAAAGAAATTAGAGATTGGGAAGATGAGGTTTTGATAGCTGATGATTGTGGAAGTGATGGATTGGCTTGTTGCGATAATGATGGCGAATTGTCATGTCATTTTGAACAAACTTGTTGTATTAATCCTGATAATAAAAATCAGCATTATTGTGCTAATGATTGTAATTGTGGCAAACTAAATGCTTTTTGTTGTGATGGTAATTCTTGTAATGAAGGACTTTCCTGCCAAGATGGAATGTGTCGTGAATGCGGAGAGCTTGATCAGACTTGTTGCGAAAATAATAAACAAAATCAATGCAAAGATAATCTTCTTTGTTATCAAAAAAAATGTATTAAATGTGGAGAGTTAAATGTTCCTTGTTGCGAAAATAGTTTATGTAATGAAAATGATAAAGCTGAAGCTCGTATAGAGTGTCAAAATGATTTTTGTGTTTATTGTGGGAGTAATTCATATAAAAAGTGTTTAGTAGAACCATTTTGTGATGAGAAAAATTTTATTCAAGACAATATTTGTCTTGGTTGTGGAGGATTTAATCAGGCTTGTTGTCCAGAAGGAGGAAAAATATGTGAAGATGAATTTAGTTGTGTTAATGGATTTTGTTTAGAAGATAATTAAAAATCAACAATTTATCTTAAGTATTTTGTAAAATTTGTAATAAAACTATGTAACATAATAATAATTTTTATTTTTTTAAAAAAAACGCAATGCGAAGCCAACGGGAAGGGACGATTTTTTTTAAAAAAATAAAAATTATTATTATGTTATATAAATTAATAAAAAAGTATGGAAAAGCTTTATAAAAAAATTAATACAAAAATTAACAAAATTATTTGGTCTTTTGTTAGTACTGGAATTTTATTTTTGATTTTAGCTGTTTTGATTGTTTGGACAGAATTTATTTTAAGATTAATAGCAGCTATGATGGCTTTGCTTTTAGCTTATGCTTTTATTTTTATAGGATATAAAATTTCTATTTTAAAAAAAGATATAGAAAAACATTTTAAATTTTTAAATAAATAAAATGATAAACCCGACTTTGTCAAAAAAAAGTGAAAAATTATTAACAGTAACTGATAATGCTAAAAAACTTTTTCAAGTAATTTACCAAGAGCAAAATAAAGAAGAAAAAAAAGATGATTTGCCAAAAATTCAAGTTTCTGATCTTATTTCTAAGATGGCTTTTTATTATGAAAAAATAAGAAATTCTGTTGATTATAAAGAAGAACATCTTTTGCGAAAAAATGCGATTGATCGTATCTTGAAAAGGCAAATTGTAATTGAAGGTGTAATGCAAATTAAGAGTTTGAATAGTCAAGAAATATCTAGACATTTATTAATTGAGTTAATAAGGGCAGGCTATTTGGTTAACAATAAAATACCAGAAAAAAAAATAAATGAAGTTAGAAAAGTGATTGATAAATATTTAAATTTGAGAAATTATTTTTTGCAAAGCAATTCTAAAAAAACTATTCAAGAAAAAAATGAATTATCAAAATTTATTATTTCAATGTGTGCTTGTGATATTGAAGAAAAATTAGGAAGAAATAAAATTGATATGACTGTAGTTGATATTATGTTTAATGTTTTAGATAAGAATATTAGCATAAAAGAAGAATTTGAATTTGAAAAAGATAGAAAAATTCAAATTTATATTGGTATTTATAGAAATTTTTTGAAATTTGATAATGATATGTTAGGTTTTATTTTGTTTAAATATTTTAATGAAAATTGGGATAAGGCATCTGATGATGAAATAAAAAGAGTTGCACAAGATTTAGTTTTTATTAAATTAGCGATTGATAAACAGCTTAATCATTTTTTTGAAGGTCAGATGAATAGAATAATTAGTAGATATACAGTATTTTTTAATGTTTTGATTGATGTTGTGGCTGAAGATCCTATTGGAACTTATTCTTCTTTTAAAAATGATCCAAAAGCTTTTCCTCGTCAAATAAAAAAAATTTGTAATATAAAATATAATCAAGCTGGTGCTAAAAAATGGCGAGCAGCTATTCGTAGTATTATTTATATTTTTATTACTAAGTCAGTATTTGTTTTTTTCTTAGAATATCCAATAGTAATGTTTTTGGATGGTCATGTACAAATGACATCATTGGCAATTAATATTTCTTTTCCTGTTGTTTTGTTATTTATCATTGTTCTTTTTGCAAAAGTTCCTGGTGATAATAATTCTGAAAAAATTATTGATGGAATTAATGAAATAGTTTTTGTGGAAAATGAAAAAAAAGAGCCTTTTAAATTAAAAAAACCAATAGAAAAAAAAGGAGTTTTAAATACTATTTTTGGAATTATTTATTTTTCAACTTTTGCTTTTTCTTTATGGGCTATAGTTTTATTTTTAGAAAAGCTTGATTTTAATTGGGTTAGTATGATTATTTTTATGTTTTTCTTGGCATTTATAAGTTTTTTTGGGATTAGAATTAAAAAAGGCGTAAGTGAGTTATTGGTTTTAGAACCAAAAGAAAGTATTTTGGGTTTGCTTATAGATTTTTTTTATGTGCCAATTATTATAGCTGGAAAATGGCTGTCTGAAAAATTTTCTAGGATAAATATTTTTGTGATTATTTTGGATTTTATTATAGAAGCTCCGTTTAAGATTTTTATAGAAATAGCTGAGGCTTGGACTAAATATGTAAAAGAAAGAAAAGATGAAATTGTTTAAAACAAAAAAAAGCATTTTTTTTAAAAAAATGCTTTTTTGTTTTGTTTTAATTTTTTTTAAAATCCAATAAAGCAATAAGAAATAATCATTGTAAATCCTCCAAAACTCATACCAATAAAGATAGACCAAAAAATAATTGTGTAAGCTTCATCAGTTTTTTTTAACTCTTTTTTTGTTTCTTTTTTAATTTCTTTTTTCATAAGTTTGAAATTTATTTTTAATTATAATTTATCTTTTTAGATTATAACATAAATTAAAAAAAATAAAAAATTTTGTTTGTAAGATGATTTTGTGTTATAATAAAATTAATAATAATTGACTTGTGTATAAGTTATGATATCAAATAAAAATATAAATTTTTCAGATTTTTTAAAAAATGAATTTAATTTAAATTTTTTTAAACAAAATAAAAAGGAGGACATAATAGTTGATATTGATGATATTTTTAGAATAGAAAAAAATAAAAAAGAAATTGTTAAAAAAATACAAAAGCATAATAAACTTGAAGATATTCTTGATAAAAAATTAAAAGATGAATCAAAAGAAGATGTTGATAAAAAAATACAAGAAAATTGGAATCAGGTTTTTGAAAGAATTCGTTATGAGTTACTTAATGCAGAAAGATCTTTAAAAGAAGACAGCGATAAAACAATTACTAAGAAAAATAAAAAAGTTTTTAAATTTCAAAATTATAACTTAATTACAAATAAAGATTCTGAGTCTTTAGTTTATGCTTGGTTTGGAGGATTTGTAGTAGTTACAACTGTTTTTTTTATGTTTTTTATATCTTTAAATTTAGTACAAATAAAAGATTACGAGAATATTGCTTTGCAAAATAATGAAAATCAAGTTCAGGTTTATAGAAAGGCAAGTATTAGTCAAGAAGCAAGATCTGAATATATAAAAACTAATAATCAAAAATTTGAAAAATTAGGAGCTAATCAAACAAAAAAAATTAAATTAGATGATTCTTCTGGACAAGTTGCTGGAGTTATAGAGCAAAATAAAATATTAGAAAAAGAAAATAATAAAAGTTTTTATCAAGAAATTTTAGATTTGTTTGTTAATTTGTTTTGATATTTTACTAATTTTAGCATTTTAAAAAGTTCTTGCCAAACTTATATTATTTTGTTAATATTAATTTATTAAAAGTAGAATCTGCAATAAGGCAGTTTTATTTTTGTCTTTTTGCGCCTATAGCTCAGTCGGTAGAGCAACTGCCTTTTAAGCAGAAGGTCGTGGGTTCAAATCCCGCTGGGCGCACTTTAAAAATTGATAATTAAAAATTAATTTGCCATCTTAGCTCAGTTGGTTAGAGCGACTGTTTTGTAAACAGTAGGTCGTCGGTTCGAATCCGACAGATGGCTCCATTTTTTAAAAAAGGTAGAAAACAAAAAAATATTTGTTTTCTACCTTTTTTAGTATTATAATTCTTTTAACTTATAAAAATTTAATAAAAAGATAGTTTTTAAGAATTAAATAAAGTTTATAAAATTCATCAATATATAAAGTTTCTTGAGTTGTGTGACAGTGTTCATAACCCATTCCAAGATTAAGAGATGAAATATTTTTTTCAGCCAAAGTATTATTGCTACTTATCAAAAGTTTTTTTGTAAAATTTGCCTTAATGTCATATTTTGCATAAGCTTTTTTTAAATCAATTACTAATTGATCATCCAAATTTATTTTTGCTCCTTGATAAATTTCTAAAATATTAACTTCTGTTTTTGTTTTATTTTTTTTATCAACTAAAAGTGCTATTTTTTTAATTTGTTTAATATAATCATCAACATTTTTTTCTTCAAAACAATAAATATTAGCAACTAAACGAGCAAGTCCAGCTACGATTGTAGTAGAAGTTCCACCATTAACAATTCCTGTGTTCGCAACACAGCCATCAGCATAAAATCCCCATTTTAATTGACTAATAATCTCTGATAGACTAAGAATTGCATTTGCGCCTTTGTTATAATCAATTTGTGCATAAACTTCTTTGCCAATAACTTTGATTTCAAAAACTTTAGCAAAAGGTCCTTGATAAATAAGATCATCAATTCTTGAAGCATTGTCAAGCACAATAGCTTTTTTTGATTTTATATCAGCAAATTGCAGGGTATGATCTCCTTCTTCTTCATTAGTTGAAAAAATAAATTCAAGATTTATAGGTTCTTTTCTTTCTTGTGTAAAATTTTCTAAAATATTTAAAACAAGAGCTATTCCACATTTTGGATCAGCTCCAAGAATTGTTTTTCCATCAGATTTAATAGTATTTTTTGAGATTATTGGATTAATATTAACGCCATTTTGCACGGTATCAATATGAGTGGTTATTAATAAGCTTTTTTCTTTGTCAAAACTTTTTGTTCTGGCAATAATATTTTGGTAATTATCTTTTGTGACAGATAAAAAAGAAAATTTCTTTAAAGCATTAAATAAATAATTACTAAATTCATCCACTTGTCCAGTTGGGCTTGGGATTTTGATTAATTGTATAAATGTGTTAATTAATTGATCTGGCATATAGTTTTATATTAATTTTGAATTTTTAATTTTTAATTTTGAATGAATTTTTAATTTTTTAATGATTTAATTTTTTTCTAAATTCAAAATTTAAAATTCAAAATTTGAAAAAGTTGCTTTTAGTATGTTGTTGTAACAGGCTAAAAGCAACTTTTTTGTTTAGTTTATTTTTGACAATTCACAAAACTGCCTTTCTTTTTCAAGAGTTTCGCAGTCACAAATATTTTTCAAGGTATCAGTCATTTCAAAAATAGCAAAAAATTTTTCAGAAGATAAGCTAATATTCATTTTAAAAGCTTCTTCAAAAAAACCAATCATTTTGCTTAAAGAATTTTTACTCATTGGTTTAGCATGCTCAATTATTGGTATTTCTGTTTTTCCTGATTTCTTAAAAGTAGTTTTCCAAATAATCGGTTTTGCTAAAGAGGTAAGAGCATATTCTGTGCAATTTAGATTTAGTTTATAAGGAGTATTTTTGTGAGTTGGGCAAAAACCAGTCCTAAGAAGACGTTCGTCATACATAGGATAATAAGTTCTTTTAATATTTTGTTCTTTCATTCCTGGATTATGGTATTTTATCCAGAAACAATCTTCATAACTAAGGCCATAAATATATTCAAAACCTCTTGCTTTGTAATAAAGAATTATACAAGCAAGAAGAAGATCAAACATATCTTCCTTTTCATCGCCACCAAGATGTGTAATAAGATTTCCAATATATTCTGATACTTTTTTAAAACCAGGCATTTCTTTGTGTGGCAAAAATTCATCAACATATTGAAGCTGATTATTAAGTTGCATTGGGTTTATCTGAAATCTGGTTATAGTTGGACATAATTTGCCATTTTGTTCTGTTAGAACAACAGAAATACAATATAAACTGCTATTAGTATTTTCTGCTGTAATAACAAAATCTATTCCAAGAGAACTTTCAGAATATCCAGGACGAATAGAAAGATAAAAGTTCCTTTTTCCTACAGATGTTTCAACATAACCTATTGGCAAATCAATTGAACCTGAAATTTTGAAAACATTTCTTTTAAGTTCATCATCAATAATAAGATGACTTGAACCATTTATGCCTTTGATATATTTTTCAAGTCCAAAGATTGTCATTCTTTCTTTAAGATTATTTTCAATATAAAGAAGATATGATTCTAAGGTTAGTTCTTCTGTCTTGAAAAAAGCAAACATTGAATCAGCTCTAATGATGCCATAAGGTAAATCTTGTTCGTATAAAGCATAGAATAATTCGTAATTACGAAACCAAAAATATGAAAATATAAAGAAAAATCCATTAAGAGTTATTGATCTTTGTTGACTGCGAAGAAATAAACTTCTTTTATCAAGAGTATCTAACTCATTAATAGAAAAAGATGGTTGATCTTTTAAGTTTTGATTAAAAACCATCATACTTCCGTCGCTTGGAATAATTATTTCTGTGTCTAAGAATCCTAGGGCCATAGAAATCTGTAAAAGTTCTTTTGCTAATTTTTTGGCTATTACCCTTGTTTTTGGATTTTGTTCAACATTTTTTGCCAAATAATTTATAAAATCCTCTCCATAATCTGTCATCTCTGGATCAATAGATAGCAAAAGCATTGATCTTTTTCCATAAACTACGGAGGTCTTAAAAAAATTTTTGGTATTTAATTTTTCTTCCATTTTTTTTCTCCTTGTAGATATTTGTAATGTGATTTGTGAAAAGAACAAAAAAACCACTTTTTGGGTGGCTTACTTTTTATGATTATTAATATTTTTTAAAAAATTGTATTTAAAAAAGTATCCACCGCATAGTTAAAGCAAAGCAAGCCGGTTTTGAACAGACATTTTTTGCAACGACTTTTGAGGCAGAATTTACAATTTTTCTAAAATTTAAAATCATATAAAAAGATAATATAAAAATTTTTGAATAATGTCAAATTTTTTTTGTGGAAAAGTTTAAAATTAATTATGAATTATTAATTATGAGTTATAAATTTATTTTTAAATTATTCATTTTGTTTATTATTAGCAATAATCATATTCTTGGTATTGACATTTATTTAAATATATGATAAAAAAGAAAATCAATTTATTTATTATTTAAAATATTAAATTTTATGAAACTTAATGAATTTATACAAGTTTTAAAAAGAAAAAAACAAACTATAGCTGTGATTATGTTTTTTGCTATGACTATTACTTTTATTATCACAGTTATTCCTGTTTTTGAATATAGAACTGATTCTCGTTTTTTGGTAAAACAAAAAGATTTAGTAGATCCTTATGCAATTACTAAAGCTAATGAATATTATGTATCTTTGTTTTCTGAAATTTTAATTTCTGATAGTTTTTTTCGCGATGTTTTTAATTCTAGTTTTAATATTGATAAAAGTTATTTTTTGAGTTTGACTGATAAAGACAAAAGAGCTTTATGGAAAAATAGTATTGAAGTAGAAAATATTAAGAATAGTGGTGTTTTTAAAATTAGTGTTTTTCATGATGATAAAAATCAATCCAGAGAAATAGCCAAAGCGATTAATAGTATTTTAGCAGAAAATCATAAAAATTATTATACTGATAAAGTTGATTTGAGTTTGGAACTATTAGCAGGTCCTGATGTTTCTAATTTTCCTGTTAGGCCAAATTTTTTATTTAATTTTGGTTTAGGTTTTATTCTTGGAATTATCCTTAGTTTTTCATATATTTGTTTTTTTCCAGAAAGTAGTTATGATTTAAGATTTTTTCCAAAAAGAAAAAATGAGATAAAAATTTTGGATTTGGATGAAAATGATAGTGAATCTGTTAGAATTAGTTTTCTTTAAAAAATTGAAGTTTTTTATTATAAAATGTAGGGATTTTTAATAAAAAATAAAATTTGATAACAATTATCTTTAGTTTTTTTAAAAAAATAAATTAAAGATAATTGCGATTAGCTTTTATTTTAAGATTGGTAAGGGGTTTCCGTTAATAAACCCCATAGAAGAATATTTCTTAAATAAAATTAAGAATAATAAGAGCTATTAAGGCTCTTTGACAATTTTATATAAACAAAAAAAATAGAAAAGGAGAAAATGTCATGAGAAAGAATAGTTTATTTGCAAGTATTTTTTTCTGTTATTTATTAGTTATGGTTTCTGGATTTACTATGACAGGTTGCGCTGGAAAGACAATGTCCCAGAAAGAGATTTTTTCTGCTGACAAGGTCCAGCAGATGGTTGATGAATCCTCAAAGGAGTTTACTCCTTATGAGATTTTGGTCATCCCAATGCCATACGAGTTGTTTTATGCAGAGGGAAAATATGGACTTGTCCATACTCTGTATTTTAAAAACAGAGAAAGTTCTAATCATCCACAAGGAGATGAGATTCTTGGATTCCTTTCTTTTAGAGAGGATGATAAGCCATATCTTCTTGTTCCGATTGATAGAAAGTTTGACATTAATCGTCAGTTTTTTATCGGAGGCAGAGTCAAAAACGGTTCATATAAACAGTATGGACCAGAAAATGGCAACGCCACGATAGTTTGTGGCGAGATGGCAAGAACTAGATTTGATTGGAATCTTTTTCCAAATGCAAATGAATATTTAGTTTCTGTTGAGAATGAAGATTCTCCTGATAATCTTTGGGTTGAGGAAAGCTTTAAGTCAATGTACAATTTGACTAAAAATCTTGTCATACCCGGAAAAGGTAAGAAGTTGCTTGAAGAGATTGGAGTAATAAGTTCTGATGAGGTTGTATTTTTGTTGGGAACTGATTTTCATGCCGCATTTCTTGTGTTTGGTGTGAAGATTTGGAACATCGTTGAGATATTAGCTGGAAGAGAAAATTTGCGTGAGATTTATTATGGCACGCATTCAGTGACTGGCTATGAACTTGGGGAGCGTCTTGCTCCGATTCAACGAAAGTTGGATAAACTTGAAAACGGAAATTCCGATGGAGGTATTTTTACGCAAGATATTGGATTAGAAGAGGAATGGCGAGAGCACAAAAAATTAACAGAGCTTAAACAGGACTTAGTCAGGTTTGAGTTTAACTGTCGTGAATATGGAGAAAATTGTAAGGAGGCAAAAGAAATAAATAATAAAATAAAAGATCTAAACTGATGACTAAAGCTTTTTGCTAAATATTTACCCCGCCTCTCTTGAGAGGCGGAAAAGAAATTGAATAATATTGAAATTTCTTTATGGTAATTTAATTTAGCGAAAAAATAAAAAACTATAAACTCGAAAGAAGATGTTGTTTCTTTCGAGAATGATATATAGACAATCACTTTTCTGCCAAACATGGTTAAGTCCTATTTTGGGGAAAAATTTTTAATTATTAAAAAAAATAATGAAAGAATTTTTCTTTCAATAAAACAAATTAAACAAAAATAGGAGATCTAATCATGAAAAAAATAATGTTGGCAGTGATACTGCTTGTTGCTATATTTAGTACAGGAGCTTTTGCTTCTGAAGAAAAAGTTGTAAAAGTGGAAAAGGGTGATTGCCTTAGTCAAATTTTGAAGGCAAATGGCATTTCGCCAACAATAAATAATTGTAAAAAAGTTGCTGATTTTAATGGAATTGCAAATATGCATTTCATTAAAATTGGGCAAGTAGTAAAGTTAAATCTTGCTTCTTCTCCTTCTGTTTTGAAAAAAGCAGAAAGAAATCCTACTACTATTAAAACATCTAAGACAGCTAAAAAAATAGTAGTAAGACTTGGTGTTAATCCAACCACTATCCCAAACAATGAGGCAATTGCTAAAGTTATAACTGCCGCAAAAAGAGATCCTAATTTTGCTCGTAAATATGGGATAGTTGAATCTTATTTTCTTCCAACTGCTTCGCAAGCAATGGAGAGAATGAATAACGACGGTAAGCTTCCTTATGAAAAAAATTCTGTAAGAAGAATTTATGACCTTGGTGATGAAAAATATAGAAATAATTTATTTTTAGTTACTGAAGGTAAGGGAAGAGTTGTCCGTGATGTTGGTATGCCAAATGGCAAAAGGATTGAAGCGTATGCTGGAAAAAAAAGAATAAACAGGAGCCAGTATATTCTGATAGGAATAATTATAGATTGTCAAAATGCTTTTTTGACAGTTTGTAATATTGAAAAAGAAAATGGTCCTATTCCAGAATTGCCAATGGCTTGCGCACCTCCGACTTATAATGGAATTCGTTCTGTATCTGCTCAAAAAGATTTTTCTGAGAAATACAGAAGAATTGATCATGAGATGTTAGAAGATCAAGGATATGTCCTTGATATTTCTGGCGGAGAAAATTACCAGAAATATGATAACGGATCCCAAGATGTATCCAGATGGTCACATACTGCGCTTCGTCGTGAATATGGACCAGATGCAAATGGCCGTAGCTATGCTATGGGTCCGTATGTAAATGCTGGAAACTGGGAAGGCGATTGGACTGATCCTGCAGGACGTGCGCCAAAATTTGATTTTGATGGTGAGCGTTATGAATATGGAGTTGAGTCTTTGATTTATGATAATGCCAAACAGTACAAGGCAAAAATTGGCTATGTTACTGAGAATGGTCAAGGAGCATCAAAAGATTTTTGGGGAAGATCATCCAAAAAAGCAGATATGGAAGGAGTTACTGCTGGAATAAAGATGGATGATAATTCTCGTCGTGAAAAAAATTTCTTGAGTAGATATAGTGTTGGTCTTGGATATACTTACGAAACCAACGGAACAGCTACTAGGTCTTATACAGATAGGTTTGGAAAAACCACTGTAGAAAGAGATAATGAGACTATTCAAGGAGTGTCAGCGTCAGCAGAGCTTGACATTTATAAAAAAAGTGATAAGCTTTGTGTATCTGTTGAAGGTTGGGGGATATTGAAAGAAAATGATGACAAAATTGCAAAAGTTACACCTTTCATCGGATTCTTAAATAATTCTCTAAAAGTAGGATATCAAGTCACAGAAGCAAACTATGCTGGCGAAGGACATTTGTCTGGAAAAGGATTAGCATGGCAAGTTCATCTGTATGACTTGTATAAATATATAGAAGAAAAAAGTGCTTCTCGTCCATCTGAAGTTAAAGAAGGCGAAGATGTGCTTGATAATCCTGATGGATTTATCAATCAAAAACAAAAACAAACAAAAGCTCCACAGAAGAATGAACGTAAATTTAACGAAGTTTGTTCTTACGATGGGGGAAACAAATAAAAACAAAAAGAGGGAGAAGCATCATGTTTAGAAAAATTGTTGTAATTTTTATTTTGGCTATGGTGATTACTGTTTCAGCATCTGCTTCTGAAAAGAAGATTATCGATGTTTTTAACGGTAACGGGATTGATATTGAAAATGATGGAGGATATATTGTTGTAAGATATTTTTTCTCAACTCAAGATCCTTCAACTAAAGGCGGAAAAATAAAATATTCTGTCCCTTATTTCGGAAAATCATCCGACGAAGGTTTTACTCTCGCAAATGGAGGAGAGAAGTTTATTGGAGTTTTAGCTGGAAGAAATATTCTGGTTGAAAGTGAATCAGCAACCGTTAAAAATGACGGAAAAGGTCCACTAGTTATTAAATTTAAAATTCCAAAAATTTCTGAATCCACTGATCTAGTTGTTGCTGTCTCAAAAGACGGTAAAAAAGAACAGTGGCTTTGTATTCCTTGGGAATGTCAACGGTTGCAGTTTGCAAGAACCAATGACAAACACCCAGGAGGTGCAGAACATCGCACCTTCTTCCGTCTAAATACAGACGGAACCATCTCTGATCTTGTAGAAGAATCAGAAAAAAAGGGATGGGTTCCTGTTTCTAAATATCACGCTTCTGAAATGAGGGGATCAAATGATCCTTCGCATGATATTTTCGAATAAATAAGAAAAATGTACCGCAGATGCGGTTTTACAAGAGGTTTAATTGAACAATTCAATTCAACCTCTTTTTTATTTTTTGACACTTTTTATTGACATTTCTTTAAAAATGCTTTATATTTATGATAGCTTTTTAGAAAATGGTTTCTAAAAAATTAGTATTGGTCTTTATAAAATTTAAAAAAAGGAGATTGTAAAATGAAAAAAGTTGCTATTATCATTTTATCTTTAGTTTGTTTGTTTTCATCAAATTCTTTTGGAAATTTGATAGAGACAGATGGCAAAAATGTTTTCATAAAAGGTAATGGTGGTAAGTTTTATGTTATTGATGAAAAAAATATTTTTGAAGTTAGTTCGTATTTTGGTAATATATATGAAGAAATTTATTATGAAATTTATGGTACGCCTGTTATAAAAGATTATTATATCTCAGATGGTTATATTTTTATAACAATGGCTCAATCAGCTCCAAATCCACATCCAGTTCCTTTTATATGTAATTCGTATGATTATGGTGATTCTTTATATGGATTTTTGATAATAAAAATTAATTTAGAAAATTTTTCTTATGAAGCCATTGAACATTCTCTTTATATTAAAGATGTTGATGATGATTATATATATTCAAAAATATGGGTGAGTAACGGAGTCATCTATTCAGAATTAAGATCTTTTGACAGAGAAGATGGAAAAAATGCTCTTTATTTTTATTATAATTCTGAAAAAAAACAGTGGATAGAGATTGATTATGGATCAGAAATTAGCCTTATTAATAAACAAGGTATTTTGTTTACAAAAGATAAAAGGATTTTGACAAGTGATAATAAAGAAATTAATGTTTTTAAATATTATCATGATGATAGATTCTCAACATCTCCGTATCCAGAATCATTTTATAAATTTTTTGATTTTTATTTGAGATATTCAGATCCTGATACATATTCTTCTGATGCAATATATTTTGTTGGATCAATATTGTCAAAATATGATTATGATTATGGTTATGAATTTTTTTATCCTCAATTAGTAAAATACCAGGGAAAATTTGTGGCTATTGATTATGATCCTAAAGAGAATGTTTACTATAGGGTGGGTCAGTTTGGAAACATCTTTAAAAATGAAGAAAAACTAGAATCTCCTTTTGGAGATGAAGTAATATTCATAGATGTTTGCGTTACTGATAATGGAGTTTTTTTCTTAACAAATGACAATAGATTGGCAAGATTTTATAATGGAGACTGGCATGAATTTAACCTCCTCTCGCGAGAGGAGGGTGTAAATTAAGTGCCGAGCTTAATTTAATTTTAAACCAAAAAGGTTTTGTTTGCTATAACAGCGAATAAAGCCTTTTTTATTTTTCCAAATTAAAACAAGCAAAGATAGAGCTAATATAGCTCCAAAACAAAAGTTGAATATCCATTGTTCTTAGGATATTGTCATTAGCTGAAATAATTAAATAAATGCTTGTAATTATGAAAAGATTAAATAAAATAGTTTTTTGAAATTCATTATTTGTATTTTTATAATTTTGATAAATCCAGATAAAAATACTTATAAATATGCTTAAATAAATAATAAGTCCAATAAATCCAAGCTCAATTAAAATACGCAAATAGTCATTGTGTGCTTGCGGAGTGTCGTAATATTGAACTTCTTGATTATATTTAGCGTGAACATCTGCAAAAGTTCCAAAGCCAGTTCCTAATAAAGGAGCTTCTTTGATAGCTGGTATGGTTCTCTTGATTATATTTAGGCGAGTTATGATAGAGCTATTTTCTTTTGGGTTTGTTATGTCAATAACTCTTTCTTTTAAAGGTTTGATAAAAAAAATAGAAACTAATAAAATTAAAAAAGAAATAGCCATGATTTTTTTGTTTTTAAAAAATCCATATATAAAAATTATTGCAAGAAGTCCAAGCCAAGCATTGCGAGTGAGACTTAGGAAAATTAATAAACAAAAAATAACAATTAAAAATTTTAAAAATAGTTTAATACTTGATTTAATGGTATTATCTTTTAATAAATTTAAAGTAATAGGAATATTAAAAAGTAAATAAAAAGCTAATAAGGCAGGATGCATAAAGGTGCCTGTAATACGAAATTCTTGAGCAGAGTCATCCCACCAACCAATACCGTTTATTAATTGATAAAAAGAAAAAATAATAGGAATAATAGTTCCTCCTATGATAAATGAGCTTAAAATTTGAAATGATTTTTTGTTGTCAATTATTAAAAAAGAAGATAAAATAAGCATAAAAATAGTAAAAATTCTACTAAATTCTTCTATGCTTGTTGGTTTATTGATAGAGTAAATTATGCTAAAAAAAGAAAATGTTGTAAAAACAAGAAATAAAATAAAAGGATAGTTTTTAAAAAATAAGCTTATTTTTTTTCTTTTTTGGAATATAATAATAGATGAGAAAAAAATAATAGAAAGATTTAATATATAATTGAAATTAATACTAATTTTATGAATATTTATTAGCTCTAGGTAACTTGTAAATCTAAAGCTAGGCATAACTAAAAGTATAAAATATATAAAATAGTTTGGTTTTAATAAAAAAATAGGAAAACAACTAATATAAGTGATTAATAATAAATGAGAAAAAAGTGGCAAATCTAGCGTAAATGTAAAAGCAAATAAGATAAGAGAGATTATAGATAAGCTAAGAAATTTAATTACTTGACTTTTTTCTAGTTTTGTGTTATTTTGAGTAATCATATAAATTAATAAGAAATAAATGAAAAATAATATATATAAGAATTATACATCAATTTTCAATATAATAAAGAGGCATTTTGCAAGTGCTTATCCTTATTTAACAATTTATAAAATTTATAATATTGTTTTATCTTTTATATCTTTAAAATTAGGATTAGTCAAGCTAAGATCAAAACCTTTTTTTATAAAAATAGAGCCAACAAGTAAATGTAATCTTCGTTGTCATGGTTGTCTACATGCTCAAGGGCGAACAGAGATGATTGATAATGGTTATATTGGTGATATGGATTTTAATATTTTTAAAAAAATTATTGATGAGTTAAAAAAAGAATTAGTTAAAGTTTCTTTATATATTGAAGGTGAACCGTTGATTTATAATAAAATAGCAGAAATGGTTAAATATTTGAATGATAATAAGATAGCTTCTGTGATTAGCTCTAATTTAAATTATTTACCAGAAGAATTGGCACATAGTTTAGTAAAAAACAAATTAACTCATTTGATTGTGAGTTTTGATGGTCACAATGAAGAGTCTTATCAAAAGTATAGAGTCGGTGGAAAGCTAGAAAGAGTAATTGAAAATATAAAATTAATTCAAGCTGAAAAAGAAAAACAAAATTCAAAATATCCTTTGCTTGAAATTCAAACAATTAATTTTGATTATTTTAGTGAGGAAGATTTGGAAAAAATAAAAGAAATTGCTAATGATTTAGGAGCAGATATTTTTTCATTAAAAGAAAATGTTGTTAGTTCTTATGAAAAACCAAATCCAAAAAAGAAAAAATGTTTTTGGCTTTATATGTCGCCTGCTATAAAGTGGAATGGAATTATGCAACCTTGTTGTTATTTTTATGATAATGAAGATAATAATTTTGGAGATGTGAAGAATAATAGTATTGGTGAAATTTGGAATAATGAGAAATTTAGACAAGCAAGAGCTTATTTTGCTAATAAAGATATTAATCAAGGTTTAAATATAAAATGTACAAGTTGTATTTTTTTTAAGAGATGAAATTATTAATATCAAATATTAACAATATCAAATAAAATATAATAGCAGTGCTTCTTTTTTTAAAAAAAGCGCAATGCGAAGCCGACGGGAGGGGACGTCTTTTTTTAAAAAAAGAAGCACTGCTATTATATTTTATTAGTTTATAATATTTAATTTAAAAATTATGAATAGTCCTAAGTATGCGACAATTGCTGTTACTTATCGTTGCAATTCTCGTTGTAAAATGTGTAATATCTGGAAAAAACCTCCAGAAAATGAATTAAAGCCAGCTGATTTTAATAGATTGCCTAAGAATTTGGATGATGTGAATTTAACTGGAGGTGAGCCAAGTCTTCGTTCTGATTTAGATGAAATTATTGATGTGATTATAAAAAGAAGTAGTCCAAAAAGAATTGTTATTTCTAGTAATGGATTTTTGACTTCTGCTATTGTTGATTTAGCGCAAAAAATAATGGCACAAAATTATTCAACGCAGATTGATTTTGCTTTTTCTATGGATGGAATTGGAGAAAAACATAATGAGGTTCGTGGTGTGCCAAGTGCTTTTGTAATGGTGACTAAGACAATTGAAGAATTGCAAAAAATTGGTTTTAAAAATATTGGCTTAGGTTATACTTTTGTGGCTGGTAATGAGGCTGAATATGAAAGAGTGGTAGCTTTTGCTCAAGAAAAAGGGATAAAGTTTGGTGCAACAATTGCTCATAATGCTGATAATTATTTTTCTACGCAGGATAATGAAAAAATAGATGCAAAAATTGTGGAAGAGCAGGTTAATAAAAATATAGATGAAAAAATTAAAGGTTTTTCAAAAAATGAGTTAGGGAAGTCTTATTATTTGCATGGGCTTATTCATTATGCAAAAACAGGTAAGCAATTAGTGCCTTGTGATGCACTTTTTGGATCTTTTTTTATGGATTCAACTGGCAATATTTATCCTTGTAATATTTTGTCTTCTCGGATAGGGAATTTATTAGAAGATGATTTTGAAAATATTTGGAATAGTCATTTGGCTGATAAGGTGAGATGTACGGTAAAGAATTGTCCTACTCCTTGTTGGATGGTTTGTACAGCTAAACCTGGGATTAAGAAGAGATGGATTAAGGTGGGAGCATGGATATTGAAGAAAAAATTACAAAGATATTTTAAATAGCTTTTTATAGATGATAATAAAATATGACAAATATATTTATTTTTTTTAAAAAAGCGCAATGCGAAGCCGACGGGAGGGGACGTCTTTTTTAAAAAAATAAATATATTTGTCATATTTTAAATTTTAAGTTCAGCTTTTTTTCCATCCCCGGCGAATGAATTTTTATCTTCTGTCATTCCCGGCGAACGAATTTTTATCTTCTGTCATTCCCGGCGAACGAAGTGAGGGAAGGGAATCTAGGAGCACGTAGTAAAAATATTGTTTTAAAAAATAATCTTAAAGCGTAATATTAAGTTTTGAAGTAATTTAGTTTTAATTAAAAAATAATTACTTTATACTCCTAGATTCCCGCCTTCGCGGGAATGACAGAAAGGAAAAACGGGAATGACAGACAAGAAAGGGAGAATGACAAAATAAAAATAATGCTAAATTTAAAATAATTTTATTATATATTTTACTAATTTTAATATGAATATTTTACAGATTAATAAATTTAATTATTTAAAAGGTGGATCTGAGAAGCACTTGTTTGAGCTGGAAAAACTTTTAGTAGAAAAAGGGCACAAGGTGCTTGATTTTTCTATGAAAGATGAAAAGAATAGAAAGAGTGAGTATGAAAAATATTTTATAGAGCCGATTGATTTGCATAAGTTTAGTTTTGTAAATATTTTTAAGTATTTTTATAATTATGATGCTGTTCGTCAATTAAAGAAGATGTTGAAAAATGAGAAAGTTGATGTGGCTCATTTGCATAATATTATTGGACAGATTAGTCCTGCTATTATTAGGGTTTTGAAAAAGAATAAAATAAAGATTGTGATGACTTTGCATGATTATCGTTTGATTTGTCCTAATGCAAAACTATTTACTGCGTCTTCTGTGTGTTATGCTTGTCAAAACAAAAATTATTGGCATTGTGTAAAAAATAAATGTGTGCATAATTCTTATGCAAAAAGTTTTCTAGCAATGCTTGAAACTTATGTAAATAGAAGAATTTTGAATTATTACCAAGATGTTGATGTTTTTATTGCTCCTAGCGAGTATATGAAAAATATTTCTGTAAAATTTGGCTTGCCAGAGGAAAAAATAAAAGTTTTGTATAATTTTTTAAATGATTTTGCTTTAAAAAATGAAGAAAGTGTTAGTTTTTCTGATAAAAATGATTATTTGTTATTTTTTGGAAGAATCTCAGAGGAAAAAGGACTTGAAATTTTATTGGACACAATGAAAAATATTGATTATAAGTTAAAAATAGCAGGAGTGGGACCTGATTATGAAAAGATAGAAAAAATAATTAAAGATAAAGATTTAATTAATAAAGTTGAGTTATTGGGATTTTTGCAAGAAAAAGAATTACAAGGATATATAAAAAATGCAAAAGCAATTGTTATTCCTTCAATTTGGCCAGAAAATATGTCTTATAGTTTGATAGAAGCAATGATTTTGGGAAAATTAGTGATAGCTAGTGATATAGGAGGAATAAGTGAGGTTATTTCAAATGCTAAAAATGGTTTTGTTTTTAGGGCAGGAAATTCAGCTGATTTGAAATTTATTTTAAAAAGATTGGATAAAGTAAATATTGATTTAATCTCTAATAATGCAAAAGAAATAGCAAAAGATATTTTCAGTAAAGAAAGATATTATAAGGATGTTATGGATATTTATACTATTAGATATTAGATATTGGATATTGATGAATTTGTTTTTTCTCTTGACAAATTTTTAAAAATATGATAAGAAGATTAGATTTAAATTAAATTATTTAATAAATAAAAATTATAAAAATTATATGATCAAGATGATTAAAAACAAAAGAATAGGTTTATCAATATTATTGTTGATTTTTCTTATTACAGTTATTATTTATCCACTAGTTACTTTTAGTCGGATAAAACCTTATTATTCAGGAGATGCAATCTCTTTTGAAGGAAAAACTTTTATTTCTTCTACTAATATGGATGAATTTGAATTATTTGTTGTAGAAAACAATAAAATAGTTAAGAAAAGTTCATTAACAAGTTATTGGTATGAAGGGGATAAGTATTTTGATTCATTATTTAATATTGAGAGTGGAAAACTTTTTATTTATTTAGTGAATGGAAAATATCTTTATAAATATCGTGTTTATAGTAATGGAGAATTGAAATTAGCTGAAAAAACAAAAACTCATGATTTTAAATGGTTTATTCGTCTTGGAAAAACAGAAGATAGGATTGTGGTTATAACAAAAGAAAGAGCAAGATACTGGAGTTTTGAAGGAATAATTTTGGATGAATTTTTGGTAGAATCTTCTCCTGATGGAAATATTTATCCATCAATTGATAATAAAAATATTTTTTCTGTTATGAATAATAAATTAAATATTTTTGATAATGAAAAAAGAAAAGTTGTAAAAGAAATTCCTTTGAATATTGAAAATGAAAAAGTTTATAGAAATGTTGTTAGTGATGTTAATAATGTTTATGTAGTTGATGATTATTCATTAAAAGCTTTTGATTTTTCTGGCAAATTACAAAAAGAATTTAAGTTTAGTGCTGATTTCGGTTATACAGTAAGACAATCAGTTGATGATAATTATTTGTATTTTTCTGATGGAATTGGAGTTGTAAAAATGGACAAAAAAACATTTAAGCCAGTTGATTGGGCTCATACTATGAATATGGCAAGTAATTCTTGGGCAATTGATATAAAGAATGTTGGAAATAAAAATAATGAACAAATTGTTGTTTTTAATAATGCAAACATAATGCTTTTGGATAAAAATCTTGAATTAGTTGATTATTATGCTTCAGTTGAGGCAACAAACAAACCGATTAAAGATTTGAAATTAGAAAGAAGTGCAGGAGTTGCTTATTCTGGAGATTTGATTACTGTTAATGGTGAAGGTTTTGGTTTAAACGAAGTGGTGGTGATTGAACTTGCAAGAGAAAAATTCAGAGTAGCTACTGATGCTGAAGGAAATTTTGAAATAAAAATTAAAGTGCCAAAAGTTGATAAACCACAAAAAACAGATATTCGGGCGACAGGTGAGTCTACTGGTGTGACTTTTAGTGTAAATTTTGAGATTTTGTAAATCTTGTTTAACTAAATAACTAATTTAAATATATGAAAATAATTTTAATCGGGCAAAAAGGAATACCGGCAAAAGGAGGAGGAGTAGAGCGACATGTGGAAGAGCTTGCTGTTCGTTTAGTAAAAGCAGGACATGATGTGCTTGCTTATACTCGTCCAAATTATACAGATGCTTCTTTAAAAGAATATAAAGGTGTTAAGCTTGTTAGCTTACCAAGTATTTCTCATAAAAATCTTGATGCAATTAGTCATACTTTTTTTGCTTGTTTAAATATTATTTTCAAACAAAAAAAAGTAGATATAGTTCATTTTCATTCAATCGGTCCTTCTTCTCTTCTTTGGCTTATTCGTATTTTCAAACCAAGAGTGAAAGTAATTGCAACTTTTCATAGTAAATGTTATGAACATCAAAAATGGGGTTTACTTGCAAGAACTTATTTGAAAGTTGGAGAATTTGTGGCTTGTAATTTTGCTCATAAAACAATTACTGTTTCAAAAAATTTGAAGAATTATGTAAAAGAAAAATATGGAAAAGAAGTTGATTATATCCCTAATGGTGTGCCTGTGCCTGTAAAAGTAGAAAGTAGAAATGAGATTAGAAAATGGAATTTGGAAAAAGAATCTTATTTTTTTACAGCTTCTCGCTTAGTGCGACACAAGGGAATTCATTATTTGATTCAAGCTTTTAAGCAATTAAAAACTAATAAAAAATTAGTGATAGCAGGAGATGGAGCTTATACTGATTCTTATGTAGAGGAATTAAGAGAATTAGCTGGTGATAATCCTAATATTATTTTTACAGGTAATCAATCTGGAAATACTTTAAATGAATTATTTTCAAATGCTTATGCTTTTATCTCAGCCTCAGAATCCGAAGGATTATCAATTGCATTATTAGAAGCTATGGCTCATGAATTGCCAGTCTTGGTAAGTGATATTCCAGAAAACATAGAAGCTTCAGAAGATGCTGGACTTTATTTTGAAAATAAAAATGTTTTAGATTTGGCTGATAAGATGAATATTCTTTTGTCTTGCGAGGAAAAAGTAAAAGAAATGAAAGTAAAAGGATTAGAAAGAGTAAAAAAAGAATATGATTGGGAGAATATTGTTGATAATGTTTTGAGTGTATATAAAGATTCGGATAATAAAAATTTTCAAGTTTTTAATTTGAAAGCAAAAGCGAGGGTTTAAAAAAAATCACAATAAAATAAAATTATTTTATTGTGAGATGATAATTTAGTAAAAGATAAATTATTTTTTCACAATAAAATTTGTGATTGACGAACATTGACAATTAAATAAAAAGGAGAAAAGTCATGAAAAAAAGTTTTATTTCTATTATTGTTATAATAATTAGTTTGTTTTCTGTGTCTTTGACTGAAGCTGGTGTTTCAATTGGAGAAGGCGGAAATGCTGAGTTTCGAAATTCAAAAAACTTGAATGCAACGGCATATAATATTGACGGTGGAGTGATGGTGGAAAATCTTCAAATCACAGATCATTGGGATATTTGTTTAGATATACTCAATGTTTCTTTGAAAAAAGATGTTGATTATAAAATTGATATGGAAATTTATGTTAACAATCCTAATGGTGCCAGTATCCAATTTGATTTTCTTGATCTAGGCTGGAACCTCATTGATGCACAGAAAGCATACATTTTTCAAAGAAGTGTTAATTTGAAGACAACTATTTTCCTGCATTCAGATAGAGAGGCAACAGCTAGATTTGCCATTAATTTGGGAGATTATGCTAATTCATTTTTTGTTAAATCTGTAAAATTTACAGAATTTAAAGCAGAAGATGGGTTTGTAGGATTTGGATATGGTAATAATGAGATTCATCCTGCTGACACTCTTATTGCAAATTTTTCAGATATTGTTGGACTTGAGAATGGAGCATATCTATATAATCCTAAAAATGGAAATCACTGGGATTTGCATTTTGATCTGAAAAATGTTGAATTCACTGCAAATCAAAATTATATTATTGAAGCAGAGATTGTTTCTTTCGTTAATAACGCGTTAATCGGCATTCAAATTCTTGATGATAATCAGGAGAATTGGGAAATGGTTGACGAAAAATTGAGTAATGTTATTAATGGAAATAACAAGGTAATTGCTATTTTAAAGTCAACAAAGACTTTTGTAGGCAGGTTAGCTTTGAACTTTGGAGCTAATGAAGGTCTTTATGCAATTAAGAGTTTGAAAATAACAGAAGTAAATGTTGTTGAAAACCAGATTATGAAAGATAGTATTATAAATCTTGGCGTTAATGCTGAGTTTTATAGCAATATCCAGGCTTCCGCTCAGAATATGAATGAAGGAACTTGGATTCAAATTCTGCAAGCTGGCAGAGAATATGATGCTCGGCTTGATCTTCCTCTATATTTTATTGAAAATCATATTTATCAGATTGACTTTAATGTTTTTTATAACTTTAAAGACAAAGATGATATTTTGATACAAATAAAAGATTATGATGGCAACATTTTACAAAGTAAAAAGTTTGTCATTAATGAAGGAGGAACTGGAGCTGAAAGGTTCCATTTGGAGTATGAGGCTTTAAAAAACTCTGAAGTAAAAGTGTCTATTTTTCTTGGCAAAAGAATAGCAGAATATCTAGTGCAAAATTTAGATATTCTGGATATATATTATTATTGATTGATTATTAATTGATTATTAATTATTAAATTAATTAACAGAGCACTTAATTTGTTATAACAACAAATTGAGTGCTTTTTTTTATTTTTTTGACAAGTTCTTTTATTTAATTCTATAATAAAGATAGTAGACTTGTTTTTAATTTTAAAAAAAATATGAATTTAGAAAATTATTCTTTTTTAAAAATAGTAGTTTTATCTAACTCTTTGTTGGATTATTTAACAGCAGTAGCTGTTTTTTTTGTTTCTTTGTTTGTGCTAAAAATTTTTCAAATTATAATTATTAAAAATTTGAAAAAAATGGCGAAAAGGACGAAGAATGGAATTGATGATTTGTTGATTGATCGATTATATGAGATTCATTGGCCTTTTTATGTGATTATTTCTTTGAATATTGCAAGTCGTTTTCTTGTTTTAAAAAGTTTTTTACAAAAATCTTTGTATTTTCTTTTGCTTTGTATTGTTTTTTATTATTTAGTTTTAGTTATAGAAAAATTTCTTGATAAGTGGCTTGAGTCAGTGATTTCTAAGAAGGAAAAAGAAGGTCAGGATGCTGGGATTGTTCATTTTATGGGGATTGTGATTAAGGTTTGTTTGTGGATTGCTGTTGTCTTATTAATTATTTCTAATTTGGGATTTAATATAACTACACTAATAGCTGGTTTTGGTGTTGGAGGAATTGCTGTTGCCTTTGCTTTGCAAAATGTTTTGGGAGATATTTTTAGTTCTATTTCTATTTATTTTGATAAGCCTTTTAAGGTCGGAGATCTTATCTATATTGGTACTAATGGTGGAGTTGTCAAAAAGATTGGTATCAAAAGCACTAGGATTGAAATGTTGCAAGGTGATGAACTTATTATTTCTAATACAGAGTTAACTAAAACACAAGTTAGAAATTATGAGAAAATAAAAAGACGAAGAGCAGAGATTAATCTAGGTGTCACTTATAATACGCCAAGTAAAAAATTAAAAAAAATTCCTGAGATTGTGAAAAATATTGTTGCTAAATATGAACTGATTGATCTTGATAGAGTTTTTTTTACAAATTTTGCTGATTCGTCTTTGGTTTTTCAAATTATTATCTTTGCTAATACAGGAGACTATAAAGAATATTTAGAAATTCAACATAAGATAAATATTGATTTGGTTGAGGCTTTTGAAAAGGAAAAAATAGAGTTTGCTTATCCTACACAGACTGTTTATGTGAAAAAATAAGATTTTTTATTAATTTATGTTAGGCTCTAGACTAGCAAAAGCACTTATGCTATACTAAATCTATGCTAGTAAAAGCCAAGATTTCTAAATATATTTTGAAAAAAATAATTAGGTATTTTTGTATAGATATTCCATCATCAAAAACATC